>OIWS01001351.1_pt1 | contig 24986 bp, 27 predicted proteins | sample 1587611 | NCBI WGS metagenome assembly OIWS01 (sample SAMEA3888919, study PRJEB22519) | human gut metagenome | biome: human gut; feature: human-associated habitat; material: faeces | place: Denmark | collected 2010 | reverse complement strand
CGTTGCCGCCGTTGTAGCAGAAATAGCGGACATCGTACTTCTTGAAGATCTCAAGGATGCGCTTGTAGTCGGTATCGTCGACGTCGGGATCGGCGATCTTGTAGCGGCAGGAGCCGAGCGCGGACGACGGGGTGTAGGGCAGGCGGTCAAGCTCGGCGCGGTCTTCTTCGTCCATGCAGAGCAGCTGATCGTCGAGAACGCCCTTGATGCCGTGATAGGCGCCATAGACCTTGGTGATGCAGTCCGCGTCCAGCGCGGTACGGATGACACCGTAGGCCGAAGCGTTGATGACGGACGACGGGCCGCCGGACTGGCCAATGATAAGAGAACCCTTCAACATAATATTCAATCCTCCTGAAATGATAATTTCCATGTCAAATCAAATTAACCAAAAGAAATATAACATAAATGCAGGAAATTGTAAATTCATCTATTGCATAAATTCTGTTGTTTTGGTAAAATTCTTTTTGGAAAGTCTAGCGGAAACGCTAATTTAATACCGCAAAGGAGAGAACACTATGCCTCTGGTAACGACTACTGAAATGTTCAAGAAGGCTTACGACGGCGGCTACGCCATCGGCGCTTTCAACGTCAACAACATGGAAATTGTGCAGGGCATCACCGAGGCCTGCAAGGAAGAGCACGCTCCCGTGATCCTTCAGGTTTCCAAGGGCGCCCGCGCCTATGCCAACCACACCTATCTGGTGAAGCTGGTTGAGGCGGCCGTCATCGAATGCCCCGAGATCCCCATCGCGCTGCATCTGGACCATGGCCCCGACTTTGAGACCTGTAAGGCCTGCGTCGACGGCGGCTTTACCTCCGTCATGATCGATGCCTCCTCCAAGCCGTTCGCTGAGAACATCGAGATCACCCGCAAGGTTGTCGAGTATGCCCATGACCACGGTGTCGTCGTCGAGGCCGAGCTCGGCACGCTGGCCGGCATCGAGGATGACGTCAAGGTTGCGGCCCATGCTGCCTCCTACACCCGTCCGGAAGAGGTCGAAGAGTTCGTCACCAAGACCGGCTGCGACTCTCTGGCCATCGCCATCGGCACCAGCCACGGCGCTTATAAGTTCAAGCCCGAGCAGTGCACCCGCAACGAAAAGGGCATCCTCGTTCCGCCTCCCCTGCGCTTCGACGTCCTCGAAGAGGTCTCCCGCCGTCTGCCCGGCTTCCCGATCGTGCTGCACGGTTCTTCCTCCGTTCCGCAGGAGTATGTGAAGATGATCAACGAAAACGGCGGCAAGATGCCGGATGCCGTTGGTATTCCCGAGGAGCAGCTCCGTCATGCAGCCGAGCTGTCCGTCTGCAAGATCAACATCGACTCCGACCTGCGTCTTGCCATGACCGGCACGATCCGTCAGTTCTTCAACGAGCATCCCGACAAGTTCGACCCGCGCGAGTATCTGAAGCCCGCCCGTGCCAATATCAAAGAGCTCGTCCGCCACAAGCTGCGCGACGTCCTCGGCTGCGCCGGCAAGGCCTGATAGAATCCCAAAATTGCTCCACGAACCTTCGTGGAGCAATTTTTTGCCCTTCAGCTGAACGTACTGCGCCTCAAAGGTCATCCGCATCCTGCACAGGCTCCTCACAGGGATCCAGCGGGACGCCGGTCCAGCTGCCCTGCGGATCGGTGAAGCTCGGCGTTCGGATCGTCTCCAGCGGGTCGCCGGACTGCGGTTTTTTGCGTTTTTTCATCGAATAACGCCTCCTTTTCCCGCAGTATTTGCAGGAGAGGAGGCGTTTATGCGTCAATCGTGATGGTGTCCGTTCTGGTCGCAGGTCAGCGGGCGATAGGGCGCCGTTTCGATGGGCGGGACAAAGGGGCGCAGTGCCTCCGTAAAAGCTGCCCACGCCGGATGCGACTGCGGAAGCAGCACCAGATAGTCCACGCCGAACAGCGCGTCCGGGCCCGTAAAGCCGAGCGCCTGCTCGCGCGTTTTGTCCACCAGTACGCCCGTAAACTGCGTCACATTCTTCAGCGCATCCGTGCGGAAGAGCATCAGCGTCCGCTCACAGACGAGCTCAATGCAGGCCGGGTCATCTCCCTCCGGCGGCAGGATGCGGATTGTGTCCTGCGGAAGCATCAAATAGTGTTTCATCTCAGACCTCCAGCACATTTCCCCCACGGGCGCCGCGCAAAACGCCCGTATATTCCAAAATCGCCTGCAGTACACCGCCGCCGATGGCAATGGCCTTGTCCGAGGCAGTATAGCAGTTTTCCACCTGTGCGCGCGGATCCACATCGCCGGACTTCATCCCTTTGAAGACCGGCGTCCCGTCCGCCAGAATCCCGCGCAGCACCCCCGAAATCGTGCAGACCATCCTCTTTCCGTTCACCTCGCCGACCGCCTCTCCGGCCTCGACAAGATCGCCGATCCCGTGCAGCTGGCGGAATATCCCGTCATCCGGCGCACGCAGCACGCGCTCGCCCGCAAAGCCGCCGATGAGGCCCGGAATGTTCGTATTCGGGATGGCCGGGCCGCTGCGGATCACGCGCCCGAGCGTATGGCCGCGCATCGTCTCAATGACGACGTGGCAGTCCTCGCCCGCCGAAAAGCCCGGCCCAACCCCAATGACGAGCGGCGCATCGGTGATGGCCGTCCCGAGGTTTTTCTTGGCCAGGATTGCATCGACCAGCACATCGGGCCGCAGCGCCGCACGGCACTCCGCCGCCGGATCGGCCAGCACGGGGATGTTCCCCGCCGCCAGAATACGCCGCACATCATCCACCGACTCTGCGCGCACCGCCGTCACGTCCTCCACCTTCGCCTCGCCAAACAAAATTGCCTGCGAAAAGCAGACCGTCCGGCGGATGGCCGTCGGTTTTTCCAAATCGGTCATCACAACCCGAAGGTGCGACCGGTGCAGCCGCAGGGCAATGCCGGACGCGAGATCACCCGCGCCGCGAATCAGGACAAGCATGTGATCCACTCCTTTTCCAATGCCGCGAGGCACACCGGCCCGCGCAGAAATTTCGCCATCTCCCGCCCCAGCACAGCGCGCTCCGGCGTGTCGGCCTGATTGAGCAGGACGCGCGTGTGCGGCGTCTCCGCATTGATAAATCCCGCTGTCAGCTCCGGCGTCAGCAGTTCTTCTTCCCGGCAGCCGCACCGCGCCGCGAAAAGTGCAGGCCGGTGGACGCTCTCCCGGACAGGCCGCCCGAGCGCCGAAAGGCCGAAGACAAGGATCGTCTGGTTCGCCTCTGCGGGAACGGCCGGCTCATAGTCCGCATGGGCCTTCGCGGGCCGCCCATGCGCGCCGTCTGCCTCCACGAGGACATAGTCGGCCAGTTCTGCCAGCGTGCCAAGCGGCACGTCCGCCGCCGTGAGCTTGCCTTCTTTTGCAGGATTTCCGACACAGAGGCACGGCTGCTCCGTCAGCGCCTGTTTTACGTTCGCCTCTCCCGGGCAAATGAGGCACGGAAGGCCGGGCGGCGGGTAGATATGCGTCGTGGTCGTGATAATCACGCGCGCCGACTGCGCCAGCTCCCGCGCCAGCGCGAGCAGCAGCGTCGTCTTCCCGCCCGCGCCAATGATGGCCGTCACGCCCCGCCGGACGTCCAGCGCCTTTGCCAGCTCCACATCCCCACCTCATTTCTGATCTTAGCATATCACGCCGCGCACCGGCGCGTCAAGCGCCCGCGCTTTTTGTTGACAATGGCGAATTTTCCGGTAAAATAAGAAATATGGAACAGAATTTACATCCCGTAATTTCCATCCGGCTGTTTACGGATGAGAAATGTTTCGGCCCCGGCGTGGCGGCGCTTTTGAATCTGGTCAAAACCTGCCATTCGCTCCGGGCCGCGGCCATGGAAATGGGCATGGCCTACTCCAAAGCCTGGACCATTTTAAAAACTGCGGAGGAAAAGCTCGGTTTCAAGCTCCTGCTCTCCACCACCGGCGGCAAGCACGGCGGCGGCGCACAGCTGACCGAACGCGGTGAGGCGCTGCTCGCCGCCTATACCCGCTACTGCCAGACGCTGCGCGAGGTCGCCCAGCGTCAGTTTGCCGTGGATTTTGCAGATTTCCTCTGACCCGGCAGAAAGGAACCCTATGGACTATCCCAAAGTATGCCTTCGCCGCGGCGAAGAGGCCGGCGTGCGCGCCGGAAAGCCGTGGATTTTTGAAAATCAGCTCGACTGGGCGGACGATATCTGCGAAGACGGCGGCATCGTCGACGTGCTGGACGCACGGATGCAGTTTGCCGCGCGCGGCTATTTCAACTCCAAGTCCAAAATCACCGTCCGCGTCCTGACGCGCGATGCGCTCGAGCCGATCGACCGCGATTTCTTTCGCCGGCGCATCGAGCGGGCGTGGCGCGTGCGGCAGGCGCTCGGCTTTTCCGACTCCTGTCGGGTCGTGTTCGGCGAGTCAGACGGCCTGCCCGGGCTGACCGTCGACAAATTTGCCGACTGCCTCTCCTTTCAGATCGTCTCACTCGGCATGGAGCGCTGGAAAGAGGACATCGTCGCCATTCTATCCGACCTCTTCCAGCCTCGGGGCATCTATGAACGGGACGACGTGGCCGTCCGCGAAAAAGAGGGGCTCGAGCAGATTCGGTGCTGCGCCTACGGCACAGTCCCGGCGGAGCTTATCATCCAGGAACATGACGCAAAGATGCTTGTCAGCATCGAAAACGGGCAGAAAACCGGCCATTTCCTCGACCAGCAGGAAAACCGGGGCCGCCTGAAGCCCTATGCAAAGGGGAAGACGGTGCTCGACCTCTGCTCCTGCACCGGCGGCTTTTCCATCCATGCAGCGCTCTACGGCGCGGCCAGCGTCGAGGCGGTGGACGTTTCAGAGGAGGCGCTGGCGCTCGTCCGGCGCAACGCCGCCCTCAACGGCGTGGAAGACCGGCTGACCACCACGCAGGCCAATGTCTTCGACCTGGCCCGTGCCTATGCCGACGAAGGCCGGCAGTTCGGCCTCATCATTTGCGATCCGCCCGCGTTTGCCAAGAGCCGCAAGGCCGTGGAAGGTGCCTACCGTGGATATAAAGAGCTGAATCTGCGCTGCATGAAGCTGGCCGAGCCCGGTGGAATTCTTGTCACCTGCTCCTGCAGCCAGTTTATGACGCCGGAGCTGTTTTTGAAAATGCTGCGCGAGGCCGCGTTCGACGCCGGGCGCGACGTGCGCCTGCTCGAGACACTCATGCAGTCACGCGATCACCCGGCTTCGCTCCTGGCCGAACAGGCGCTCTACCTCAAAGGCTATATCTTGCAGGTTTTCTAACCCGCAAGACACACCGCCTTTCGCAGCGTGATCGTCCTTGCCCGGCGTCAGTCTGCCTGCGTCCTCTGCCTGGCGAGAAGCACGCCGGAGCGCCCGGCGGGCCTTCGCGTTTTTCCAGAGGATCACCGACAGCTGGCAAGGCAGATGGATCGGCTTGCCATCCTGCACCCGTGGGCGGGAACCCCCGACAGCAGTTGCCGTTCAGCTCCCGGAAAACCATATATGCCCTTGTCAGCTGACGCCATCCCCATCCCAGTTCCGCAAAAAAAGCGCCCGGATCCGCATGGATCCGGGCGCTTTGGGTCTTTCTTTATTTCTTTTCCTTGCAGATCTCGGCCACATACTCGTCCATCTGCTTCAGCTCGTCCTTGTCGACCTCGTTCAGGAACGCGATCAGGCGGGCCTCGTCCTCGCGGCGGGACGCGAACAGCTCCAGATTGTCACCGGCTTCACCGAGCAGACGGCCAAGCGCAATATACTCGCTGAGGGAGCTTTTCAGGTTGAATACGTCGCCCTCCGGGCTCTTGAGGTATACGTCGCCCTCACACTCATGGATCACCTTGCGGAATGCTTCCACTTCTTTGATGTTTTTCAGTTTCATGGGTTTTTACCTCCTGTTTTTCTTTAAACATCTCTCAAATCTGTGCTCAGTTTAGCGAAATTCTCGGGAAAGTGCAAGAGAAAAACTCTACGAATCGCACAAATAGTATTTCCTATTTTTGTGCAAAAGGCACATAGTTTTGATATTGTCGCAGCGCAACCGCCCGCGTCTCCGTGCCAAGCGTCAGGAAATGGGCCGCTGGAAAATCCATCAAATAGCAGGTGTGACCATCGGCGGTTTCTTCCACGCTTGTCCAGAAGTCAATCATGAGATTCTCCATCGTCTTGCTGCCGTAGACCTCGTGGACAATTGTGGTGGTCGGCTGCCCGGCGCCGGTGTTGAAGTTGCCTTTCCAGCGCTTGTTTTTCCGTTTGAGGTGGAGTGTCAGATCGTCCAGTTCGTCATAGCCGGAGATGGTCAGTGTGCCGTCAAAGCGTGTGCCGCCGACGATGCTGCTCGTCAACGTGCCTTCCAGCGTAACGGTGCGCTTTTCGGCAAAGCCCTCATCGTCCACAGCATATTCCGTTGCCTCGCCGCTCCAGCGGAAGGGGGTTTGCTGCGGCACCAGCACGGTGATCACTGCCAGCAGCACCACCAATACAATGGAAAATCCAAAAAAGAACGTCCGATTCCGATAGAACCAGTTATTTTCCTGCTCGTTCATAGCCGCTCCTTTCGAGAACGCAAAAAGTTCAGAATTTTTTCAGATTTGAAGCCTTGTAAGGCTCTGCGGAGGCTGTTATAATGGTAACAGTTCCATAAAGTTTCAGAAACAAAAGGTTACATTTCGGAGAGGAGGGCTGCGATGGAGCCATAACGTATACAACCGGCCTTTTTACACAACCAACCGCGAAGCGCGCGCCGCTTATGGCGTTCGCTTCGCTTTTTATTCGTCCCAGAGGCTCACCGGATAGCGGCCCCCGGCCTTCATCCGCGCGATCGCGGACTGCACAGAGGCCAGATCCTCATGGTAGGTCACGCCGTACCAGACCTCGCTGCACGGCAGCACGCGCACCTTCGCCTGCCCGGCCTGCAGCTGCGCATTTACCGAGAACGGCAGGTAAAACTCGCACTTTTCCGGGTTTTGCGGCACTTCCTTCGCATAAAACGCCGGGAACTGCGCCCAGAGCGCGTCCATCATCTGTCGGGTGAAGCCCCAGAAATTCATCGACACGACGCTCTCGCCGGACAGTGGATAGAACGTCTCGCCGTCTTCGGTATAGGCCGCATCCTCGCCGCGCTTGAAGATCTTCGTCCGCTCAACCACGTCACGCAGCATGCCGTCCTGCACGTCGCAGATCCCCCGCGCAACCGAGCCGAACTCCGTCACCGTGTTGCGCAGGTGATAGCCCACCATGGCGTAGCAGGCCGGATCGTCGTTTGATTTTAAAAACTGATACATGGCCGAAAACGCCTCCGGCCCATAGAAATCGTCGGAGTTGAGCACGGCAAACGGCCCGTCGATCACGTCGCGGCAGCACATCACGGCATGGCCCGTGCCCCACGGTTTGACGCGCCCTTCGGGCACAGCGAGGCCTTCCGGAATATTCGTCAGCTCCTGATAGACGTAGCGGACATCAAAATGCGGCTCCATGCGGCGGCCGATTGTCTCACGGAACACCTGCGCATACTCACGCTTGATGATAAACACCACCTTGCGGAAGCCCGCACGGTGCGCATCGCAAAGCGAAAAGTCAATGATAAAATGCCCCTCCGGGTCGACGGGTGTCATCTGCTTCAGCCCGCCAAAGCGGCTGCCCATTCCAGCAGCCATAATCACCAGCGTCGGTTCACGATCCATAAAAATCGCCCTCCATCTCATGTGCTGTATTCCTATTGTACCGGGGAACACGAAAAAAAGCAAGGGGTTGCGCCCCAGGTAAATCATTGAACTCTGTTCGCGTATTTTGTTGACTATCCGGGCGGGAGATGGTATATTAAACCTACTTTTCAGCGGGCGGCGTTGCTGCGTCCGCGCCGGAGGCTTGATTCATGGGACTGATTGAATTATTCCTGCTCGCGGTGGGGCTGTCGATGGACGCCTTCGCCGTTTCCGTCTGTAAGGGCCTTTCCACGCAGAAGCTGACGTGGAAGCACTATCTTACCATCGGCCTCTGGTTCGGCGGCTTTCAGGCCCTGATGCCGACAATCGGCTATTTTCTCGGCTCCACGTTTGAGTCCTATATCACATCGGTCGACCACTGGGCCGCCTTCGTGCTGCTTGCAATCATCGGCGTCAATATGATCCGCGAAGGCCTGCGCAAGGACGAGCCCGAGGAGGATCAGAACGCCTCGTTCTCATTTCAGACCATGCTGGTCCTGGCCGTGGCCACGAGCATCGACGCGCTTGCCGTCGGCATTACCTTTGCCCTCCTGCCCGGCGTCAACCTGCCCGCCGCCGTCAGCTTCATCGGCGCGACAACGTTCCTCCTGTCCGCCATCGGCCTGAAGGTCGGCAATGTGTTCGGCCTGAAATACAAAAGCCGCGCGGAGATCGCGGGCGGCGCGATTTTGGTGCTTTTGGGGCTGAAAATTTTGCTCGAGCACCTCGGTGTCCTTTCCTTTTAAAAAAGCCCGTGTCCGGCTGCCGCCGGGCACGGGTTTTTGGTTGTTTCGGCCTCAGCCTGCCAGCTGGCCGCCCAGGGCCTTGCAGGCCTCGATGGCCTCGTCATCCGGTGCTTCGCAGCAGATCACGCCCTCCCGGACAAGCTCCGCGCCGGCGGCCTTGCAGTCATTTTCCCAATCGCGCATCCATTCGCCGTCACCCCAGCCGTAGGAGCCGAACAGGCCCACACGCTTGCCCGCGAGGCTGGCCTTGATGGACTGGTACATCGGATCGAACTCCGTCTCCTCCAGTACCTCCGCGCCCATCGCCGGGCAGCCCATCGCAACCGCGTCAAAGCCCGCGACCTGCCCCGCCTGCACGTCGTCGACCGTCCACAGCGTCACATCCGCGCCCGCCGCCTTCATGCCGTCTGCAACCGCGTTTGCCATGGCCTCGGTGTTGCCCGTGCCGCTCCAATAGATGACCAATGTTTTCATAGTGATTTCTCCTTAATTTGATACTAAACCCTCTAGGGTGTATTCTTCCAACTCCCAATGTGACCGGCAGCGAGAAATTTTTGCGCTGAGCAAGACATTTTTTCGCAGGAATACTGACGTATTTCAAGGAAAAATGGTGCAGCGCAGCGTGAAAAGGTCCACTGTCCGGGTGCGTTGGGAGTTGGAAGAATACACCCTAAAAAGCTTGCATAGCATAATTTCCGGTGCGAAGTTCCCTCCGCGCCCCTTCAGACCACGACGGCGAGCTTGTCCATTTCCGTCCCGGTGCGCCAGAGCTTTTGATAGATTCTGGTGCATTTTTTGTATTTTTCGAACAGTTTTTCCGCTTTTTCCGCATCACCGTAGACCTTCCAGAGGCCCGCGCATTTAAAATTCCGCGCCCGGTTTTCGATGAAGCCGCGCACATCCTCCGGCGGATAGCTGAGAAACAGGCCGATCTCATGCGGAAAGTCCGCGCACGTCCGAAGCCGCTGGATGAGATCCGTCACACAGCGTTCGCAGCTGCGGCAGCTGTAGCCCGCGGCGGTAAGAATCTCCAGCGCCGATCCGTCCTGCAAATCCCGCCGCAGCTCCGCCGGCCGGTAGAGATACAGCAGTGCGCGCCCGTCCTGATACCGCAGCGGCAGCAGGCAGAGCCCCCGCGCGGCAAAGCGCCGGTTAAACGCCCGCACATCGGCCATCAGCCCCTGTTTTGTCTCATACGGGCAGGGAAAAAGGCTCCCGGTTTTGATGCCGGCCAGCGTCGGCGCGCATTGACGAATCAGACGTTCTTCTGACATGTTCAGCCTCCTGCGGTGTACTTGTCCAAAATTCCGCGCAGCGCAGACAGCGAACTGGTGTGGCAGCGCTCAATGATAGTATTTTGCCCTTTCATCTCGCTTAATGCGCCCTGCACCATTTTATGGGACATCGTGTTGGTGAAAAAAATCATCAGGTCCGGGCGGCCCAGCTTGTTGCGCAGCCCGCCGGCCGGTTTGGTGAATACCTTTGATTCACACCGGTAGCTCTGACACAGGTCCTTATAGCGGCGCTCCATACACTCGTTGCCGCCCAAGATCACAATACTCATAAATCGCTCCTTTCTTTGTTAGAGCTCTCTAACCATTAGTTAAGGCACTCTAACTTCTTGTCCCGAGTATACCATATGTCCCTCCAAAACGCAAGTAAAATTTTTCTTCCGAAGCGAAAATTTCCGCCCCTCCGGAACACGCCACGCGCCGGGGCAGAAAATGCCCGGCAAACGCAGACGCAAAGTGTGTAAATTCCTCAGGTGTTCTTTCCTCCGGGGCGAGCCGCAGACGCCCCGGAATCCCGCCCGGGCGGGTTGCTTGGCCGGGGCGCGGGAGTGGCTCAACCGGTTTTTCCGTCCGCTGCTGCGGTTTTCTGAATTGTGCCCGCCTGACCTTCCCGATGCAAAAAGGGCCCGGGCAAAATGCCCGGGCCCTTGCAATTACTCCATCAGCGCCGCGATCTGTTCGTCGCTGAAGGTATAACTCGTATCATCGACATATTCAATGCTAAGCGTCACCAGCTGAACTGAAGCCACCTCGCGTTCGCTCTCGCCGCCCCAGAGCCACTCGGACTCCTCTGTGCCCTCGCCCCTGGCAAACGGTCCGCTCGCCACGCGCTGGCTGACCTCCGCACCGTCCGGCTCCTTGCTGACCGGCATCCCGTCCGCATCGTAGAACGATACGCCGTAATACACATAGCGGATGGCCGTCTCCGCCTCATTGACAAAGCGGAAATGCAAATCGACGCCGCCCGCTTCCAGCGGCGTGACATCCAGCCGCGTCACCCGCAGCAAACCTCTTGCCTCATCCACGGCGACCTGGCGCTTCGCTTCGGTCTCCATCGCATCAAATTCCTCGCGCGCCGCGCGGAGCGTCTGTTCGTTCATCACGGCGGACGCCTCCTCCTCGCTGAGCTCGGCGTAGGCCTCCTCGGCTTCCGCAATGCGGTCGCCGCTGGAGAGGGTCACTTCGCCGATGGCGTTGATCAGCTCCGTCACATTCTGCACGCGCAGCGCCGTATAGTGCTGCTCATCCTGCACCAGCACGTCGCGGTTTGCCACCTGGGACTGAATTGCCCCGCTGAAGCCGTCATAGAGCGCCCGGGCGCTGCGAATGGCCTCGCCGCTGTCCAGTGTCACCTCGCCGATGGCACTGATGGCGTCGGTCACCGCCTGGATGGCCAGCTCGTCGTAGGTCTGCTCCGCCGCGTGGAGCGTTTCACGGTTGGAAACCTGTTCCTGATACGCCGGGTCAATGCGCTCATAGGCCGCGCGGGCAATCGCGATGGCCTCGCCGCTCGCCAGCGTCACCGCGCCGATCTGCCCGATCTTTGCCTCCGCATCCTGCACACAGGCCTCATTTTCCTGCTTTTCCTCCAGCGCAGTCTCATATTCGGTCTGCGCCTGCTCCAGCACCGCGAGATTGGGCACCTGCCCGCGCTGCCGGTCATTCAGCGCATCCACGGCCTCTTCCGCCGCCTCGATCTGTGCGCCGCTCTCTGCGGTCACTGCGCCGATGGCGTCGATCGCCTCCTCCGCCTGCTTCACCTTGCCGCAGGCGCAGAGCGTCAAAAGCAGCGCGGCCAGAAGGGCCGCTGCCACTGCACGTTTCATTTTTCAATTCCTCCCATGAGATCCAGCCGCGATCCGGCCAATTTTTCAAACATATTGTAGCAGGATTCCCGCGTTTGTCAATAAAAATTCCAGCCAATCTCCGCCTGCCGGCCACTTTGCCGCAGCGGCGCGCCGACAGAGCGGTTGACCGGAGCGGACGGGCGTGCTATGATAAAAAAAATATGCCGCTTTCGGCGAAAGCAGGAGGGTTCTCTATGGAACAGTCCACGTTATCGCGCGAATTTCTCATCGCGCCGGATCTCTGCGACCAGCGCGGCCAGCTGACCGTTCTGGGCGCGCTGACGCTTTTTCAGTCCCTGGCCTCTGAGCACGCCGAGCAAATCGGCGTCGGCTTTGCCGCCATGGCGCAGCGGCGTGAATTTTGGCTGACCGTCCACTGCCAGGTGGAGCTGCTGCGTCCCGTGCCGCTGCTCAGCGTCCTCACCGGCGAAACCTGGCCCGAGCGCTGCCGTCCGGAGGACATCCGCTGCTTCCGAAGCTACCGGCTGAAGCTCGGCGAAGAGGTCGTGGCTGTGGGGCGGACGCAGTGGGCCATTCTGGGCGATGCAGGAAAGGTTGTCCCCTTCAGGGCCTCCTGCTTCCCGCAGGATTTCCCCTTCCCGGAATCGTCCGCCATCCCCGGCCGCCCCGCCCGCTTTGTGGACGATCTGCCCGACGAAGGGCTCTCCTACTGCGTGCGCTCGACCGACATCGACGTCGGCCATCATATGAACAATGTCGCCTATGTCCGTGCCCTGCTCGGCTGCCTGCGAAGCGAAGAGCTGACGCGCGTGCGCAGCTTTGAAATTCACTACGGCGCGCCCTGCCTCGAGGGGGACGTGCTCACGCTCTGCCGCCGCGACGAGGCGGACGGTGTCCGCCTCACGGCAAAAAAAGCGGGCGGCAAGGCCGCTGTCCAGGCCCGGCTCACCTTCCGGCCGTGATGAAGCTTTTTTGGAAACAGGCCGACCCCCTGCCTCTGGCCGAAACGCTCCCCCTGCTCCCGCCGGAGCGGGCCGCGCAGATCGCCCGCTGCCGCGACCCCCGGCAGCAGCGCCTGAGTGCCGCAGCGGGGCTGCTTCTGCGCGAGCAGCTGGGTCCGGAGGCGCAGCTCCGCCGCACCGCAACCGGAAAACCTTATCTGCCTGGCGGGCCGGAGCTCAGTCTCAGCCACGGCGGGGCGCTTGCCGCGCTGCTGCTTGCCGACGCGCCCTGCGGTGTAGACATCGAGCCGATCGGCCGTACCGCCTCCCCCGCCGTCCGCGCGCGGGTTCTGCGCCCGGAAGAGCGTGCCGATAGGCGCGCCTTCGCCTGGCTCTGGACGAGGAAGGAGGCCGTGATGAAGCTCGACGGACGCGGCCTCGCACTGGATCCGCGGTCGTTTTCCGTCCTCGGCGATACGCTCTTGCTGGATGGCCGCAGCATCCGCCTGACCACCCAGATTGTCTGCGGACACTTTCTCTCCTGCGCAAAACGTATCCCCTGAGCCGGATGTCCCGGCCCAGGGGAATTTTTATGCCTGTCGCCCCACCGGCGGGAGCGTCCCGGTTTTGGCCCGCTGCGCCGTGTCGTCGGATTCGTCGTAGGCGTCGCAGGGCGCCGAGGGATCCGGCACACGCTTGCCAAACGGCGAGCAGAGCCGGTCCTTGTGCGCAAAGGCGAAATCCAGGCCCCGCGTCCAGCCGGTATGTCCCGTCAGAATGCAGGGCTGCAGGCCGCGGCTGCGCAGCTTCCGCTCCGGCGCTGCCAGCGAACGGACGGCAAGCTTGTTGTTCTCCGCCAGCGCGGAAAGAAAGCTGTAGCCCCCGCCCGCGCCCAACCAAATCGTGTCACCCGTGAACAGATAGCGGTCATCGAGCAGATAAACCAGATATCCCCAGGTATGCCCCGGCACCAGCATAGCCTCCACCTCACCGATGTAGAGCTTCGCGCTGCGCAGCGCCCCATCGCCGTCCGCCTCCACGGCCCCAACGTAGTCTGTATCCTGATGCGTGATCAGAATGTCCCGAATCTCTTCCGGACGCAGCCCCAGCCAGCCCGTCTTTTCCTCCAGCCGTTCATCGTGATATCCGGCGTCGATCATAATCGTCGTCGTGCCATTGCGGCAGAAGAAGATGTTGGCGACCCATTCCCGCACGCACGCCACATGCTCATCGATCCAGCCGGTGTTCAGCAGCTTGAAAATCTGCTTGCCGCGATACATCCGGCTCATTTCCCGCCGCTGAAATTCCGTTGCCTGCTTGCTCATGCCTTGTTCCCTCGTTTCTGGTTAAGGCAGTTTAAGGCAACACCGCCGCGTCTCCCGCACGGCCAATCTTCCCTTTTATTTCACGCATTCCGCGCCGCTTTGCAAGTCCATTTCTGGAAATTTATTTACATTTTCCAGAAATCCGCCGTCCGGGCGCTTGCAAAACCATTTTTCATCCGCTACAATAGAGCTTACGCACTTTGTGTAAAAAAGTATGAAGGAAGGTCAGGTAATTCGTATGCAGCGTGAATCATTCCGTTCCCGGCTGGGCTTTCTGCTCGTCAGCGCCGGGTGCGCCATCGGCATTGGCAACGTCTGGCGGTTTCCGTATGTGACGGGCGAATATGGCGGCGGCTTTTTTGTGCTTATCTACCTCATCTGCCTGCTCGTCATGGGCGTCCCGGTTCTCACGATGGAGCTGGCCGTGGGCCGCGCGGGCAAAAAGAGCGCCGTGCTGGCGTATAAAGCCCTCGAAAAGCCCGGCCAAAAATGGCACATCCATGGCTGGTTCTGCCTGATCGGCTGCTTCCTGCTCATGATGTACTACACCACTGTCACGGGCTGGATGGTCAACTACTTCGGCAAGTTCCTCACCGGTGCCTTCCACGCCGGCATGGATGCCGAGGCCGTCAGCGGGGAATTCGGCGCCATGCTCACGAACCCCGGCGAGATGACCCTCTGGACGGAGCTGGTTGTCATTGTGGGCTTTCTCATCTGCTCGTTCGGATTGCAAAACGGCCTCGAGCGCGTCAGCAAGGTCATGATGCTCGCGCTGCTTGCACTCATTCTGGTGCTTGCCATCCACAGCCTCACGCTCCCCGGCGCGGCCGAGGGCATGAAGTTCTATCTGCTCCCCTCGATGGATTCCATCCGGGAAAACGGCCTCGGCGCGATCATCACCGCCGCCATGAACCAGGCATTTTTCACACTCAGCCTCGGCATTGCAGCCATGGAGATCTTCGGCAGCTATATGCCCCAGACGCAGTCCCTCCCCGGCGAGGCCGTGCGCATCTGCGTGCTCGACACCTTTGTCGCCCTCATGGCTGGCACGATCATCTTCCCGGCCTGCTTCTCCTTCGGCATCGAGACCGGCCAGGGCCCGTCGCTCATCTTCCAGACGCTGCCGAATGTGTTTGTCAACATGGCCGGCGGCCGCTTCTGGGGGACGCTGTTCTTCCTGTTCATGATCTTTGCCAGCCTGTCCACGGTGCTGGCCGTGTTTGAAAACATCCTGGCTGTCTGCATGGACACCTTCGGCTGGAGCCGGAAGAAGGCCAGCGTGATCAACGGCATCCTGCTTCTGGTGCTGAGCCTGCCGTGCGTCTTCGGCTATAACCTCTGGGCAAATGTCCACCTGATCGGCGGCCGCGACATTCTCGACAGCGAAGACTTCCTCGTCAGCAACCTTCTGCTCCCGATCGGTTCGCTGGTCTATCTGCTCTTCTGCGTCTCGAAATGGGGCTGGGGCTTCGACAACTATCTTGCCGAGGCCAACCGCGGCACGGGTCTGAAGTTCTCACCCAAGCTGAAGTTCTATTTCCAGTGGATCCTTCCCATCCTGATCCTCATCATCCTGGTCCAGGGCCTGATTTGAACACAACAAAAAAGCGGACACAGAACTCTTCTGTGTCCGCTTTTTATTTCACTCCGCAGAGATCTTTGCTTCGCACCGGCGGAGCACCGCCTGCGCTTCCGGCAGCGCTCCGATCGGCAGAATCTGCTCCGGCGCACCCGCGTGCGGGGCAATTTCCCGCTCAAACCAGATCACGTCGTGCCACGCGCCATTCTTCCAGCCCGCATCGCGAAACAGTGCTGCCCGGTGGAAGCCCAGCGCCTCGTGCAGCGCCTCGCTGGCCGGATTCGGGCTGGTCACCGCGCCGTAGACGGTCTTCACACCCTGCATCCGCAGCAGTTCCATCAGCGTCTCATAGAGCAAGCGGCCAAGACCGCGGCCGGTATGGGCGCGTGCAATGTAGATTGACAGCTCCGCGTTCCAGCCGTAGGCCGCCCGCTCCTGCGCGCGGTGCGCATAGGCATAGGCCACAGCCCGCCCGCCAACAAAGAGTACCAGATAAGGGTAGCACGCAGAAATCTCCGCAATCCGCCCCGCAAATTCCGCCTCGCTCGGAAGCGTATATTCGAAGGTGATGCTGGTGTCAATCGACTCGCGGTAGATCTCCAGCAGCACCGCCGCATCTTCCGGCTGCGCAAAGCGCAGCTGCAGTTTCATTTCTTCCCTCATCGTGGCACAATCACCTCAATTGCGCGGCTGTGGTTGCGGATGTCCACCTCCGTCACGTTTCCGCCGAACTCGCCGTCCAGCGTCCAAGCCACGGGCCGTTCGAAGGTGAAGTGGATGCTGCCGGTCTGGCCGGTAATGAAATAATTCTCGTCGGAAAAATCCATCCGCAGCAGCTTTGCCGCCACCACGCTGAAGTCGGCCAGATTTTTGATATCCCGGACCAGCACGACCTCATGCAGCCCGTCGTTCAGGCTGATGCTGTACTCCCCGACGGTCTTTGCCGCCTTAAATCCGCCGACCGACGTCGTGCTGCAAACCAGGCCGTCGAGGATGTCATCTTCCACGGTCTTTCCGTCCCAGCTCACGCATGCGTGCACGGGCCGAACCTCGCCCAGCGCCTGCACCCCGTTGAAAAAGTATGCCATCCGGCCCCAAATACGCTTATCGGCCTGCGGCGTCTCATACGGGACGTTCGTAAACAATCCAAACGCCGCCACATAGTCAAACCAGCGGTTTTCGCCGAATGAACCGATGTCAATGCCAAAGGGCTTGCCGTGTACGATGTCCTGTGCCGCCATGACAGGGTCGCGGGCCAGGCCCAGCGACGCCGCCACATCATTGACGGTCCCGCCCGGGATATAACCGAGCGGGGGCCGGTTTTCCAATTGCATCAGCCCGCTTGTGGCCTCGTTGAGCGTGCCGTCGCCGCCTGTGCAGACGATGAGGTCGTATTCCGCGCCCCGCCGCACAATCTGCCGCGTCAGATCCTTCGGCCCTGCGGTGGGATGAACCGTCACCTCATAGCCTCCGGCGGTAAAGATTTGAAGAACCTGCATGAGGCTGTTCCGGATCTCAGTGTGCCCGGCATTCGGGTTCACGAAAAACAGAAGTCGCTTCATTTCCGCCTCTCCTTTTTTTACTCCGCAGCCTCGTTGTCGGCAGAGAACATCAGATCGACCAGCGCCGACTGCTCCGGATAAGCCTCCCAGGGATACCGCTCCAGAATCTCGTCCTGAATCTCCGCCGAGCATTCGCTGAGATAGTCCTCCCGCGCGGTTTTCTGCCAATAGATTTCGCTGCCCACGCCGGAGAAGAACATGACGTGATAGCCGTAATCCGTCTTTACGATGCCATAATCGCCCACCTGGCGCCCATCGGCGAAGCACCAGTCGTTGAACGTCTCGACCATCTGGCCGGGATACACGTCCTCATAGAGGCCGCCGTTGGTGTTGCTGCCGGGATCAGACGAGGCCTCATTGGCAAGCGTGGCGAAGGAGTCTTCGGTCTTCTCCCCCGCAAGCCACTGGTCGAGGATATCATTGGCCGTCTTCTCCGCCGCGGCCCAGGCCTCGTCGGAAATCGTGCCGTCCTCCGCCGCTTCCGGCTTGATGAGGATGTGGCGGACGTTCACCATGGGCTTGTCGATCTTTTCAATGCCCTTCGAGGCATAGCTCTCCGCGTTGTCATCAAAATACTGGCTCAGCTGCTCGTCCGTCGGCGCTTCGGTATCCAGCAGAGAATCCAGATATTCCGAGCCGAGCAGATAGATCCGCAAAAATTCCAGATACTCATCCATCGTCACGCTCGGGCCATAGGACGCCTTCAGATATTCGTCCGCGCTCGCGAAGCCATAGCCCTTCGCCGTGCTCTCCAGCTCCTCCGGTACCGATGCGAGCAGATCCTTGCCCGTCTGCGTCATCTCATAGCCGTTTGCCTCGGCCTCCTGTGCCATCGACGCATGATACTGGAACATGCGCAGCGCACCGTCCACAAACTGTTGCTGCCAGGTATGCTCTTCGTCATACATTTGCTGGTCGAGCGGAAGGCTGGTGTCCATCAGATAGCTCAGATACATCCCATAGGTATTGGTAAAGGACATGTATTGCTGCCAGTAGTAGATCGGCAGCGTCCGGTTCGTCAGCTGCAGCTCGCCGCACACCGCGACCACCCGGTCCATCACCTCATCCGTCAGCTCGCTCTCGCGCACGGTATAGCTCACGCCGTTGAGCGGGATCTCGGTGCTCTCGCCGTCGCCGGAGGAATCCAGCGCGTCGTCCGGCTTGTCAGCAGGATCTGCCGCGTCGGTGCTGGCATCGGCTACCGTCTCCTCGGTCGTGGCGGTGTCGACGTTTTTGATCTGGCTGTCGCGCACGATCTTCACGACCAACAGCGCAATCACAATGACCAGCACGGCGATCGCTCCGCCGAGCAGCCAGCCGGTCTTCTTCTTTTCAGACTTTTCCGGTTTGTCTGCCGGGGCCTCCTGCGTCGGGGATTCCTTCGCTTCGGGAGCCGCTTCCGCGGCCTCGTCGGTCTGCGGAGCTGCCTCTTCGGCCTGCGCGGCCTCTTCAGCGGGCGCTTTTGTCTCCGGCGCGGCGGTCTCGGGGGCCGCGGTCTCGGCGGACGGGACGTCCTCTTCCGTCTGCGCCTTGCCGCATTCCGGACAGAACTTCGCGTCTGCTTCCAGCTCCGCGCCGCAATACTTACAGTTCATAACATTCCCTCATTTCCAAAAAAGTTTGCTGATTTTTTGATTTTACCACAGCCGCTGCGCATTTTCAATCGTGCCGCTCGGATCTTCATGAAGATTTCACAAATGCCGCGCCGCACGCCGCAGCTTTGCCGCATGCAGCAGCATAAACGCCAAAAACGCCGCACTTGCATACCCAAACACCGGATAAACTGTCCCGATCAGATCGCTGAAACCGAAGAGACTGGCGAGGTAGGCCAGCAGGATGGTCAGCACGGTAAACGCAGTCTTTCTCTGCCGAACCGGCGGAAATTTCGCGCAGCAGTAGCCCACAAATGCCACCGCGTTGGACAGCGCCGAGCCGAACATCCCCGCAAACAGCAGCAATGCATAGAGATACATCGGCACAATGCCGAGCTGTGCCGCGGCAGAGAGCATCGGCAGCTCCGCCGTCTGCGCGCCGCCCCAGGTCTGGAGCGAGAGCATCACACTCAGCGCAATCACCGCCAGCAGCGCCGCGCCCAGTCCAAGCCCCGCGTAGACCGTTGAGCGCCTGCGCAGATACGGCCCGAAGGGGCCGAGAATGGCCAGCGTGGAGAGGATATTGTAGCATGCGTAGTTCACCGCACTGAAAAACCAGCCGCCGAGCAGCGCGTTTCCGCCCGACGCATCCGCCGCTTCTATAGCTGGCCGGCCCTGGCAAAGCGCCGCAATGCCAAATCCCAGCGTTGCCAGCACCAGCAGCGGCACGGAAACGGAAAACGCCGACACGATGCTCTGCAGCCCGGCCAGTGCGCAGGCCAGCACCAGCGCCGCGAAAAGCCCTCCGCCCAACCAGTGCGGCAGCCCGAAGAGCTGCGCACCCAACGCGCCGACACCTGCGCACATAATTGTCACCAGCGCAAACAAAAACAGGCTCTCCAGCAGCATCACAAGCACATGCAGCCACCGTGCCTTCCACGGCAGCACCTGTTCGTCCACCTCCGTCAGCCCCGTCTTCTGCGCCATGCGCAGGCAGAGCACGCCAAATCCATACAGCAGCGCAATCGCCACAAACAGCCCCACATAGCCCCAGGCGCCGTAGACCACGAAATACTGCCGCAGCTCCTGCCCGGAGACATAGCCCGCCCCGAGAAAACACCCTGCAAAGAGCAATCCGAGGCGGACCACATTCAATTTCTTCATATCGTTCTCTTTTCCGCACAAATCCGCCGTCTGCCTTCCGCAGACGGCGGATTTCAGCGTGTCGAAAAAGTCTTTTCGCCCCGCTGCCGTCCAGTTTTCTGAACTTGATAAGTTCAGAAAACTGCTTGATTGAACGCGAAAGGGGCTTTTTGCCCCTTTCACTCTATCCCCGCTGCTCTGTTGCAGAACTGCATTTTATAGTTTTTTGACAATCTCAAATCCGCCGTCTGCCTTCCGCAGACGGCGGATTTTACTCCTTGTATGCTTACAGCGAATTCACGCCGCGCGGGATAAATTGCCCGATCTTTCCGGTCTGGACCTCGCCATGGTCGACGGCGAGCTGCCCGCGCAGATAAACCTGTTCGATCACGCCCTCGGTCCGGAAACCCTCGAACGGAGTATAGTCGACGTTCGCGATCTGGTCGGACGCGGTGATGCGTCCGGTCTTGGCCGGGTCGATGACGACGATGTCGGCGTCGCTTCCCGCAGCGAGGATGCCTTTGCGCGGATACGCACCGTAGAGTTTCGCCGGGTTTTCGGAGAGCACCTCGGCCATCTTCTCTGCCGTGATGCGGCCCTTGGCCACGCCCTCGGAGTAGAGCAGAATGCCGCGCGTCTCCACGCCGGGCAGACCGCCGGGGATTTTGGTGAAGTCGTCCTTTCCGGCATCCTTCTGCTTCAGGGTGAAGCTGCAATGGTCGGTGGAGACGGTCTGGATCGTGCCATCGGCCAGAGCAGCCCAGAGCGCGGACTGGTCGGCCCGCTTGCGCAGCGGCGGCGCGCAGACAAAGCGGGCAGCGGCGGAATAGTCGGGCTGGTCATAGCGGCTGTCGTCCAGCAGCAGATAGTGCGGGCAGGTCTCGACATAGACCTTCTGGCCGCGGGCCCGGGCGGCGGCAACCTCGGCAAGCGATTCCTTCGTGCTCAGGTGGACGATCACAACCGGCACATCCGCGACCTCGGCGATGCGCAGCAGATGCGCCACGGCCTCGGCTTCGAGCGGATTCGGGCGGCAGCGCGGATGCGCCGACGGCCCCACGTCACCCGCAGCCTTGTGCTGCTCGATGAGCGCATCGATGACGCCCGCGTTCTCGCAATGGACGCCGGCGATGCCGCCGTATTTTTTCAGCTCCTCGAGGGCGTAGAACAGATCTTTGTCGCCGATCATCATGGCCGGATAGGTCATATACATCTTGAATGACGAAACGCCCTGCTCAAACATCTTCGGGATCTCAGCCTTGATGCCGTCGTTCCAGTCGTCGATGGTCATGTGGAAGCTGTAATCGCAGCTCGAGCGGCCGTCGGCCTTCTTGTGCCAGAGGTCGAGGCCGTACTGCAGCGTCTCGCCCTTGTTCGGGCAGGCAAAGTCGACGACCATCGTCGTGCCGCCGCGCAGGGCGCTGCGCGTGCCGGTATCGAAGTTGTCGGCGGTTGTCGTATTGCAGACGTCGAGATCGAAATGCGTGTGCGCGTCGATGAAGCCGGGGAAGAGCAGCTTGCCCTCCATCGGAACGACGGATGCATCTGCATCTGTGAGATTTTGACCGACGCGGACAATTTTTTCGTCCTCGATCAGCAGATCGGCGACCTTGGAACCGGCGGCGGAGACGACCGTTCCGCCTTTGAGCAGCAATTTCATAGGTTCAGCTCCCTTGTTTGAAATTCAATGTTTCGGGTGCAGCAGTTTTTCGATGAAATTTGTTTTCTTCATCGCGTAATAAAGCGGGATACCAAGCACATAGAGTACGGCAGCCTCGCCTGCGCCAACCTCGCCGCCAAAGATGAGCAGCCCATTCCAGAACTGTTCGGACGGCATATAGAGCCACGAGAGCATCGCACCGACCATCACGGCGTTGACCAGAATGGTGGGCAGCGGCGCAAGCCACGGCTTTTTGATCCGCGTCGTGAGCAGGCAGGCCAACAGCGTCGCGGCGGTGCCGATGACGATATCGAGCACGGAGACCGTAGAGAACAAGTTGGCAATCAGGCAGCCAATGGTCAGGCCGATGGTCAGGCTCGGCTCGAAGAGCAGAAGCATCATCAGCGCTTCGGAAATGCGGAACTGGAGGTTGCCGTAGGCAAATGAAGCGGTCAAAATGGTGATGGCCGCATAGAGGCCGGCGACAATGCCGTTCAGGGCGATTTGACGGGTGTTCAGTTTCTTCATTGGGACAGGTTCCTCCGTGGAATATTTTTTGCAAGCATCATTATAATGAGGAAGCTGTCAAATTACAATGGCATTCCCGCACAATTCGAAGGGCAGAAATGTCAGAAAATCTGCTCTCCTGCAACAAATTTGGCTGTCACATTGCGCTCATCCGCCAGATAAACCGCCCGCTCCACGCGGTCGCGCACGGAAAGGGTCTGCGGATGGTCGAGCAACGCATCGTCGAGCACGACCGCGTCCAGCGCATAGCCCTCGGCAAATGTGCCGACCTTGCCGAAAAATTCGCCGCCGCCCATTGTCGCAATATAAAACGCCTGTTCAAAGCTCAGCGGGGCAACGCTCTGGTCGAGCAGTCTCCAGCGGAGCTTCGAGGCCTGAATGGCATGTGCCATCGCGCGGAGCAGATTTTCGTGACTGCCGCCCGCGATGTCTGTGGCCAGGCCCACATGCAGCCCGTGCTTCAGATAGCGGCTGATCGGCGCAACGCCGGAGGAGAGGTTCATATTTGATTCCGGCGAGTGCGCCACAAAGACGCCGTTTTGCAGCATCCGCTCCTCCTCGGCCTCGCTGGAGTGGACGCAGTGCGCCATGATGCAGGGATAGCCGCCGCCAAACAGGCCGAACTGGTCGTAGGCATCGCCATAGAACTTGCTCTTGGGGCACAGCTCACGGATCCAGTCGATTTCGCTGTAGTTTTCAGACAGATGGCTCTGCACCGGCAGGTCGTATCGTTCGCGCAGCCGCGCAAGGCCGAACATCAGATCGTCTGTGCACGACGGGATGAAGCGCGGCGTAAGGATCGGCTTCGTGCGCCGGAAGGCGTCTTTGGTGTCGAGGATCCAGCGCTCGGTGTCGCGCAGGGAATGATTGGTCGACAGTTCCCGGAGGTACGGCGGACAGTTGCGGTTCATGTTGACCTTGCCGACGTAGGTCACGAGCCCCGATGCCTCCAGCTTTTCCATCAGCAGCCTTGTGGCGGGCAGATGGATCGTGGCGAAGACAGCCGCGCGTGTCGTGGTGCTCCGCTTCAGGTGCTCCGCAAAACTGGTATAGGCCCGGTCGGCATAGTCCAGCTCTGCATATTTTGCCTCCTCCGGGAAGGTATAGGTATTCAGCCATTCTAGCAGCTCAAGATCCATGCCGAGGCCGCGGAAGGCAAACTGCGGCGCGTGGACGTGCAGATCTGTCATGCCGGGCAGGATGAGCTTGCCGGTGTAGTCCAGCAGCGGCAGGGTCACAAACCGCTCCGGAAGCGCCCGAAACACGCCCGCCACCTGCCCGTTCTCGCAGACCAGATATCCCTCGTCAACGGTATTCAGCGTTTCCGCATCCGTGCTGTAACAGAGGCTTCCCTTCAATACAAAATCTTTCAAGGTCTGTGTTGCTCCTTTGCATAATCATCCGGCCAAAAACGGCCGCTCTTTTGTTTATCATATCACATTTTCCGCCCAGCCGGGGCAGGAAGTTCCTCGTCATAGTGTACGAATTCTTCCGGGGCGTTTTCAGTGAAGATTACCAAACCGTGAAAAATACTAAAAATTTTTTAGCTTCCGCCCATTGTTTTATTGAAAAATGCTTAAAAAATTCCGAAAAAACGCATTGATTTTTAGAGAAAAGTTCTGTAAAATAGAGGCATGGATTTGACAATGGCGAAAGCCAAGAAATCCGCACGGCAGCATTCCGCTGCCTGAAAATTTTTTAGGAGGAACCAAAAGAATGAAAAAGATCATCGCTTTGCTCCTGGCGCTTGTGATGGTATTCGCCCTGGTTGCCTGCGCGTCCAAGACCACGGACGACACCGCCAAGAACGATACCCCTGCCGCCGACACAACCGACACCACGGAAAAGACCGACGACGCCGCTGACAACACCTCCGACGCGGAAACGGCCGAAGGCAAGTCCATCAAGGTCGGCCTCGTCCTCATCGGCGACGAAAACGACCAGGGCTACACCTACAACTTCATGCGCGGCAAAGAAGCTGCCGACGAGAAGCTGAAGGCCGAAGGCATCAACGTGGAATGGGTCATCAAGTGGAACCTCATCGAGGGCGACCCCGTTGCCGTTGCCAACGAAGAACTGGCCGAAGACGGCTGCGAGATCATCTTCAACAACTCCTACGGTCATGAGCCCGCCATGCTGACGGTCGCGGCCGAATACCCCAACATCCAGTTCGTTGGTATGACGAACCAGGGCGGCTTGTATGACGATCTGGCCAACACCCACAATGCATTCGCCAACATCTACGAAGGCCGCTATGTCGCCGGTGTTGCCGCTGGCATGAAGATGCAGCAGCTCATCGACGACGGCGAGATCACCGAGGATCAGGCTGTCATCGGCTATGTCGGCGCCTACTCCTTCGCAGAAGTTGTCTCCGGCTTCACCGCCTACTATCTGGGCGCCCGCAGCGTTTGCCCGAGCGCAACCATGAAGGTTCAGTTCGTCGGCTCCTGGTCCGACGCTACCGCAGAAGCAGACGCCGCCAAAGCACTCATCGACCTTGGCTGCATCGTCATCTCCCAGCACTCCGACAACACCACCCCGGCCACCGCGGCCCAGGCTGGCGGCGTCTACCACACCGGCTATAACAACGACATGATCTCCATCGCGCCCGACGCCTCCATCATTGGCACCCGCATCGACTGGACAAACTATTTTGTCCATGCCATCGAGTGCGTGGTCAACGGCACCGAGCTTGAGCAGGACTGGTGCCATGGCATGGCGGACGGTGAAGTCGTCATGACTCCGCTGAACGAGGCCATCGCTGCCCCCGGCACTGCGGAAAAGCTTGCCGAAGTGGAAGCCGGTCTGAAGGACGGCTCCATCCAGGTCTTCGACACCTCCACGTTCACGGTCGACGGCAAGACGATTGACCACGCCTTCGCAGTCGATACCGACGGTGACTTCGCCGCCGACAGCGAAGAGGCTGTCTTCGACGGTGCCTTCCACGAATCCTACTTCCAGTCTGCGCCGTACTTCACGCTGCAGATCGACGGCATCGAGTGGATCAACTCGGCCTATTGATTCCATCGCACTTCTTGCAAACGGAGCTGCCCGGGTGGGCAGCTCCGTTTCAGCGTGTCGAAAAAGTCTCCTCGCCCCGCTGCTTTGTCCAGTTTTCTGAACTTGATCAGTTCAGAAAACTGCTTGATTGAA
>OIWS01001349.1_pt1 | contig 25040 bp, 19 predicted proteins | sample 1587611 | NCBI WGS metagenome assembly OIWS01 (sample SAMEA3888919, study PRJEB22519) | human gut metagenome | biome: human gut; feature: human-associated habitat; material: faeces | place: Denmark | collected 2010 | reverse complement strand
TAACAAACAATAACTTACAGCAAATGAAAATTTTATTGTTAGGAGGCGGTGGCCGCGAGCACGCCTTAGCATGGAAAATCGCTCAGAGCGAGAAGTGTGAGAAACTCTTCATCGCTCCTGGTAATGCCGGTACACAGAATGTCGGCGAGAACGTAGATATCAAGGCAGACGACTTTGAGGCGCTCAAGAACTTCACTGTAGAAAATGGCGTTGATATGGTGGTAGTTGGTCCGGAAGACCCATTGGTAAAGGGTGTTTACGATGACTTCAAGAACGATCCTCGCACCCAGAACATCCCTGTCATCGGTCCATCAAAGGCTGGCGCCGTATTGGAAGGCAGCAAGGACTTCGCCAAGAAGTTCATGAAGCGCCACAACATCCCTACTGCCCAGTATGAGACTTTCGACGGCGAGCACGTAGAGGAAGGCTTGAAATTCCTGGAGACACTGAAGGCTCCTTATGTATTGAAGGCTGACGGTTTGTGCGCCGGTAAGGGCGTTCTCATCCTCCCTACCCTGGAAGAGGCTAAGAAGGAGTTCAAGGAGATGCTCGGCGGTATGTTCGGCAACGCTTCTGCACGCGTAGTCATCGAGGAATTCCTCAGCGGCATTGAGTGCTCTGTATTCGTATTGACCGACGGCAAGAACTACAAGATTCTGCCTGAAGCTAAGGATTACAAGCGCATCGGCGAGCACGATACCGGTCTGAACACTGGCGGTATGGGTAGTGTTACCCCTGTACCATTCGCTACCAAGGAGTGGATGCAGAAGGTTGACGAGCGCATCATCCGTCCTACCGTAGAGGGACTTGCTGAGGAGAACATCGACTATAAGGGATTCATCTTCTTCGGTCTGATCAACGTTGAAGGCGAGCCTATGGTCATCGAGTACAACTGCCGTATGGGTGATCCAGAGACAGAGAGCGTAATGCTCCGCCTGAAGAGCGACATCGTGGATCTCTTCGAAGGTGTAGCAGCAGGCGATTTGGACAAGCGCAGCATCGAGTTTGATGAGCGTGCAGCAGTCTGCGTGATGCTTGTAAGCGGCGGTTATCCAGAGGCTTACAAGAAGGGTTATCCTATCCAGGGCATCGATGACGTGGAAGGCTCAGTAGTATTCCACTCCGGTACAGCCATGAAGGATGGTCAGGTAGTAACCAACGGTGGTCGTGTCATCTGCGTAAGCAGCTACGGCAAGGACAAGGAAGAAGCCCTGAAGAAGAGCTTTGCTGAGGCACAGAAGATCCAGTTCACCGACAAGTACTTCCGTTCAGATATCGGACAGGACCTTTAGATTTTAATGTTGAATGTTGAATGTTGAATGTTGAATTAGGCTAGCGCCCTTGAGTCCGTTAGGCAATTCAACATTCAACATTCAACATTCAACATTGTTTTAAGCATTCAACATTGAATTAGATGTTAAGAAAGAAAACTTTTCAAAATAAAGTAGCGGCTAGCCGCTACTCTTTACCAATTACTGCAACCCTTGCCACACTGGTTTGGGTTGCAGTAGGTTTATTGGTATCCAATATCTGGGTAGAATTTGCTTTCACAGCCATGTCTACCCTGCTGATGGTGGAACTGAACAACCGTAATGCCCTCATGCGTACCTACAGCCGAATGGTATCCTGCAGTTTTCTGGCATTACTGACGATGACAGGACTCCCCCACCTCTCTTTAAAAAGCAGTATTGTGACGATGTGTTTCATCGCCTTTTATCTCATTATCTGGAATTGCTATCAGGATAAACGCTCAACAGGCTGGACTTTCTACGCCTTTGCCTGCATCGGTCTGGCATCGATGATTTTCGTGCAGATAGGCTATTTCATGCCTATCCTATGGATCATGATGATGGTGTTTACCCTCTCGTTTAGCGTAAAGACATTCTTTGCATCCCTGGTAGGTCTCATCGTGCCCTATTGGTTTGCAGCCGGTTATTTCTTCTATACCGACAACATACAGGGGCTGGCTGACCATTTCTGCGAATTCATCAACTACAGCGAACTCTTTGATTATTCGCAGGTTACCGACCATCAGATTCTGAACCTGAGTTTTGTTACCCTGCTCACCATCATCGGTTCCATCCACTTCATACGCACCAGCTACGGCGATAAGATACGCACCCGCATGATCTACGAAACGTTTATCATGATATCGGTTGCCTGCATCATCTTCATCGTCCTCCAGCCTCAACATATACAGGAACTGGGCGGCATCCTGATTGTGAATACAGCACCGCTTATCGCCCATTTCATCACATTCACCAGAGGTAAGTTTACCAACATCTCCTTCATCCTGCTGCTCATCATGCTGGTACTTATCATGGCTTACAACATACTCGTACCAGAGAGCATATTACTATGAGCTGGATAATAGATTTCTTAATGAGCTGGGGCTACTGGGGCATGCTGGTATCAGCCTTCCTTGCCGGCAGTTTCTTTCCCTTCAGCAGCGAGGTGGTCATGTCGGGCTTACAGGCTGCCGGATTGGAACCTATCCAGCTCGTACTGTATGGAAGCATCGGCAATGTGCTCGGTTCTATGTTCAACTATGGCGTAGGACGGATGGGCAAGCTGGAATGGATTGAGAAATATCTGCATGTAAAGAAAGAGAGTCTTGACAAGGCTCAGCATTTCATGGCCGACAGAGGAGCCTGGATGGGATTCTTCGCCTTCCTGCCCCTGTTGGGAAGTGCCATCACCATCGTTTTGGGACTGACGAGAGCCAACATCGTGATTTCTGTCATCAGCATCACCATCGGAAAGGTGTTGAGATATGTACTGCTGGTTTACGGACTCAGTTTCATCTTTTAAACAAGCTGCAAAAGAAAGAAAACAAAGAATTGATTTATATAGATTGACTGCTTATGAGAAAGTATTTATACCTTATTATATTATGTGTGGTTTTCGCGGGCTGTAAAGGCAGTCAGCAGAAAGGCAACACCGCAGAAAGTAACGGAAAGGAATCTGTCGCCAACAGCGATGGCAAACCTGCTGTTACCGTAACCATCCCTCCCTACAAGTTTTTCGTTGATAAGATTGCAGGAGATAAGGTGGATGTCAACGTGATGGTATCCAACGGCAACAATCCTGAAACTTACGAGCCTTATGCCGAGCAGATGATGGAACTCTCCAGGAGTGCCCTCTATCTGAAAGTGGGAAGCATCGGTTTCGAACAGACCTGGATGAAGAAGCTGCAGGACAACGCTCCTGACATGAAGGTGATAGATACCTCCACAGGCATCACGCCTGCCAAGACACCAGGCGGCAATACCGACCCGCATGTATGGATGAGTTGCAAAAACGCCCGCATCATCTCCAGCAACATCTTCAAGGCACTCTGCCAACTGGAACCGGAAAACAAGACTTTCTTCCAGAAAAACTATCAGCAGTTGCTCTGCAGCATCGACAGGCAGGACAGCATCATCAGAAAGAGTTTCAAGGATAATCCGGAGATGGTACGCAAGTTTGTGATCTATCACCCTATCCTCACCTACTTTGCCCGTGATTACCAGCTGGAGCAGCTTGCCATAGAGGAAGAAGGCAGGGAGCCTAGTGCTGCCCAGCTGAAGAGCCTCATAGAGAGAGCCCGAAAAGAGAATATCAAGTTCTGCCTGATACAGGCAGAATTTGCCAACCGCAACACCACAACTTTCATCAACGAAAGCCACACCAAAGCTATGAATATCAATCCATTGCAGGGCGACTGGAACTGGGCGATGCAGGAAGCTGCACTGGCTGTGCAAGGCAAAGAGATAGTGGTTGGGAAGTAAGCCCGCCAATATTTTATAAAAAGTATAAAGAACAATAACTAATCATAAAGTTCAATGTTCAAAACTCAAAGTTCAAAGTTAATCGAAATAGAGCACCTATCTGCCGGATATGACGGCAAGCAGGTGCTCAGCGACGTAAATCTCACAGTATATCAAGACGATTATCTTGGCATCATCGGACCAAACGGTGGTGGCAAGACTACTCTTATGCGTCTCATTCTGGGACTGATGAAGCCTACGGAAGGAACCATCAGATACTTCCGAAAAGTAAAAGATGAGAACGGAAAAACAGTTCTTGATGAAAACGGCAAAGCAAAAGTTGAGGAAACAAAGGAGATTTCGATGGGCTATCTCCCACAATACAACCAGCTCGACAAGCAGTTTCCTATCTCTGTATATGAAGTTGTACTTGCCGGACTCAGCAAGACCAAAGGTCTCTTTTCGCGATACACCCAGGCACAGCACCAGCAGGTGCTCGATACCCTGGACCGCATGCAGCTGACAGAATTCAAAGACCGACACATCGCTGCCCTCAGCGGCGGTCAGCTTCAGCGAGTGCTCCTCGCCCGTGCCATCGTATCAAAGCCCGATGTCGTGATTCTCGATGAGCCTAACACCTACATCGACCGCCGATTCCAAAAGCAGATGTACGAGATGCTGGAGCAGATCAACAAGGAGTGCGCCATCATCATCGTCAGTCACGATGTAGCCGAAGTGCTCAACAACGTGAAGCATATCGCCTGCGTAAACCAGCACCTGCATTATCACGATACGGCAGATATGCCAAGAGAAAAACTGGAAGAGCATTTCCTGAATGTATAAATACATACCGCAATTACATTTTACCCCCTTTTTATTACGTCCCGACGCAGGAATTCCTACGTCGGGACGTAATATTTCATACGTGGCGACGTAATAAATATCCCATCCTAATGCTTATTTTTCTACAACATCACCTATTTAAATTTAATATAACCTAAAAAAGAGAAGCAATCCTACGCTATCTCTTTACTTTTTAGTATCTTTGCAACGTTTTATACACATTATATAAATAGGAAACATAGAAATATAATACATTAAAGTTTAAACAATAATGAAACAGTACAGATTAGTGGACAATATCTTCGGATGGGTCGCATTCATCATTGCGGCATTCGTATATTGCTCCACAATTGAACCGACAGCCAGCTTCTGGGACTGTCCTGAGTTTATTACAACTGCCTACAAGCAGGAGATCGGTCACCCACCTGGGGCACCATTCTTCATGCTCATGGGCAATTTCTTCACACATTTCGCCAGTGATACCACGCAGGTAGCCAAGATGGTGAATACGATGAGCGCACTCCTCAGTGCCGTCTGCATCATGTTCCTCTTCTGGACCATCACCCATCTGGCACGTAAGCTCATCATCGGCGACTGGAAGGAGATGACCACCAGCAAGCTGATCGCCATCGAGGCATCAGGTATGGTGGGCGCACTCATCTACACCTTCAGCGATACCTTCTGGTTCTCTGCTGTAGAGGGTGAGGTTTACGCCTTCTCTTCTGCCTTTACCGCTGTGGTATTCTGGCTGATTCTGAAGTGGGAAGACCATGCCGACGAACCTCATAGCGACCGATGGCTCGTGCTCATCGCCTATATGACCGGTCTGAGTATCGGTGTGCACCTGCTCAACCTACTCTGCATCCCAGCCATCGTACTGGTATATTACTACAAGAAGGTGCCTCATGCCAACCTGAAGGGTTCGCTCATGGCGCTCTTCCTTTCATTCCTGGTGGTAGTAGCCGTACTTTATGGTGTGGTTCCAGGCATCATCACCGTAGGCGGATGGTTTGAGCTGTTCTTCGTCAACACACTCGGCTGCCCATTCAATACCGGTGAAATCGTATATATCATCTGCCTCGTAGCCTCTGTTATCTGGGGTATCTACGAGACCTACAATGCATCAGAGAAGAACGAGAAGAAGCAGAACATCGCCTTCGTTCTCGGTTTCGGCATGCTCGGCATCCCATTCTTCGGATATGGATGGAGCGCTGTCATCACCGGCATCATCATCCTGGCTATCCTCTGGTTTGTACTCAACTACAAGCGCAAGAAGGAAGTAGTAACCGGCGTTGACCAGGCTACAGGCATCGAGAAAAAGAAGATGCAGCTGCTGCCTCTCATCTCTGCACGCATCAAGAATACCGCTTTGCTCTGCATGCTGATGCTGATGATCGGTTACTCAAGCTATGCGCTCATCGTGATCCGTTCGTCCGCCAACCCTCCTATGGACCAGAACTCTCCTGAGGATATCTTCACCCTGGGCAGTTATCTGAGCCGCGACCAGTATGGCGATACTCCATTGCTCTATGGTCAGGCTTACACTTCTCAGGTGGCTCTCGAGGCTGACGGCAACATGTGCAAGCCTGTGACGAAGGAAGGTGCACCTGTTTATCAGCGCAAGGAGAAGGCTTCTGCCGATGAGAAGGACTCTTACTTCGTAGTAAGCCATAAGAACAAGTATGTATATGCACAGAATATGCTCTTCCCACGTATGCACAGTTCGGCTCATGCCCAGGCATACGAAGACTGGATGGGTGGCGTAGAGGGTAACGAGGTGCCTTACGACCGTTGTGGCGAGAACATGATGGTGAAGGTTCCTACACAGATGGAGAATATCCGCTTCTTCCTCTCCTATCAGTGCAACTTCATGTACTGGCGCTACTTCATGTGGAACTTTGCCGGACGACAGAACGATATCCAGGGCAACTGTGAGCCTGAGCACGGTAACTGGATTACCGGTTTCCCATTCATCGACAACGCTCTCTATGGCGACCAGAGCAAAATGCCAGACGACCTGAAGGCAAACAAGGGACACAACGTGTTCTACTGCATGCCGCTGATTCTCGGTCTTATCGGTCTCTTCTGGCAGGCTTGGTACACCCGCAAGCGCAAGGTCATCAAGAACGGCGTGGAGACAGAGGAGATTCTCCCTGTAGGTATCCAGCAGTTCTGGGTGGTATTCTTCCTGTTCTTCATGACAGGTCTTGCCATCGTGCTCTATCTGAACCAGACTCCTATGCAGCCACGTGAGCGTGACTATGCCTACGCCGGTTCATTCTATGCATACGCTATCTGGTGCGGTCTTGGCGTTCTCGCCATCATCGACCTTCTGAAGCAGAAGATGAAGCTCAGCGGTACTGCCGTAACAGCTATCGTGGCTGTGGTAACCCTGCTCGTTCCTATCCAGATGGCATCACAGACCTGGGATGATCACGACCGTTCAGGACGTTACACCTGCCGCGACTTCGGTCAGAACTATCTGATGTCGCTCCAGGAGAAGGGCAACCCTATCATCTTCACCAATGGTGATAACGATACCTTCCCACTCTGGTACAACCAGGAGGTAGAAGGCGTAGGAACAGATGCCCGCGTATGTAACCTGAGCTACCTGCAGACCGACTGGTATATCGACCAGATGATGCGTCCTGCATACAACTCACCATCCGTGCCAATCACCTGGCCACGTCTCGACTTCTGTTCGGGTACCAACGAGTATGTTTCTGTCCAGCCAGAGGCTAAGCAGCAGATTCTCGACTTCTACAAGCAGGATCCAGTGAATGCCAAGAAGCAGTTTGGTGATGAGCCTTTCGAGCTCAAGAACATCCTGAAATACTGGGTACGCAGCAAGAACCCAGACATGCACTTCATCCCTACAGACACCGTCTATGTAACAATCGACAAGGAGGCTGTGAAGAAGAGCGGCATGATGATGGCTTCTGATACCATCCCAGACAAGATGGTGATTTCACTCGCAGGCAAGAGCGCTCTCTACAAGGGCGACCTGATGATGCTCGAAATGCTCTCACAGTGCAACTGGACACGTCCTATCTACGTGGCTCTTACCGTGGGACAGGAGAACTATATGAACCTTGGCGACAACTTCGTACAGGAGGGTCTTGCCAACCGTATCACTCCATTCACCACCAACAAGCCAGGTGCGAAGAACTTCGATGCTGAGAAGACCTATCACAACATCATGACCCGATTCAAGTTCGGTAACCTGAAGCAGAAGGGACTCTATATCGACGAGACTACCATGCGTATGTGCTATACCCACCGTCGCCTGCTCGCCCAGACAGCCCTCCAGCTCATCGCCGACGGCAAGAACCAGAAGGCTATCAACATCCTGAAGAAGGCTGATGTGGAGATTCCTGCATACAATGTCACCCTCGATTACATGAGCGGTGGACTGGATATGGCTCGCGGCTGGCTGCTCACCGGTCAGAAGGCAAAGGGTAAGGAATATGTAGAGGCTGTCTGGAAGAATGCTTACCAGTATCTCAACTATTACCTCTCATTGTCCAACGACCGCTTCCTGCAGAGCCAGAACGACTGCATCCGTCAGATCATGATTATGCAGAGTGTCTGCGATGTGGCAGGTATGGTAAGCCCTCAGTTGCAGAAGAGTTATGAGAAGCAGCTCAATGCTCTCTACACACTCTATCGCGGCAGAGGCGGCAGCATGCCACAGGGCAATCAGTAAAATAAAGAATATCAAGGAAGACCTGGCGTTTTTGCTAGGTCTCCCTTTTTGTATCATCCCCTAATCAAGTTATTCCTATGTTCATAGAGCAACCTGCCAAATGGCTCAGATGGTTATATCCGAAAGCAATATGGAGAATGGACAAGAACGACCATTCGGTGTATCTCACATTCGATGATGGTCCGATTCCCGAATCCACCCCATTCATCCTGGAAACCTTGAGAAAGTACAATATCAAGGCTACCTTCTTCATGGTGGGCGAAAACGTATTGCGCAACCACGATCTCTACAACCAGATTGTAGCAGAGGGGCATCAGATAGGTAACCATACCTTCAATCATATCGGTGCCTTCAAGCATCGTGTCATCTCCTACGTGCTCAACACCAACAAGGCGAATGACATCATCCATGCCCATCTCTTCCGTCCACCTCACGGCTGGATGCGACAGAGCGAGTACTGGTGGCTGCACCGCACCTACAAGGTAATCATGTGGGATGTGGTGACCCGAGATTATTCCAAGTGGATGACGGCAGAAGATGTGGTGAACAATGTGAAGAAATATGCCCGCAACGGCAGCATCATCACCTTCCACGACTCGCTGAAGAGCATCGACAAGCTGAAGACGGCACTTCCACAATCCATAGAATGGCTGATGGAACAGGGATATGAATTTAAGATTTTTGATTAAAACATTTTGATTAAATTATCTTTGATTAAATCATTTTTGATTAAAACATTCAAAAGACAATGAGCAAGAGAATCAATAGTTATCAGGCTGTAGCCTCTTTCGTAAGAGGATTCTTCGAGGCATACGCACGCGGCATCATGGATGCTGCGGTTGGCGGCGATGACTTCCAGAAAAAGAACGACCCCAAAGAGGTGAAGCAGATGATGCTGGAACACTATGGAGAAGTGAACCAGTACTTCTTCGACATCATGTTCTCTACCCTCGTACGACTCAACTACAAGAGTGCGGAAGAGGCTAACGAGCGCATGCAGAAGAATTTTGAGAGCATGAAGAAGACCGATCCTACCTTCGAGCCAACCATGCTCGACTATCTGCGCATCGCCTGCAAATCGACCCAGCTTTACAAGGCAATGGAAGCTGAATACAAGCGCAACTTCACCTGGCTCCTTCAGGGTAAGTTTACAAGCATAGAGGAGCACGTACGAGATTATACCCACGGTGTACTCATCAGCCTTGCCGACGAACCGATGGCTATCCATCTGCTGGTGCGCATCATCGTGAAAGCATACGCTGCCGGACTGAAATGTGGCAGCAAGGAAGGCACCCAGCAGCAGCTACACATGCCTACCCTGCACGGTATGCTGCTGAACAATGTGAACATCCTCCTGAACGAGGCTCCGCTGAAGGGCGATTCTGAAGATCCTGTCGCTCTCTTCAAGGAGGCGTGCAAGAACCAGGAGGAAAACATCAATGTACTGTTCAATACATTGAATGATGCCATGAAGGAGCTGGCTGAGCAATAAGTTTTCCATCATATCGAGCCGGAACTTTTATAAACGAGAACGACTTCCAACGCTTATAAGCATTGCTGCCTATAATCGTTGGAAGTCGTTTTTTATATAAATACAGTATCTTATATATAATGCAGTATCTTACTGCATATCATAAACTACCTGCATGAGCTTCTTTCCAAGCTCATCAGCCTGCTCCATGGTAGAAGCCTCGCTATATACGCGGATGATTGGCTCGGTGTTACTCTTGCGAAGGTGAACCCACTTGTCAGGGAAGTCGAGTTTCACACCGTCGATATCAGTAACAGTTACATCCTTCTCCTTGCCATACAGCTCCTTCACCTTGACGAGGATAGCATCTACATCGGTAGAAGCAGTCAGGTCGATGCGGTTCTTGGCAATGAAGTAGTTAGGGAAGCTGGCACGAAGCTCGCTTACCTTGCAACCCTTATGAGCCAGACTGCTCAAGAAGAGAGCAATACCTACGAGGGCATCACGGCCATAGTGGCTCTCTGGATAGATAACTCCACCATTGCCTTCGCCACCAATCACTGCGTGAACATCCTTCATCTTGGTAGTTACATTCACCTCGCCTACGGCAGAAGCGCAATATGAACCACCATGCTTCTCGGTTACATCACGGAGAGCACGGGTAGAAGAAAGGTTGCTGACGGTGTTACCTGGAGTCTTGCTCAATACATAATCAGCTACACTCACCAGAGTATATTCCTCGCCAAACATCTTTCCATCCTCGCAGATGAAAGCCAGACGGTCAACATCCGGGTCAACAACGATACCCATATCGTAGCCACCCTTCTTCAACTCATCCATGATGCCACCGAGGTTCTTCTCCAATGGCTCTGGGTTGTGAGCGAAATCACCGGTAGGCTCAGCATTCAGGAATGTATATTCTACGCCGAGTGCATCGAGCAACTCTGGGAGAATAACACCACCTACAGAGTTGATGGCATCTACACAAACCTTGAAATGAGCGTTCTTGATAGCCTCAACATCCACGAGCTTCAATGCAAGCACCGAGTCGATATGGCGCTTATTGAATGTATTATCTTCTGTATATTTTCCGAGAGAATCAACATCAGCATACTCGAAGTCTTCCTTCTCTGCAATGCTCAATACCTCGCTACCATTGGCAGCAGTCAGGAACTCACCCTTCTCGTTGAGAAGCTTGAGAGCATTCCACTGGCGTGGGTTATGAGAAGCTGTGATGATGATACCACCGGCAGCACCACTCATGGTTACAGCCAACTCTGTAGTAGGAGTAGTAGCCAGGCCGATGTTCAATACATCGTAACCCATACCCATCAAAGTTCCACAAACTACATTCTTTACCATCTCGCCTGAGATACGTGCATCACGGCCAACCACGATGGTGTTGCTCTTAGAAGCACCGCTACGACGGATGAATGTAGCGTAAGCAGATGTAAACTTGACGATGTCGAGCGGATTCAAAGTATCGCCCGCTGGACCGCCGATGGTTCCACGGATACCAGAAATAGACTTAATCAGTGTCATAATAATATCTTTTTAAAATGAAATTATCTTATCTGCCTCTCTGCAAGGTTAAATCATAGAGGCAAGCATATACGCTTCCTGATGCCGCTGTAGTACCATAGGTATGAGGAACTACCAGGCGAACGTGAGCTATTCTCTCGCCCTCGGCATTACCACGACCAATCTTTACCCAACTGAAAGGAACCAGCCAGCCACTAGGTACTGTTCCGCTATAACCGCCGGAGTAGTTTTTGTTGTAAGTGGCTACCATCAAGCTGCTATTCACATCAAAAGTACCGGTGAAAGTGCCGGAATTATTGGTCACGGTCATCTTATCAGTATAGAAAGAATACTGCTTCAGATTATTGCTCAACTGCAAAGAGTTGAGACTCATCTCTGCTGCGGTATTCAGATTGTATTCAGAGAAACGAACGAGCACATCGGTAGTCTCGCCCATCTTGATATAGTCGCCGCACCCCATTTCCAATACCTGCATATAGATACCGTTACTGTTGAAGAGCACATACTCGTTGTTGTTCTTGGAAGTATCAGTAAGAACCACGCTGTTGTCCTTCTGCTTCTTCTCCCAACGACTCTTGAATTCCTCTTCTGAAATGACCTTCACGTTTTCATGACGCAAGAAAGAACTGATAGAGTCCAACTCGCGGTCACGCAAATCCTTATATGTCTCAGTATCGTTACATGCAGCAAACGAGAAAAGTGCTGCTATAGCCATGATGGCAAACAAAAATTTCTTCATTCCTTTTACTAAATTCTAATTTATTGGGCAAAGGTACAAAAAAGAAAAGACAACACCGAGAAGTATAGGATGATTTTATTATTATTTATCACTTATTATCATCCCAATGCCTCTTTCGGGGTTGTTTTTCCTTATTTTTCTGTTTTTTCAGGCGCAAAGGCCTCCTTATCTCAGTAAATCGGCAAAGGCAAGAATTGCCTTCTGGGCAATCTTCTCTGCCTCCTCGATACTGCAAAGCAGCTTACCGCCTGATGCATTGCGATGACCGCCACCATTGAAGAACTGCTCCGCCATCTTATTGCATGGGAAATCATCCACAGAACGGAGACTCACCAATATGCGGTTGTCGATATCGGTATCCTCTCGGAGCGAGATGGAGAGCTTGTGACCTCTGATGGTAAGAGGCACGTTCACCAATCCTTCCAGATCGCCCTTGATGAAATCATATTCCTTCATCTCCTTGCGGGTTACGGTATAGTAACTGGCATGGAGCGACTCGATGACCTGCAGCTTCTCGTTCATCAGATGACCGCGGAAGCGGACTGCAGAGACACGGGCGTTGTTGAAGACGCTGCGATAAATCTTATCCTTGTCGATACCCTTGGTAAGCAGCTGGCAGATGATGTAGTAGATGTCCGGATTGGTAGAGTTATAGGTGAATCCACCCGTATCGGTCATCATACCGCAATAAACGCAGGTAGCCCAGGTCTTATCCAACTCAGGGAAACCACCCAACTGCCATATCACACGGAACACCAGTTCGCTGGCGCTGCTGGCATGAGGCTGCGAAATCATCAGCTTAGTCTCCAGGTTAGGAGCCAGATGATGGTCGATGACAACACGCTGGGCCTTGCAGCCAGCAAGCACATGATCCATCTCATCCAGTCTGCCAGTGCTGCCGAAATCCACGCAGCATACCAGATCAGCCTCATCAAAAGCCTGCTGCACCTTCTCAGGATGCTTGTCGTATCTCACGATATCATCACAGCCAGGCAACCAGGAAAGGGCATCCGGTATCATATCAGGCACACAGATGACAGGCTTCTTACCCAGAGAGCGCAAAAAATAAGCCCATCCCAAAGATGAGCCAACAGCATCGCCATCCGGTGACTTGTGGGCACAGATGACAATACGCTGAGAAGCCGCTATCGTCTCTCGGAGAATAGCGGCTTCCTTTTCGTTTAAAATATCTAATTGAATATCCATCTAATAGAATTAGAAGAGCTTGTTAGGATATACACCCTCGTCAATGAGACTCTGGATTCTATCTACTACACTCTGGCGGTCGGCTGCATAAGTTACACCAAACCACTTGCTGGTGGTATCGAGTACCTTAACGGTAGATGTACCCTCATTGATGAGCTTGTTGACCATCAATGGGATAAAGAACTCAGCCTTCTTGTTCTCCATGTTCTTAGGATCGCTCAGGAACTCCTTGAAGTAAGCCTCGCTGTGAGCGAAGTAATCTGGAGTAAAGCCCCATACGTTCATAGAAACAGGAGTGTTGTCGCCTACAGCAACCCACTTGCCTTCCTCGTCCTTGTAAGAAACCTCACCATTGATACGCATGATCTCGGTGCGCTCTACACAAGTTGTCAGGTTCTCGTTCTCGTCCTTAGAGCAGATACCACGAGCTACTGTACCGTTCTCGCTCAAGGTGTTGCCTACGCGGAAACCTACCATAGCATACTTGTTGGTGCTACCCTCTGGAAGCTCAGAGAGGAACTTGCCGATAACCATGAAGCAGTCACGGTTGTAGAAGTCATCGCAGTTGATTACGCAGAAAGGCTCCTTGATAACGTCCTTTGCCATCAACACTGCGTGGTTGGTACCCCATGGCTTCTCGCGACCCTCAGGTACGCTGAATCCTTCTGGGAGTGCATCCAAAGACTGGAAGCAAAGCTCTGCTGGGATATGGCCCTCGTACTTAGAGAGGATTTTCTCGCGGAACTGATCCTCGAAATCCTTGCGGATAACGAAAACGATCTTACCAAAACCAGCCTGAATAGCATCGTAGATACTGTAGTCCATAATAGTCTCACCATTAGGGCCCAGACCATCGAGCTGTTTCAAACCACCATAACGGCTACCCATACCAGCAGCCAAAAGCAATAATGTAGGTTTCATAATCTATATTTTTATTTAATAGTTGATATTTACGTTTAATCACCTGCAAAAGTAATAAAAAAAATGCACCTAACGGCATCTTTTCCTACTTTTTTTTTGATTTACATCATTATTTGAATGATTTATGGAGCTTCCCCCCAAAAACCGGGGCTAGAACGGATAGCCCACTGACAAATGATGCTAGAACGGATAGCCCACAGCCAAATGCAAGCTCTGGTTCTTCTTGAAGCTTGGAATGTTGTAGAATCCGCTCTTACCAGTATCGTATGGCAGATGCAGACCGATTCCCCAATCCACTCGAACCACAAACATTCCCATATCGTAGCGGATACCAACTCCAGTGCCTACAGCCAGCTGCTTGTAGAACTTATCAAACTTGAAGGCCTCGAAAGAGGAGAAATCAGCATCCTTCATCCAGACATTACCGGCATCCAGGAACAGAGCACCATAAAGATCACCCCAGATCTTAGGACGGTATTCCAGATTCGCCTGGAACTTGATATCTCCCGTACGAAGGATGTTGGCATACTTGTTACTCAGGGCACTGTAGTCTTGCTCGCCTGGTCCGACACCTCGCACACTGAAGGCACGGATACTGTTGGCTCCACCTACATAGAACATCTCCGTATAAGGTGCCTGACTCGAATTGCCGTAACTCCAGATCATTCCGGCATTCAGATGTCCCACCAGGGTGGATGTTTCATTCAGCTTCCAATACTTCACGAAATCTGTTTCCAGCTTGAAGAACTGAGAATACTCGTTCTTGAACATCGTCTTATCCTTGTCGTTCCATTTTCTGCCGCCCAGGAGATAGCCCAGCGACAGAATGTTGCCGGCTTCGCTCACCGTAGTTGACCACACGATAGGACTGCGGTATTTCTGCGCACTGCGATAGGTGTAGGTATAGCTCATCTTCGGGATGAAACGGTCGGCCATCGAAGTTGCCACATACACATTGTTATTCATGATGCTGTCGAACTTCGGAGAAGTATAGTTCATATACTCATACGAAAGAATCAGCGGACTGAACGAATGGCGATGCTGATAAGAAGTTGCCCAATCATAAGTCAGCTCTCCACCAACCACATGACGACGGAAATAGCCGGCACGGTTCAGGATGTTCATAGATGCCTTGATGGTGGTATTCGGCGTACCGTAGTAACGGCGAGGGATATGACCTCTGCGGAATCTGCGCTCATTCTGTGCCATCGTGCGGAAAGCATTCCAAGGAGTGATGATGCTTGGGAACGACAGCGTGACATCCGATCCGAACTCATAGGAATTGATCTTGTTGGAACTTCCCCCCTGCCCCGTGATGGTCTGCCACTCATGAGAACCATGGAAGTTGATATCCAGCTTCTCACCACCCCGGAAGGCATTGCGCTTGGTCAGACCCACCACCAGCTCCGGACCAACCCTACCGGTAGTCTTGCCCTTGGCGTTGGCTTCTACATAGAAATCGTATGGTTTGTCGAACACCAGATCGATGTTGGCATCCAGAGTATCGCAATATTGCACATTTCCCTGACTGTCCAAAACCTGAGTGCTTCTAGGCACAAACTGCAGGTTGGTATAACTGAAGAGTCCCATCGACTGCAATCCTGCCTTAGCCGTATTTTCATCATCCAACATATAAAGTTTTCGTGGTCGGAGCTTCAATTCCCTGAGCACTACTCCGGCACGAATCGGCATCTTCTTGCCTGCATATCTGAAACTCAGATAGCGGCGCACAAAGCTATCGGTCATCTCCTCCATGAACTGCTTCTTGAAGTTGATGTTGATATTGCCGATATACCATTGGCGGGTTGCTTCCGGCTCAATGCTGTCCACCATAGACAGGCGGAGGTTCACCTTGCCGGGCGTATTCACGGTATCTGCAAGATAAGAAGCATAGCCATTCTGATAGAAGTAATAGCCATGGTTGCGGAAAAGACGGGTAAGTCGCTGACGCTCCTGCTCCAGATTGGAGACATTGAACGGGCTTCCCTTTCTGATGACGGCCTGCGACATCGTAGAATCGATGAGCTGCTTGCCATGTTCCGGGAAATTGAGATAAGCCACGGAATCCAATCTCCACAAATGTCCCATATTCACCTTATAAGCCACCTTGGCTTCCTTCGGATTGCTCTGGGTGATCACTTCGTAATCTACCTTGCCATTGAAATAGCCCAACTTGTCGAGCTGATGCTCAGCTACCTGTGCTCTCAACTTCGGATTCACATTCTCCATCAGCTTAGGTTTCGAACCGAAGACCTTGGTAATCCATCTGGAAAGAGCATCATCCGACGGAGAAAAGGCATTCCATATCCATAAGCGGACAGGAAAAGGAGTACGGAAATAGCTGCTTCCCATAAAAGCTCCCGTCGGGGCTGATGCAAGAGCAAACTCCATCTCTTCCTTCACCGAGTCGGCATAGGTATTCGCCTCGTAGTTGGAGTATTCTATAGGCTTCAAACCGGTAAACAGCTGCTCGTTTTCCTTCAGGGCACTCGTAGAAGAGCACCCTGTAAACAGGAAGCAGAACAGCATCACCGCTGCCGCTATATATATAATAAGGTGAAGTCGATTCTTCTTTCTCATATTCACTAGCTTATTTTTCGTTGTTTCTAATAACAGAATCCTTACGGGTCCGCAGCATCACTGAATCCTTGCGGGTTCGCAGCATCGGAGAGCCTGTAGGCACCTGCTGCTTCTCAGTCTTCCATCTGAAGATATCCGAGAACTTGGAGAGTTTTCTGCGCCAGGTGAAACCGCCGCCATACTCCCCAATCTGACCATCCAGCCAATCATAGGTGTTGGCATTATAAAAGGCTCTTACATACATGCTGGCTCCTTCGTTGAGACGATACTGAACCTCCACATTGTTGAAGAAAGACTCATTCTTGTTGGCATTCTCCAGTTCTGCACCGGTTGAAACCTGTCCACCCACAGAGAAACTCAGGCGATTATTGAAGAATCGCTTGGCGAACTTGAAGTTGTAGTCGGTATGCGTTCCGCCAGAGGCATTGGTCTGGTTATCCACCGACATACCCACATCGAGTCCGATGCTTCGCATGGCTGTACCTGCAATGTTATTGATCTCGGAGTTGAGGAATGAAGTCAGGGCGGTATTCATCGAGAACGAACTGGTGGTTCCACTCGCCAGATACATACCCGAAGCCAGCATCGTGATGGCTATCTTGCCTCGCTCCTCTACACTCATCGAATTCAACTCATCCTGGATGGTCTGGTCGTTGGATGCCGAGATGATAAACTGGATACCCGGTTTCTCCAGAGTCTGACTCAGCTTCACACCACAGATGAAATCCACCGAGCGTCCACTACCCTCACCCTCGTTGACGGTAGTCTTAATATCCTCCGTTGCCGTAATATTCAGGGTAGGATTAAACGGATCACCCGTAAACTGGATATAGCTTCCATCCTGGATATCAAAGGTCTTCAATGGAATGATAGGCAGAGAGTACTTCATCTCACCATCATTCAGGGTATATCGACCCGTCAGCCGGATACCGTCAGCCGTATTGTACCGCATCTGCAAATTGCCTCCTCCCATCAGATCCACATAATTGGTCTTATCGGCATTCAAGGCACAGAGAATACGCGCCGACTCATCGATTGACATACTCAGCAACATATCGAAACCATCCAACGTAGGCTTCTGAACCACAACCTCCTTGCCACTCTTGAAATTGGTAAACTTCACCAGTTCCTCCAGCTGGTTATCGGTAGTGAGTTCCGACTCACGCAAGATATAGGTCATATTGGTCTTTCCCAGTACATCCAGCTTACCCATCATCTTCAGATTAGACAATGAGCCCTGCATGCTTCCGAAGAAGTTGACATACGCCTTGCCGAATGCCTCAGAGCGGGCATTCTCCTCTGCATCAATCAGCAGGAAGTCCTGCGCTCTCATCCGGATATTCAGCTTCATATTCTCCACATCCGTGAAGTCGAGGGCACCCTGGATATTGAGCGGACTCTCGTTGTTGGCATACATCATGAAGTTCTCGAAGAGCAGCTTACTGTCTGTAATGCGCACAGGATCGTTGGCAAATCGCATGGAAATACCGTATGGCACACTTACCAGATAAGCAGAATCGAGATATACCTCACCATCGATATCAAGATTGCTCAAGGCACCCTTCATCTTCAGGGCGCCTTCGCCATATCCCTTCAAACCGATGAGCTGATCAGGTACAAAACCATTGATAAAGTGCAAAGGAAGCTTCTCTAATCCTACCTCTGCATCCAGATCGCCGGCACCTTCCGACTTGTATGTACCCGTAACAGTTGCCACCTCATCACCCTCATAGGTAAGGATGGCATCTACATAGTGAGAACCGTCACTCTTTGGCATATAGGTAAACTCCGAGCCCACATTGCCCATCGGACATTTCTCGTAGGTCATGTTATCTATCTTCAGATTAGAAGAAACAGAGAGTTCTTCCTTGGTCTGGATAAAGTGGAAGTCACCATCCATGATACCCGTGATATCCGGCATATACGGAATCACACTCAGCACCTTGTCCAGATTGAACCTGCTCATGCTGACGGTGATATCCTGCAGGGCATCCTCGTTCTTATCGTTGGAATAGACACGCATACCCATATTGCCCGCTGCTGCCTTCAGCACCAGATCGGCAGATACACGTCCGTCATCACTCAACATCACATAGTTGGAATCATTGGCTACGAACTCCTTATAACCCAATATCGGATGGGTATCTATCAGAGACACTTTCACACCATTAGGCTGCAACATGGCAGCGAGTCCCACATCCACACCCAACTTATTGGATGCATCATAGAGGCGAGCCTTGACATTGGAACCATGCTCCTGAACCTCGCCATCTACCAAAGCACGGAACACATACTGCGGATTGTGCTTATTGTTCTGAACACGAGCCGAATAACGGATAGTATCTCCCTGCGTATGGACCAAGGCACGGATGGTATCCAGTTGCATGCCACCCGCTACCAGGGAGTCGATGTTCATATATCCTTCGAGTCCCGCCACAGGCGAAGCATTCAGCTCCATCTCCACCGACTTGAAATGGTAGCCCATATATTCGATGAATCGGGAAATGAAGTTATCCTTACCTGTAGAAAGGTAGATATGTCCGCTAGGGAAATTGTTGCGAATCATCACCTGATCGATGCGACGGTTCTTGAGCTGCTTCCATAATTCCTTCTGCAAACCGGTAACTCTGTGCAGGAGTTTCTCGTAGCCTCCATGCGCATCCATGTTCAGACGGAAATCTCCACACTCAGCTATGGCATGGGTGGTATCTCTATCGGTCAGGATATCTACCTTCACACCTACTGGGCGATAGACTTTCTTTTCTGTCCTTACAGTGATATCATCCAGGTTAGCCCATACCTTGTGACTATCCTTCAGATCGGAAAGGACATCGATCTGACCACATAGCGAAACATCCACTGGCTTATCGGTAATCTTCAACTGATACATATCGGCATGGCGCACATCTGCCACCAGTGTAGCCTGCAACTTCTTGGTACTAGCCAGGGCATCCACGGCGATGTTACCATTCAGCAGATCATTCCGACTATCCAGCTTGGCATGAATTCTACCGTTGGCAACCTGCGCATCAGCCACCATGTCATGCAACTGATACTTGTCATAATGTACCTGGTTAACCTTGGCTTTCGCCATCAGTCGGGTTCGAGGCGACAGGAAATCAGTACCCACGCCCTTTGCCTCTACCTCTCCCGTAAAAGTGTAGAGATTCTGGTGAGGCAGGAAATGCTGGGTCTGAATCTGCCGTGCCTGCAACTTTGCCTGATAAGCCAGGCGATTCATATCGATGCTGCCATCCCTACGGGTCTTGGCATCGATGGCAGCATCCACCTTCATGCTTCCCTTACCTTCGGTAAGAGCCAGTCTGGTAGCATACTTCGTTCCATCCATCTTCACATTTCCCTGAATGCCGATGCCGCTAGGGATGCGGATTTCCTGTGTCAAGGCAGGATCGAGCATGGCTGTTACCATACCGAGATTGTAGGTGCGTGCCTTCAGATTGATATTCGCTTTCAGACGATTCATATCTGTCATATTAGCTACCATGCCATCCGTGCTTAAATCGAAAACGGTAGGCAGATTCACCTTGACTCCCGAGAAAGAGGCACGCTGCAAGTTTCCCTTCAGCGAACCTTCCACCTTCATCGGATAGTAAGGCCATCGGCTCTTCATCTGCTTTGGCAATGCTTCACCGATGAAGAGGAATAGATCAGAACGGCCCAAGGCACCTTTCACACGCGCCATTACCTTGCCAGGATTCTTCTCGGCAAAGGCATTCATATCCATATCTACAGTAGCCTGCAAATGAGATTCCGGAGTACGGAAATAGAGATCAGGCAACTGCAACTTCACGGAATCCATCACAAATCTGCCATTCAGCTGATCTATCTTCAGTCCACTCTTCTCCTTCATCCTTGCTTCCTTGATCTTTACATCAATCCTGGAATCGCAGAAATAGAAGGAATCGGCCTTCAATGCCATATCGTGGAAGGCAAGATGGTTGAAGTCCAGACCGGATACAGGACGTTCGAAATTCTGGTCGTAGTTCACCCTGCCGTTCTTCCAGTCCAAGTGCTTGACCTGATACAGACCTTTGAACAGGTCAAGGTAGGTGGTGCGGGCGATCGCATCACCGAAATAAGCATTCACCTGAAGGGTATCTCCAGGCATGTGTAGGGTAAAATCGGTATTCTTTAGTTTCAGTTTCTGTAAGTGGATCTTCCAGTAATTGGTGCTCGGAGTCGTATCTGGCGGAACAGTATCGCTCAATTCCACAGACAATCTGGCATCTGAAATCAGGGCATCGTTCACATTCACGTGCTCCTTACCCAGATCTATACCATGCGCCATCAGCTGCAATCTGCCCACATCTCCCTTGATTCGGGCTTCGTGGATAAAGTTGGTGGTGTTCACCTTCATCTTCGTGAAGTTCAGTTCATCCACCATCACCTGATTGCTGAAAAGTGGCAGCAACTGTACATCTACCACCATCTTCTGGATGTCGGCTACGGTATCTTTTTTATTTCTTAAAGCAAGGTTTCTGCTGTTCTTCAATGAATCGACCGGTTGCAGTACTTTCACGCCTTCCACTCCCAGCTTGAGAGGGAAAACGAGTTGTACATGCTCTACGGAAATATCCATGCCTGTCGATTCTGAAGCATAAGAAGCAACTTGCTTTACTGCCCAGTTCTGTACTGGAGGCAAATAAAGCAAAACAGCTAACAATAATATGAGCACGAATGGGGTAAGAACAACGATCCCCACCCATTTCGCATACTTCTTCATAAGCATGGATATTAAATTGTTATGGAGCAATAGCTCTCCATAGATTATCATCTGGCAGAGGAGCTTCCACTACAATGGTTTCTTTTGATACTGGATGCACAAACTCTACCTTGTGCGAGAGAAGAGAGATACTTCCATCAGCATTGCTGCGAGGAGAACCGTATTTCAAGTCGCCCTTGATCGGGCATCCCATCTTAGCTAACTGGCATCTGATCTGATGATGACGGCCTGTCATCAGGTTCACTTCCAAAAGGGTGTAATGATCAGTATGCCCTATCACCTTATACTTCAATATCGCCTTCTTCGAATTCTTCACCTCATGGTCGTAAGCATAGCTTTTATTCTGCTTTTCGTTTCTTACTATCCAATGAGTCAATGTTGCCTCAGTCTCACGTGGCATATTCTTCACGATAGCCCAATAGGTCTTGTGAACTTCGCCATCACGGAACATATTGTTCAGACGGCTCAACGCCTTGGAGGTTTTGGCAAATACCACGAGTCCTGAGACAGGACGATCAAGTCGATGCACCACTCCCAGGAATACATTTCCTGGTTTCTGGTACTTCTCCTTGATATATTGTTTTACCGTCTCTGAGAGAGGCTCATCGCCGGTCTTGTCGCCCTGCACGATTTCACCACTTCTCTTAGAGACGATAATTATATGGTTGTCCTCGTAAACTACCTGCATGTTTTATCTAAAACAGATGCCAATAGATTACATATTCATACCACCATCGATCTGGATTACCTGACCGCTTACGTAGCTTGACATATCAGAAGCGAGGAAGAGACAAACATTTGCAATATCCTCAGTCTGACCACCACGACGCAAAGGAATCTTCTTCATCCAGTCCTTACGGATTTCCTCTGGCAACTGTGCAGTCATAGCTGTCTCGATGAAACCAGGAGCTACTGCGTTAGCACGTACACCCTTAGGACCCAACTCCTGGGCAATAGACTTAGCCAAAGCAATCATACCAGCCTTAGAAGCAGCATAGTTGCACTGACCAGCGTTACCATGAACACCAACAACAGAAGCCATGTTGATGATAGAACCGCTACGCTGACGGAGCATGATAGGAGAACAAGCGTGGATAAAGTTGAAGGCAGACTTCAAGTTTACATTCAAAACTGCATCCCACTGAGCCTCACTCATACGAAGCATCAAACCGTCCTTAGTGATACCTGCGTTGTTAACGAGAATATCGATAGAACCGAAATCTGCGTGAATCTGCTTAACGGTCTTCTCAGTCTCCTCGAAGTCAGCAGCATTACCAGCGTATGCGCGGCATGTTACACCAAGAGCCTCAATCTCCTTGCGAGTAGCCTCCAAGCCAGCTGCCATATCATCATTGAGTACGAGGTCTGTGAATGCGATATTAGCACCCTCAGAAGCAAATTTCATAGCGACAGCCTTACCGATGCCGCGAGCTGCACCTGTTACAAGGGCAGTTTTACCTGTTAATAATCCCATTTCTTTCTTATTTAATTAATAATCAGTTTATTATGAATATCTTATTTAAAGTTTTAAGCCTGATTTACCCAAGGCGCCATAAACAACCTTTGCAACCAGCGGTTTACTTGACTCCACATTCATACCATGGCCTAATCTTCCATAAATGAAAGGTACTTCCAGCCCTTTGATACAATAGTGGGTAATATCAGCAACTAAATCAATATTGTCGATGTCAAATTCCCCATCTTCCTTTCCCTCGGCATAGACACGACGGAAGATTTCGATTTCATCCTCATCAAAGTTCTTGCGAGCTTTCTCTACCATCCAGATGTTACGGAAGAACTCAGCACGAAGATTGCCATTACGTACCACTGTTTCCTTGATCATACTGAGATGGGTATAAATCAATTCTATGATCTTGTCCTGAGGACGCATCTTACAGTTGGCTACCTCATCCAATTTATCAGAAAGACGCTCCAACTCCGACTCGATGACTGCATAATAGACATCTTCCTTTCTACTGAAATAGGTATAAAGCGTACGACGCCCCTTACCAGATGCTACAGCAATATCATTCATTGTAGTATTGGCTATACCATTCTTGGCAAATAGTTGTCTTGCGACATCTACCAGTTTTTGTCTTGTTTTGGATACTGACATATCGAAGCCCTTCCTTTATTTTATTAGTTGCACATAAATTTATCAATGTGCAAAAGTAGTGGTTTTATTCGATATACGCAAATATTTAGTGTTAAAAAATAGAATATGTTGGATTTCAAATGAATATAAAGCAAAATGAAAGGGAAATCAATGAGAAAACTAAAGAAATTCTAGATAATCAAGAGGGATAAGAGAAAAAGAACAATGGAGGAGAAAAGGTGATAAACACAATATGAAGAAAACAAAAAAGGAAGTGATTATTTAATCACTTCCTTTATTTAGTTGCGGCGGCAGGACTCGAACATGCGACCTCCAGGTTATGAGCCTGGCGAGCTACCAACTGCTCCACACCGCGATATTATCAACTCATTTCTGAATTGCGAGTGCAAAGGTACTACTTTTTTTGTTAACCACCAAACATTTCTAGCAAAAAGTTATCTTTTTAACGCGTTTTTAACATTTAAAGGCAAAAAAGTGTGATTTGGCAGATAAAAATAGAGAAAAAGTATGACAAAAAGCAGAAACTGGAAAAAAGTGGGAAAAGAGAATGAGTATAGGGAACAAACAAAAATCCGATCCATCCTGGAAGGATAGATCGGACATATCAAAAATCAATTACTTTTTCAAAAGATTCATGACCTTCTCAAAATAGCGCTGTGTTCTCTTCACACTATAATGGTTTCCACCATTCCAAGCACGAATTGCGTGCTCGATGCTATTCAGAGGATTGTGGACAGACTGAATCAGGAGGAACATCTCCTTAGACTTCGCAATGCTGAATCTATCAGACAACGTGAAACGCTTCTTGCTCTTGCGTCTCTTCAAAATGTCATTACACTCTGCCACTAAGATAGGAGTAATCTGCATAACACCAACAGAACTTCCACTCTTTGCTTTGGGGTTACCCTCACTCTCTACCTGGATAATCGCTTCCATCACTGGAGTCCAATCGAAATCATCAGTAGAGGATACATTTACATTCGTATCAGCCGACGCTGTACTTACCTTCATCATCAGCATCAAGATGCTGACTAATACCATTGTTATTCTCTTCATATTTTTTGTTTTATGGAACCTGAAAAGCTGAACTACAACATCAGTGATTTCGCGGTGGCAACTTGTGAGAAAAAGATAGGCTGCACACCTCAGTTCCGTTAGATACCTTAACGGATATCAATCTATGCGAAAACGCATAATCATGCTATCCTTATTCTTATCGATTGCAAAGATACAAAAAAAAAACGAGATATGCAAGTAATAGACTGATTATCAGTGCTTTTTTAATGTTTTAAACACTTTATAACATAGATTCTTGACGTATATCAAACAAAAAAGCCTCAGAAATCTTTCGAAATCTGAGGCTCTTGATAAAAGAAGGCGGCTACCTACTCTCCCGCATTGCATTGCAGTACCATCGGCGCAA
>OIWS01001345.1_pt1 | contig 25177 bp, 27 predicted proteins | sample 1587611 | NCBI WGS metagenome assembly OIWS01 (sample SAMEA3888919, study PRJEB22519) | human gut metagenome | biome: human gut; feature: human-associated habitat; material: faeces | place: Denmark | collected 2010 | reverse complement strand
GCGGAATCCTCAAACTCCTAAAACTCCTCAAACTCCCAAAAATCCCAAAACTCTCAAAATCCCCAAAACTCTCGAACTCTGCGTAAAAATCTCAAAAATGCGTAGGGGCGGACGACTCTGTCCGCCCTTTGGCAGCCTCGAATTCGCCGGAGTTTTGCGCATTTTTGGAGTTCCTTCTGCGGGCGGACAGAGTCGTCCGCCCCTACGGCCCCCCTTAAAGGACCTGATCGTCTTCCGACGGAATATACTCCGCGATAGCCTCAATCGGGCAATTCAGGATCCGGCACAAATCATTTAGCGTCGTTGTGGTAATCGACTTATTGTGCCGCAGCTTATCAATGGTTGCACTTGAAAGATGATGATCCTTAATGAGCGTATAGGTACTCTCTTTGGAGGCACGCAGCGTTTGCCAAAAGGGTCTGTAAGATATCATTCAGTCCTGCCTCCAATAATGTTTTCTTTATCTTAAGCGCATTGCCTCCATATTGACTATAGCCATCATTCTACATATAATTATTATAATGACTATACAGAACTGATGGAGGATGATGGAATGCTTGAACAAGAAAAACTGGACGAACTGGATATTGCTTTATTGCGGCAGATGGAGCGGGAGATTCTTCTGGACACAGTGTATGACGAACGGCAGCTATCGGACGCGGAACTCAAGTCGCTTTTAAAAGAGCGCAGCGTACGTGCGTTGGGTAAGATTCGCCGCATTTTGGACGAGGACACGACGGACGAGGACTGCTTTTCGAAGATCGAGGCCATCGTCAAAGTCTATGAAGCCATCGGCGCAGACGGCGGCGCGAGGCACGATTTTTAAATATCTATAAATCACCCGCGCAGAGGCCTTCCCGGTTCTGCGCGGGCATTTTTTATCTCAGCTCAGATAGACGACGGGTTTGATGAGGTCCGGCGTTTTATCCTTCATGAGGTAAAGCGCCTGCTCGACGTGCGAAAAGCCGTAGAATTTGTGCGTAAGAAGCAGCGACGGGTCGACGCGCTTTGTCTCAATGAGGCGCAGCAGCCGTTCCGTGCGGAGCCGTCCGCCCGGCATGAGACCGCCGCGAATTTGCTTGTGCGCCATGCCGCACCCCCATTCAGTGCGCGGGATTTTCACGAAGTCCCCTTCGCCGAGATAATTGACGTTTGCGATGATGCCGCCGGGCTTTACCATGCGGATGGCTGCGTCGAACGTATCGGCGTTTCCGCCCGCGACGACGACCTTGTCAACACCCTTTCCATGCGTCCGCTCTAAAATCTGCCCGGCAAGATCGCCGTTTTTGTAGCTCAGAAAATCTGTCGCGCCGTATTTTGCGGCCACATCCATGCAGTTTTTCCGCGTCCCGACGCAATATACATCCCCCGCCCCGCGCAGGACACACGCGCGAACTGCCATGAGTCCGACAGGGCCAATGCCGATGACGCAGACGCTCTCGCCGAACTGAATGTCGGCCAGCTCCGCCGCGTGAAAGCCGGTCGGCATCATGTCGCAGAGCATGCAGGCCGTGCCGGGGTCCAGGTCGTCCGGCAAACGCGCCATGTTTGCGTCCGCTTCGTTCACATGGAAAAACTCCGCGAACACGCCATCTTTGAAGTTCGAAAATTTCCAACCCGCAAGCATCCCGCCCGAGTGCATCGCAAAGCCGCGCTGTGCCTCCTCGCTTCCCCAGTCGGGCGTGATGGCCGTGACGATCACGCGGTCGCCGGGCTTAAAATCCCGCACGAGGCTTCCGACCTCTACGACCTCACCCACGGCCTCGTGGCCTAAAATCATGTCCTTCCGCTCGCCGAGCGCGCCCTCCCAGACGGTGTGAACATCGCTCGTGCAGGGCGAGACGGCAATGGGGCGGACGATTGCGTCCAGTGCGCCGCAGGTTGGGCGAGCCTTTTCGATCCACCCGGTTTTTCCTGCGCCGAGCATCGCAAAACCTTTCATATAGAACTCCTTTTCCAGAAATGATACCGGTATTGTTTCCCGAAACGCATGGTTTTACGCGCCCGCCTTGCATTTTTGCCTGCTCACTGGTATGATAAAAACCGTCCGGAATACCGGGCGGTCTGGAGGAATTTTCATGGCAGTCGACTGTCATATCCATATGGCGCTGGACGGCGGATACTGGAAGGACGCACTGGCGCGTCACAAGGAAGCGCCCGACGAGCAATTCATCCGAAAAACGCTTGAAACGTATAAAAGCCTCGGCTTTACCTATCTTCGAGACGGCGGCGACCGCTGGAACGCGGGCAAACGGGCGAGCGAACTGGCGGAAGAATACGGTATCCGCTACCGCACGCCGGTCTTTCCGATCTACCGCAAGGGACACTACGGAAGCTTCATCGGCCGCGGCTTTGAGACGCTTGATGACTTCCGCGCGCTTGTTTCCGAGGTGAAGACCAAAGGCGGGCATTTTATCAAAATCATGATCTCCGGCCTGATGGATTTTAACCGCTACGGCGTTCTGACGGACGAGCCGATGCCGGACGCTCTCATCCGGGAGCTGACCAACATCGCCCACGGCGAGGGCTTTTCCATCATGGCGCACGCAAACGGAGACGCGGCGGTGCGCGGCGCGGTGCTGGCCGGGATTGACTCGGTGGAGCACGGCGCGTATTTGACGGACGAGACGCTTCAGATGCTCGCGGAAAGCAGAACCGTCTGGGTGCCGACGCTCGTTACCATCGGAAACCTGATCGGAGACACGCGCTTTCCCGAGGAGGCGACAAGGCCGCTTCTCGCCTATCAGATGACGGCCGTCCGAAAAGCGGCGGAATATGGCGCTCTGATTGCTCCCGGCAGCGACGCGGGCGCGTATCGTGTTTTCCACGGACAGGGCGGACTCGACGAACTGGCGCTTCTGCGCGAAGCGCTGGGCGAAAATGCAGACGAGATTCTCGCGCGGGGCACGGCGGAGATCGAAGCGCGGTTCTGAAGCATTGCGCTTTTTCGGAAGGCCTGATACAATAAGAGAAACGAACCATAGACCGGGAGGCAGACGCATGTGCGCAAAAAAGGCGAAAACCACAAAAAAGAAGATCGTTTCTGCGGCCTGGAAGCTCTTTTATGAGCAAGGCTACGACAATACGACGGTAGACGATATTGTGGAAGAATCCGGCACCTCGAAGGGCTCGTTTTACCACTACTTTGAGGGCAAGGACGCGTTACTCAGCTCGCTGTCGTTTTTGTTCGACGAAAAATACGAAGAGCTCATGCCCTCGGTTGACCCCGAGATGAACAGCGTCGACAAGCTCCTGTATCTCAACCGGGAGCTGTTCGGCGTGATCGAGAACATGGTATCTTTAGAGCTTCTGGCGCGGCTTTTTTCCTCGCAGCTCATCACCAAGGGCGAGCGGCATTTGTTGGACAGCAGCCGGATCTATTATAAGGTGCTGCGGCAGATCATTTCCGAGGGCCAGCAGCGCGGGCAGATTCGCGACGATGTGACGGCCAACGAAATTTCCAAGCTATACGCCGTGTGCGAGCGCGGGCTCATGTACGACTGGTGCATCTGCGGCGGAAATTATTCCCTCAAGAACTACGCAGCCTCGGTCATGCCGATGCTGCTGGCCTCGATCCGAAAAAATAATTTTTGAACAAATATCGAATTTCATTCGGTCTAAAAAAAGTTTTCTTCAATTACCCTGTAAATTCAACAGAAAATTTGATTTTATGCATAGCGCGGTATGGACGATAGTCTATACCGCGTTCTGTGTTGCAGTCTATTTTTCGCCATGATAAGATACGCGGGAATTGTGAAAAGTTTGTTAAGGAGTTGGTTTTTATGATGAACGCAGAAGTTCTCGCGTTCGTACTGTACTTTGTGCTGATGCTGGCCATCGGCGTGTTTTTCTTCTTTAAAGAGAAGGGTGCAGGCGAGAAGGAATATTTCCTTGGCGGCCGCCATATGGGCCCGTGGGTCACGGCGATGAGCGCGCAGGCGTCCGACATGTCGGCGTGGCTGCTGATGGGTCTTCCCGGCTCGATCCTGGCCTTCGGCTTTGGCCAGATCTGGATCGGTATCGGCCTCGCCCTCGGCACGATCGCAAACTGGATCATCGTCGCGCGCCGTCTTCGCTGCTTCTCGGAGGCCGCGAACGACTCGATCACGCTGCCGCAGTACCTGTCTAACCGCTTTGCGACGAAGAGCCTGACCTTGCAGATCATCTGCGCCGTCATTTTCCTCGTGTGCTTCACGATCTATGTTGCCTCCGCGTTTGTTTCGGGCGCAACGGTCTTTACGATGGTGTTCCCGAGCCTGTCTAACCAGACGGCGATGCTCCTCTTCGCGCTGATTATCATCATCTATACCTTCCTCGGCGGCTACAAGGCCGTGTGCTGGACGGACTTTTTCCAGGGTCTTCTGATGCTCTGCGCCGTGCTCGCAATTCCGATCGCGATCATCGCGACGCAGAACCTTGACGTGTCGGCACTGGAAACCGTGTACGTAAACGCCAAGGACGGCACGCAGTATGCCTTCGGCAGCAGCCTGTTTACCTCCAGCTGGCAGGATATCGTCTCCGGCCTCGCGTGGGGTCTCGGGTATTTTGGCATGCCGCACATCATTGTGCGCTTCATGTCGATCGAAAAGCCCTCGATGGTCAAAAAGAGCGCGATCGTCGCGTGCGTGTGGGTGGTTCTGTCGCTTGGCGCGGTGTGTCTGATCGCGTACTTCGGCCGTATGCTGGTGGCAGATGAGCTGCTCCCCGCCGGTCAGCAGAAGACGATCTTCATCGTGTTGGCGCGTAAGCTCTTCCCGGCGTTCTTAGCCGGCATTCTGCTCGCAGCCATCATGGCGGCTTCCATGTCTACCGCAGACAGCCAGCTGCTCGTCGCCTCGTCGTCGTTTACCTCCGATATCTACAAGCCCGTATTCCGTAAGAACGCATCTGACAACGAAATTCTCTGGGTCGGCCGCCTGGTTGTCCTGATCGTCTCGGTCATCGCGTATATGATTGCGTCCAGCAAGGGCGAGGGTGCGCAGGCAATCATGAACATGGTAGAAAACGCGTGGGGCGGCTTCGGCTCGGCGTTTGGCCCGGTCGTAATTCTGTCCCTGTTCTGGCGCAGACTCACCTACAAGGGTGCGGTCGCGGGTGTCGTCGCGGGCGCACTCACGGATGTTCTTTGGTATCTGTTCCTGTCCGCATCCACTCGTGTTTATGAGCTTCTGCCCGGTTTCGCAGTCGGTATGCTGGTGTGCGCCGCCGCCTCGCTTCTCGACAAGGCCCCCGGCAAAGAAGTCACCGACATCTTCGACGCGGCGCTCAGCAAGTATAACGATTAAGGAAAAACTTTTGTCTTACGGGATTTCCAAAGCCGATGTGTAGGGGCGGACGCCTCTGTCCGCCCGGCAAACCGCATAACCGAAATGCGAAAATCTCCGGCGAAATCGATGATTCCCATGGGCGGGCAGAGTCGCCCGCCCCTACGGAGTTTTCGTAAAAATCAAACATTCCGGTACATAAAACCCCGCTGCACGGACATCAAATCGGTGCGGCGGGGGTTTGTCATTCTGTTTCGTCCAAAAGCGGGCGCATGGCGCCGCAGGCGTCGAAACGGGTGTCGCGGGAGTCTGTGATATAGACGATTCCCGCGGCAGGGTCCGGGATCGCGTCGGCAAGCAGCTCCTTATCGGAGTCGATCTGAGAGGCGTTGTTTGTCTCGATGAAGACCCGGCTGGCGTAGGCCGCGACCTCGGGGTCGCTCGTTCCGAGGTCCAGGCGGATGGCCTGATTGAGAAGGTTCGCGGACAGATTGTCTGCCGCGTCCAGGATCGCCTCCTGCTTCGTGACGCTGCCTGTCCAGGAAATGCGGTCGGAGTCCGGGAAATAGAAATCGTCGAACAGCACCTCGTCAAAGCCGAGGTTCGCAAGCTCCAAAGCGATGGAGGTGAGGTACCCCTGCACGTCGTTGCTGTAGGGGTTCATCCAGTAGCAGTTATTCTCATCCGTCCACAGCGCGCCGTTATAAAGCGGCAGCGCCTGCGATTGGTGCTTGAGGGAATACTCCGGGTCGGAGAACGCCGGGACGCGCGCGATGAGCGTCACGCCCTTTTGCTGCGCAAGCTCAGAAATGAGACTGTCGACCTGCTTGATGTCCATCACCGTCGCCTTGGCCGCACCCGAGATGGCGGTCGAGTAATAGAAGCTTCCGTAGACGCTCTTGACGTCGATCATGACGGCGTTATAGTCGTCCATCTGAGAAAGCGCCGCGCGCACCGCGTCCATGTCCCTTGCCATCATCGTGGTCGTGATGTAATAGCCCGTGAGCTTTCCCGCCTGCGAAGACGCGTCCTCCTCGTCTGAAGCCGCATCCAGCACGGTATCGAACGAAAAATCCTCATCCGAAGCGGCCGCTTCAGGCGCACGCGTTGCAGACAGATGCTGCTCATAGTCGAGGTGCGCGCCGGAACTGTCGTAGATCACAAAACGCCCGACGTAGATGAACCGGCAGACGACAAGCGCCAGAACGCCAAGCAGCACCAGAAGCACCGTCAGAAGCGTCCGCTTGAGAAGGCGTTTGTTGCGATAGGAAAAAATGCGCAAATCGCGTCGCCTCCCGTCTTAGGCCAGCGCGGCCGTCACGCGGCACCAGTCGTCCTGCTGCTGGGTCGAGAGAATCTGCATCCCCGCCTTTTCCAAAGCTGCGAGCACCTCGGGAAGGCGCGTATTTAAAATACCGGAGCAGATGAACACGCTGTCCTCGCTGAGAAAGCTCGCCGCGGCGGGCGCAAGCGGGATGATGACGTCGGCGACGATGTTTGCAAGGACGATATCGTAGCTCTTTTTGAGCTTTTCCATCATCGCCGTATCGCCGATCACATCGCCCGTCAGCGCGGTGAAGCGGTCAGGCCCCAGCTGGTTGATGGCGGCGTTCTGCCGCGCGATGTCTTCGGCCTTCGGGTCAATATCCACGCCCGTAGCATGCTGCGCGCCGAGAAGCAGCGCCGTAATGGACAATATGCCGCTGCCGCTTCCAAGGTCCAGGACCTCTTCTCCCCCTTGAATCGCGCGCTCGAGCTCTTCCATGCACATCTGGGTCGACGCGTGCGCGCCGGTTCCGAAGATCATGCCGGGGTCCAGCAGCACCTCCACGCGGTGCTCCGGGTTTTCCGGATGCAGCCACTCGGGCACGACCAGAAGCCGGGAGCCGATTTTGAGCGGCTGATAATACTGCTTCCAGTTGTTTTCCCAGTCCTCGTCCTTCACATGTTCTAACGTCACGTCGAGGGTACCGAACTCGATCGTCGGATACTGCTGCGGCAAAAGCCTCAACTGGTCTTTGAGATAGGAGATCGTCTCGGGCGCGGCGGGAGAATCCTCCAGGTAGAGCCGGATCTGGCTCAGGCCCTGCATCTGCTTTTCAAGGCCCTCGTCCACATAGTCCCAGTACTGTTTGTTGTTTTCCAGAAACTCGTGGAACTCGTCCTGATCGTCCATAATAAAGCTGTCGAAGCCGAGCATCGTCAGCCGCTCTCCGACCAGCTCAATGGCCTGTGAGGTGGTCTTGATGCAAACTTCAATCCACTGCATGATAGTCCTCCTTCGAAAATTCGAAGCAGCGCCGCGCAATTGCGCAAACCTGCCCAAAATAGCGTATGATACATTTTACATGAAAACCGCCGGAATAACAAGTAATTTTTACGCGGGTTTTTGCGCCTCCGGTTTTACTTTTTGCGCATTGTATGGTATGATGTGACAAACTGTACGTGATAGATAAGGATGATAGAATGAACCATCGAACCGAGATCCTGCCCGGCGTGTACCTCACGGCGGTGCAGTCCGACAAATTCAAGACCGGCTGCTTCAGTCTGAATCTTCTGCGGCCGATGAAAAAAGAGGAGGCGGCGGCAAACGCGCTCATTCCGAGCGTTCTTCTGCGCGGAAGCGAAACCTGCCCGGACATTGCCTCCATCTCCGCAAAACTGGACGAGCTCTACGGCGCGAGCGTCGGCACGCTGGTACGCAAAAAGGGCGAAGTGCAGCTGGTCGGGTTTTACTGCGACTATGTGCAGGATGAATATGTGGACGAGCCGGTCTTTGCACCGCTGATGGCGTTTCTGGCGGAGCTCTTATTACATCCCCGGCTGGAAAACGGCGCATTTCCGGAAGCAGTTGTAGACAGCGAGAAGCTGAATCTCGAGAACGCGATGCTCTCGCGCATCAACGACAAGCGCACCTACGCGGCCTCGCAGCTCATCCGCACCATGTGCGCCGGACAGCCCTACGGCATTCCCCGCATCGGAGAGCCGGATGATTTAACGGAAATTACGGCCAAGAGCCTGTACGCGCACTACCGGGACCTTCTCGCAACGAGCCGTGTGGAGCTGTTCTACATGGGAAGCTTATCCCCGGAAGCCGTCACAAAGGTCCTGCAAACCGTGCTGGCAGATCTTCCGCGCGCGGAAGCCTTTGTCCCCGTCGGGACCACGCCCGCACCCCAGGCAAGGCCCGTGCAGGAAAAGACCGAGCGGCTGGACGTGACGCAGGGAAAGCTCAGTCTCGGCTTTTTTACCGACATTACAGCAAAGGACCCGCGCTATCCCGCGCTGGTTCTGGCGGCGACGGTCTTCGGCGGCGGCGCGACGAGCAAGCTCTTTACGAACGTGCGCGAGAAGATGTCCCTCTGCTATTACGCGAGCGCGTCGTTTGAAAAGTTCAAGGGCGTTCTGAGCGTGAGCTCGGGCGTAGAATTTTCAAAGCTCGAGACGGCCAAAACAGAAATTCTCCGGCAGCTGGAAGCGTGCAAGGCCGGCGATATCACGGACGACGAGCTGGAATCGGCCAGAGGCTATCTCGTCTCCGATCTGAAAATCGCGATGGACAGCCCCGGAAGGCTCGACGACTATTATATGGGCCAGATCCTGCTGGAGCAAGACGGCACGATGGAGGACCTGGCAAGCGCCATTACGCGCGTCACGAAGCAGGAGGCAGCCGACGCGATCCAGGCGCTGCGGCTCGATACCATTTATGCGCTCGAGGGGGTGACGGTATGATACGAAAGGATTTCCCGAAGCTCGGCGAGCACTATTTTGAAGAAAGGCTCCCGAACGGCCTTCTTGTCCGCGTCATGGAAAAGCCGGGCTTTGCCAAGCGGTACGCGTTCGTCGCGGCAGACTACGGCTCAATTGACGCGGAGTTCTTCCTGAACGGCAAAAAGTACGTGACCCCGCAGGGCGTGGCGCACTATCTCGAGCACAAGATGTTTGACCTCCCCGAGGGAAACGCCATGCAGGAGTTCGCCAAATACGCCGGTGCGAACAACGCCTTTACAAGCTACACCATGACGGCCTACTACGTCGAGTGCACGGAGCATTTGGAAGAGAATTTCGAGATCCTCCTTCGCATGGTCACGACCGGGTATTTTACAGACGAGAGCGTCCAGAAAGAGCGCGGCATCATCGCGCAGGAAATCAAAATGTACGAGGACAGCGCAGACTCCGCCGTGATGGAAAATCTGTTCCGCATCATGTATCAGAACCACCCCGTGCGCAATAACATTGCAGGCACGGTCGAGAGCATCGAGGAAATTACGGCCGATACTCTGAAACTCTGCCACGACGCGTTCTACGATCCCTCGAACCTCATCGTCTGCGTCATCGGCGACGTGGACGCGGCCTCCATCATCGAGCAGGCGCGCAGGCTGACCCCGGCGGGAAAAAAGCCGCAGTTCGAGCGGTGCTGTGGTGCGCCCGAGCCCGAGAAGGTTCCGGTCCGAACGATCGAAAAGCAGATGGAAATCGCCATGCCGGCCTTTGCCATCGGCTTCCGCTGCCCGGACGCAGGGCGCGGCGCGGACGCGATGCGCATGGACCTCATCGGCGAGATGGCGGGCGAGATGCTCGTCGGTGAATCGTCGAAGCTCTATCAGAAGCTCTATGACGAGAACGTCATCGACGCGGACTTTTCCGTCGACTACGAGCGCATGAAGGGCATGGCGCTTCTGGAGCTGTCCGGCGACAGCGAAGACCCCCGGCGCATTTTGCGGGAGGTTCTGGCGGAAGCGGCGCGCGTTTTGGAAACCGGCGTTGACCGGGCGCTTCTCGCGCGGCTCAAAAAATCCGTCACCGGACGGCGCTTGCGCGAACTCGACGGCTTTGAAGGAACGTGCTACCGCATGTGCGCGTATTATTTTGACGGCGCGGAATATTTTGATTATCCGGAAATTTACGCAAGCGTCACGGCGGAGGATGTGGAACAATTTATCCGTGAGAACGTCAAAGAAGAACAGGCGTTCTTGTCGGTCATCACGCCGAAGCGCGAGGAGGAATAAACCATGCTTCTGACCTCATCCATTTCGTTTCCGAACCTTGGCATCACGGTAGACCCAAGCCCCGTGGCCTTTACGATCTTCGGAAAAGAGATTTACTGGTACGGTATCATCATTGCCTGCGGCTTTTTGCTGGCGGTTCTTTACATGATATACCGGGCGAAAACGTTCGGGCTCACGCAAGACGATGTGCTCGATCTCATTTTGTGGGCGGTCCCGATCGGCGTTGTGTGCGCGCGGCTATACTACTGCGTGTTCTATTGGGATCTGTACCGTGATAACCCCATCTCCATGCTCTACATCTGGGAGGGCGGTTTGGCGATCTACGGCGGTATCATCGGCGGCGCGATCACTGTGCTTGTTTTGAGCCGCGTGAAGAAGATCCCGCCGCTGGTCATGCTCGACAACGCCTCTATGGGTGTGATCATCGGCCAGATCTGCGGCCGGTGGGGCAACTTCATGAACCGCGAAGCGCACGGAAGCGTCACCGATTCGTTTTTCAAGATGGGCCTTGCCGACGCAGCGGGCAATATCACCTACTACCATCCGACATTCCTGTATGAATCCGTCTGGAACCTTGTGGGCTTTATCGGTCTTCATTTCTACTGCAAGAAGCGCAAGTTCGACGGCGAGGTGTTTTTGCTTTACGTCGCGTGGTATGGCCTTGGGCGCGCGTGGATCGAAGGCATGCGCACGGACAGCCTCTATCTGTTCTCGACCGGTATCCGCGTCAGCCAGCTCGTTGCGGCGGTATCGTTCATCGCAGCCGCAGGCGCAATTGCGTTCGTACTTTTGAAGAAAAAGCCGAAGCCCGAGAACCTTTTTGCGAACCGCATCCATGAATCGCCTGACACGCAGGACGAAAAGCCCGACGAAATGTGAACTTTTTGAAAAAAGTGCGCAAAGATACCACACATTCTGAAAAGTGTGATATAATCGAGACAAGAATGCAATAACCTTGAAGGGAGTATTTACTATGAATCTGTCTGAAAATTTTGAAAGCGTCAAGAACTTTGCGATGGGCGCTGCCCAGACCGCGACCCAGAAGGCCAAGGTCCTGGCCGCCGTCGCCAAGGCAAACGTCTCCATCTACGCCGAGGAAGATAAGATCCGCAAGGCTGAAGCCCAGCTCGGTAAGCTCTACTATCGCGACTACGCGGTCGGCGAAGAGATGGATACGGCGGAGTACCTTCCGTGGTGCCAGAAGATCGACGAGTCCAAGAAGCTCATCGCCGAGCTCAAGGACTACATCGACGATGTAAAGGCCGCCGATGAAGCGCCTGCCGCGCCGGAAGCCACCTGCGAGGCCGACTTTGAGGACGCGGAGCCCAAGGCAGAGGATGCGGCTGCTGCGGAAACGCCCTGCTGCTGCGAAGCGCCGAAGGAAGAGGAAGCCGCTCCCGCCGAGACCCCCGAAATTAAAATCGAGGTCGTAGGCGACGAGCCCAAGGCCGAATAAGTTTCCAACAATCACACGCAATGCCCCCTCTATGGACACCATAGAGGGGGCATTTTTCGGCGCAAGCACGTAGACAAAGCCCCGCTTCCACGTCTTTTGTGGAAGCGGGGTTCGTTTCTTGATAGATGAATCAGGCCTTGGCCTTTTCGCTGCCGGACTCGCTCTTGGCGTAGCTCTTGAGGGCGTTGACAACGATCGTCAGGCCCAGCACGATCAGGAGCACCGCGATGATCAGCTGCAGGCCGTTCGCGATGAACACCGCACCCCAGGTCGTCTCGCCGGCCGGGATGGTGGTGGAAGCTGCTGCCTGAATGGCCTTGACCATCGCAAGAAGCCGCTGGACAAGCGCCGTAAACGTCACGCAGAGCATGATGATGAGCGGCGGGAAGAGCATCTTGTTGCTGCGGCCCGTGACCTTCAGGAAGACGCACAGCGTGATGAGCACAAGCGCGGAGAGAAGCTGGTTGGCAGAGCCGAAGAGCGGCCAGATATTCGCGTAGCCGATCTGGGTGAGCAGGAAGCCGAACGCCAGCGTGAGAGCCGTCGAGAAATACGTGTTGCAAAGGAGCTTGCGCCACGGCTCGGCATGCGCCATATCATCCACGGAGAAGAGCTCCTGGAAGCTCATGCGGCCGATTCTTGCAACAGCATCCAGACTCGTCAGCGCCAGCGCGGAAACGCACATAGTCATGAAGACCGTCGCCGCGTAGCTCGGAACGCCGAACATCTCAAAGAAGCCCGCAACGCCGCGGCTGAAGATCTGGAACGGGGTGCCCGCCGCGGGCGTGCCGTCTGCTGCTGCCGCCGCACCGGCCACGCAAAGCGCCAGAACCGCAAGCAGGCTCTCGAGCACCATTGCGCCGTAACCGACCTTGAGCATGTCCTTTTCGTTTTCAACCGTCTTCGAAGACGTGCCGGAGGAGACGAGGCTATGGAAGCCGGAGACTGCGCCGCAGGCCACTGTGACGAACAGGATGGGGAACATCGAGCCAAGGGAGGTGTTGAAGCTCGTGAACGCCGGAAGGTTCATCGTGGGGTGCGCGACCAGCAGGCCGACGGCTGCGCCCGCGATCATACCGATGAACATGAACGTCGTCATGTAGTCGCGCGGCTGCTTGAGAAGCCACATCGGAAGCACGGCCGCGAAGAAGATGTAGACGAACGTGATATAGCTCCAGGTCGACTTGCCGTAGATGAGCGGACAGTTCATGCCGACGGCAAAGGAGGCCGCGATAAACAGAACGCCGAGCACCGCTTCTTTCCAGCCCGAGAGGTTCCACTTTTTCTGTACAAGGCCAAATACCACGGCAAAGACCATGAACATGATTGAGACCATGCCGGCCGCGCCGTTCGTCTGCGCTGCCTCCGCCAGCTGCGTCACGCCGTCAACAACCGTATACGCATTGAATGTGCCCGCCACCATGTCCGCGAACGCCGCGATGACAATTCCGCAGAAGAGCCAGCAGAAGAGCAAAAACAGCTTTCTTCCGAGCTTGCCGATGTACTTTTCAATCAGCATGCCCATGGACTTGCCTTCATTCTTGACCGAGGCGTAGAGCGCGCCGAAGTCTGTGACCGCGCCGAAGAAGATGCCGCCGATGAGCACCCACAGCAGCACCGGCACCCAGCCGAAAGCCGCCGCCTGAATCGCGCCCGTGACAGGGCCCGCGCCCGCAATGGACGAGAACTGATGGCTGAAAACGGTCCAGCCGTTTGTCGGTACATAGTCTTTGCCGTCGTTTTTCCGCACGGCAGGGGTCTTGGCTGCCGGGTCGATGCCCCACTTCTTTGCCAGCCAGCGCCCATAGAGCACATAGGCTGCAAACAGCACGACGGCTGCCAGCAATACGATGACGAGTGTGTTCATAAAAGTTCCTTCTTTCACAGGAAATTGCTCTCACCCGGTTTTTGCCACGAAAAAAGCCCTCATCCTTGCCGGTACGTTCCCAAAAAACGCACCCATGCAAAGACGAAGGCATAACAAATATACTTCCGCGTTACCACTTTGCTTGCAGGAAAACCTGCCGCTCACTCGCCGCTGACACGGCGCTCCCTTCTAACGGTGGGAAACCGGCTCCGACTACTCGCGGCTTAGAGAAATCCGCTTTTGCCAAAGCTGCTCGCAGGGGATAACCGTCCCGCTCCTTGCTGCCGTCTCGCACAACCGACGGCTTTCTGGAAACGGTGCTGCGGGGAAGTCGTGTCCTGTTCATAGCAGTTGCCAGATGATGATGGCACTAAGATACGCACTTTTTTGCCGTTTGTCAATTCCCTTTTGCGCGAAAGAAAAAACTTCGGCGTGGCTGACGAATTTCACAAAACAGAACGTGAACTTTTGGTCAAAACAACAATGCAGCGTGTCGCTGCACGCAAAAACGCCCCAGGTTTCCCTGAGGCGCTTGCTGTTTCAAACTCAATCCTGATCCCAGTTGTGCCAGACATTCTGCACGTCGTCGTCGTCTTCGAAGATATCGAGCATCTTTTCCATGTTGGAGATATCCTCGGGGTTCTCGAGCTTCTGATAGTTCTGCGGCACCATTTCGATCTGCGCAGACTCGAACTTGTAGCCCTTGTCCTCGAGCGCCTTGGCCACGTCGTTGAAATCTGCCGGGTCGGTGTAGACCGTGAAGCAGCCCTCTTCCGGCTGGAAGTCGGCAGCGCCCGCGTCGAGCGCATCCATCATGACTGCGTCTTCCTCGAGCTCTTCTTCCTCGTTGTCGATGACGATGACGCCCTTCTTGTCGAATGCCCAGCTCACGCAGCCGTTCACGCCGAGGCTTCCGCCGTATTTATCGAAATGATGGCGGATGTTGCCCGCGGTGCGGTTGCGGTTGTCGGTCATGGTCTCGACGATGACGGCGACGCCGCTCGGGCCGTGGCCTTCATAGGTGATGGACTCGTAGCTGTCGCCCTGACCGGCGGAAGCCGCCTTTTCGAGCACACGCTTGATGTTGTCGTTCGGCATGTTGGCCGCCTTGGCCTTCGTGATGACAGTCGCCAGACGGGAGTTATAGGCAGGGTCTGCCACGCCGCCGCCTTCTTTGACGGCAACGATCATTTCCTTCGAAATTTTGGTAAAGGCCGCCGCGCGCTTTGCGTCCTGCGCGCCCTTTGTTTTCTGAATGTTATGCCACTTGGAATGTCCGGACATGTGGTTTCTTCCCTTCGTTACAATATCGCCTGTTATTTTATCACAGCCGCACAGCAGAAATCAACTGTTTGCCGCACAAATTACAGAAATTGCGTCTCATCCCGGTGCGCCCGCGCGCGGAAAACCGGAATTTCCGGGAAAGCCTCCCGCAAAATCCCCTCGAGCACGCCGCAGATGGGGTTCTCCGTCTCAAAATGTCCCGCGTCGATGAGATTGAGGCCGCGGTACTTTGCCTCTTCAAAGTGATTGTACTTGAGATCTGCCGTTACGAACGTGTCGCAGCCCGCAGCAATCACGTCGCCGATCTCACTGCCGCAGCTTCCGCCGCCGACGGCGACCTTGCGCACGGGCTTTCCCGCATCGGAAAATCGGACGCCTGGGCAGGACAGAGCCTGCTTGACAAAGGCTGCAAACGCCGCAAGGGGCTGCTCGGCCACCTCACCCATGCGTACAAGCCCATAAGGCCGTCCCTTCGCGTCCGTGCCGACGGGGTTCAGAATCTCAATATCCGCCAGTCCCAGCCGAGATGCAAGCACGTCGTTGACGCCGCCGGGGCAGCAATCAAGATTCGTGTGCAGGTTCAGGCTCGCGATGCCGTTTTCGATCAAATACAAGAGATTCCGCCCGTCGAAGCTCTCGTCATTCACCTGCTTGAAGCTCTGGAAAATCAGCGGATGGTGCGTCACAACAAGCTCGCACGAATGCGCCTTTGCCTCCTCGAACACGTCCATCATCGGATCGAGCGCGACGAGGATCCTGTGGACCTCGGTGTCGAATTTTCCGCACACGAGCCCCACATTGTCCCAGTCCATCTTCATGTAAGCGGGCGCAAAGTCAAACAAAACGTTGTAAATATCACGGATGGTCGGCATAGTTTTTCCTCATTTCCTGAATTTCGAGCAGCGCCTGACCAAAATACGCCAGCCGCTCGGGGCGCTGCTTTTCCGCGTTCGTGAGCCCACGGACCGTTTCCTGCAAGGCAGTTTCCACGCGTGCGAGATACATTCCCACCAACGGGCTTTCGCCTTTGAGCAGCGCCGGCGAGGCGTATTCCGTCCCGGGTGTGAGCGGCGAAGGCTCGCCCTGCCGCAGCTCCATGACGGTGTATAAAAAATGCCCGTCCTGCACGGGCTCCTCGCGACGGATCTCAAATCCGTCCTCACACAGCCAGCGCCGCAGGACATTGCCCGCGCTCTGCGGCTGCAAAATGAATTGCAGTCCTTCCCGTTTGCGCCACGGGCACTGCGATAAAATTTTCTGGATCAGATCGCCGCCCATGCCCGCCATGACAACGGTATCGACCTCGTCCGGAAGGATTTTTTCGAGTCCGTCCGAGAGCCGGAGCTCCATCTCGCCGTCCACACCGAAAAGCTTCGCGTTGCGTCTGGCGTTTTCCAGCGGGTCTTTTCGAAGGTCGCACGCGATCACGTGCCGCGCCGCGCTTGATTGCAGCAGATAGATCCCCAGATATCCATGGTCGGTTCCGATATCCGCCACGCGCGAGCCGGGCTGGACCATCGACGCGCAGCATAAAAGCCGTTTCGAAATCGGCAGCTTCATATGTACTCCATTTCTGTCCGTATCACGAAAAAAGGCGGCCGAAGCCGCCTTTTGCTTTTTCTCAGATACCTGCTTCCTCGCTGGCCTCGAGGAATCGGTTGACCTGCGCCAGGAACGCATCGGCGTCAACGCCGTGTACTATGCAGGCCTCTTCCACGGTCTCGCCGCGGGACGACGGGCAGCCCAGGCAGTGCATGCCGATGGCCATGAACAGCGGCGCAGTCTGCGGCGCGATGTCGAGCACGTCGCCGATAATGGTGGACTTTTCAATTTTTACAGCCATGATTGTGGCCTCCTATTTGTGATTATAGTCGTATTATACCCAAAGGCGTAAAAGAATGCAACAGGGAATTTCCTGCCCGCCTTTGCGGCAATTTTCCCAATATGGCCGTAGGGGGCGATGCCCACATCGCCCCGGCAAATTGCACCCGTTCTTTCGAAAATATTCGGCGAATTCGTTGGTGCCCTTGGGTCGATGTGGGCATCGACCCCTACGCATATCTAGAAAGATATCGGAATTTCTGTAGGGGCGGACGCCTCTGTCCGCCCTTTGGCAGTACGATTTCGCCGTAGATTTTCGTAAAAACCAGATTTTTCTGCGGGCGGACAGGGTCGTCCGCCCCTACGAACATTACGAAAGCTCAGATTCATCAAATGCCTGTTTTAATCATCCTCCAGAAGCTTCGACGGCGCAACTTGCAGAGCGTCTGCCATTTTAAACAGCGTTTCCAGACTGACCCCGCGAACCGTGCCCGTGCCCTCGACCTGCGCAAGGAAGTTCAGACTGATTCCCACCTTTTCGGCAAAGCTTTCCTGCGTGTATCCGCGCTTTTTGCGGTAATAGGCGATTTTCAACCCGAGCGTAATATAGCGCTCCGCATACTCTGTCTGCATGAAAGCCGCCTATGATGCCTTACTCTCCCAGAATTGCCTCGGCGGTCAGAATGCCGTCGACGGCAGCGGACATGATGCCGCCCGCATAGCCTGCGCCCTCGCCGCAGGGATAGAGGCCGGAAATGTCGGACTGCCGGTTCTCCCCGCGCAAGATTCGCACGGGAGACGAGCTTCTGGTCTCCGGCGCGGTCATGACAGCATCGGGGGCTGCAAAGCCGTGAAGCTTTTTGTCGAGCTCCGGCAGTGCGTTCTCCAGTACCTTCGTGATACGCTCCGGAAGAACCTCATGCAGATCGCAGAGCGTCACGCCGGGACGATACGTCGGCTGAACGCTTCCAAGCGCCGTGCTCGGTCTGTGTGCGAGAAAATCCCCCACCAGCTGCGCAGGCGCGTGATAATTCTTCCCGCCTGCCGCAAAAGCTGCCCGCTCGAGCTGCTGCTGATACCGTACGCCGCCGAGCGTTCCCTTGTCCGGGAAATCCTCGGGACTCAGCGTGACGAGAAGCGCAGCGTTCGCGTTCTGGCCGTCTCGCGCGCAGTTGCTCATGCCGTTTGTAACAACGCCCCCTTCTTCGGATGCCGCCGCGACCACATAGCCGCCCGGGCACATGCAGAACGTGTACGCGCTTGTGCCGTCCGGGAGCTTGACGTTCAGCTTATAGTCCGCCGCACCGAGCGCTGGGTTCTCCGCAAACGCACCGTACTGGCTGTCGCTAATCATGCGCTGTGGGTGCTCGATGCGAACGCCCATCGAAAATGCCTTCGGCTGCATGGGAACGCCCATCTGCTCCAGCATCCGGAACGTATCTCGCGCGCTGTGGCCCAGCGCCAGGACGAGATTGCGGCAGGAAATCTCCTGTGCGCCATCCTGCGTCTCAACGATCGCGCCCGTGACACGGCCACCTTCTGTTTTGATTGCCGTGAGCTTCGCGCCGAAGCGGACCTCTCCTCCGAGGTTGGCGATCTCCTCGCGCAGATTCTGCACAACGTTCACCAAAACGTCTGTTCCGATGTGGGGCTTTGCGTCAAAGAGAATCTCCGCGCCTGCGCCCGCGTTTGCGAACTGCTCGAGCACCCAGTAGTTTCTGGGATTGTTCACGCCCGTGTTGAGCTTTCCGTCTGAGAATGTGCCCGCGCCGCCCTCTCCGAACTGCACGTTGCACGAAGGGTCGAGTTCGCCGGTCTCCCAGAATTTCCGTACGATTTCCTGCCGCGTCTTCGCGTCCTGTCCGCGCTCGAGGACGATCGGCCGGTATCCCGCCTGCGCCAGAACGAGCGCACAAAACATGCCCGCAGGGCCGAAGCCCACGATCAAGGGGCGCTCGTCGAGCAATTTCTTTCCCTTCGGCGGGGTATAGAGCTTTTCCTGCGCGATGGCGGCCTTCGGGTTGTGCGCCATCTTTAAAATTTTATCTTCGCGTCCCTTGACCAGCACGTCCACAGTATAGATGAGCCGCACATCGTTTTTCTTCCGCGCGTCGACCGAGCGCTTTTTGATGTCCAGCTGCTTGATCTGTGTATGGTCGATGCGAAGCTGCCTTGCCGCGGCGTAGACGAGCTGCGCCATGTCCTGCTGGGGCGGAAGCGAAATATCCCGGATGCGAATCATGCGTATTCTCCTTCTCCGAGCTTGCCGGCCAAGAAACCTGACGACCACGCCCACTGGAGGTTAAAGCCGCCGCAGTCGCCGTCCACATCCAGCAGCTCGCCGCAGACGAAAAGGCCGGGATTTTTGGTGCTTTCTAACGTCCTTGCGTCAAATTCGCGCGTTCTCGCGCCGCCCGCGGTCACCTGCGCGCTGTCAAAGCCCATGACGCCGGTAACTTCCAGCGTGAACCACTTGCCGGTTTTGACACAGGCGAGCAGCTGCTCGTCGGTGAGCTCTTTGAGCTTCGTCTGGTATTTGAGCCCCGCACGCTTGACGATCATTCTGCCGAGCCGCGACTGGAGCATGCCCGCGAACAAGTCCTCCGCTGCAAGCTCGGGAAGCTTTTCACGTTTTTCCTGCAGCATGTCGAGAAGCACGCTGTCTCCGTACTCCCGGAAAAAGTCCAGCGCGAGCTCCTGTCCCTCTCCGCCGGTCGCCGCCATGCGCGAGAGCGTGAAGGCCTCGGGGCCGCTGAGGCCGAAGTCCGTGAACTGCACCTCGCCGAAGCTGTCCTGCAGGGTCTCGTCATCTTTACGCAATCTCACATGCGCGTCGGCGCGCACGCCCTTGAGGGCTTTGACATACGCGGGGTCCGTTTTGATCTGCGTGAGGCTCGGGAAAAGCGCCGTCGTGCTGTGGCCGAGCTGCTCAAGCAGATGGTAGCCCGATTTGCTGCCGCCGAGCTTCTTTCCGGCGGCTCCTCCGCAGGCGATGATCAGCTTGTCGCCAAAATACGTTTCGCCTGTCGCGGACAGCGCCTCGTAGCCTCTTGCCTTGTGCTTGACCTCGACAACGTCGCAGCTGGTCACAATGTTCGCCCCCTGCGCTTCGAGTGCAAAGCGCAGAACGTCAAGAACGCTGGACGCCTGATCGGAAAGGGGGTAGACCTTGCCCGAGTCCTCGGTCACGGTCAGAAGGCCGAGCCGCTCAAAAAACGCAAGCGTCCGTCCCACATAGAAGCTCTCCAGTGCGAAACGCGCAAACTCGGGCTGCTCGCCGTGGTAGTGCGACAACCGGATGTTGCGGTTCGTGAGATTGCAGCGGCCGTTTCCGGTCGCGAGCAGCTTTTTGCCCACGCGGCTCTGCCGCTCGAGAAGCGTCACGGTATTGTTGGGGTTTTCCAGCGCCGACAAAGCCGCCATCATGCCGCTCGCGCCGCCGCCAATAATGAGTACCTTCATAGCCTTGTTCCCCTTGTATTTCGTAGGTTATTTTCTATTTTAGTATAATCGAAAACGGCGGCTTTGCCAAGCGGAAAATCGCGCGGTATCGGTAGGATTGCATTTTTTTCGCGCGCCTGATACAATATCTGAAAAATGAGGTGATATGGTGGACAGACGAGAAAAAATTGCGCGCCTTGCGCAGTCAAAAGAGGACGAGGTGCTGCTGGCGCGCGTCTACGAGCGCATCACGCTGGCCGCGCAGCGAAATGTCCCGGCGAGCACGTGCTTTCTTTCCAAGCGCGAGCAGATGATCTGCCAGGAGCTTTTGCGGGGCGAGGACTTCCGGTTTTTTGGCGGGACGGAGCTTTCTGAGCGCGAGGTCTGCTGCTATCTGCCGGAGTATTTGGGCGAGAGCTGGCTGTACTCCCAGGACGGCCCCATTGCCGCCGTGCGCGCAAGCTTTTTTGAAAACGATAAGCTGACCCACCGCGACTTTCTCGGAAGCCTCATGGGAAGCGGCATCAAGCGCGAGACGGTCGGAGATATCTACGTCGGCGAAGGTTCGTGCGACTTTCTCGTTCTGCGGGAAATTCTCCCCTACGTGCTGCAAAATCTCGTTTCCGCCGGGCGGACGAAGCTTCACCTGGAGGAAATCGAGCTCTCCGGGCTTCACGTTCCGCAGCAGTCCGTCAAGACCGTGCGCGACACCGTGCCGTCCCTTCGCTTAGACGGCATCGTCTCCTCCGGCTTCTCCATCTCGCGCGGCAAGGCAGCCGATTATATTGCGGCGGGAAAGGCCGAGCTCAACTATCTTCCGTGCACGAAGGGCGACAAGCAGGTCGCAGAGGGGGACATTATCTCTGTCCGCGGCCTCGGAAAGATCAGATTGGAGACCATCGGCGGCAACACAAAAAAGGGCCGCATCAGCATCGAAATTTCACGATTCCTATGAGTGAAAAGGAGTGTTTTACTATGGAAAAATCCCGCGTGGACCGCATCAACGAACTTGCCCACAAGGCGAAAACCGAGGGGCTCACCGAAGAAGAAACCATCGAGCGCGACCGGCTGCGGCAGGAATATTTGGCCGCCTTCCGGCAGAATCTGCGCGCGCAGCTCGATAACACCTACATTGTAGACGACCACGGCAACAAGCGGCCTCTGCGCCCGAAGCCCCGGAAAAAGCATTGAGATGCAGCTGACAAGCTTTACCTTTCTCTTCGCGTTCCTGCCGGTAAGCCTGCTTTTCCTGCTGCTTTTGAGAAAAAGGCTTCCCGGGCAGAACGCGGCTCTGCTGATTCTCAGCGTGCTCTTCTGCGCGGCAAGCGGCTTGGCGGGCTTTCTGGCCGGACTTCTGGAGACGTTGGCGGTTTACGCGCTCGCGCTGATTCTGGCGCGGGCAGACAGGCCGAAGGCGCGGAAAACGGTTTTTACGCTCGGCGTTCTTTTCTGCGTCGGGCTGCTTTGCTATTTCAAGTATACGAACTTCTTGCTGGGGGCGCTCTCGCTTCCAACCGTGTCGCTTCTTCCCGCGCCCCTCGGCGTGTCGTTTCTGACGTTTCTCCTGATCTCGTATCTGGCGGACGTGTACCGGGGCGAAATTCCGGCCGAGCGGCGCTTTGACCGGTTTCTTCTCTACGCGTTCTTTTTCCCCAAGGCGGCGCAGGGGCCGCTTTGCCGGTACGGCGAATTTTCCGCGCAATTGGATACGCGCACGGTTACGGCGGACGGCCTGAACGCGGGCGTGACGCGGCTGATTTTCGGACTTGGCAAAAAAGCGCTGCTGTCTTCTGCCGCGGGGGCCATCGCGCAGGAGGCGTTCTCGCTGCCATCTTCCGCGCTCTCTCCGGTCTATGCGTGGACGGGCGCGATCTGTTACGCGCTGCAAATCTATTTTGACTTCTCGGGCTACACCGATCTGGCGCTGGGGCTGGCGCTCCTGTTTGGCTTTACGCTTCCCGAAAACTTCAGCCATCCCTATATGGCGGACTCCGTCACGGATTTCTGGCGCAGGTGGCACATGAGTCTATCCTCCTGGTTCCGGGACTATGTGTACATTCCGCTTGGCGGCAGCCGGTGCTCGAAGGGGCGGCTGGTTTGGAACCTCTTTGTCGTCTGGAGCCTCACAGGGCTCTGGCACGGGGCAAACTGGACGTTTGTCTGCTGGGGGCTGTGGTTCTTCGTGCTGCTGAGTTTTGAAAAGCTCGTCTGGGGAAAGACGCTCGCGAGGCTTCCGGGGATCGTACGGCACGCGTACGCGATGCTCGCCGTGTTCATCGGGTGGATCTTCTTCCGGAGTCCCAGCCTTCCCTATGCGTTCTCGTTCCTGCGGGCGTTATTCGTCCCCGGAGCGAGCGCGCCGGACGCGCTTTCGTGGCTGACGCTTTGTATCCGGCAATACGGCGTGCAGTTAGGTATCTGCCTGCTGCTGTCCACGAATCTCGGTACGTCAGTTTGGGCGGCGCTTGGTAAAACAAAGGCGGGACGCGCCGGTCGGCTGCTCTTTTTGCTCGTTGTTCTCGGCCTTTCCGTTTTGAGCATGGCGGGTTCCGGGATGCAGGCGTTCATCTACGCGCAGTTTTAGGAGGCGGGTATGAAGGCAAAAACAAAGCTCCTGCTGCCATTGCTCTTCTTTGCGGCGTTACTGCTTGTCCCGGCGCTTACGCTCTATGGGCTTGTAAAATCGCCCTCCGGCTGGTCGGTGGAGGAAAACCGGGCACTGGCAGATGTGCCGGAGGTGTCCTTGCAGAGCATGCTGGACGGGACGCTGGTGCAGAACTTAGAAACATTTTACAGTGACCATATCTTTGCGCGCAGGCAGCTTCTCAAGCTCGACACGCTGCTTCAGATGAAGCTTCTGCACCGTCCGGCCGTGCATGATGTGGTGCTGGGCGATACGGTTTTATTGCCCGCGCCGGGCTTTTCTATGAAACTCTCCGGGGAAGCGCGCGAGGCGCAGGCAGTTTCGATTGCGGAAGGGCTTCAAAGCGTAAAATCCGCGGCAGACGAGGTGGGCGCGCAGCTTTTATACACGCTCGTTCCCGAGCAGCGCACAGTCTACGCCGCGTATTATCCCGATTGGATGGAAAACCCGGCGCTCGAAACGAAAAAAAACCGAGATGCACTCCTATCTGCGCTGCAAAAGTGCGGGATTCCGGCGTTCGATATGACTGATATTTTTGCCGCACTCGAAGACCCGCTTCCCTATTACAGCCGCGTTGACCACCATTATACCCTTCGCGGTGCGTATCTGACGTATGAAACTGTCTGCGAGACCTTCGGTCTCCGGGCAAGCAAATTGACCATCGCCGATACGGAAAGCGAGCTTCTCGGCACGTATAACCGCAAGCTCTACGGGCTGTCTCCCGTCCGCGAGGCGATGCAGGTCCTACAGGACGCGTTCCCCGATTATACGCGGGAGGATAACAGCAAAGCCTCCGACACGCCGCTCATTCAAATCCGCGCGTCCGGCCAGAGCCTCTACACCGACTACATGGGCGGCGATATCGGCGAGACGATCGTGCGGACAAATCGCCCCGGTCTTCCCAAAATTCTCATCGTCGGAGACTCGTTTACAAACGCGCTCGAGCCGCTGGCCGTCTTCGATTTTGACGAGATGCGCAGCCTTGATTACCGGCACTTTGACGGCGCGGCGCTCTCCGATTACATCCGCGCTTATCGCCCGGACTATGTGCTCATCCTGCGCGACGATGTGAGCTGCCTGAATAGAACCGGCAACGGCGCAATTTCCTGAACATAAAACAAAGCCTGTCGAGGATACGCTCCCCGGCAGGTTTTTGTTCGTTCATAAACCGATCCGCCTCTACTGTCCTTTTGAAATCTTCCAAATCTTCGTAGGGGCGGACGACCCTGTCCGCCCGGCAAAATACACCTGCGAAGCGCGAAAAACTGCGGCGAATTCGTAACTTCCAAAGGGCGGACAGAGTCGTCCGCCCCTACGCAAAGCTGAGAAGATTTGCGCCTTTGTTCCCTCATTTCAGGTAGTACCACCCCGCAGCGGCGGCTTGCAGCGCAAGAAGGAGCGGGACGGTGATATAAAACTTGGGCTTGCGCGTCTTGTGGTGCGCAAGCAGCATGCCAAGAAGGCTCCCGAAGCTCCCGCCCAGCGCCGCGATCCAAAGCAGCGTCCGCTCCGGCACGCGCCGGGCCTGTTTTTTTGCCAGAAGCTTATCGATGCACATAATCAGAAGCCCAATTGCATTTATTAAAAGCAGATAATAGCCAAGCACCTGTTTCATGTTCTCCCCCTACTCTTTCCAAACCCGGAGGTTTTGTTATGCGTTCAATTCATGTGTCCATGCTCGCGCTCGCGCTGACGGTGCTTCTTTGCGCCTGCGTGAGCCGCGTCCCTGTCTGGGAAACCGTCGACGACGAAATCGTCTGTCAAATGCCCCGCCGTCCGTCCACAATCGTCTTTGCCGTGCCCGACGGCTTGGCTAGCGACGTTTTTTCGCCGGACGGACTGTCCCGACAGTATACTGCCCCGGACGGCTCATATGAAATTTCTGCGACGGTATTTGAAACGCCTGACCACGAAGACGCGATCCGCCAGCTCACGGGACTGGACGCGGACCGCTTCGATCTCATCCGCACCACGCGCTTTTCTCTTCCGGAATACCAGTTCGCGTGGAGCGCGGAAACGGACGACGGCGACCGGCTCTACCGTGCGGCGGTGCTCTGCGATGAGCACTACTGTTACGCGCTGTGCTTCTCCGCGCCCGCGGCTTTCGGCACGAGCTATGATAGCATACAGGCGTCTGTCTTTGCAAGTTTCGGGCTCTATTACGACGAGACGTTGTAAGAAAGCGGAAAACAGCCAGAAATCAAACTTTTTGGGTGCGCAAAAAATTGTTTGCGTTTTTCGAAAAAAATGCTTGACTTTTTGGCCCTACATGATTATAATATCGATGTCGTTGAGAGATGCGGCGCCGCAAGAGCGGCTTGTGTGGAATGGAAGGTTAGCTCAGCTGGGAGAGCACTTGCCTTACAAGCAAGGGGTCACAGGTTCGAGCCC
>OIWS01001331.1_pt1 | contig 25349 bp, 20 predicted proteins | sample 1587611 | NCBI WGS metagenome assembly OIWS01 (sample SAMEA3888919, study PRJEB22519) | human gut metagenome | biome: human gut; feature: human-associated habitat; material: faeces | place: Denmark | collected 2010 | reverse complement strand
AAGCGTCCCTGCCAGTAACTTTGCGCGTCCGCAGACGCGCCCCCAAGCTGCTCTTTCCATCAACTCAACATTGTCGCGCCAAATGGGCGCGACCGACCAGCATGGGAGAAGGTTTTCTCTCGATGCTGGTCTTTTTCATTGCAGGGGAAAAACGGAGAGCGTATCCTACCGCAACAGAAAACCCCGGCAGCCATCGGACAAATTGTCCGCATTTGCTGCCGGGGTTGCGCTATGCTGTTGGAAAATGCACTTACGCCTGCTCGAACTGCGAGTTGTACAGCTCGGCGTAGAAGCCGCCTTTTTGCAGCAGCTCCTCGTGCGTGCCGGATTCGATGATGTCGCCGTGGCGCATGACCAGAATCTTGTCCGCGTTTTTGATGGTGGAAAGGCGGTGCGCAATGACGAACGAGGTACGCCCCTTTGTCAGCGTGTCCATCGCCTGCTGAATCAGCATTTCTGTGCGTGTATCGACGGAGGACGTCGCTTCGTCGAGAATCAGCATCGGCGCGTTTTCAATCATCGCGCGGGCGATCGTCATCAGCTGCTTCTGTCCGGCGGAGAGGTTCAATTTGTCGGACAGCTGGGTGTCGTAACCCTCCGGCAAGGTGTGGATAAGGTGGTACAGCCCCGTTGCGCGGGTCACTTGGTCAAGCTGCTCGTCCGTAATGCCCTCCTTGCCGTAGCAGAGGTTGTCGCGGATGCTGCCCTCGAAGAGCCAAGTGTCCTGCAAGACCATGCCGAAGAGGTCGTGGACATGCTCGCGCGTCATCTGCGACAGCGGTACGCCGTCGATGCGAATTTCGCCGCCGCCCAGCGGATAGAACTTCATCAGCAGATTGACCATCGTGGTTTTGCCCGCGCCAGTCGGACCGACGATGGCGACCTTCTGACCCGGCTGCACATGCTCGGAGAAGTCGTGAATGATGATTTTGTCCGGTGTGTAGCCGAAACGGACGTGGTCGAACGCCACTTCGCCGCGGACGGTTTTCGTCTGCGCGGGCAGGTGGGATTCGTCGGGCATTTCCTTCGCTTCGAGGAACTCAAAGACACGCTCTGCCGCCGCCGCCGCGGATTGCAGGTTCGTCGCCGCCTGTGCTAACTGGCTCAGGGGCGAGGTGAACAGGCGCACATACATCATGAAAGCGACAATCACGCCGAAGGTAATCGAGCCGTTCATCGCCAGCACCGCGCCGACGACGCACACCGCCACATACGCGAAATTGCCGATGAAGCCCATCAGCGGCATCATCAGGCCGGACATGAACTGGCTCTTCCAGTCCGTCTCCTGCATCTTGCCGTTGATGCGGTCGAACGTCTGCTGTTCGCGCTGCTCCGCGCCGAAGAGGCGGACGACATTGTGCCCTGTGTAGATTTCTTCAATGTGGCCGTTCAGGTCGCCCAGCCACCGCTGGCGCGCGACAAAGTACTTCTGCGAGCGGCTCATGATGCCAAGCATCAGCCCGAAGCCCAGCATCGACGATATAATCGCCGTCAGCGCCATGACCCAGTTCGTCGAGAGCATCATTACGACACTGCCGATGAACATCGTCACGGCGGAGACAAGGCTCGTCAGGCTGTTTTGCAGCGTCTGCCCGATGGTGTCCACGTCATTGGTGACGCGGGAGAGCACGTCGCCGGTGGAGGTGGACTGGAAGTAGCTGACCGGCAGGCGGTTGATTTTGTGGGATATGCCGTCACGCAAGCCCCGGTTGACCTTCTGCGTGACGACGGTCATCACCAGCCCCGTCATAAAACTCAGCAGCGCGCCGACGACATAGAGAATTATCAGCGTGATGCAGATTTTCTGGATGGCGGGCATGTCAATCTCGCCGCGCAGCCCGGCGGTAATCAGGTTGGTGATTTCGCTGATTTTGTTCGGGCCGATCAGGCGGATAATGACGCCTGCCAAGTCGCCCAGAATCGCGATGCAAATGACCGGATAGAAGGGCTTGCAGTGGCGGATGAGCTTCCCCAGTGAACCGCGGAAGTCCTTCGCCTTTTCGCCCGGTACGCCCGGCCCACGCATTCCGGGATGACCGCCCGGACGGCGTTTCGTTTCACTCATGACGCAAGTTCCTCCTTCGACAGCTGAGAATACGCGATTTCCTGATAGACCTTGCAGCTTTCCATCAGCTCGCGGTGCGTGCCCTTGCCGACAATCGCGCCGTCCTCGATGACGAGGATGCAGTCCGCGTCGCGAATCGTGCCGATGCGCTGGGCGACGATGATGTTCGTCGTGCCGCTGGTCTGCTCGCGGAGCGCCTGACGCAATGCATGGTCGGTCTTGTAGTCCAGCGCGGAGAAGGAGTCGTCAAAGACGAGGATTTCCGGGTCGCGCGCCACTGCGCGGGCAATGGACAAACGCTGCTTCTGCCCGCCGGAGAAGTTCGATCCGCCCTGCGCGACCGTGCCGGAATACCCGACCTCCGGGGATTCGACAAATTCCGCCGCCTGCGCGATGGAAACCGCCTTGCGGATGGCAGCGCCCGACGCGTTGTCCTCGCCGTAGCCGACGTTGCTGCTGACCGTGCCGGCGAACAGGAACGCCTTCTGCGGCACAAAGCCGATCTTGCTGCGCAGGGCGTCCTGCGTGTAGTCACGCACGTCCACGCCGTCTACCAGCACCTGCCCGCTTGTTGCGTCATATAGGCGCGGAATCAGGTTGATGATGCTGCTCTTGCCGCAGCCCGTTGCGCCGATGAGGGCAACCGTCTGTCCGTGATGCGCGGTGAAGGAGATGTGGTGGATGGTGTCGCCGTCGGCATCGGGATAGCGGAAGGAGACGTCGCGGAACTCAATTTCGCCCTTCATTCCGGGCTTGCCCTGCGTTTCCTTGCCGTCCACAATGCGCGCCTTCGTGTCCAGCACCTCATTGACGCGGCCCGCGGAAACGGTCACGCGCGGCAGCATGACGAAAATCATCACCAGCATCAGGAATGCCATGATGACCTGCATCGCGTACTGCATAAAGACCACCATGTCCGAGAACAACCCAATGCGTTCCATCATCGCGGCGGGCGACGTGACCGCAATCGCACTGATGAGCGCCGCACCGATCCAGTAAATGCCCAGCGTCAAGCCGTTCATCGCCAGATTCATGACCGGATTCATGACGGACATGGCGATATTCGCCTGCTGGCTGTTGCGGGTCATTTCCTCGTTTGCCTTGGCGAATTTGCCCTCCTGATAATTTTCCGCGTTGTAGGCGCGGACGACCTGCAAGCCTGTCAGGTTCTCACGCGTGATGCGGTTTAGGTTGTCCGTCAGCGCCTGCATTTTCTTCATGCGCGGCACGGCGTAGAGCATGATGAACACCAGCAGTACGCACACGAACGCAATCACGCCGCCTGTCAGCAGCGACCATTCCCAGCTCTTCGTGCTAATTTTGCCCACGGCAATGAATGCCATAATCGGCGCTTTAATCAGCGACTGCATCCCGAAGGAAAAGAACATCTGCAATTGCGAAATGTCGTTGGTCGTGCGGGTAATCAGGCTGGCTGTGGAGAAACGGTTGATTTCCTCGTTTGAGAAGCCGACCACCTTGCGGTACATTTCGCCGCGCAGCCGAGCGGAGAAGCGTGATGCAATCTGTGCGGTAAAGAATGTCGTGCAGACCGTCAGCAGCATTGACCCCAGCGCGCACAGCAGCATCTTGCCTCCTGCGAGCAGGATATCGCTCATCTGGCTGCCTTCCGTCTGCACCAGACGGGTGATTTCCGACATATAATCAGGCAAGGCTAAGTCAAGCTGCACCTGCCCAACAATCAGCACTACACAGGCGGCGACGAGCAGCCACTCTTTCCACCTGAGGTGTTTCAAAATCCGTAGCATGGGTTTCAATCCCTCCTTTTCCGTTTGCGTTCGCCATCATACCATAGAAAGATGGATTCAGAATGAACTGGCAGAACATTTTTCAAGATTTTTGGCACTTCGCAGGGAAATTGCGCCTTGATGCGTTTATTTAGGTAGGGAAATACCTCTAAAGGAGCTGAGAGCGATGAAGAAACGGTGGATTCTGCTGATTTTGCCCTTGATGATGATGGTAATGCCTGTTGCCTCCGCGAACGGCTGGGGCTTGCCCGAGGCCTTGGTGCCGCTTGTGTCGAACACGAATGATTATGACGACTATTATCATTTGGCGGATGATTATGCGCGGAAGGAGAATAGCGCGCGCATCATCATGCAGAGCCGCTATCACAATCAGCTGATTGCGGCGGAAAAGGGCGCAGACGGTTGGAAGAGTGTTATTGTCTCGACGACCGCCGTCTATCAGCCGTCGGAGCAGAGCACATCCGGGAAGCCGAAACTCACGCGCATCAAAAATGGCTTCGAGCTGGCGTATCCGAAGGTGAAGGAACTGTACCGCTTTGAGTACATCAGCAATGACTGGGGTGAAATGGCGTATACGCTGATGTATGCGAAGATGGGTAGCGTGGAGATAGAGCGGAAAGAATCCTATCGCTATCTGGTGACGCAGGGCACAGACAGCGCCATGTGGTCGGAGGAGGTCACGCTGGAGAACTTCAGCATTCACAATATGCCCCGACGCGGCGTTGGCGACGTGCGCCGGATGCGCAATGTATACAGCAGCATAGCGCTGTATTACAGTTACGACAACGTGGGATGGATTGGCGCACAGACCGTTCCGGGGCAGAAAAGCGGCAAGCAGTCGTACCCGGTCTATACCGCGCCGAGTACGGAGGCGTCCCGCGCGGCGAAGGGGAAAGCGTCGTTCAGCACGGGGGATGAGTATCGCCTGTATTGCACCGAAGGAGAATGGTCGCTGATTGAATACCGCGTCAGCCTGCGGACAAGCCGCTTTGGCTGGGTAAAGATTGGTCAGCCGACCCAGAGCCAGCGCCTGCATATCCCGATGCTGACGGCGTATGACACCTACCTGACCGACGATCCGCACGTCAGCGAGTACCATCAGGCGGAACTGCCCGCCGGGACGAAGCTGACGATGTGGTATCTGCTGGGCGTGATCGACGACTGGGCATATGCCTACGTAGAAGCGACGGTGGACGGCAAGCCGATGTGCGGGTTCGTGCCGCGGCGTGACGTGGTGATTGACGAAGTGGAACTGCCGGACGAAGCAGCGAAATATGTCGGCAGCTGGTATCTGTATTCCGGCAGTGAAATCGGCTATCTGTACCTTCGGCTGGACGCGGACGGGCGCTTCTACTGCTCAGACACCGACGGCGCGCAGCCCTACGGCGGCACATGGTGCGTGGTGCAGAATCCGATGGCTGGGGAGGACAACTTCTGGATTTCGGCAGAAAGCATCCTGGCGCTGAATTACAGCGACAGCATGACAATGCGCGTCGGCGTGGACTATATCGTGTCCACAACGGAGGAGGATGGCGAAGGGTTGACCCTGCCGCTGGTGAATCTCGCCTACGGGGAGGGCGGATGCACCTACGTCCCCTATGGCGCGGTGGACAGATACGGCAATTGGGTGGCAACGGCGGACGGAAGCGTGCGCCAAATGACGCTGCCGATTCAATAATGCAAAGGAGATGCGAGCGATGAAGAAACGGTGGATTCTGCTGATTTTGCCACTGATGATGGCGCTGATGATGAATGCCGCGTCCGCGAACCAATGGGGACTGCGAGGGCAGGCGCTGAACATCGTGGAACACACGCATGATTACGACGAATATTCCTGCGTGGCGGATGACTACAAGTCCCAAACCAACGCAACCCGCGTCATTTTGGGCAGTCGCTATCACAATCAGCTGGTCGCGGTGGATGAGGTGAAAGACGGCTGGAAGGACGCTATTTTCTCGACGACCGCGGTCTATCAGCCGTCGGAACTGGACGAGACGGGTTATCCCAAAATCACACGCACGAAGAACGGCTTTGAATTGGCGTACCCGGATATTGACGAAAGGTACTATTTTGAGCTGCAGCACAACAATGAGGGGAGAACCTTTTACACGCTGATGGAAGCGCAGATGGGCGATGTGAAGGTGGAGCGGATAGCATCTTACGGCTATCGGGTGACGCTGGGCGAGGACAGCGCCATGTGGATGACCAAAATCACGCTGGAAGACTTCAACATCCACAACATGCCGAAACGCGGGCCGGACGACGTGCGCCGAATCAACGAAGCGAGCGAAGGACTGCAATACTTCGCCTGTTTGTATCCGGAGGTGGTTTCGGGGCAGAAGAGCGGCAAGAAGTCCTATGCCGTGTATTCCGCGCCGGACACGTCCTCTTACCGCGCGGCGAAGGGGAAAGCATCCGTCAGCACGGGCGACGATTATAAGCTGTACCTCACCGTGGGCGACTGGTCGCTGATTGAGTACCGCGTCAGCCTGCGGACGAGCCGATTCGGCTGGGCGCAGTTGGGCAATCATGGCGATGAGACGACGAACGAAATCGTGCATGTGCCGATGCTGACAGCGTTTGACACTTATCTGACCGACGACCCAAACGTCAGCGAATATCATCAGGTGGAACTGCCTACCGGGACGAAGCTGACGGCACTGTCCCATCCGGATAACCAGTGGGCGTATGTGTACGTCGAAGCGACGGTAGACGGCAAAATCACCCGCGGCTTCGTGCCACAGCGTGACGTGGTGTTTGATGACGTGGAACTGCCAGATGAAGAGGCGAAGTTAGTCGGCAGCTGGCAGATGGAGGCGGGCGGCGAGTTCTGGGACAATTATCTCCGGCTGGACGCGGACGGGAAATTTTACGGCTCGGACTGCGACGGCGCGCAGCCGTATCACGGCACATGGAGCGTTGTGCAGACACCCGCGGACAGCAACCTCTACTGGAGGGGCGACATTCCGACAATCGTCTTCCGCTGTGTCAACGGCACAGTGTACCGCTACGGCGTTGAAGTGTTCAACGATTATGAAGTGGCGGAGGGTGACTATTGCCGCAGCATGAGCTTCATCACCTGCGAGGGCGGCACGGGGTATGTCTCCTATGGGGTGTATGATGAAGGCGGCAGTGTCATCACGGACGAGAACGGCAAGCTGATTTTGAAGGAACTCGATGTGACGGACGAGCTGAATTGGGGCGCATATTGGGAAGAAGAGGGGAACGGATGAGAAATTCTCAAAAAAAAGCGTCAAAAAAGTGTCAAAAGTGATGGAAATCCTGCGCAACCTCTTGCAAAATGGCGGCAAATTGGGTAGAATATGAGGTGGGAAATGATACTCTTTCCAGATTCGCCTGTGCCAGCTGCTTGCGTCTTTTCCCCTCTGGCGTCCGGTCGTTCCACTTAGCGTAGCGCTGCTACGCTGCGTTGCACTCCCGTTAGCCAGAGTGAAAAATTCGCGGCGCATCTTGGCACATTCTTATCTGGAAATAGTATAACCCCGTTTGAACGACTAAAGGAGGTATATTCCAATGGCAGTGAAAGTTGCTATCAATGGCTTTGGCCGTATTGGCCGTCTGGCGTTCCGTCAGATGTTCGGCGCTGAGGGCTACGAGGTGGTCGCGATTAACGACCTGACCTCTCCCGCGATGCTGGCTCACCTGCTCAAGTATGACACCGCTCAGGGTTCCTACTGCGGCAAGATCGGTGAAAACCTGCACACCGTGGAAGCGACCGAAGATTCCATCATCGTGGACGGCAAGGAAATCAAGATCTATGCCGAAAAGAACGCGGCGGATGCTCCGTGGGGCAAGCTGGGCGTGGACGTCGTGCTGGAGTGCACCGGCTTCTACTGCTCCAAGGAAAAGTCCATGGCGCACATCGCGGCTGGCGCGAAGAAGGTCGTCATCTCTGCCCCCGCTGGCAATGACCTGAAGACCATCGTCTACAACGTCAACAACGACACCCTGACCGCGGAAGACCAGATCATCTCTGCTGCTTCCTGCACCACCAACTGCCTCGCGCCCATGGCGAAGGCTCTGAACGACAAGTATCCGATCGTGTCCGGCATCATGACCACCGTTCATGCTTACACCGGCGACCAGATGATTCTGGATGGCCCGCATCGCAAGGGCGACCTGCGTCGTGCCCGCGCTGGCGCGCAGAACATCGTTCCGAACTCCACCGGCGCTGCGAAGGCGATCGGTCTGGTTATCCCGGAACTGAACAAGAAGCTGATCGGCTCTGCTCAGCGCGTCCCGGTCTGCACCGGCTCTACCACCATTCTGGTTGCTGTTGTCAAGGGCAGCGACGTGACCGTTGACTCCGTGAACGCCGCCATGAAGGCGCAGTCCTCCGAGTCCTTCGGCTACAACACCGAGCCGATCGTGTCTTCCGACGTCATCGGCATGCGCTATGGCTCCCTGTTCGACGCTACCCAGACCATGGTCGCGAAGATCGACGACGACACCTATCAGGTGCAGGTCGTGTCTTGGTACGACAACGAGAACTCCTACACCTCTCAGATGGTTCGCACCATCAAGTACTTCGCGGAACTGAAGTAATTGAAGGCGTAAGCGTTCCCAAAAACGGAAGTTTCCTGCTCTCTGCTGGCAACGGCGGGGGGCAGGTTTTTTTTGTGGGGAAAACGGGATACGCTATGGAGAATGTGGATAATTATGGACGCTGCGGAAATAAATTTGCTATTTAGCTAAAAATATGCTTGACATTTTTTCGGGGGGGGGGTATAAATGGAAGTAGTTCCTTGGGGATAAGGAATGAAAGCACGAAAATCAATCTCGAATAGTAGGAGGATACGGAAACATGGAAGGGAAAACTAACGGGCTTCAAATCGCAGGGTTCGTCGTATCTTTGGTTACATGCTTCATTTTGGGTTTTACGGAATCTCCGGCGTGGTGGGTATTGTACTTTCTGCCATCGGGCGCAGCAAGGCGAAAGAAGTCGGCGGTGCAACGGGTCTTGGCACTGCGGGTATTGTTCTGGGCATCATTAGCGCCGTTGGTGGATTGATTGGTGGCATCTACGCTGTTAGTCTGTTTAGCTAAACAATAAAGTACGCGCCGCTCCCGACACTCCCCGTCGGCAGCGGCGCATTTTCTATTCACTTCTTCCATTCCACCCCGTTCCCCCGCCGCCCCCCCTATTTCGCAGAAGAAAATTCCGAGACAACCTTTGATTTCTGCCTGCCACCTATAAATTACAGAATACAAAATATATTATTGTCACCACACCGGCGTAATTTGCCTCGCTGCCTACAATGACGTTCGTACTGTTTGTGGCTTGCAAAAAACTTGATTTTCAATCGGTTCCTCCGCCGTATTTGCAATTGGAATCGACGGAGGATTCATTCGCCGACAAACCAACTCCTTGGCGCGGCGAAATCTGCATCTGGCGGCGCTGTTTACAAACGAAAGAATATGGAATATAATTATTTTAATCCTGCTTCGAGCGGGAAATAAGAAAAAGAGGTGCCCATCATGAAGAAGCTCCTATCCCTTCTGTTGGCGCTGACCATGATTCTCCCCCTGGTGGGCTGCGCGGCGTTCGCAGAGAATGCGGATCCCATCATGATTACCGTCATCGCGACCAGCGACGTGCACGGTAAAGTGCTGCCCATCAACTACGCCACTGGCGAGCCTTCTCCGAACGTGGGTCTGTCCATGATCGCTTCCATGATCGAGCAGGTTCGTGCTACGGAAAAGAACGTCGTTCTGGTGGATGGCGGCGATACCGTGCAGGGCTCTGCCATGACCTATTACTACTCCTACTTCGCTCCTGAAAAGGACGATCCCATGATGAAGGCGCTGCGCCTGATGGACTACGACATGTGGTGCTTGGGCAATCACGAGTTCAACAACGATCTGCCGATTCTCAAGCGTCAGATTGAGTATGTGATGAGCCCCGACAACGGCGAGGAGCATTCCGTGCCCATGTCCGCCGCCAACTTTGTGGCGAAGGGCACCGAGTGGGATTCCTGGATGGGCGTCCCTTACATCGTCAAGGAATTTGAGGGCGTGAAGGTCGGCGTCATCGGCATGGATACGCCCAACATCCCCGCTTGGGAGGTTGAGTCCCACTATGAGGGCATCGACTTCCGCAATCTGGTTCCCACGGTTGAGCACTTCGTGCCGATCCTGCGCGAGCAGGAGGGCTGCGACGTGGTGATTGTCGTGGCGCACTCCGGCGTGGAAGACGCTGTTTCTACCGATGGCAACAACCCCGCGGACTACGAAAACCAGGTTCGCGCAATGATTAACCTGACCACCGGGATTGACGCGGTTGTGTATGGTCACTTCCATAACACCGACTACCGTGAAGACATCCTCAATGCCGAGGGCAAGGTTGTGCCCGTGCTGGCGGGCGGCGGCGGCGAAGGCCTGGGCTTCATGAAGCTCGCCTACGACCCGGCGACCAAGACTGTGACCCCTGTGACGGCTGAAAACGGCTACCGTTTCCTGGCGGATCAGGAAGGCCTGGTGGAAAATCAGAAGGTTGCCACGGCGCTGGCTCCCTACAACGAGGAGCTGCAGGCTTATCTGGATCAGCCTCTGGGCACTGCTACCGGCGCTTTCTCCAATAAGAACATCTCCCTGCAGCCCACCGCGCTGATGGATCTGCTGAACAAGGCGCAGCTGTCTGCGGTTCCTGCGCAGCTGTCCATCTGCGCGCCTCTGACCAGCGGCGCCGAGGTTCGCGACCTGATTCCTGCGGGCGACATTCCGATGCGTTTGCTGTATCAGCTGTACGTGTTTGAAAACTGGCTCTATCGCGTGAACATGACCGGCGAACAGCTGCGGCTGTGGCTGGAGCATGCTACCACCAACTACACCAGTGCGTGGGACCCCGATTACCTTGGCGGTGGCTACTACACCGATGAAATCTACGGTTTGTACTACGAAATCCACTACTATGCGCCTGAAGGAAAGCGCATCCAGAACATGCAGTATCAGGGTCAGCCCGTGGCGCCTGATCAGGTGTTCTCCGTGGTGATGAACAACTACCGCTTCACCGGCGGCGCCGGCTTCATGCAGGCGGCTGGTCTGACTCCTGAGGATTACAGCCTCACGGATATGTACACCGGCGATACGCTGGGCAACGATAACGGTCAGGTGCGTAACATTCTGGCGCAGTACATCCGCGACCAGAAGGAAATCACCCCCACCGTGGAAAGCACTTGGCAGTTCTTCAGAACCAAGGAAGACGCGATCGCTGCCGGCGCGAAGGTTGTGGAATAATACGCTTTCCAAATGTACCCGCGCCAGCTGCTTGCGCCTTTTCCCTTCTGACTTTCGGTCGTTCTACTGAGCGTAGTGCTGCTGCGCCGCGTTTCGCGCCCGTTCGCCAGAATAAAAAATTCGCTTCACATCTTGGCGCGTTCTTATTTGGAAATAGTATTACGCTCCCCGGATTTTCGTGATGAATCAAAAAACCGCGCCCTACTCTGGAACATCTCCGGAGCAGGGCGCTTTTCTATGCAATTGTACGGTTGTGCTATTTCCAAATTCATCCGTGCCGCCTGCCCGTGCATTTCCATTCTGGCGCATTCTCATGATGGAAATAGTATTATCACACGCTGTAACGTCCCCGGCTTTCCGTGAGGAAACGTTATTTCTCCCATTCCACCCCGTTCCCCCGCAGCCCTTGCACAAACTCCTCCGGCAGCGGCGCGGTGAACGTCATCCTTTCCCCCGTCCGTGGGTGCGTGAACGAAAGCGTGTACGCGTGGAGCATCAAGCGGGGGACTTTCGCGCCTCTTCCTGACCCGTAAATCGGGTCGCCGCAGACCGGATGCCCGATGGACTTCATGTGCACGCGGATTTGGTGCGTCCGCCCGGTCAGAATGTGGACGTCCAGCAGCGTCACGTTCCGCCCGCGCGCAAGCACCGTCCAGTCCGTAATCGACGGGCGGCCTTCGGGGTCAATTGCCATTTTCTTGCGGTCTTTCTTGCTCCGCGCGATGGGCTGGTCGATGCGCCCGCTGTCCTCGCGCAAATTCCCTTCAACCAGCGCGCGGTAATGCTTCTCCATCTGCCGCTCCTGCAATTGGCGGCTGAGGGCAAGCTGGCTCTGGTCGTTCTTCGCCACCAGCAGCAGACCGCTGGTGTCCTTGTCCAGCCGGTGGACGATGCCGGGGCGCAGTTCGCCGCCGATGCCGCTCAAGTGGTCAAGGTGGTGCAGGAGCGCGTTGACGAGCGTGCCGTCCTCATTGCCGGCGGCGGGGTGAACGACCATGCCGCAGGGCTTCAGGACGACGGCGAGGTCGTCATCCTGATAGAGAATTGTGAGCGGAATTTCCTGCGCGACGGGGACGGCGGGCTTCGGCGCGGGAATCGTCAGGATAACAATCTGACCCTGTTTTGCCTTTGCGCCGGATTTCGTCTCGACTTTCCCGTCCACCGTGACGTTTCCGTCCGCCATCAGCGCCGCCACCCGCGAGCGAGTCAGCCCAGCGGCTTCGGACAGGGCAACATCCAGCCGACGGCCGTCGCCGGGGATGGAGATAGTGCGCGATTCGAGCGCGTCAGGCATCATTTGCGTCATGATTGATTTTCCTCCAATCTTCCGTGCGGAACACGATGCAGTACGCCATCAGCACCGTGCCGACGACGAGCACCGCGTCCGCAATATTGAACACTGCGAAGGGAAACAGGGTGATATCCAGCATATCGACGACATAGCCCAGCGCCAAGCGGTCGTAGGCGTTGCCAAGCGCGCCGCCAATCATCAGCGCCGCTGCGGTTCTGCTCCATCCGCTGAGCTGATAGCGGCGGAGGACGAGCCATCCGGCGACAACCGCGATGACGGACACCACGCCCAGCATCCACGACTGTCCGCTGAACAGGCTGAACGCCATGCCGGTGTTTTCGGCATAAATCCAGCGGAGAACGCCGGGAATGAGGGTGCGCTCATCCGGCAGCGCGACGGCGAGGGCTTTGGTGAAGCGGTCAAGCGCGAGGGTCAGGAGGATGAGCAGGAGAGGCAGCAGCCTTTGGGAAACGGGTTTGCGCATGGTGATGATAGCCCTTTCTGGTGATGATGATTTGGGAAGCGGCGGAATCAGGGGAGCGACGATGTGAAAATAGCGGATAAAGCAGCTTGAGGCGCTTCTGCGGAAGCGCGAAGTTACGGGCTGAGTCGCTTTTCCCTGTGCCTTAGCTGCCGCTGCCCTTGCCTTCCACGAGGTTCAGCAGCTGGGTCAGGAAATCCCCGATAATCGGCAGATTCCTTTGCACCAGTCCTTGCAGCAGCCACACCACCAGCGCGCCCAGAAGCGTAAACCCAACCGCTGTCCCTAATCCTCTTGCAATTCCGCCTACAAACTGCATCAGAAGACGCTTCTTCCAGTTCTTCTCATATGCAACAAATTCACTGAGCCGCAGCTGCTCCATCCGCAGCAATTGCTCCTCCATCTTGTTCGCCATCCAGACCGCCCATTCCTTCATTCTCGCACCTCTTTTTTGCGGTTTTCATTTTCTGATAGAATCGCATGATCATGCAGGGGATTTCGCCTCTGTGGAGGTGACAAAGGGGCTTTCTGCTTGCTCCCTTCGGCACTTTAAGCCATAGTGGTGATAATCAGAAGTTTTTGATAGGGGGTGGTTCGATTTTGTTCGGAAAAGTATCTGATTTCCCTGCAAAGCAGAGCTGCCCTTTGTTTTTGCTGGTCAGCATTCCCCCGAATTGGGCAAACGATGCAAAGACCAGAAAAAAGGTGGACAAAAAACAAAAAAACACGCGAAAAACGCTTGACATAGCCTATTAGTTATGCTAAACTAACGCTTGCGAATCGCCGGATTAGTTGGAATAAACTATCCGCAAAAGGACTGACACAAGGAGGTCATGGAACATGATGCCGTTGGGCATGGTGGAAATTGGCGAGTCTGGCGTGATTGGCAAAATCACCGGACAGGATGAGGTGCGTCAGCATCTGGCGGAGCTGGGCTTCGTGATGGGCGAAAGAGTGACGGTCGTCAGCAAAATGGGCGGCAATCTGATTTGCGCTGTCAAGGATAGCCGTGTTGCGTTGAGCCAATCCATGGCTATGCGTGTGCTGGTGAACTGAGGAAAAGGAGGCAGAAGGCATGAAAACCCTGAAGGATGTCAAGGTCGGGGAAACCGCGGTGGTTGTCCGCCTGCATGGTGAAGGTGCCGTCAAGCGCCGCATCATGGACATGGGACTGACCCGCGGGACGGAAGTCCATGTGCGCAAGGTTGCGCCGCTGGGCGATCCGATGGAGCTGACCGTGCGCGGCTATGAGCTGAGCGTGCGCAAGGCGGATGCGGAAATGATCGAGGTTCAGTAATTCTGTTTCCCTTACGATAAAACCTGATTTCGCGCAGGCTTTTTCCTACCTTATACGTTTCAAACCTACTAACATAGGTGCAACCGAAGCAGTCCAGAGGGCGATCGGAAAGCCCTCTGTTCGCGTCCGCAGACGCGAAACCCTGCATCAGCACGCGCATATAGGTATGAAGAAGTCATCAACGCAATCGCGCGAAAGGGTCAAGGGACAGAGTCCCTTGCGGAGTCCAGAGGCGGAGCCTCTGGTGGGGTTAGTTAAGACAAATTCGCATAAGGAGGCGCCGAAAATGGCGATTACGATTGCGCTCGCAGGCAACCCGAACTGCGGCAAAACGACCATGTTCAACGCGCTGACGGGTTCTCGTCAGTTCGTCGGCAACTGGCCGGGTGTTACGGTTGAAAAGAAGGAAGGCAAGCTCAAGGGCAATGACGATGTGGTCATTCAGGACTTGCCCGGCATTTACTCCCTGTCTCCCTACACGCTGGAGGAAGTCGTCGCCCGTAACTACCTGGTGAACGACAAGCCTGATGCCATCCTGAACATTGTGGACTCCACCTCCATCGAACGCAACCTTTACCTGACCACGCAGCTGCTCGAACTCGGCACGCCGATGGTCATCGCGATGAACATGATCGACGTGTCCCGCAAGAACGGCGACAAAATCGACATGAAGAAGCTGAGCGCAGCGCTGGGTGTGGAAATCGTCGAGACTTCCGCGCTGAAGGGCGAAGGCAGCGTGAAGGCAGCTGAAAAGGCTGCCGCTGCTGCCAAGAACCGCACGACGGGCGAACATCCGCACGTATTCACCGGCTCGGTGGAACACGCGCTGGCGCATATTGAAGACCTCATCGGCGGCAAGGTTGAACCGCGCTTCCTGCGCTGGTACGCCGTGAAGCTGTTCGAACGTGACGAGAAGGTTGTTGCGGAACTGAAGCTGTCCGAAGATGTCAAGAAGGGCATTGAGGAAGCCGTCTCCTCCTGCGAAAAGGAAATGGATGACGACGCCGAGTCCATCATCACCAACCAGCGTTACGCCTACATCAACACCTTGATGCAGAACGCGGTGAAGAAGGGCAAGGCAAAGGGCAGCCTGAGCGTTTCGGACAAGATTGACCGCGTGGTGACAAACCGCGTGCTGGCGCTGCCGATTTTCGCGCTCATCATGTTCCTCGTGTATTACATTTCCGTGACGACGATTGGTACCCTGCTGACGGACTGGACGAATGATGTGTTCGTTGCGGAAATCGTGCAGGGCAACCTTCAGACGTGGCTGGATGGCGTTGGCTGCGCGGGCTGGCTGAGCGGTCTGATTGTGGATGGTATCGTCGGCGGCTGCGGCGCAGTGCTGGGCTTCGTGCCGCAGATGCTGGTGCTGTTCCTCCTGCTGGCTATCCTTGAAGACGTTGGCTACATGGCTCGTATCGCCTTCATCATGGACCGTATCTTCCGGAAATTCGGTCTGTCCGGCAAGAGCTTCATCCCGATGCTGATTGGTTCTGGCTGCGGCGTTCCCGGTATCATGGCTTCTCGTACCATCGAGAGCGACCGTGACCGCAAGATGACCATCATGACCACGACCTTCATCCCCTGCGGCGCGAAGATGCCGATTATCGGCCTGATTGCCGCGGCGGTCTTCGGCGGCAGCGCGTGGGTTGCGACGTCCGCATACTTTATCGGCGTGGCGGCGATTGTTATCTCCGGCATCATGCTGAAGAAGACGAAGATGTTCGCGGGCGACCCGGCTCCCTTCGTCATGGAGCTGCCGGCATATCACTTCCCGTCTGGTCGCAACGTGTTCCACAGCGTGTGGGAGCGCGGCTGGAGCTTCATCAAGCGCGCTGGCACGGTCATCCTCCTGTCCTCTATCGTGATTTGGTTTGCGAAGACCTATGGCTGGGCGCCCGCTGCGGACGTGCAGCTTGAAGCGCAGCAGACCTACCAGACGGAACTGGCTGATTACAACGCGAAGGCGGAAGCTGGAACGCTGGAAGAAGACGAGGAAGCGCCGGAACTCGCGCCTGAAATGGATCGCGCGGCTGGCTCCTGGGGCGCTGTGGCGGATATGGACAACTCCATCCTTGGCAAGATCGGCAACCCGGTCAGCGTGGTGTTCAAGCCGCTGGGCTTCGGCAATATGCCGTCCACGGTCGCTACAGTCATGGGTCTGGTTGCGAAGGAAGAAGTCGTTGGCGTTCTGGGCGTGCTGTATGGCGCGGATGACGCGGCGGATGTTGTTGACGACGAGGACATGACCGAGGAAGAGAAGGCGGAAGCCCTCAGCCCGATTGCGACGGCGTTTAACGAGTCCTCCAACGGTCACGGCCGTCTGGCGGCGTATGCCTTCATGATTTTCAACCTCCTGTGCGCTCCCTGCTTCGCGGCCATCGGCGCGATGAAGCGTGAGTTCAACAATGCCAAGTGGACGCTGGCTGCGGTTGGCTATCAGTGCGCGTTCGCGTACACCATCGCCCTGATTGTCTATCAGCTCGGTCTGCTCTTCAGCGGCGCTGGCTTCACTGTTGCGACGGCGATTGCCATCCTGCTGCTGGCTGGCCTGGTGTATCTGGTCGTTCGTAAGAATCCTTACAACGACAACCACCTCACGCAGAAGGTTTCCGCCTGATTTTCCATCGGGCTTAACCGAGGAAAGCGCCGCTGCATCCGGTGCTTTCTGAAACCCCTCTTGTGAACGCCGGAGGGCTGGCGCGGGTTCTGCATCATCCGCGCTTCCCCTCCGGCATATGTTCTATCGCGCAAAAGCGGTTTTCCTCCATCCGCACAGGCGCAGAAAGGAACGAATCATGGCAACGTGGATTGTTGGCGGTGTACTTCTGGTGATTGTTGGCGCAATCATTTGGAAGATGATCAAGGACAAGAAAAGCGGCAATTCTGCTTGCAGCTGCGGCGGCGACTGCGGAAAATGCAAGGGCTGCCACTGATTTTTCTCAAAACTTGTCAGACAAAAGCGCGCTTCCCGGAAACTTCGGGAGGCGCGTTTTTGATAGGTGGATGTGTTCCGCTGTTCTTTTCCTGTCGCCATCCTATGCAGCGCGCGGCGGATGTGGTATAATACTATTTCCAAATTCACCTGCGCCATCTGCTTGCGCCTTTTCCGTTCTGTCGTCCGGTCGTTCCATTTAGCGTAGCGCTGCTACGCTGCGTTTCATCCATGTTAGCCAGAATGAAAAATTCGCGGCGCATCTTGGCGCATTCTTATCTGGAAATAGTATAATCAGCATGGAAGCATCACAAAACCCGATGAATCACGTCTCGAAATCCACAAAATCCATTTATGTGCTGATAAGGAGGACACCCCTCATGAGCAACGCTCTTACCGCCCGCCGTTCCATTCGCAAGTTCCAGCCAACGCCCGTATCGCCCGACACCATCCGCGCTATCGTCGCCGTCGCCGCGTATGCGCCCAGCTGGAAGAATTCCCAGACCACCCGCTACACCCTGCTGACCAAGCGCGAGGAAATTGACCGCGTAGCGGACGAATGCACGATGGGCTTTCAAAAGAACATCGATACCCTGCACGGTGCGCCCGCGCTGGTTGTCCTTACGACCGTGAACGACCGCAGCGGCTACGAACGCGACGGCTCGTTTAGCACCAGCAAAGGGACGCACTGGCAGTCCTTCGATGCGGGTCTGGCGGCGGAAGCTTTCTGCGTCGCCGCGCATGATGCGGGGCTTGGCACGGTCATCCTCGGCATTTATGACGAAGGGAAGGTCAAGGCCGTGCTGAATCTGCCGGAAACGGAGAGCGTGTCGGCGCTGATCCCGATTGGCGTGCCTGCGGAATCTCCTGCCGCCCCCAAGCGCAAGGATGTTTCGGAACTTCTGCGCATTCGATAACCGTTTGATAAATATCAGCCAATTCGCGCTTGTACTCAACTGCCCGTTGTGCTATGATAAAGGAGATGAATGACCCGCCTATCTTGATTGGGTCACAGGGAAAGGAGTCCCCATGATGAATTTGAACGAAACTGCGGCGCGTCACGGCTTTTGCGTTGATCGTGTGCGTGAAAGCGAAAATCTGCACGGAAAGATGGTGGAAATGCACCACGAAAAGACCGGCGCACAGCTGGTTTGGGTGGATAACGGCGAGGTGAACAAGACGTTCTGCGTCGCGTTTAAGACCCTGCCAGAGGATTCGACTGGTGTATTCCACATTCTGGAACATTCTGTCCTCTGCGGCAGCGCCAAGTATCCCGTCCGTGAACCGTTCGTCGAGCTGATGAAGAGCAGCATGGCGACGTTCCTGAACGCGATGACCTTCCCCGACAAGACGATTTACCCCGTCTCCAGCCGCAACGAGCAGGACTTCCTGAACTTGGCGGAAGTGTATCTGGACGCGGTGTTCGCGCCGCGCATCCTGCAAGACCCGAACATCTTCTATCAGGAAGGATGGCACATCGAGCTGGACGAAAACGGCGCGCCGCTGTACAAGGGCGTTGTGTTCAACGAGATGAAGGGCGCCATGAGCGATGTGGACGAGCAGATTTACCAGAAGACGCTGGATGTCCTCTTCCCGGACAACTGCTACGGCTGCAATTCCGGCGGCGACCCGAAGCACATCCCCGACCTGACCTACGAGCAGTTCCTGCGCATGTACCGCCGCTATTATCACCCGTCGAATGCGCGCATTTATCTGGATGGCGCGATTCCGCTGGACAAGGTGCTGACGCTGGCGGAGGAGTACCTGAGCTGCTTTGACCGCCTGGACGAGAAGCACGAAATTCCCATGCAGAAGCCCTTCGCCGCTGAAGCGGAACAGGCGTATGAAATCGGCGCCGAGGAGGATACTGCCGACAAGACCATGCTGACGCTGGCGAAGATTGTTGCGCCGTGGTCGGATACGGTGCGCGTCACGGCGACGGAAATCCTCTTTGATGTGCTGACGGGCAGCAACGACGCGCCGCTGAAGAAGGCGCTGCTGGCGACGGGCAAGTGTCAGGATGTAGGCATGTCTCTGGACAATGCGATGGCGCAGCCGTACATGATGCTGACCCTGCGCAACATTGCCGATGGCAGTGAGCAGGAGCTGCGCCAGATGATCCGCGACACCGTGCAGCAGCTGGTTAAAACCGGGCTGGACAAGGACGCGCTGACTGCCTCCATCAACAGCAGCGAGTTTTCCGCCCGCCAGCCGGGCGAACCGTCGGGGCTGCTCCGCTGCATCCATGCGCTTGATGCGTGGCTTTACGGCGGCGACCCGATGCAGCCGCTCCTGTCCGAAGAGCGCTATCAGAAGCTGCGGGAAATGGCGGCGGGCGACGGTTTTGACCGCCTGATGGCAGAACTTCTGCTGGATGAAAGCACGATGAGCATCATCCGCACCGTGCCGTCCCACACGCAAGGCGACAAACTCCGCGCGGAGGAAACGGTGCGCCTGCAGGCGATTCAGGCATCGTGGACGGACGCGGACAAGGAAGCGCTGTGCGTGCAGAACGAGAAGCTGACCGCGTGGCAGCAGACCCCCGACACCGCCGAGCAGCTGGCAACGCTGCCCGTGCTGTCCTTGAGCGAAATCAGCGCAGACCCGCTGCTGATTCCCGCGGCGGAAGCGCAGTGCGGCGCGGCGAAGGTCATCACGCATGATCTGTCCATGAACGGCATCACCATCATGCACTGGTATATCTCCCTGACCGATTTCACCCTGGATGAACTCAAACGCCTGTCGATACTGCCCGAACTGCTGGGCAAGCTGCCGACGAAGCGCCACGATTCGCTATCCCTCTTCCAAGCCATCAAGCGCGATATCGGCAAGCTGACGTTCCAGCTGCGCGTCATGTCCCGCTGTGCGGAAATGGCGACGCCCGTGCTGGACGTGAGCTGCTCCGTGCTGGATGCGAACGTGGACAAGGCAGCCGCGCTCGTGCGGGAAATTCTGACCGAAACGTGCTTTGACGACAGGGCGCGTGTGCAGACGCTGATTCTCCAGTTGAGCGAGATGGCGAAGCAAAAGGTCATCAGCGACGGCCACAGGATGGCAATGTACGCCGCATCGGCGACGATGAGCGCGGCCTCGGCTGCGCGGGAAGCCTTGAACGGTCTGAGTGCCTGCATGGTGCAGAAGGCGCTGGCGGAGAATTTCGACGCGCAGTACGCGGATTTCCTTGCCCTCTGCGAGCGGTTCAGCAAGGACAGCGCGGTGCAGTCCCGCGTCACGTTCAGCCTGTCCACGAATAAGGCGCTTGATCCCGCCGCGATTCTCTCCGCCTACCCGGTCGGCACGCCCATCCCGGATGCCGCGCCGTATGTCAGCGACCTGCCTGCCAAGTGCGCCTACCGCATCCCGTCGCAGATCAGCTTTGCGTCGCTGGGCTATGATTACCGCCGTGCGGGCAAGGTGTACAGCGGTATTGCGCGCGTGATGAGCAACATCCTGTCCCTAAGCTACCTGTGGAACGAAGTCCGCGTGCAGGGCGGCGCATACGGCGCAGGGCTGAACACCAGCGAGACGGGGCGCATGGTCACTTACTCCTACCGCGACCCCTCCCCGGCGCGTACGCTGGGCATCAACCGCAGCATGTCGAAGGGTCTGCGTGACTTCGTGGCGGGCGACGAACGGATTGACAAGTACATCATTTCCACCATCGGCGAAAGCGAACCGCCGCTGGGTTCGGAGAATCAGATTCTTGTCAGCGACGAAAACCTGCTGTGCGGCATCACGCCGGAGGATCTCTGCCGTGAGCGCGCGGAAATGCTCTCTGCCACCAAGGACGCGCTGCTGACGTGGTGCGGCGTGCTTGACCAGATGGCAAAGGACGGCGGCGTGTGCGTCATCGGGCATGACGGCGCGATTGCTGCTTGCGAGAAGGAAGATTTGACGGTTCTGTAAGGAATATAACGTAAAGACCCGCTGTTCACCCCCAATGCAGGGATGGGCAGCGGGTTCTCGTATGCTATACTATTCTCACTTTCTCCATTCCACCCGAATCTCAAACGGCAGCTGCGCATCTGTCGCTTCGTCATTGTCCCAAACGTGCACCTGATAGCTTTCCGGCGCGCCCAGCACGACGAAGTACAGATACTGCGTTTCCTCCGGAATATCGAAGGACACAGCGCCCTCATCTTCGGCGCAAACGTCGCTGTACACGCGCGTGCCGTCCGTCAAGTATGCCACGAAACCGTAGCGCCAGCCCGGCGCGGCATCCACCGCGTTGTAAATGCGTGTGTGACCCGTCAGGTTCTCCGGGGTGGCTTCGTCCCCGATATAGTACAGACCGGGGTCATCCGCCGCCAGCGCTGAACCGGGCTGCAAGCCGCGGAACGACACCGTCACCCGGTTTGCGCCTTGATGGTCGAGCGGAATCGCGCTGAAGCCGTTCGCTTCCGGGCAGGATGCATAGGCGATTCGCTGCCAGCCATCCCCGACATCGTACAGCGTTGCGTCATAGCGCCCCTGCCACGCCGCGCTGTATGGTGCAGCCGCCGCAAAGTCGAACGTGACCGCATGGGACGCATAGCGGTACAGCGCGTCGTAGAACGCGTTCGGGTCGTTAGCAAGGTACAGGCGCATGAACGTCTGATATGCATCCTCCGGGTAGGCGCTTTCCCGCCAAATCCGACTGTACGCATCCAAGCCGTACTGCTCGGTCAGCGCGTAGAACCACCAGTAGTTCTGATAGCGGGTGTACTCGTTTTCCAGCGCACGGTGGTACTGCTGAAACCACGTTTCCATCTCGTAATCGGTGAACATTTCTTCCGGATAACTTTGCCAAGACTGCCACTGCGCGCCGATTTCCCACAGCGCATTGCCCGCGTTCTCCGCGTAACCGTAGCGGAATCCGGCGCGGCTGTCATCCGGCGCACCGCTTTCCAGCGCCTGACAGTATGTCAGATACTGAAAGCAATGCCCGATTTCGTGCGCAATCACTGACCCGGCGGGCTGACACGTCGCGGGCGAAATCCACAATGCGCCGATGCGGTTGTCGTACCCCGCCCCCGTCGCGACCCAATCCGCCGTATACAGCAGGTAGATTTGCAGCTTGTCGCCGCCGGGCAGGGGTTCATCCGCCATGTGCAGCCGATCTACGTTCTCCGCGTAGAACAGCTCCGCCTTTTCCAGCAAATCCGCTGTATCCACCCGCATGTCCGGTGCGGCGTTCAGCGGATTCTCGCAGAACCCCGCCTCCCAGAACAGCAGGAAGTGCTCGCTTTCGGCGCTCCGGGCAAAGCTCCAGCGGCTTTCGGAATCGTTGTAGTCCATCGCCGCGTTTTCCTGCGGTTGATAGAAGCCCGGATGCGCCGTCTCCGCCAGCGAAGCGGGCGTCAGCGTCGAAAGCAGCAGCAGAGACAGCGCCAGTATTCGCCTGAGTTTCATATCCTTATTCAAACCATCCCTTCGGCAGCACATCCCGCTGATGCAGCAGCATGTCGTCGAAGAGCTTCTGCCCGTCCTCCAGCGTCACGCCGCCCAATTGCGGGTCGTTCATGAACGTGGAGAAGCCGAGCTTGCGGTCGCAATGCAGCGCAGCCTGCAAGGTGTTTTCCTGATTGTAGACGTGGCGCGCCACCAGCGGCAGGATGTTCGCCGGCATGTCGCCCGCGCAGATCGGGTCGATGCGCCCGCGCGAGAACAGCGCGTTTGTCTCCACCACCGCGCCAATCGGCAGGTTCGGAATCTGCCCCTGATTCGGCACGTTCACGTTGCTGACCATGTTCCCCAGCCCCAGCAGCGCCTTGAGCAGCAAATGCCCTTCTTCGCCCGACGGCGTAAGGTCAAGCGGCTCTTTCCCGCTGAGCAGGTCGTCCGAGCGCTGCATCCGCTTCTTCAGGTCGTCCTCGCGCCAAGACACGGGCGTCAGATCGAATTTCCACTGGTGCGCCGTCTCCGGACTGTGCAGATACCACTGCGGCAGGAACTCCACCAGATGGCGGTCGCCCGCCGCAGCAATCGCCCCATAGCGCTGGAACAGGTCGAACTTGACCTTGTGCGCGCACGCGAAATGGCTGTTCATCCAGTTGTCTGACCCCAGCTGAATGCCTTCGGGATGCTCGTCCACAAAACGGGCATACAGCGGCATCAAATCCATGCCCTGATAGCTGGCGGAGGTAATCCAAGTGAAGTGGTTAATGCCGGTGACAGTGGTGTACAAGTCCTGCCGCTTCACGCCGGGAATGTGCTCCTGCTCATCCAGCATCGCGCACAGCACCTTCTGCGTGCCGAACACCTCGTGGCAGCAGCCGAACGCCTTTACCTGCGGGAATACCTCGTACAGCGTCCGCACGCAAAGCGTCATCGGGTTCGTATAGTTGATGACGAACGCGTTCGGCGCGAAGTCGCGAATCGCTTCGGCAATCTCAACGAACATCGGAATTGTGCGCATTGCCCGCATGAAGCCGCCTGCGCCCACCGTGTCGCCCACGGACTGATATACGCCGACCCGCTCCGGCAGGTGTACATCGCCGCGCATATGCGCAAACGTTCCCGGCAGAATGCTGATGACGACGAAATCCGCGCCCGTGAGCGCCTCCTGCAAGGAACTGCTGACTTCAAACGTCCACTTGGATGCCGCGTCGGGATGCGCCGCCAGCATCGTGCCGATTTTCTGATTGCGCTCCGCCGCCTCGCGGTCAATGTCGTACAGCCGTACCGTGCCGCTGATTTGCCCGTCGGAAATAATGTCGCGCATGAAACCCCACGCCCATCCGCGCGAGCCGCCGCCGATGTAAGCCACCGTCAAGCCTGTCACCTTGTTGTCTTGATGCGTATACATTGCACTTTTCCTCCTTGATGGCTGGTTTTCAGCCTGTATCGACATGATAGCACAGATGCGCGGGTTTTGCAATGCGAGAAAAAGATTCATATTTTCCATCATTAAGCATTTATCTGCTGCAAAAAACAGCTTTCCCTTTCGGGAAAGCTGCTATCATTTTCCACTTTAGTCCTGCCCAAGTAATTCTGTCGATTCATCTTCGAGAATGTCGCCCAAAGGCATTCCCTGAATGCGGCATTGCGCCAGCGCTTCCTGCGGCGTGGCATATTCGCCAATCAGCGCATACGCCGAACCTTCTTTTTTGTACACGCCGAATCGCGCTTCACGCCCGTCAGGCAGTACTGTATTTGCCGGGTGATACATCGAATCCGTCTGAAAACGATATTCCTGCCCTCGCCAGCCAAAATCCAAGCCAAACCAATGCCCGTCGGATGGCGACCATTCCCCGGTGTATTGGGAGAGAAACTGCTCACGGGTCATTTGATTCGACCTCCTCCGTCACACCCGCCAAAATCCACTGAATCGTCTCATCATCCAGCAGCAGATACTGCGGAGTGACCCGCGGCTGCCACTCCGGGACGCACGCCGCCAGCGCGTCCGCGTGGTGGATTGCCAAGCTGTAGCGTTCTCCATTCACGCCGGAGAAGCCAGCTTTTCCGTCCGCGCTTTCCGAGTGCTGTGCCCAAAGCTGTGTCAGCACCGCTTCCCATGCGTAATATGCTTCCATCTCTGGCGACGCTGCCGGAATCGCCGCATCCTCATCCCCCTGTCGCCACAGCACCTGATACTCCTCCGGCGTTCCCTGACGAATCTCCGCCGTCGTCGTCTGCCAGCCGGAATCGAGCGTGAAGCCGACGTTTTGCATAGGCGTGCTTGCCGTCTGCGGCACGATATGCTTTTCGGCATAGAGATAGAGGATTTCGGCGCGGCTTCCGTCAGCTGCCGTCTCCGTCACCTGCTGCCGTTTGACGTAGAGTGGGGTCATGCTTTCGTGATAGTCGAACGAAGCGACAAGTCTGCCGTCCGCCAGCTTGGACAGCTGAATCCCGTACTCGCTCGTCGGAATCGGGCGCGTTTCGTTCATCAGCCAATCGAAGCAGTATAGATTTGCCAGCCCAAGGATGCACACAATCAGCGCACCCAGCAGGACATTGCGGAGGGTGCGGCGGCGCTTCTGCTTCCGCAGCGTCTGGGCGGCGGCGTCGAACGCGGCGCGCGAATCCAACTCGCTTTTCTTTCCGGCGGGCAGGTCAGCTTTGAGCTGATTCATGTATGCGGCACATTCCGCGCACGTCTGCACATGCGCCGACACCATGTGCTTGCTCCCGTCGCTGGCGACATCATCCAGCACCAGCGGCATCAGGTCGCGGACGACCTCACAGTCTTTCTTCATGCGTTTCGTCTCCTGTTACTATATTTGCCCCTTGATTTATGGCAGCCAGCCATAGGCATGGGACATCTCGTTGC
>OIWS01001329.1_pt1 | contig 25426 bp, 25 predicted proteins | sample 1587611 | NCBI WGS metagenome assembly OIWS01 (sample SAMEA3888919, study PRJEB22519) | human gut metagenome | biome: human gut; feature: human-associated habitat; material: faeces | place: Denmark | collected 2010 | reverse complement strand
AGAATCGCATGCAGCACGTCCTGGATGGCGATTACTCGCCAAAATCCGCTGTCGATATTTTTGTCAAAGATCTCGGGCTGGTGAATGACACTGCCCGGGCGCTGACCTTCCCGCTGCCGCTCGCTACCACCGCGCTGAATATGTTCACCTCCGCCAGTAATGCCGGATTCGGTCGGGAAGATGACAGCGCGGTGATCAAGATTTTCAACGGCATCACCCTGCCGGGCCATAAACAGTGAGGAGAGACAACATGCAGCTTGGTGTCATTGCCGATGACTTCACCGGCGCCACGGATATTGCCAGCTTCCTCGTGCGCAACGGCATGCCGACGGTGCAACTGAATGGCGTGCCGACCCGCGATCTTCCGCTGACCAGCGAGGCGGTGGTCATCAGCCTGAAAACTCGCTCCTGCCCGGCGGAAATGGCCGTCAGCCAGTCGCTGGCGGCCCTGCGCTGGCTGCAGGCCCAGGGCTGTCAGCAGTTTTATTTCAAGTACTGTTCCACTTTCGACAGCACCGCGCAGGGCAACATTGGCCCGGTGCTGGATGCCCTGCTGGCCGAGCTGGGTGAGACGCGGACGGTGATTTCCCCGGCGCTGCCGGTTAACGGCCGCACGGTCTATCAGGGATATCTGTTCGTCGGCGAGCAACTGCTGAATGAGTCCGGGATGCGCCACCATCCGGTGACGCCGATGGAGGATGCGCACCTGGGCCGCTTAATTGAGCGCCAGGGGCGCGGAAAAGCCGCGCTGATTGCCTGGCCGATTGTCGCCCGGGGGCCGGAGGCGGTCGCCGCCGCGCTGGCGGCAGTCAACGATCCGGCGGTGCGCTATGTGGTGCTCGACGCCCTCAGCGAACAGGATCTGCTCACCCAGGGCGTGGCGCTGCGGGAGATGAAGCTGGTCTCCGGCGGTTCCGGCCTCGCCATCGGCCTCGCCCGCGACTGGGCGCAGCGCCATGGCGCCCGGGGTGAAAGCGCTCAGGCCGGCATGCCGCTGGTCGGCCCGGCGGTGGTGCTCTCGGGCTCCTGCTCGGTGATGACCAACAGCCAGGTGGCGGCCTATCGTCAACAGGCCCCCGCCCGCGCCGTCGACTTAAGCGCCTGCTTTACCGATCTGGAGAGCTACGTCAGGACGCTGACTGACTGGGTGGACGCGCAGCGCGATGCGCCGCTGGCGCCGATGATCTATGCCACCACCGAGCCGCAAACGCTGCAGCGGATCCAGGCGCAGTATGGCGACAAGGCCAGCAGCGAACGGGTGGAACAGCTGTTTGCCGCTCTTGCCGCCGCCCTGAAGGCGAAAGGATTTACCCGCTTTATTGTGGCCGGAGGGGAAACGTCGAGCATTGTGGCGCAGACCCTGGGTTGAGGCGTTCCATATTGGGCCGACCATCTCCCCTGGCGTGCCCTGGGTGCGTGACACCCGCCAGCCGCTCTCCCTGGCGCTGAAGTCAGGTAACTTCGGCGATATCCAGTTCTTTGCCCGTGCCCAGCAGGAGTTTCGTCATGACTGAGCAACAACTGCGAGAGGAAATGGTGCAGATTGGCGCCTCGTTGTTTAGCCGCGGCTATGCCACCGGCTCCGCTGGCAATCTGTCGCTGCTGCTGCCGGACGGCAACCTGCTGGCGACGCCGACCGGCGCCTGCCTCGGCGAACTGCAGGCTCAGCGGTTGTCGGTGGTGACGCTGCAAGGGGAATGGATCTCCGGCGATAAACCGTCGAAAGAGGTCACTTTTCACCGGGCGGTCTATTTGCACAACCCGGCCTGCAAGGCGATCGTCCACTTGCACAGCCACTATCTGACCGCGCTCTCCTGCCTGCAGGGGCTCGACCCGCACAACTGTATCCGCCCCTTTACCCCCTATGTGGTGATGCGCGTCGGCGACGTCCCGGTGGTTCCTTACTACCGGCCGGGCGATGACCGTATTGCCCAGGCGCTGGCCGGGCTGGCGCCGCGCTATAACGCCTTTTTACTGGCCAACCACGGACCGGTGGTTACTGGCTCATCGCTGCGCGAAGCCACCAACAATACCGAGGAACTGGAAGAGACCGCACGGCTGATTTTTACCCTCGGCAACCGCGAGATCCGCTACCTGACCGCTGACGAAGTGAAAGAACTGAGATAAAACCATGCCAAAATTCGCTGCAAATTTATCCATGCTGTTTACCGAACTGCCGTTCCTGGAACGCTTTGCCGCCGCTGCCCGGGCGGGATTTGAAGCCGTTGAGTTTCTGTTTCCCTATGAGTATGCCGCCGGGGAAATCAGACAGCGCCTGCAGGAGAACCAGCTGCAGCTGGTGCTGTTCAATACCCCACCCGGCGACGTCAACGCCGGAGAATGGGGGCTCGCCGCCATTCCCGGGAGAAGCGCGGAGGCCCGACGCGATATTGAGCTGGCGCTGGAGTATGCCTGCCAGCTCGGTTGCCCGCAGGTGCATATCATGGCCGGCGTGGTGCCGCCGGGAGCGGATCGCGCAGACTGCGAGGCCGTGCTTATCGATAATCTGCGCTACGCCGCGGAGTGCTTTGCCCGCCACGACAAGCGGATACTCATCGAAGCACTGAATCCGCAGACCAAACCGGGCTATCTCTACCACAGTCAATATCAGACGCTGGCGATGGTGAAACGGGTCGACAGGCCGAACCTGGCGGTGCAGTTAGATCTGTTTCACGCGCAGAAGGTGGACGGCAATTTAAGCCATCTTATTACCGAATATGCCGGCCAGTATCGCCATATTCAGATTGCCTCCCTGCCCGACCGTCATGAACCGGATGAGGGCGAAATAAACTATCCGTGGCTCTATGCGCTACTGGATAAAACCGGTTATGACGGCTGGATCGGCTGCGAATATATCCCCCGGACAGACACGCTTTCCGGGCTGGGGTGGTTCTCGCCCTACCGGAAAAAATAAACGCCGTTTTCTAAAAAAATAACTCTCTGTACACCTGTTAATACCCGAGGCAAACCTATGTCGACATCGGCGCTGTTACTTATTGCGTTAGCCAGCGTAGTGCTGTTGCTCCTGTTAGTGATCAAAGCGAAAGCACATCCTTTTGTGGCGCTCCTGATCGTCAGTCTGCTGGTGGCATTCGCCACCGGCATTCCGGCAGATAAAATTATAACCACCATTGAAAAAGGCATGGGCGGCCTGCTTGGCCACATCGCCAGCATTATTATTCTGGGCTCAATGCTGGGGGTGCTGATTGAAATGTCCGGCGGCGCCGAATCGCTGGCGAAAACGTTGACCGGCGTACTGGGTGCAAAACGAACCATTGCCGCCTTAACCATTGTGGCTTTTATTCTCGGCACCCCGGTCTTTTTTGAAGTCGGCTTTATCATCATCATTCCGTTAATCTACGGCTTCAGCAAAGTCGCCCACGTGTCGCCGCTGAAGTTTGGCCTGCCGATGGCCGGCGTGATGTTAACCGTCCACGTGGCGCTGCCCACCCATCCTGGCGCAGCGGCTGCGGCAGGCATTCTGCATAGCGATGTCGGTTGGCTGATGCTGGCGGGGATTGGGGTGTCGGTGGTCGTCGGTATCGTGGGCTATTTTGTCGCCCGGTTTATCAATCGGCGCCATTATCATCTGTCGATTAACGTGCTGGAGCAGCAACAAACGGCGGAAGTACCGGATCTCTCGGTTAACGCACAGCAGACCCGTCTGCCGCCGCCGAATGCGCTGGTTATCGGTGGGCTGATCGTGGTGCCCATCATGCTGATTGTTTCCGGGACGCTGTGTCAGGCGCTTCTGCTGCCGGAAAACGCGGTTCGCCAGCTGATGACCGTCATTGGTACCCCGCCGGTCGCCCTGCTGATCTCCCTGGGCCTGGCCAGCTGGACGCTGGGCATCCGTCGGCGGATGAGCCTGAAAAAGCTGGGCGAAGTCACCGGCAGCGCGATCCCCTCGTCGGCGGACGTGATCCTCGTCGCCGGCGCCGGCGGCGCCTTTGGCGGCGTACTGGTCGCTTCCGGCATCGGTAATGCCTTAGCCGAGGCGCTGGAGACAATACATCTGCCGCTGATGCCCGCCGCTTTTCTGCTATCGCTGGTGCTCAGAGCCTCGCAGGGTTCGGCCACCGTGGCGATCCTCACCACCTCCGGTCTGCTGTCGCAGGCGGTTGTCGGTCTGGAGCCGCTGCAGCTGGTGCTGGTGACGCTGGCGACCTGCTTCGGCTCGCTCGGGCTGTCGCACGTCAACGACGCCGGATTCTGGGTCGTCACGCGCTATCTCGGACTCTCGGTGCCGGATGGACTCAAAACCTGGACCGTCTTGACAACCATCATGGGGGTGACGGGCTTTCTCATCACCTGGCTGCTGTGGTTTGCGCTTTGATGTTAACCTGGGTGGCTCCGGCCACCTTAACTTCGCCCCGGCGCAGGCCCTGACCCACTACCGCTGTCAGACCGCAGACCCGCTGCCGACAGCGTCACCGGGATAAAATAGCGTACGCGATAGCGCCTGTCCCCTGCCTCTTCGCCTTCCGCATGGCGGGTTATAAAACATTCAATGTCATAGCCGTCCCGACGACTTACCCCCAGGGATGGCAGCAGCTCCATATACAGATCGCTGGATAAACGAGCATAACGTGACCAGCTGCCGTAGAATTCAACCCCGACATAAAGCCCTGACCGGGTGGTCAGCGAGCTGTTCATGGCCAGCGCGGGGGGCAGCTTTCCCGCCTCATGACAGCCGACAAAAGCGTTAACCTCGACGTTAAGCTCATTTTTACTCGCCGCGGCGTAGTCGGAAAGTACGGAAAGCGAGCCTCCGCCAGCGGTGAAAAAACGGTCAACCTTTTGTCTGATGCTCGTCTTAGCGGTGCTTTGCAACACCAAATCCGACAGGCGCAGTTCATACTTCATTGGATAGCCGTAATAGACCTGTTCCGGCAGAGAAAAAAAACGAGCCAGAGGTAGGCTCTCTCCGTCCGGGTGAAACTTTTTCAACAGCTTTGCCGTGTCCCAGTGCGCCGCGCAACGGTATTCACGTGGCGAGAGCGAAAAGCGCTTCTTAAACTCCCGGGAAAAGGTCTGCGGCGAGTCATAGCTTAACTGCCAGGCAATAGCGGCGATCGGTTGTCGTGTTAAGCGCAGACTGACCGCTGCGATGGTCAACCGCCGCAGACGAATATACTGCCCGATGGGTAACTGGCCATACTGGTAAAACACGTCGTACACAAACCGACGTGAATAGCCCATATACAGCGCCAGGTCATCGATCGCCGGGTTACAATAGATATTATCCTCCAGCCACGCCAGCATTTTCAAATAGAGCATCTGCTTCATAAGTACGGCATACATCCTGTATTCTTGTCCTCCGCTAATTTTAACAACAGAGCGCGGCTATCACTAAGCTTTTTATGCATCGCAAAAATAAAAAAACAGCAAACGGCTTTAAATAGTTACAAATATATGCTTAAGGTTTTGTTTATTAGGAACTTTCGCATATCAATATACCGTTATCTCACTTTCCCCACCAAATATTGCATTAATGGAAAACATCCCTTAGATTACCACGGCTAAAAATAGTACCTGCATCATCATTATATTCTTTAATTTATCCAGATATGTTTTTTAATGCCCACAGGGAAGTTATATGACTAATTTTTTGTTCAATATAAAAAATCACTATTTGCGAGTCGCTATTGCTGAACTGGTTGATGAAGCGATGAAGGCCGCCGGGCGGCCACACTATCAGTTTTCTCAACAATGGGATGCAGGATCGATGGCGCAAGCTGATGTGATATTCACGGAAATGGTCGCGGGGGAGTGGTACTTGTGCCAGGATCTTTTTCAGCATGCCCCGGAACAATATACGCTTTTTATTTTCCCGGACAATGAACACGCTACCGTAGATGAGGGTTTACCGAATTGTCTGCAGCATGCGGTATTTATGCCGCCTCACGCTCGCGTTCAGCGGCTGAAAGATGAGATAGCTAACGCCATTGAGCGTCCGCTGCTACCGCGGCAAGACCCGCCGTTCAATCGTCTGCGGCGTTGCATTAATTGCGCCTGCAGGTCGGTCAGCGACGCGCAAACCAAAGTCATTTACGCGTTCAGTATTGGCCTGAGCCCGCATGAAGTCGCCGCTGCGCTAAATATTAGTCCCAAAACGATTCATTCACATAAAAAGAATATTATGAGTAAATTTAATTTGAATAGCCGTCAGCAGTTTAACAACCTTGTGCAACTGCTCGCCAAACGCTGATACAACTCGTCATTTTATTCTGTCAAACAATCATCTTCTGGAACGGAAAACATACCGTCTCTTGCGCCTTTCCTGAATATAGGAAAAGCCACTCCATAAAGAAATGATGGGACATAAAACCAGACACAAAATAATAAAGAAGTCACTCACATCAAACCTGACAAAAGAATTTAATTTAGAGTGATAATATTCACTCGATTATATTCAGGCAAGACCAGCGCCTCATTTTTGAGAGTGGGAAATAGAATGGTAGGATAATTCCTGGTAGCGAATATTAACAGGTAAAATAAGACGCAGCGCCAGTGTCTGAGGAGGGAATGAGAGGCCTGTTAGCGTCTTTTTGCATTGAGGATGAGAAAAAGATAGCCAAATGTGTAATTCCCTGTACAGTGGAGGGAATCACAAAGTGAAGCTCGCGTTCCGCGTAGCGGACATCACGGTTGGTTGAATGTTTGTACATATCAGCCTCGCCCTCCTTTAGGGTCAGGCCATACTCATCTTGCATGCTGAGCGCGGATGTTCTTACGCCGCGGGAGCGATCGTAACAACTATGCTAACCACCCTGATTTACCGCAGCCAGGTTCATCCTGACCGCCCGCCCGTCGATCTCGACGCTTTAGTCCATCGCGCCAGCAGTAAAAATTTGCCCCTTGGCATCACCGGCATTCTGCTGTTTAACGGCCTGCAGTTTTTCCAGGTCCTGGAAGGGACTGAGGAGGCACTTGAGTCGCTGTTCAGCGAAATCCAAAGCGACCCGCGTCATCGCGACGTAGTGGAGCTGATGCGCGATTACTCAGCCTACCGACGTTTTCACGGCACCGGAATGCGCATACTGGATCTCCGGCTGTTTGAAACCGATGGCGCGCTGGAGGAAATTCTGCGCTTTAGCACGTTTGGGGTCACCGAACCGGTCAACGACCGGATGTTCCGGCTGCTTAGCGCCTTCATTGCCGACGGCGGCCGCTATTGCCTGCCCGAGCCGCTGCAGCCCTCTCGCTGGATGATGATGCCCGCGTCAGGTACGGCCGCGCCGCAGCACCTGCCCGGTCAACCTTGCCAGTTTGCTCTGCAGGCTATTGTCGAGCCGGCTAAAAAGCGAGTTTCTTCCTTTGAGGCTCTGATCCGCAGCCCAACCGGCGGCTCTCCCGTGGAAATGTTTGCCGCCATTGTGTCGGACAGACGGCAGATAAAAAGAACGGAGGATCGCTACCGTTTTGATCTTGAAAGCAAAGCGTATGCATTCGCTCTCGCCGGCCAGCTGCCGCTCGGGAAACATCAGCTGGCGATTAACCTGTTGCCCGGATCGCTGTATCACCACCCTGACGCCGTAGGCTGGCTGATGGACAGCCTGCTGGCGGCCGGCCTCAGACCGGATCAGGTACTGATCGAGGTGACCGAGACAGAGGTGATCACCTGCTTTGACCAGTTCCGCAAGGTGCTCAAAGCCCTGCGCGTCGCGGGCATGAAGCTGGCCATCGACGACTTTGGCGCAGGTTATTCCGGCCTGTCGTTACTGACCCGTTTTCAGCCTGATAAAATCAAAGTGGATGCGGAACTGGTGCGCGATATCCATATTAGCGGCACCAAACAGGCGATTGTCGCCTCGGTCGTCCGCTGCTGCGAGGATCTTGGCATTACGGTGGTGGCTGAAGGTGTCGAAACCCTGGAGGAGTGGTGCTGGCTGCAGTCGGTGGGCATTCGCCTGTTTCAGGGCTTTCTCTTTTCCCGACCCTGCCTTAACGGCATCGGCGAGATCTGCTGGCCGGTAGCGCGCCAGGCAATGGACCTGTAAGGCCGCGCCCCCGGGCATCGTCACTGCCAGTGGGCAAGCTTTTCGCTCAGCGCCGCCAGGGCATATCGTACCGCTTTCGCCACCACGGCCTCACAGTCGCCGGCAAAGCACATCCGTTTGGTTTCAGTCTGGCCGCGAAAATTCCAGGCAAACCATACCGTGCCGGCGGGGGTACCATCTTCCCCGCCCTCCGGTCCGGCGTAGCCGCTGACGGCGATGGCGATATCGGCCCCGGCGAGCGCCAGAATACCAGAGGACATCTCCTGAACGCAGGCTTCGCTGACGGCGCTGTGTACCGCCAGGGTTTCCGCGCGAACCTGCAGCACGTTGCGCTTGGCTTCATCGCTGAAGGTCACTACGCCGGTATCATAAAATGCCGCGGTATCCGCCTGGGCACAGAGCGCTGCCGCCAGATTCCCTCCGGTGCAGGACTCCGCCGTGGTCAGTCGCCAACCGCGCGCGATCAGCGCCCGAGCCACTTCAGCGGTTAGTTCATGCGTATTGTTTGCGTCGCTATCGATCTCGTCAGTCATTCTTCCTCCTCGCCGAAATTGAAAGAAATAGCAGACTCACTGCGTCTGTTAACAGAATAGCATATCGATTTCTTTGTCGTCGGGGGGCCATTTATATTTTCAGGGGGAAAGGATAAAGGCCCGCAGGGCGGGCCTTTAAGGTAACATCGTCGGAACAACGGTGAATCAAACTTTATGTTCTATCACGCGCCCCTGATTCTCGATCGCAATTTTACGCGGTTTTTCGCTCTCCGGGATTTCCTGGTGGATGGCTATTTTTAAGATGCCGCTATCCAGCTGCGCCTGATTAATTTGGGCGTGTTCAGGAAGAGAGAAACTGAGCTGGAAATTAGCGCGGCGGATACCTTTATAAATCCAGCGTTCACCGCTGTCTGTCGAGGAATCGGTTTCCTGGCGTTTCCCGGAAATATGCAGATTCCCCCCTACGGTTTCTATTTCCAGCTCATCATCTTTCCAGCCAGGCACGCTGACGCTGAGCAGGAAATTGCTGTCGTCGACTTTCTGTAAATCATAAGCCGGTAAAGTGCCCACCGGCGTATCGCCCGTTAACTGGCTGAAAAGACGGTCAATACGATTAAAGCGATCGGCAAAAAGAGAATCAGCAAATACCGGGAGTGCTGACAAGGTTTTGAGTGCCATAATTAACCTCCTGAATATCCATTCAAAAGCTCAACATAAAGGCAAGCATTGCTTGTCCGCTATATAAAATAATATCTAAGGCGCGTTTTTCAAGACCCGAAATAAAAAAATTTTCTTCGCCAGCCTCAGTGAAAAATAAGCATGCCGGTGGCGAAGTTACCCCCGCCCGACGGCGGGGGCTGTGGCGCTTCTGAGTCCCATAACTGATGCTGTTTAACATTCAATAAACAGAAGCGACATGTATATATAACTTGTTTAAGGGGATGTCAACGTCCGAATCGCTCCCCCCTTGCCGTTATGTATTCTCCCCTTGAACAGCGCGGTTAGCAACCCGGCTGCCTGTCAGAATCCCCTTGCCAACAGCGGCGCTTCGACGTGGCATTCGCCTTGTTGCCGTCAACCGGACGCCGCTGGTGAAAATATACCCGGCCGGGTAAGGAACCTTTCATCCGACACCGTGCCTAATGATCTGCATACGCACTTTCTGAGGCACCGCCATGGCCAGCATTTTTATCTCAACCACCCTGTTCGCCCTCTTCGCGTCGATGTTGATCGGCCTGGGAATGGTGTGGAAAAGCATTTCCAACAATCCTGATAACTGATTCTGTTGTACGCCGTCGCTGTTCACCCTCCGCAGCGGCGGGTCTACCCCGCCCCTTTTTTTTAAAGACCACCCCAGGTTTCGCTCAGGCGCAATCTCCTCAAGGACCCGCGCCTGCAAAAGGTATTTTTGAAAAAGCAATTCATACAGTGAATAAGTAACTCTGATTAATATATTTGAGACCAGAATTAACGCATGCAATATAAGCAATTTAAGCAGTTTGTGCCAAATTAGCGGTCATGCCCGCGCAACGCTAATAAATAAGCCATTGATTAATATACCATTAATTTTGCTCGCCAGCTCAAAGTCCAAAATTAGACTTATTGCATTTGTTGATTATTAGAAATATCCTAAAGGCATACGCATTTAATGTTCTCCACTTTAAATGCATGACAACTTTCACGATCGCCATGACTATGCCTGATATTTTAATTAACACTGAAAACATATTTCTTAATCGCGGAATTTGCGAACTGCTTAGCGAGATCGCGAAGGAAGAACACATCCGTGAACCGTATTCCGTTGTGGACTGTTCCACAGATATATTAGGTCCGATTGATATGCTGTTCACAGAAATGGCCGCTGGTGAACATTATCTATGCCACCCGTTTTTCAAAAAACTTCCTCCGCACACGTCTATTTTTATTTTCGTCGCCACCGGCAGCGCTTTGCAGGTTGAACAGTTACCACTTTGTCTACGCGATGCCACTTTTATCAGCATGAACAGCGACTTGCGCCGCGTAAAAAATCAGATTGCAAAACGTCTGACGGAGTCGACAACAGCGAGTAGCAGTGGGCTGGAAAAAGACAGCAGACGCTGTGTCAAATGCCCTCGGTTAACCTTGACCAAATCACAACTTTATATTATCGATGCGATCAGAACGGGAATGAACAATCAGCAGATAGCGCAAGAACTGGGCATCAGTCATAAGACGGTCTTCTCTCACAAAATCAATATTATGAAAAAATTCCAAATAGCTACCAAACAAGAGTTAACGAGATTCTCATCTGTTGCTCTTGCGCTTTCCGCAGGAAGGATCGGTTAACGTCGGAATTTATTAAAGCGCATCTTCATTTTTCTTCTTTCTCTAACATAGGACAGGCCAAAAAACAAAGATGTAAACAACAACACCACCGCCAGGACTAATAATAGTAAGTTACTCATAACAACCTTTTAAAAGATAAAGATGATTTTTTAAATAATAAGGGGTGGATGTTTTCAAATACAACCCAGCGACAACCATTTCAGACAAAGGTAAAACTCCGTGCGATAATTCTGAAAGATAATAAAAAGAGTAAAAACGATTTCCTTTATCAGACAGGCGTTAGGGTAATAACGATGAAGCATAAACGGACGATGCCAGGCCTAACGCCCAGCGTGTACTGTCGCGACGTCAGGCAAGATGACGGCCTGAAATAATGGTCTACTGACGTGGAAGGAGCGTGGTGATTGGGCAGGTGAAAACACCGTTTTGCAGCTGTTCTATACTGTTAGTCAGACATCACGCTGGAGGTGGCTATGTGCGGACGTTTTGCGCAAGCGCAAAGCCGGGAAGTATACCTGGCGCATCTCGTGGAAGCGGCCGAACGAGATATTGCCTGGGACCCGGCGCCTATCGGGCGCTATAACGTCGCGCCCGGGACAAAAGTTTTACTCCTCAATGAACGCGATGAGCAACTCCATCTCGATGCCGTTTACTGGGGCTATGCGCCAGGATGGTGGGATAAACCGCCGCTGATTAATGCCCGGGTTGAGACTGCAGCCTCCAGCAGGATGTTCAAGCCGCTGTGGGAGCACGGACGGGCGATCTGCTTCGCCGACGGCTGGTTTGAGTGGAAAAAGGAAGGAAATAAAAAGCAGCCATACTTTATCCAGCGTAAGGATGACCAGCCAATTTTTATGGCCGCGATTGGTCGGACTCCGTTCGAACGTGGGGACCATGCCGAAGGATTCTTGATCGTGACGGCCGCCGCCGATCGCGGTCTTGTCGATATTCATGACCGTCGGCCGTTGGTCCTGACGCCTGAAGCCGCCCGCGAATGGATGAGGCAGGATGTCACCGGCACGGAAGCGGCGGAGATTGCCAGCGACGGAGCCGTTTCCGCCGACGATTTTACCTGGCACCCGGTAACGCGGGCGGTCGGCAATGTGAAAAATCAGGGGCCCGAATTACTTGCCCCTCTCAGCCCATGACAAACGTAATCAAAGCGGCGGATAACGCATCATATTCAGCGAAGAGATAATTAAATTTTATACCGCCCTGGAGTAGTGCCGAACATCCGACGGAACAAGGCTATGAAGGCACTCACATTGTCATATCCCAGATCCAGCGCTATCGCCGTCACTGGCTTGCCGGCAGCCAGTAGCTCAAGAGCCCTGAGTAAGCGTATCCGCTGTCGCCATTCATTGAAGCTAAAACCCGTTTCGGCTCGGAATCGTCGCGTGAGCGTGCGTGATGACATGCCGGCCCAGGCTGCCCATTCTTCCAACCTGCGCCCGTCGTCCGGGTTTGCTGACAGCGCCTGCGCGATTCTGAGCAATCGGCTATCTTGCGGCATTGGAAGCCCAAGATTAACCCTGGGAAGGGAACCAATTTCATCAAGAATAACGCCAGCTAAACGTTTTTGGGACGCATTAAGCTCTACACCTTGCCATGCAGCCGCTCGCGTTATCGCTTCACGCAGCAGATTTGTCATTGAGAGAACAGATGGCTTATCAGGTAGCTCGCCACAGGCTTTGGCAGAAACATAAACACTCCATCCTGAATATGGACCGTGCGAGCGCAGGCCGTGCGGAACACCTGGCGGTATCCAGACGGCATGTGTTGCCGGTACCACCCAGCGACAATCACCGCCATCGACCGTAAGTAGCCCACGTATGGCACCGATTAACTGCCCACAGCTGTGATGGTGGCGTGGAGTCTCCCGTATTACCTCAGACTGACGTACCGCGACGAGTAAAGTGGGTCCCTGGGGTGAAAACACCGGTTCGAATGGAATCAATGGATCGTGCATATTGGCGTGTTTGAGGTGTTTAATGTCTTTTATACCGTACTGAAGCCAGTTAGTCGATTGTAAAGTATTCATCACTTTCACAGAGGACTAACCATCAAAATGATTACTATTACTAGGGTATTGGATGACATTATCAACCACCAACAGATACCACTGGATCGGATACTCAGTCGCTATTTTAGTCCCGGTTATCGGCAGCGCACTGATAACAAGTGGGAAGGATTAGATGGCTTTGCTCAGCATGCGCGTAGACTCCGGGAAATTATCGCCTTCGCTAAAATTGAGTTACATGACGAACTTCGTAACGGGAATCTTTATGCCACAAGGCATCGCGTTCTGTGCACCAGGCGCAGCGGAGAAGAGGTGGACATGGAAGTTTATATGTTCGCTGAAATAGATGATTCCGGGCGCTTCATTCGTATCGAAGAAGCCACGTTAATGCTTAAAGGGAGAGAGAGCGATAGAGATTTAGGCAGCGTGAGGTAAAAGAAATATAAGGTTACGACTAGATCAGACAAAAAACCGGGCAGCGCGCCCGGTTATCTTGTCAGACTAAAATTGCCCTACGCACTCAACCCGCGATTTTTCAGCATCGGCTCAATCTGCGGATCGTGTCCGCGCCACTGGCGATACAGTTCAGCTAAATCAGTGCTGTTCCCGCGTGATAAAATCGCCTCACGGAAACGCTGACCGTTCTCACGGGTCAAACCGCCCTGCTCCACGAACCATTGATAGCCGTCGTCGGCCAGCATCTGGGTCCACAGATAGGCGTAATAGCCTGCCGCATAGCCGCCGCCGAAGATATGGGAGAAATAGCTGCTGCGATAGCGCGGGGGGACCGCCGCCAGATCCAGGTTCTCTTCCCGAAGCACCAGCTGCTCAAACGCGTCCACCTCCTCCGGTAATGCCGAGGTCGACAGGCTATGCCACCGCATATCGAGTAACGCAGCAGCCAACAGCTCGCTCATGTCGTACCCTTTATTGAAGGTTGCCGCACGCAACATATTGTCGCGTAGCGCCTGCGGCATCGGCTCCCCGGACTCGTAGTGCTTCGCGTAGTGGGCAAACACCTGCGGCTGGCTGGCCCAGTGTTCGAAGATCTGTGAAGGAAATTCGACAAAATCGCGCGGCGTGTTGGTCCCCGAGAGACTGGCGTAGCGCTGGCTGGCGAACAGCCCATGCAGGGTATGGCCGAACTCATGAAACAGGGTGATCACCTCATCCCACGACAGCAGCGCGCTTTGCCCTGCCTGCGGGCGGACGTAGTTGCAGACATTGTAGATAACCGGGCGCTGCGCGCGCAGAGTCGACTGTTCGACAAACACATCCATCCATGCGCCGCCGCTCTTTGAGTCACGAGCGTAGTAGTCACCGTAAAACAGCGCCATCCCTTCGCCGTTGTGATCGAAGATCTCCCAGACCCGCACATCCGGGTGATAGACCGGTATATCGAAGCGCTCAACAAAGCGCAGCCCAAAGAGCTGCGTTGCCGTCCAGAAGACGCCGTCGTGCAGCACCCGCTCGAGGGCAAAATAGGGTTTGAGCTGCGCGTCATCAATGGCATAGGCAGCCCGCCGCACCTGCTCGCTGTAGTAAAGCCAGTCCCATGCCGTCGCGCGAAAACCCCCGCCTTCGTTGTCGATCACCTGCTGGATGTCCGCCAGCTCACGTTCCGCCCGCGCCCGCGCCGCCGGCGCGATCTGACGCATAAAGCCCAATGCCTCCGCCGGGGAAGCCGCCATTTGATCGGTCAGCGCCCAGCTGGCGTAATCAGCGGCTCCCAACAGCTCAGCCTGCTGCGCGCGGATCGCCGCCAGCCGCAGTACCAGGTCACGCGTATCATGCTCATCGCCCTGCTGATTGCGGGTCCAGCCGGCGGCGAAGAGATTCTCCCGCGTTTGCCGGTCGCGCAGCGCAAGCAGCTGCGGCTGCTGGGTGGTATTGGTCAGCGTCAGCAACCAGCGGTCGCTAAGCCCTCTTTCACGCGCTGCGTCAGCCGCCGCCGCTATCTCCTCATCGCTCAGGCCAGCCAGTTGATGCCGGTAATCAACCACCAGGCCGCCGCTTTTTGCCGCTCCCAGCAGTCGCTGCTGGAACTGACTTTGCAGCGTAGCCGCTTCGGTGTTCAGTGTGCGCAGCGCCGGCTGCTGCTCGGGAGCCAGCGTCGCCCCGGCGTGAACAAAACGTTGCCACGTCAGGGTCAGGAGACGATAGGACTCGCTGTCCAGCGCCAGCGCGTCGCGCTGCTCGTAGACGCTGTTCACGCGTTGAAACAAGGCCGCATTAAGCCAGATGTCATTCCCCAGCTCGGCGAGTTCGGCGGAAAATTGTTCATCCAGTGATTGAATATAAGGATTGGTATGGGCGCCAGCCATGGCGAAAAAGACCCGCGTCACCCGCGCCAGCAGCTGACCACTCTGCTCCAGCGCCTCGAGCGTGTTGGCGAAACTGGCCGGCTGAGGATTGTCGATAATAGCGCGAATTTCGGCCCGCTGCTGCCGGACGCCCTCATCAAACGCCGGGCGATAGTGGCTGTCGTCAATCACATCGAACGGCGGCGCCTGGTAAGGCAACGTACTGACGCTAAAAAAGGGGTTTCGTTCGGACATCTTTCTCTCCTGTACAGGCTAATGCTGTAAGATTAGGCCTCTCCTTAAGGGGTCGCAATGATTTCCGTTACCGGTCGCCGCCTGTGCGTGCTATGGTATGAAAACACAAAAAGCGTTGAGGAACAGTAAGATGATTATCATGGTCACCGGCGCCACCGCCGGTTTTGGTGAAAGTATTACTCGCCGTTTTATCGCTAACGGTCATAAAGTGATTGCCACCGGTCGTCGTGAAGAGCGCCTGAAGACGCTGAAAGACGAGCTGGGCGATAACCTTTATATCGCGCAACTTGACGTCCGCAACCGCGCCGCCATTGAGACGCTGATTGCTGACCTGCCGGCCGAGTGGCAGGCTATCGATGTGCTGGTGAACAACGCCGGCCTGGCGCTTGGTCTGGAGCCGGCGCACCGCGCCAGTGTGGAAGACTGGGAAGATATGATCGACACCAATAATAAAGGGCTGGTGTACATGACCCGCGCCGTGCTGCCGGGGATGGTGGAGCGCAATCGCGGCCATATCATCAATATCGGCTCTACGGCAGGCAGCTGGCCTTACGCCGGCGGAAACGTCTATGGGGCGACCAAAGCCTTTGTCCGTCAGTTTAGCCTCAATCTTCGTACCGACCTGCACGGCACCGCGGTGCGCGTGACCGACATCGAGCCGGGTCTGGTGGGCGGCACCGAGTTTTCTAACGTCCGCTTTAAGGGCGATGACGCTAAAGCCGAAAAAGCTTACGAAAATACCCAAGCGCTAACGCCGGAAGATGTGACCGAGGCGGTCTGGTGGGTCGCCACCCTGCCGAAACATGTCAACATCAACACCCTGGAGATGATGCCGGTGAGTCAGAGCTTTGCCGGACTCAGCGTTCACCGTCAGGGCTAACCGTCAGCCACCCGGCCTGCGGGCCGGGTATGGGCGGAAACGCAAAAAACGCGTAAAATAGTGCGCATAACCCCCTAAAAAGTAACCATCAATGGCCGCAGAATCGCAACTGAATCCGACGCAACCCGTCAATCAGCAAATTTATCGCATCCTCCGCCGGGATATCGTTCACTGCCTGATCCCGCCTGGTACACCGCTGTCGGAGAAAGAAGTCTCCGTGCGTTTTGCAGTGTCTCGTCAGCCGGTGCGCGAAGCCTTCATTAAGCTGGCGGAAAACGGACTTATCCAGATTCGTCCCCAGCGCGGTAGCTACGTCAATAAAATCTCATTGTCGCAGGTGCGTAATGGTTGCTTCGTCCGCCAGGCGATTGAGTGCGCGGTGGTTCGCCGTGCCGCCGGCATGATTAACGAAGAGCAACTTTATCAGCTGGAACAGAATCTTCACCAGCAGCGTATTGCCGTTGATCGGCAGCAGTTAAACGACTTTTTCCTGCTCGATGATGAATTTCACCAGAAGCTGTCGATTATCGCCGACTGTCAGCTGGCCTGGGAGACGGTGGAAAATATTAAAGCCGCCATCGATCGCGTCCGCTATATGAGTCTGGACCATGTCACTCTCCGGAGATGCTTCTGCGCCAGCATCATGAGATTTTCACCGCGCTGGAAAAACGCGATGCCGAGGCGGTAGAAAAAGCCATGAGTATCCATTTGCATGAAATCAGCGAATCCGTACTGCTGATTCGCCAGGAGAACCGCGACTGGTTTAGTGAAGAATAAGAGCCAGACGGCTGCCGGCATGGCCGACGCAGCCGTCGTCTCATTGAAGGGATTATCTAACGACCAATACCGGCGTTTTGGCGTAGCGCAGAATTGACTCGGCGTTGGAGCCCAGCAGATGGGTGGAGATCCCCGGTTTGCGGGAACCAATCACAATGACATCGAACTCTTCGTTGTTACTGAGAGCCAGAATTTCGTCACGCACGTTGCCAAAGACTACGCGGGTATGGATCCGCGTCATGGGGATGGCGAACAGTCGCGCCACCTCGCGCATTTTTTTCTCCGACTCTTCTTTCATATAGGCTTCAAACTTACGAATATCCGCCGTAAAACCGCGCAATAGCGAACGGCTGCTGTTCGGCAGAACGTTGAGCAAGGTGATCTCGCCATTTTCGGCCGAAGCGAGAAATTCCGCGTGACGCACCGCTTTATCGCTTAAATCCATTTCAAAGACATCAACAGGCAATAAAATTTTTTTATACATGGCCCGTACTCCTTTTGCAGAGAAAGTTCTTTTTCAATAACTTAACTATGCCATTATTGCGGTGAAATACCAGCCATTGTTCGGAAAAATAACAGCTAATTATCTTTAGTAAATCAGGGAAATATAGAGTTATGTATAGACATTGCGTTCGATCATATTCTGCGTCTGCTAAAACCGATCGCTAGCAAAAAATAGACATCAGCGGAGTATCGTAGAAATAACTGAAGAGCCGGTGTCGACCCCGGGACCGACACCGGAAAAAGATTATTGCGCGGCGGCCCACGCGGCGACGGTAGCTTTAGCCCCCTGCCGCTGCAGCGCTAAGTAGGCGCGGGTCACCGCCGTGACAAAGCGTGACTCCTGCGGCAGTTCGACGCCGAAAATCGCCTCAATACCCAGCAGCGCTTTGACTCGCGCTTCGCCATCGGCGCTGGCAGCCACCGCTTGCTGGATAACCGGCAACAACGGGTCGCATATCTCGATTGCCTGGCCCGCATCGTCAACGCCGCCAACGTAACGCATCCACCCTGCCACGCCCAGCGCCAGCAGTGTAAAATCACGCTGATGCACCAGATGCCAGCGTATGGAGTCCAGCATGCGCTGGGGCAACTTCTGGCTGCCGTCCATGGCTATCTGCCAGGTGCGGTGCTTCAGCGCCGGATTGCAGTAACGGTCAATCAGCAAACTGGCATAGCGTGACAGATCCACCCCCTGCACCTTCAGCGTTGGTGCCTGTTCGTCCAGCATCAACGACAGCGCCGCGCGACGGTAGTTATCGTCCTGCATACAGTCGTTGATATGCTGATAACCGGCCAGATAGCCGAGATAAGCGAGGAACGAATGGCTACCATTGAGCATTCTCAGCTTCATCTCTTCGAAAGGCACCACGTCGGCGACCAGTTCCGCTCCCGCTTTCTCCCACTGCGGACGTCCGGCAACAAAGTCATCCTCAATCACCCACTGACGGAAAGGTTCGCAGGCCACCCCGGCCGGGTCGCGCACCCCGGTCAACTGGGTAATTTTATCGAGGGTTTCGGCAGTCACCGCCGGGACAATCCGGTCCACCATCGTCGACGGAAAGGTGACATTCTGCTCTATCCATGCGGCAAGATCCTCGTCTAAAGCCCGGGCGTAGGCGCAGACGACGTTGCGCATCACGTGACCATTTTCCGGCATGTTATCGCAGGACATCACGGTAAAAGCAGGCAGGCCGGCCGCCCGGCGGCGAGATAAGGCCTCCACCACTACCCCCGCCGCCGATTTTGGCTGGTGCGGGTTATGCAGATCGGCGGCGATCAGCGGGTGATCGAGCTGCAGTTCGCCGCTGGCTGGCGAATGGCAATAGCCTTTCTCAGTAATCGTCAGGGAGACAATGGCCACCTGTGGCTGGCACATCGCCGCCAGCACCGCTTCGAGACCATCAACCCCGGCGTGCAGCGCCTGCTTCACCACACCAACCACGCGCGCGGTCCAGGCGTCGGCGGACATTTCGGCGACGGTATACAGCAGATCCTGCTGCTGGAGATCGGTGATCTGCTGCTCGCCGCCAATCAGATTAACTTCGGTGTAGCCCCAGTCGCTGCCGTGCTCGCTGGCCAGTATATCGGCATACACAGCCTGATGAGCGCGATGAAACGCGCCAAAACCAAGATGAACGATACGGGGGGTCAGTGCGCTGCGATCGTAGGTCGGCAGCGTGGCGTTAGCGGTTAAGAGGGTGTTTTCCATGATGACTCTCGTTGTTATGTAGCCCATCAACCATTCTCGGGGAGAACTCTCGAGGAGAATGCCTTTGTGCCTCAACCATCTCACGCAATTGGTATAACATCTTTGACTTCTGTCAACTACCATACAAGAAGATCTCACCTGATAAAGCACGGGGCACATGGCTGCAATCGCCGCAGTGACAGGATAGCGCAGGTAACGGGAGGAGAAGAACATGGCGGCCGCGCGTCCCTGCGGGCCTGCTGTTGACGAATCGCCGAGCGTTGCTAATCGATGCGAGTTTTGACGATAAAGAAGTAGCACAGCGCCCCGGCAAAGGTCACCCCGGCGGCGATCACCAGCGCCAGATTGAAAGAGTGAGTCGTATCCACTACCCAGCCGGTCACGATCGGCGCGAAGGAGGCAAACACAAAGCTGCCGAAGTTCTGGATCGCCGCCACCGAAGCCACTTTATGCTCCGCCACCATTACCTGCACCAGCCCCCAGGCGGACGTCCCGGCAAAATGAACGCAAAACAGCGCCATGGAGATAAAAACCACCGCCTGGGCTGGCGTGGACGATTGCACCACCAGCAAGGTGCCCAGCGCCGACAGCACCAGACCGATAACAATCGCCGTTTTGCGGGTTTTCGCCTGATCGTAGCCTCTGCGCGCCAGGGCATCGACCACCAGGCCGTTGACCCACATCCCCACCGCCGCGGCAAGAAACGGGATCGCCGCCACCCAGCCGGTACGGGCCAGGCTTAACCCCTGCTGCGCCTGCAAATAGCCGGGCAACCAGGCGATATACAGCCAGCCGGTGTAGTTCACACCGGAAAAGCCGAGGATCATCCCCCAGGTAGTCCGCCGTTTAAACAGAGCCAGCCATTCGCTAAACTTCAGCGCCGGGCGGGCCGCCTCCTCACTGGCCAGATACTGCTGCTCCTCCTCGTGCAGGGTAAACTGCCGACGGTTACGGTAGCCCACATACCAGCACAGGCCGACCACGATCCCGGCTAAACCAATCACCACAAACATCGTTCGCCAACCCCAGGCCAACTGCATGATGACCAGGGCCGGCGGGGCGATAGCCTGGCCCAGCACCGTCGAGGAGTTGAATATTCCCACCGCCGTGCCGCGCTCTCTTTGCGCATACCAGTCGTTGATCGATTTCACGCCGGCAGGCATAAACGGCGCTTCGCCGATCCCGAGGCCAATGCGCAGCAGAATAAAATGCGAGAACGAATTGACCATCCCGGTCAGGGCCTGCATTGCGGACCAGAAAATCAGCCCGGCGCCCAGCACAATCCGTGGCCCCAGGCGATCCAACAAAATACCGGAGGGCAGTTGCGCGAAGCCGTAAGAGAGCGAAAAGGCGGAGAGCAGCACCCCGAACTCGGTGGCGCTAAGGCCCAGGTCGGCGCGTATCGCCTCCCCGGCGACGCTCAGCGAAGAGCGGTCAAGAAAGTTGACGATACCGGCGATAAACAGCAGCGTCAGGGTGATCTTCTGCACCCGACGGATGCGTAACGGCGTCGCCCCGGTCCGGGCGGCAAGAGTCTCGATAGCCATCGTTGTTCCTTACAGAGTCATATGAAATAGGATGTCTGATAAGTAAGGCAACAGGTCGACTACCATACAAGAATTAGAGTTGAAAAAAGCGGCAGGGATCACACATGACGGGCTTAGGCCCGTCCCCACCCCGCCACGATGATTAGCATGCCGCACAGGGCGATGGCCGCGCCCGCCCAGTCATAATGGGTTAATTTGACCCCATCAACGACCCGCAGCCAGAGCAATGCGGTACAAACGTACACCCCACCGTAGGCGGCATATACCCGCCCGCTGGCGGCCGGATGGAGCGTCAGGAGCCAGACGAATAGCGCCAGCGCCAGGGCGGTGGGGATCAGCAGCAGCGGCGTTGCCCCGCGCTTGAGCCATAGCCACGGTAGATAACAGCCGACGATTTCACACAGAGCGGTAGCAAAGAACAGCAGCGTTGTTTTGAGCATTAAAAGATTCGTAAAAGAGACAAAGCGTTGAACCATTCTACGCGATAATAGCTTCTGCCCCACGCTGTTTTGCCGGCTATGCCCGACAAAAGAGCTGTAGTAAACTGAATCTGAGGGTTAACCCATCACTTAAAGGAAATCGTGATGAACATGACACTGAATAAACGCTGGTGCCTGACCGCCATTCTGGCGTTAAGCGCTGTGGTCTACACCTCCAGCTCCTATGCCGCCACCGACCGGCTGGTGATTGAATCTGGCGACAGCGCGCAGAGCCGTCAGCAGGCGTCGATGGAAAAAGAGCAATGGAACGACACCCGCAGCCTGCGCCAGAAGGTGAACAAACGGGCGGAAAAAGAGTGGGATAAAGCCGATGTCGCTTTCGACGCGCAGGATAACTGCCAGAAGAGCGCCAACGTCAATGCCTACTGGGAGCCAAACACCCTGCGCTGTCTTGACCGTCGCACCGGCCGCGCGATCAATCCCTGAGCCGCTCCCTGACCACGCTGGCGCCTGCGGGCGCCGCCTTTCTGTAATCCCTTTTCCGTTTTGACCACAGGAATCTCCATGACCGACGCGCTACACGTCAAACTCCGCCCGCTTGAGCGCGAAGATTTGCGCTTCGTCCACCAGCTCGATAACAACGCCAGCGTCATGCGCTACTGGTTTGAAGAGCCGTACGAGGCCTTCGTTGAGCTCTCCGATCTGTATGACAAACATATTCACGATCAAAGCGAGCGCCGCTTTGTCATCGAATGCAATGGCGATAAAGCCGGACTGGTGGAGCTGGTTGAAATCAACCATGTGCACCGCCGGGCCGAGTTCCAGATCATCATCTCCCCCGACTTCCAGGGAAAAGGTCTCGCCACCCGCGCCGCACGCCTGGCGATGGACTATGGCTTTACCGTGCTCAATCTGTATAAGCTGTATTTAATCGTTGATAAAGAGAATGAAAAAGCGATCCATATTTACCGCAAGCTCGGCTTTATGGTCGAGGGTGAACTGATCCATGAGTTTTTCATTAACGGCGAGTACCGCAACACCATCCGCATGTGCCTGTTCCAGCACCAGTATCTGGCCGAGCACAAAACGTCCGGGCCGTCCCTGCTGAAGCCGACGGCTCAGTAATAATCGATACGGTTTTTAATGGTGTAGTGGCGGGTCAGCGGCGGCTGGACGCTTTCATCGATCACCTGCAGCTCACAGCTCAGCGGATTGTCGTGATCGTCGTAGTCGCAGGTCTGACGCACCGTGCCCAGCGTGCGATCGTTGAAGGTGCTGATGGCGGTATAGTCCAATTTCTTACGCGGATCCTTTGACGGCGTTGAGGCGACGGTAAATCGCTCCTCTTTGGCGGTGGTGGTTTTTCCCAGCGGATAGCCATCGCTGTCATAGCGGTAGGTGGCGGTGGTCTCTTTGCCGCGTGCGCTGATAATAAAACCGTTATCATCCGTCTCCCAATTCACCCCGGCGGCAGGCATCTCCGCCAGCTGACACTTGCCCTGCAGGCGCAGCCGCTTCTCGTGGGTGCGCCCGTCGACGTAATAGTTGGCGTCCAGCAGCAGCGTGGCGCCGGTTTTGTTCTCCACATCTTCCAGGGTCAGCAGATCGAAACACCCTTCCCTGGAGAGCTGAGCGCTCACCTTCTTGACCACCACATCGTGTTCATCCAGCAGCGTCTGGCTAAAATCTTTCACCGGCCCGCGCAGGGGATCAAACTCAAACTCATTGGAAAAACTCGCCATTTCCGGGGTGAAGGCGTCCGGGGCGCTTTTACGGTCGCATGCCGTCAGCAGCAGCGCTGCCGGGATCAGCCAATACAATCTTTTCACAGACGATTCCTTTTGTGTACATCCGATCATATTAGCAAATACAATTGTTTACACCAGTTCTGCTATGCTTAAATCTGGATAACATCGATAAGGAGCGTAAGATGAAACTATCCCTCTGGACCGGCGCTGCGCTACTGCTGTGCTCCACGGCCGTACTGGCGGCTCCCGACTCCTGTGAACGGGTCAAAAGCGACATCCAGCAGAAGATCATCAACAATGGCGTACCGGAAACCGCCTTCAGCCTGGCCATTGTGCCAAACGATCAGGCAGACCAGCCCGGGGTTCAGGTGGTCGGTCATTGCGCCAACGACACCTTCAAAATCACCTATACGCGTAACAGCGACAGTCCCGCCGAAAACGACGCTCAGTAAGCCCTCTTCGGTTTCAAATGAAAGATCTTATCCCTGCATTGACCAGGGATAAGGTCTACTGGCTACCCATAACGTATTATCGCTCACCCCTGCGTCTGTTAATGGCACAGCGGCCCTTCTCCGTACAACATAACTATCATGGAGTGAGCAATGTCGAATCAGGAATCTCCCGGCGGCGTCAGCCGACGCGCGCTACTAAAATCCACAGCCCTCGGCTCCCTGGCGCTGGCCGCCGGCGGGCTGACCCTGCCCTTTACGCTGCGCCGCGCCGCGGCGGCGGTACAACAGGCTACAGGCGACACAACCCGCATTGTCTGGGGCGCCTGCTCGGTTAACTGCGGCAGCCGCTGCGCCCTGCGGCTGCACGTGCGTGATGATGAAGTGGTTTACGTCGAAACGGATAACACCGGCGACGACCGCTACGGCGACCATCAGGTCCGCGCCTGCCTGCGCGGGCGTTCGATTCGCCGGCGCATCAATCATCCGGATCGCCTTAACTATCCCATGAAGCGCGTCGGCAAGCGCGGAGAAGGCAAATTTGTCCGCATCGCCGGCAGCGAGCACATCAAAGGCTGTGCGATCGCGTTCTGAGCGGCTCCAAGCCAGCGCTGTCCGCCGCTCCCAGCCGTTGTCGGCTAGCACCTCGAAAGCACGTTCATGCATGCGAGCCATTAGGGCCGGATCCGCCGCCCGGAATGTTTTGGCCGCTTCTCCCAACTGGTCTGGCTCTCCGGCAGCGCGGATCATGAGGCCGTCAAGCGGCAGCTGGCATGCCCGCTCAAGATCTGCGGTCCATACTTCAAGCGACTGCCCTGGCAGACCGAAATTCAGTTCGACAGCAACCGCCCCTTCGTTATATTCAGTGAGACGCTTGAGGAGCTTTTCGGCAGCCTCGCCGGCATCGAGCCGGCCAGCGGCCTGACGCACTTCCGTCGAAAAACTTCTTACCGGAAGGACAAACCGCGTGACGCCGCCCGCAAGCGCAGCCTCAATCTTTTCTTCAGAGAATCCGTGTACACGTGCCTGAAGCTCGATGCTGCAGTCGTTCGAGAGCGGCAGATATTGACGGGCTTTGGCCAGCACATGGAGGATGTCGACAGGTTCCAAAGCGCTCGGCGTTCCGCCGCCAAAGCGCAGCGCCTGAATCGGCGCTCCCGCCTGGGCATGCGTATCCGCCCACGCCGCCATTTCACGAACCAGTGCGTCGGCCCAGCGACGGCTTTCGAGCTCCTTATAAGCATGCTGCCAGCAGCCGCAGCCGTCGCATTTGGACTCGCAAAACGGCGCATGAACCTCTGCGACGGCCGCCCCTGTGCGCGTGCGGTCTAAAAGATCTTCGACGATTTCACGGCAGGCTTCGCCGGAAAATTCTTCAGCCGCCGCCGGGAGCGCAGGCGCAGTGTCAAGCGCGAATGCAGACGCTCTCGGATCCGCCGACGGCACTGCATACCAATCGAAGACGCCCGAAGCATGCGTACGGCCAACCGGCTGCGCCAACGGATGCACTGTGCCTTCGCTCATGACGGTCTCCTCAAAACATTTAAATGTTAATGAGAATTATTCTCTATTCGCCGTCAATGCGCAAACAATTCTGTTCGATCTGAAGAAAACACACCCAAAATACCTGTTGCTGCGCAATGCGCCTGCGGAAATCTCCCAAGCGCGAGAAACACAAAGCCGGCCCATTCGTGAGAACGGCCGGCCTTGCTCTGCCCTGATGTCGTCAGCCCTGCTTAGGCCTTATCCGACGGTGCCTTGGGCTGCTCTTTCGTTGGTTCCTGGGCTGCGTCCGGCGTTTCGGGTGAGGGTTCGTTTTTACTCTGCTGCGGGGCACGATCGCTCGGCCAAAGCTTTGTGGTATCGAAGTGAGCGTCGGGCGACGGCTCAACCTTCTTTCCCGTTGCCGAAGCGAGCGCCTCGCTTAAACGGGCAATTTCACACTGCTGGGCTTCAACCACACGCACAAGCTC
>OIWS01001323.1_pt1 | contig 25461 bp, 29 predicted proteins | sample 1587611 | NCBI WGS metagenome assembly OIWS01 (sample SAMEA3888919, study PRJEB22519) | human gut metagenome | biome: human gut; feature: human-associated habitat; material: faeces | place: Denmark | collected 2010 | reverse complement strand
AGGTGGGCGAACAGTTCACCGTTGCCATCAGCCACGGCGAGGGCCGCTTCGTGGCTCCGCAGGAGGTGCTGGACACCCTCATGAAGAATGGCCAGATCGCCACCCAGTATGTGGACATCGAGGGCAACCCCACCATGGATCAGAGCTATAACCCCAACGGCTCTGTGCTGGCGATCGAAGGCATCACCAGCCCGGATGGCCGTGTGTTCGGCAAGATGGGCCACTCGGAGCGCAGCGGCGAGTACCTGTACAAGAACGTTACCGGTGACAAATATCAGCCGATCTTTGAGGGCGGCGTGGACTATTTCAAGATTTGATGGTAGAATAGAGAAAAACTCCTTCCGTCATCGCTGGCGCGATGCCACCTCCCTCGGAGAGGGAGGCTGAAAGGCCCCCTCTTCGAGGGGGCTGTCGCCGGAAGGCGACTGGGGGAGTTACTTTCAGGAGGAAAACCAATGTCTCAGCATGACCGTTATATCAGCCCTTTTTCCACCCGCTACTCCTCCGATGAGATGCAGTACATCTTCTCGGATGACAACAAGTTCCGCACCTGGCGCCGCCTGTGGGTGGCGCTGGCCCGGGCCGAGATGAAGCAGGGCCTGACCAATATCACCCCCGAGATGGTGGCCGAGCTGGAAGCTCATGTGGACGACATCAACTATGAAGTCGCCATCGAGCGGGAAAAGCTGGTGCGCCACGACGTCATGAGCCATGTCTACGCCTACGGCCAGCAGTGTCCCAAGGCGGCAGGCATCATCCATCTGGGTGCCACCAGCTGCTATGTCGGCGACAACACCGACATCATCGTGATGCGTCAGGGCCTCGAGCTGGTGCGCAAGAAGCTCATCGGCGTGCTGGCAAAGCTGGCAAAGTTCGCCGAGGAGTATAAGGATATGCCCTGCATGGCCTACACCCACTGCCAGCCCGCCCAGCCCACCACCGTGGGCAAGCGCGCCACCCTGTGGGCCAACGAGCTGGTGATGGACCTCAACGAGATCGACCACCGTCTGGCTACCCTGCAGCTGCGTGGCGTCAAGGGTACCACCGGCACCCAGGCTTCCTTTATGGAGCTGTTCAAGGGCGACGCCGACAAGATCCGCGCCGTGGATGCCTCCATCGCCGAGGAGATGGGCTTTGACCGCGAGGCCGTCATCCCTGTCTCGGGCCAGACCTACAGCCGCAAGGTGGATGCATTCATCCTCAACGCGCTGGCCGGGATTGCCCAGAGCTGCATGAAGTTTGCCACCGACCTGCGTCTGCTGGCCAACTTCAAGGAGATGGAGGAGCCCTTTGAGAAGAATCAGATCGGTTCTTCCGCCATGCCCTACAAGCGCAACCCCATGCGGTGCGAGCGCATCTGCGCCCTGGCCCGCTACCTGATGGTGGACGTGCTCAACCCCAGCATCACCACAGGCACCCAGTGGTTTGAGCGCACCCTGGACGACAGCGCCAACAAGCGCATCGCCATGGCCGAGGGCTTCCTGGCTGCCGATGCGATCCTGAACATCATGCTCAACGTCACCGACGGCATCGTGGTCTACCCCAAGGTCATCCGCAGCCGTCTGATGGCAGAGCTGCCGTTCATGGCCAGCGAGAACATCATGATGCAGGCCGTGGAAAAGGGCGGCAACCGTCAGGAGCTGCACGAGCGCCTGCGCCAGCACGCCATTGCCGCCGGCAAGCAGGTCAAGGAAGAGGGCCTGCCCAACGATATGGTGGACCGCGTTGCGGCGGACCCCGCCTTTGGTCTGACCAAAGAGGAGATCGTGGCCGGTCTGGTGCCGGAGAATTTTGTGGGCCGTGCACCCCAGCAGGTGGACGAGTTCATCGCTCACATCCTCAAGCCCATTTTTGACGCCAACCCCGATGCTGTGGAGCAGCACGCCAGTTTGAGCGTCTGAGAATTAGAATGGAGAGGCCATTGCCGCAAGGCAGTGGCCTCTTTTCTGTTGCGGAAAAACACGATACATGATAAAATGGGACAAAAATGATTTTAGGAGCAAAACAATGCGTCTCGATAAATATCTGGCCGAAACGGCCCAGTGCACCCGGAGCGAGGCAAAAACCCTGCTGCAAAAGGGGCGGGTGACGGTCAATGGAGCCGTCTGCAAAAAAGGCGACACCCAGCTCAAAGACAGCGACACCGTGGCCGTGGACGGCCAGCCGCTGGCGTACCAGCAATTCGTCTACCTCATGCTCAACAAGCCCGAGGGGGTGGTGAGCGCGTCCACCGACAAGCGGGACACCACCGTGGTGGACTTGATCGGGGATGCCTACCCCCGGCGGGAGCTGTTCCCGGCCGGGCGGCTGGACAAGACCAGCACCGGCTTTGTGCTGCTGACGGACGACGGCGGCTTTGCCCATGACATCCTGGCCCCCAAGCGCCATGTCTCCAAGACCTACACCGTCACGCTGGACACCCCGCTGACCGAAGAGATGCGGCAGGGCTTTGCCGAGGGCGTTACCCTGGCGGACGGCACGGCCCTCTCCCCGGCAGAGGTGAGCGCCCTCTCGGAGGACGGCCTTGTGGTGCGGGTGGTGCTCAAGCAGGGGGTGTACCACCAGATCAAGCGGATGTTCGGCGTGTACGGCGCGGGCGTCAACGGGCTGCACCGGGATGCCATCGGCGGGCTGGAGCTGGACAAAACGCTGGCTCCGGGCCAATGGCGGGAGCTGACGGCGGCTGAAGTGGCAGAAATTACCACGAAATGAGGTCGGCTTTTCACGCGGATTTCAAAAAAGCATCACATTTAGCCGTTAAAATAGGGCCAAGAACCACGCAAAAATGCACTTTTTGGCCGAAAAACGACTCCGGCAGATAATTTGACCAAGAAAATAGAAACTTTTTTGGTGAAATATGTTGCAAAAGTAAATTCTTTTGTGTAAAATATAGATTGTAAAGCGGCGAAATTGTTAAAAATCACAATCCATGCCACAGCGGCTTGCACAAAAGAGGAAAAGGGGTATCCATTTATGGCCAATAGAGTATTTCAGAGCGTGATCTACCAGATGAAAGACGCGATCGACCGTGTGGTCGGTGTGGTGGATGAGACCGGCGCGGTGATCTCCTGCTCCGAGCTGAACCTGATCGGCGAGGTGCGTGAAGGCTTTATGGCTGAACGCCTGACCGCGGGCGACCGCTTTGTGCGGGACGGTTACACCTACCAGCAGTTCTCCAGCGCAAAGCATAACGACTATGCCGTGTTTGTGGAAGGCGCTGACGAGACGGCTGGCCAGTTTGCCGCGGTGCTCTCCATCAGCCTGCAGAGCATCAAACAGTATCATGACGAAAAGTTCGATAAGTCCAACTTTATCAAGAACGTCGTGCTGGACAACATCCTGCCCGGCGATATCTACGCCAAGGCCCGCGAGCTGCACTTTGCCACCGATGTTTCCCGTGTGGTGTTCATCGTGCGCGTGACCTCCGGCGGCGATATCTCCGCTTACGATGTGGTCAGCAGCCTGTTCCCTGATAAGCAGAAAGACTTCGTTTTCAATATCAGCGAGACGGACACCGTCCTCGTCAAGGAGATCCGCAAGGGCATCGACCGCTCCGATATGGAGAAGCTGGCCGCCAGCATTGTGGATACCCTCTCCGGCGAGCATTACATCAAGGCTGTCGTCGGCATTGGCACCCCCATTGCCAACGTCAAGGATCTGGCTACCAGTTTCAAGGAAGCCCAGATCGCCATGGAAGTGAGCAAGGTGTTTGATGCCGAGAAGCAGATCATCCGCTACGATAACCTCGGCATCGCCCGCCTGATCTACCAGCTGCCCACCACCGTGTGTGAGATGTTCCTGCGCGAGGTGTTCAAGCAGGGCAGCATCGAGAGCCTGGATCAGGAGACGCTGTTCACCATCCAGCGCTTCTTTGAAAACAACCTGAACGTTTCTGAAACCAGCCGCGGCCTGTTTGTCCACCGCAATACGCTGGTGTATCGTCTGGAAAAGATCAAAAAGCTGACCGGCCTGGACCTGCGTGAGTTCGATGACGCTATCGTCTTCAAGGTGGCGTTGATGGTCAAGAAGTACCTGTCCAACAACCCGGCCAAATATTGATGTTTCGCCAAGGCGGCTGCAAGGGCCGCCGGCGCAGAACCGGCCGCTCGAAACCCGATGCTGGCCGGTTCTTTTTTCGGGAAAAATTCTTGACCCGCAAATTCAAAAGTCAGGAGTATCCATCTCATGATAGATTTTGAACACGTTTCCAAAGAATATAAAAAGGGCGGCAAGCTGGCGCTGGAGGATGTGAACTTCCATGTGGACGACGGCGAGTTCGTGTTCCTGCTGGGCCACTCCGGCGCGGGCAAATCCACCCTGCTCAAGCTCATTCTCCGCGAGGAAGTGCCCAGCGAGGGCAAGGTGCTTGTGGACGGCCGGGACGTGGCCCGGATGCGCCGCCGCCAGATCCCCTACCTGCGCCGCCAGATGGGCATTATCTTCCAGGATTTCCGCCTCATCCCCAGTATGACGGTGTATGAGAACATCGCCTTTGCCATGCATGTGACCAACATCGGCCGCAAACAGATCAAAGAGCGGGTGGGCTACATGCTGGAGCTGGTGCATCTGGAGGATAAGGCCAATGTCTACCCGGAGTTCCTCTCCGGCGGTGAGCAGCAGCGTGTGGCCGTGGCCCGCGCCCTGGCCCACGCCCCCAAGCTGGTCATTGCGGACGAGCCCACTGGCAACATCGACCCCGAGCTGAGCCTTGAGATGATGGAGCTGCTGGAGCGGGTAAGCGAAATGGGCATTACCGTCCTCGTTGTTACCCATGAGCACGAGCTCGTGCACCGCTTCCATCAGCGTGTCGTCACCCTGAAAGAGGGCCGCATCATCTCGGATGTTCCCGCGGATAAAAAGGAGGTGCTGGTATGAAGCCCTCGACTTTCGCGTTCCTTACCAAGCGCGGCGTGCGCAACCTGGGCAAGCACTGGGCCATGACCATTGCCTGCATCGCCTCCCTCAGCGTCTGCATGACGTTGAACATTTTTGCCACCCTGGTCGAAGTCAACGTGGACAGCATGGTCAATTACCTGGGCCAGCAGAACGAGATGGTGGTCTATGTGGACCCCAATGCGGACGACGCCACCATCCAGTCGGTAGGGGAGAAGATCGCCGCCACCCCGGGTGTGAGCCGGATGCAGTATATGTCCAAAGAGGACGTCCTCAACCAGTACCGGGGGTATATGGCGGATTACGCCGTCCTGCTGGATGAGTTTGAGACGGACAATCCGTTCAAGGCCAACTACCGCGTCTCGCTGGGCGACCTGAGCCAGATGAGCGCTATGAGCCAGACGTTCCAGCAGATCCCCGGCGTGTACAGCGTGGCGGCTCCCATTGAGATGACCAACACGTTTGTGCAGGTGCAGCAGGCCGTCACGCAGATGGGCCGCGGCATCGTGCTGGTGCTGATGATCGTCAGCATCATCACGGTGGGCAGCACCATCCGCCTCAGCGTCTTTGCCCGCCGCCGGGAAATTGAGATCATGAAATATGTGGGCGCCACCAACGCCCTTGTCACCTTGCCGTTCGTCATTGAGGGCCTGACCATGGGCCTGCTCTCCGGTCTGCTCACAGCGGGCGTCACCATCGGCGGGTACGCGTATATCGTGCAGGCGTCCAGCACGCTGGGCGGCCTGTGGCAGCTGCTGATGGGCACGGCTCTGGTGCCGCTGGAATATGTCTGGCGCAACATCCTGGTCTACAGCCTGGCCGGCGGTGCCATCGTCGGCGGCTTCGGCAGTATGTTCTCCATCCGCAAACATCTCAATGTGTAAGCGAAAGGAGCACCCTCAGTGAAACACCCAAAACATTCCGCAGGGTTTGTCCTGTACCACCGCCCGGCCCACGAAAAGCCCCGCGGCGGCCGCGGCACGTTCCTCCGGGCAGCCAGCCTCTTTGTGGCGGCGGCCTGCCTGACCCTGAGTGTCACGGTCTATCCGGCCTCTGCAGCCACCAGCATGTCCTCACTGCAGAACAAGCTCAACAAGCTCTCGCAGTCCATTGAGCAGCACAAGAAAGAACTCTCGAATGCCAAGAAGAAAGAGGCCGCCGCCAAGCAGCTGGAGTCCGACCTGAAAGAAAAGGTCACGGTCATCCAGGGGCAGATCGGCGTGCTCAAGAGCCAGATCGCCGATGTGCAGAACAGCATCGGCGTCAAGCAGCAGGAGATCACCGCCAAGGAAGCGGAGATCGCCGCCAAGGAAGCGGAGATCGCGGACCAGTGGGACGGCTTCAAGCAGCACATGGCCGCCATGCAGGAGCTGCGGGACGGCGGCAGCGTGGCCATGCTGGCCTCGGTGAACGACCTGTACGAGCTGCTGACGTTCAATGAAGTGATGCAGGATATCTCCATCAAAGATACCGAGATCCTCAACAACATGAAGAACGCCAAAGAGGCGCTCCAGAACGATAAGGCTGTGCTGGAAGAGGAACGCGCCCAGCTCCAGAGCAAAAAGGCCGAGCTGGACGCCCAGAACAGCCAGATGCAGTCCAAGCAGAACGAGCTGAATTCCAGCGTCCGGGAAGCCCAGCTGAGTGCGGCTGAGGCCCAGAAAGCCCAGCAGGATGCCAAGGCGGCCATCGAGTCCGATGAGATGAACTACGAGGCCGTCAAGAAAGAGATCCAGAAGCTGATCGCCGCGGCTGCGGCGGCGCAGCCCCAGTTGAGCTTTACCGGCTTCATCTGCCCGCTCAAGAGCTATACCCGTATCTCCAGTGAGTACGGCTGGCGCAAGAACCCGGTTTCCGGCGTCAACAAGCTCCACGCTGGCACCGACTTTGCCGCCCCCGCGGGGACGCCCATCTATGCGGCCGCCAGCGGCTATGTGCAGGTGGCTGGCTGGTCCAGCGGCGGCTATGGCAACTATGTCATCATCTATCACGGCAAAATGTCGGACGGTGTGGCTTACAGTACGCTGTACGGCCATATGCGCTCGGTGGCCACCTCGGCGGGCAAGTATGTCAAGCAGGGTGAGATCATCGGTTATGTGGGCAGCACTGGCAATTCCACGGGCAACCACCTCCACCTGGAAGTGTGGCGCGGCGGTTCCAAGGCGAACGCGGTCAACCCCCGCGGTTATATCCCCATGAGATAAAGGAGGCCATTTGGCGATTATGAACGAAGAAAAACGCAAGCGCTTTCTGCGCGTTGGCTGTTTGCTGCTTGCAGGGGTGTTCCTGCTCTCGGTCCTCGGGAGCGTGGTGCTGATGCTGCTGGTCTGAGCGTGGAGGAACGGAAATGAATCGGAAGATCTCTTTGGGGATGGCGGTCACCATCGTCATCCTGGCCATGACCGTTACGTTCTCCATTACCATGCTGCTGGCCATGCGGCTGTTTGACAGCACCGTGTCCAGCGTCAAAGAAAAAGAGAGCATGTACAACAAGCTGGCCGAAGTAGACCGCTATGTGCGCGGCAACGATTACTATGATATCGACGAGACGGTGCTCTACGACCGCCTGAGCGCCGGCTACCTGCTGGGTACCGGCGATAAGTACGCCCGGTACTACACTGCCTCCGCCTATACCGACCTGATCAACGTCCAGAACGGCACCCTGCTGGGCATTGGTGTGGAGCTGGCCATCGACCAGTCCGGCTATGCCAAGGTCACCAAGGTGTATACGGATTCTCCCGCCCAGGAAGCAGGGATCAAAGTGGGCGATTACATCACCGCTGTGGACGGCAATGATGTCAAGAGCATGTCGGGTGTGGAAACCGTCCAGACCCGCCTGCGGGGCGAGTCCGGCACCAGTGTCAATGTCACCTGGCTGGATAGTGAGGCCTCGGAGCACAATGCGGACCTGACCCATTCCGGCTATACCGCTACCACCGTGGATTCTGCTCTGCTGCAGGATTCGGTGGGGTACATCAAAATCTGGCAGTTCGATGGCACCACTCCCAGTGAGCTGGATTACGCCCTGCGCAGCCTGACCGCCAGCGGGGCCACCAGCCTGGTGTTTGACCTGCGGGATAACGGCGGCGGCATCCTCGAAGATGCCATCAGCTGCATCGACCTCATCACCCCGGAGGGGACGCTGGCCTATGCCGAGGATAAGTACGGCAACCGCACCCTGCTGGGCAGCAGCACCGGCGAAAGCGCCATCGCCCTGCCGCTGGTCTGCCTGGTCAACGGCAACACGGCCAGCGCGGCGGAGCTGTTTGCATCCAGCCTGCGTACCCTAAGCGGGGCCCGGCTGGTGGGCACCACCACCATGGGCAAGGGCACCATCCAGTCCAGCCCCCAGCGTCTGTCCGATGGCAGCGCTGTGGTGGTCACGGTGGCGAAGCTGCTCTGCGGCGACGGCTCCTGCTTTGACGGCACGGGCCTGACCGTGGATGTGGAGCGCAGCCTGACTGCCGATGAGCAGACCAGCTACTACGACTTTACCCTCGATACCGACCCGCAGATCCAGCGTGCCGTCAGCACGGCTCAACAGCTCAGCGGTACTACCACTGTGGGCGGTGTCAACGAGGCCGCTTCCAGCGCGGCTGCAGAGGATGCCGGTGCCGACAGTGAAGTGAGCGCCGAAAGCGAGTCTGCCGCGGAGAGCGAAGCCGTCAGCGAGAGCGAGGCTGCATCTTTTGAAGCATCCAGTGAGGCGGCTGAAAGCGCCGCATCCTCCAACGGCTGAAACAACAAGTGAATCAACAAAAGGCCCCCGGCGCAGTGCCGGAGGCCTTTTTGCCAGAAATGTGATAACACGAAAGGATGGAACCTATGCCGGAGCTGACTGACCTGTCTTACGTCCGCGCTTTGTGCGAAAAATACGATTTTGCCCTTTCCAAGGGATTCGGGCAGAACTTTATCATCAACCCGGGCATCCCCCAGAAGATCGTGGACGTCAGCGGCGTGGACAAGCGCTATGGTGTCATTGAGATCGGCCCCGGCATCGGTGTGTTGACCCGGGAGCTGGCCAAGCGGGCTGCCAAAGTAGTGTCCATTGAGGTGGACGAGCGCCTGCCGCCCCTGCTGGCTGAGACTATGGCCGGGGTGGACAATTTTAAACTGGTCATGCAGGACGTGCTGAAAGTGGACCTCCGGGCCCTCATTGCCGAGGAATTCCCCGGGATGCCGGTGGCCCTCTGCGCCAACCTGCCCTATTACATCACCAGCCCCATCGTCATGAAGCTGCTGGGCGACCGCCTGCCCATTGAGAGTTTGACCGTCATGGTCCAGAAAGAGGCAGCCGACCGTCTGGCCGCGACCCCCGGCACCCGGGCTTCCAGTGCCATCAGCTGCGCGGTGAGTTACTACGCCACCTCGAAGATGATGTTCACCGCCGCTCCGGGCAGCTTCTACCCGGCTCCCAAGGTGACCAGCGCGGTGGTCCGCATGGACATCCGCCCCACTCCTGCTGTGCAGGTGGAGGACGAGGAGGGTTATTTTGCCCTCATCCGCGCGGCCTTTGGCCAGCGCCGCAAGACCGCTGCCAACGCCATCGCCAGCGGCCTCTCGCTGCCCAAAGAGAATGTCATCCACGCCATTGAGGCCGCAGGCTTCGACGCCCGTATCCGCCCCGAGGCGCTGACCCTGGAGGACTTTGCCGCCATCCAGCAGGCGCTGAAAGCGGCCAACGCATAAGAAAAAAGCAAAATGAAGCAGCTGCAAAAGTTGAACTTGCCAAACCGGCATTCTGGTGATATAATATCCCATGTAATGTCTGCTGGTGTGGCGCAATGGCAGCGCAACTGATTTGTAATCAGTGGGTTGCAGGTTCAACTCCTGTCACCAGCTCCAAGAAAAATCCTGCGATATACCGTTGAAATAACGGCGTGTATCGTGGGATTTTTCGTTTTACGGAGCAATTAAAACAGCCGGAATGTGCCTTGTTTGTGCCTTATCGCTCAAAAAATGCCTTTAATGAACATGCGAAATCCATTGACAGAACAGACAGTGTTAAACCGTGAACTTTGTACGATTTTACACTGTTCAACAAGGGGCGAAAGTGCTATAATAAGCATGGGGAAGTATAGGCTTGAAACAATGTCCCCACCGGAAAAGAGGTTGAATATGCTGTCTGACGCAAAGAAGAAGGCAAATGCCAAGTGGGATAAGGCCCATATGATGATTTTGGGCTGCAAGGTACGCAAGGATTTTGCGGCCCAGTTCCGGGAAGCCTGCACCGCAGCAGGAACAACGCCCAATGCTGTATTGAAGCAGGCGGCGGAGCAGTTTTTGAAAGAACACCCGGTATCAGAGTGCGAACCCGCCGGGGAAGAATGCGCATAATATCCACACGAAAGGACAGGTGCAGTATGAGTACAAGAGAATACGCTAAGACGCTGATAGATCAGATCCCCGAGAGTAAGCTGATTTTTATTGTCCCTTATTTGCAGGGGGCAGCACTCCCGGACGATGTGGAGACGCCCAACGCCAAGACGCTGGCGGCGATTGAGGAAGTCGAGAATATGATTGAAACAGGCAAGGGGGAACATTTTGAGGGTTCTACCGATGATTTCTTCGCTCAACTTGCTGCGGAGGGCTAAACTGTGCTAAAACTGAATAGTTCCACACAGTTCAAAAAGGATTACAAAACCTGCATGAAGCGGCACTATAACATGGATTTGCTGCAAGCGGTCGTTGACGTACTGCGAGTGCCTGACACGCTACCCCAGAAGAACAGAGACCACTATTTGACCGGCAATTATACCGGCTGCCGTGAGTGCCATATACAACCCGATTGGCTGCTGATTTATCGGCAGACTGACACAGAGTTGTATTTGGTTAGCACTGGCACGCACGCCGATTTGTTCGGCTTGTGAGACGGTGTGCAGCATAACCCCAAGTGAAGAAAATCAGAACAACAAAAGAGGTCAAGGCCTGATGAAGCGGGTCTTGACCTCTTTTCAATCTAGCAGCTTGCATCCAGCGGGTGCAGATTAGTGGGTTTGTAAGTGCTTTTATGTGCCCCTTAGTGTCTGCAAGTGTAACAAGTGCCCCGCCGGGGGTGCTGGCTTTTTGAATCAGCCCGCCGGGTGCGCTTCCTGAGGGTCTTTTTTCAAGAGCTTCAGCAGCGCAGGCACAAGCTCTGGCTTCTCTTTCAATGCAGATAGGAGCTCGTCCTGATTCTCTGCGGCCTTGTCTTTCTGCAGGCACTCGAAGTAAGATTGACACTCTTTGTCAATCTCCCTCTCGAAATCATCCAGTTGGCAGTGAATCGCAAAGAGGCCGGGGAAGAATACTGCGGGGTCATCCTCGCCCTTTTCCATGGCGGTCTCCATGGCTAAAACAAGCTTGGAGATGCCGCGCAGAATATACAAATCAGTCTGAATGTTCGATATGACGTGGAATGCGTTGTGGTCGCTCATGGTATTATCCTCCATTTTCTGTGCTGCACTTTGATGCAGAAGTGTTGTTTGACTGCCCTGCCGGGTGGATGGGGTTTAGGTGTCCACTATGGACACTTTTGGGCTGTCAGCTGTGCATATAATCTTTGAACAGATGGTATACGGTCTGCAAGTAGGCCAGTGGCAGCGAAGTATTATCCATTGCCCGGCGGATGCCTGCGAGATATTCGGCCCGCTGGGCGTCGTACTGGTACAGTGTACGCTTGATGGGCTTATTGGGGTCAATTTCTTTCATGCGTTTTCACCTCCTAGCGTCGATTTCTAAAAAGCGCTGCCGTTCTTTGTCAAACTGGATGGGAATAGGCCCGGTTTGACCCTCTTTGTTCTTGGCAAGGCTCGCTTGGAATTGCTGGCCCTTGTCGTTGGTGATGATATTCTCAACCAGAAGCAAAACGGCGTCTGCATCCTGCTCCAGCTGGCCGGATTCTTTCAAATCGGCAGTAGAGGGAACAATGCGGTCAGCGTTTCGGTTCAGCTGGGCCAAGGCAACCACAAGAATGCCTGTGGTCTGGGCCAGCTCGTGCAGGGCGATGGAAATTCCTGTGATGGCTTGATAGCGGTCTTTGGTCTTGCCGTCTGCCAGCAGTTGCAGGTAGTCGATAAAGACAACCTGCGCTTTCATGCGTTGGGCCTGCGCTTTTACCCATCCTACGCCCCGGCCAGAAGCAGAGCGGATGAACAACGGCAGCTTGTGCAGCTCTGCAAGGCGGTCAAGCTCTGACTGCGGCACAGTCTTGGCTTTTACGTCCGCCAAAGGAACCGCCAGACGGTTGGCAATGATGCGTGTTGTCAGCGTGGCCGGGGACGTCTCTAGGCTGAAATAGCACACGCGGAAACCCCGCCGGGCCATCTCACAGGCCATTTGCAGAGACAGCGCTGTTTTACCAGAGCTCGGACGGCCACCAAGAATAAACAGATTGCCGGGTGATAGATTCAAGTTACGGTCCAGCACGGAAACCCCGGTGGGAATGTACCGTGGAGCCTTATCTTTGTTGCGGATGTACTCTTCTGTCAATTCACCGATGCTCTGGAAATCGTCACTGTTCTGGCCCAGAGTCAAAGCCTCACCCATCTGGCTGTACAGTTCGGGCAGATCATCATAGGCAGCGTTGGCGGATTGCAGAGCATAGGACTGGAAGCGAGTCAGTGCAGCCTGTTCCTGCACGAGTCGCACCCATGCTTCCACGTTTGAGCGAGTCGGGCGGACGCATTCGGCGGAATATTCCTCGACACAGCCCATAACAGCGGCTTTCTGAGCCGGATAGCGTGCACAAATCTGCACGGTGTCCAATATGCCTGTGGATATCCAGAAGCCTTGCAGGGCGGCAAAGATGGGCTGTACATCTGGCGCAAAGTCGGAGATGTCCAGCACAGGCAGGGCATAAGAAGCAAGCTCCGGCTGTACCAGCAGGGTGCCAAGAAGCACTTTTTGGACGTTCACCGCAGCACCTCCATCTTCTGCCAGTCCTCTCCGGCGGGTTCCTTGGCCTTTTTCCGTGCATCCCGCCGGGTTTCAACATCTCCCAGTGTGCGGACTCCATCGGCCTGCCAGCTCTTCAAGATGCCGTTAACATACTTCCAAGACCTGTGCCCGCTCTCGGCAGCTTCGTCAAAGGCTTTGCAGATCACTTCCGTGGGAATAGAACTGAGGTAGTTCTGTAGCTTGTCCAGCGCAGACCGAGGAAATTGTCCAATGGTCTGCTCGTACTGCTGGACGATTTTGGCAAGGTCTGAATCTGTGCGAGAACCAGCGGCAGCGGCGGTGGTCTTATCTACTACTGCTACTCTACTCTTCTCTACTCTATACTGGGTTGCCACTTGGTTGTCATTTGGTATACCAACGGTTGACCGTTTGGCACCATGTGCTAAAACATAACGCTTGTTCGCTGTTTCTTCAAGCATGGAAAGCTCGTTTTGGAATACCGTGGTTTTATAGCGGTCACCGCGAAGATAATTGTTCACTTTCCAGTCGCTTATCACGATTACGCCGGAACGGAATGTGATGATGTATCCAGATTGTGCCAGCGTTGCCAAATCGCTTTCGCTGCAACCAGACACCCGCACGATGGAACGCGGGTTCGATACAAACCCGTCATCATCGCCTCGCATTCCCAGATGAAAGTACAGGGCTTGTGCGGTCAGAGGCATTTCCAGAAAGGCGTCTGTCTCGGTCACATCCACGGAAAACATTCTCTTATTCGCCACTGCAACGCCCCCAATTCGGCCCATTGGGCTCTACCCGGCGGATTGCACCCGCATTCTGAGAGGGCCCCGCCGGGCCGGGGTCGCCTGCATCAAAATACCGGGCAAGGCTATCAAGGTTTATCAGCCAAACGTGCCCCGTGTTGACAAACGTGATTTTCCCCGCCTTGCACAGCCTGCGCAGGTAGCAGGGAGACACGCCAAAGGTCTCTGCGGCTTTCTTCACCGTCGCCATCTGGGGATAGCTCCGAAACCGTGTCACATCACCCATTCTGTTCCACCTCCTTACCGCCTATAGCGGCTATGATCTCGTCCCGAATGCAGCGCAATTCCTGTACAGTCTGCTGCAAGGTCTGCACATCCCCGGCGGCGATAGCGTCACGCAGAGCGATTTCGGCGGTAGAAGCCACGGCAACGGCTAAGGTAGGGTAGTATCTTGGCCGACTCAATAAAACGCGCTCAGAAACGCAAGATTGGGCCTTTCCGACGGTGTAACAGCCTCCGCTCTGCTTGTCAATATTCAAAAAGTAGTCTCTGACAAGATGAATCATGAAATTTTCTCCTTTTCGACACCCTCAAGTAAACTTTCTAAGGGCAGGCCCAAAACCTGAGCAACCCGGCGGATGGAATTTTCATTGCAGGACTTGCCACCACGCAAGGCGGTAATAGTTGCGCGAGATACAGCTGCTTTGTCCGCCAGCTCCTGAACTTTCATATCCCGCCGGGCCATCTCTGCGATAAGCTTTACACGGTCAATTCGCATTTATAGTCACCTCTTTCTGAAACTCAAAAGAATTTCTAATTAGATTATACTCGTTCATTTGAATTAGTCAATAGAGAGGCAAAAGATTCTTTTGAGTTTTTTGCGTGAGTGTGGTATTATAGAAAAGAGGTGACTGCAAATGAAAAATGATAGCATAGCGGCCAGAATCAAAGAGGCAAGAGAGGCCGCTGGACTAACACAGGCTCAACTTGCAAAAATAGTGGGAACAACTTCACAAAACATAAGCCAGTACGAGCGAGGCCTTAGAAAGCCTAAAATCGAGATGATGAAAAAGCTTGCAGATGCGCTTGGATGTTCAGCTTCTGATTTTGATGAAAGTTTGGCAGCGTTGGTATCGGTAGGGGATAATATACGCTACTGGCGAAAAAATGAAGGAATGACTATTCGAGAATTTAGCGAAAAAGCAGGAGTAAATTCTGAGACCATAAGACAATACGAGAATGGTTCCATGTCGCCCAAGAAAGATGACGTAAAAAAGATGGCAAGTGCTCTGAACGATACGCCGGATTTATTTTATCTTGATACAGAGTCAGACCCTGATCGTTGGCCGCCAGAGCGTTATGCATGTCGTGATTTGGCAAGTTATATAGCCATCATGAAAGCAATTTTGTTAAAACGGAAAGCAGACCCGACACCGCTTACACCTGAAAAAGAAAGAACATGGGCATATAATGAAATTCCGTTTATTGCGGAAAAGTATGGTGTTAAGGAAGAATGGTTGAAAGAGGCTTATGATACCCATTCTCTCGGAGGTGGAGCATCCGACCCATTAGAGATGGTGGATGCTATCCCGTATGAGTGCTTACAAATTATCGATATTATGAATTTTATGAATGCGGCTGGACGTCAAATCGCAGTTGAACGAGTGTCTGAACTTGCACAACTTCTCCAATACCAAAATCCTGCATGGTATGAAACTATGGATTTGCCACCTGTGGAAGTGGTTGGGACGCCTCCGGGGTGTAAAACGACATCTGATGAAGAGTGAAATACCTGAAAAGAAAGACGGGTGAGCCTATGGCAAAAATAACAAAGCGCACCAAGAAAGACGGCTCCTGCTCCTACTGCATCCGCGTTTCCAACGGCTATGACCGTCTGGGGCGTCAAGTGCTGGTAAATCGCACCTACACGCCCCCGCCGGGCCTGACCGGGAAGAAGCTGGAAAAAGAGCTGCAGCGGCAGGCGGACGCATTCGAGCAGGAAGTGCGCAGCGGCATCTCTCTTGACGCCTCCATGAAGTTGGATGACCTGATAGAGCGCTGGTTCACTGAGTACGCCGAAAAGAAGCTCAAACCCAAGACTGTGTACGACTATCGGCGGCTTGTGCCGCGTATCTCTGCCGGGCTGGGACAGCTGAAGGTGTGCCAAGTGAAGCCCTCGCACCTCATGGCCTTTTACTCGAACCTCGAAGAGCAGGGCGTGCGGGAAGATAGCGCCTATACTGCGGCCCCGGCCCTGCTGGAACTGCTGCCAAAGGGCAGGCGCGGCCAGATCGCGGAGGCGGCGGGAGTGTCGGAACGGACGATGGCGACGCTGTACAGGGGCGGGAACATCAGCCGGACAACTGCCGAAAAGGTAGCCAGCGCCGCCGGGCTGCCCCTTTCCAAGGCTTTTATAGAGCATAGCAAGGCAGGCGGCAGGCTCAACGGGAACACGGTGCAGCACTATCACCGAATGCTGTCCAGTGTGTTCACCAAGGCCGTGCAGTGGGGGCTTGTAGCAGAGAACCCGTGCAAGCGTGCAGAGGCTCCAAAGGCACAGGAAGTGGACGTGCAGGCACTGGAAGAGAAAGACGTTGTGCGCCTGCTGGAAGCCCTACAGGATGCGCCCACACAGTACAGCGTTATCACACAGCTTGCCTTGCTCACAGGTGCCCGCCGGGGCGAGATATGCGCCCTGCGGTGGTCGGATATTGACATGGATGCGGGAACGATTTCAATAGAGCGCACCTTGCAGCACATCCCGGGCAAAGGCACGGTGTTCAACCCGCCCAAAACAAAACGCTCCCGGCGGTGCGTGAAAGTCGGGCCGGACTGTGTGCAGCTCTTGCAGGAATACCGCCAGCACCAAAAGGCGGAACGTTTCAAAATCGGCTCTGAGTGGGTGCGCCGGGTGGAGATCGAGGGGAAGCGGGTAGAAAATGACCTGCTTTTCACCAAGTGGAATGGCGCACCGATGGACCCGGACGACGTGACGACATGGTTCGGGCGGTTTCTGGCTGCTCATAACCTCCCGGCGGTGCACTTCCACAGCCTGCGCCACACCAACGCCAGCTTGCTGATCGCGGCCCATGTGCCTGTCACAACGGTCTCGGGCCGTCTGGGCCACGCCAAGACCAGCACCACCACGGATATTTACGCCGGATTCATCCAATCGGCAGATGCAGCGGCCGCAGAGGCCCTGACAGGCGTGTTTGACCGTATCCGGGAAAAGAGCCACGCATGACACCCAAAGACGCAATACAGCCCACAGGAAGCAAGGAAAACCCCGCTAGGCCTGTGGGCTGCTTTCTTTCTGTCTGCGGTTCTGAGTTGCTATCGTGTCCACTGTGAACACCGTAAGGCAAAATTGCCGGAAAGTGCCTTATTTTTGCCTTACTGAACGAAAAAACAGTGATTCGAAGGTGAACGAACAAACACAAAAAACACGTTGATTCTATATAAAATAGAATGTTCAAAAACGGTCAAACTCGTAATAAGACTATTTTGTAATCAGTGGGTTGCAGGTTCAACTCCTGTCACCAGCTCCATTTAAGGCACCTGAATCCGTTGAGGGTTCGGGTGTTTTTCTTTTGGGAAGAGGCTGCCCGCATTCCTGCAAAATAATTTGCGGCAAAAAACTTGACAAATCCCCGGGGCAGTGGTAAGATATACAGGCAGTCCGGTACGGACTGTGAAAAGAATATGGGCGTGTTCCCGAGTGGCCAATGGGGACAGACTGTAAATCTGCTGCTTTTCAGCTTCGGTGGTTCGAATCCACCCGCGCCCACCAAGAACTCCAGTATCCGAACCGGGTACTGGAGTTTCTGTTTTGTAGAAACATATCAAGGGGATCGTAGCGGGTGGATTCGAACAGCATCGGCCGCCGCCATCCGTCCCGGCATCTAAAAAAGCCCCAGTGTAGAAATACACTGGGGCTTTTTCCAGAAAAATTATCCTTTCATCGGCACAAAACCGATTAAGTCCTTGACGACCTCACCGCCGATGATGAGGCCCGCCACCGACGGCACAAAGGCGTTGGAGCCGGGGACAGAGCGGCGGATGGTGCACTTGCGCTGGGTGCCCGGAGGGCAGATGCAGTGGTCCTTGCAGCTGATGGAATCGTCCTCAATGGGGGTCATGACGGGCTCCTTGGAGTAGACGACTTTCAGGTGCTTGATGCGGCGCTTACGGCACTCGGTGCGCATAACCTTGGCCAGCGGGCAGACGGAGGTCTTGTAGATGTCCGTCACCTCAAAGCGGGTGGGGTCCATCTTGTTGCCGGCACCCATGGCGCAGATGATGGGCACACCGGCCTCTTTTGCCTTGACCACCAGCGCGATTTTCCCCGTAACGGTATCAATGGCATCCACGACGTAATCATACTGGGTGAAATCGAACTGATCCTGCGTCTCCGGAGTGAAGAACGTCTTGTAGGTGGTCACTTTGATGTTGGGGTCGATATCGTGGATGCGTTCTGCGGCCACATCCACCTTATACTGGCCCACCGTCTTGCGGGTGGCCACGATCTGGCGGTTGAGGTTGGTGAGGCAGACCTTATCGTCGTCGATCAGGTCCAGCGCTCCCACGCCGCTGCGGGCCAATGCCTCCACGGTATAGCCACCCACACCGCCGATGCCAAACACAGCCACTCGGCAGTGGTGTAATTTTTCCATTGCCTCTGCACCCAGCAGCAGCTGCGTGCGGGAATATTGATCTTGCATAAATTTCCTACCCTTTTCTCTACGATTGCACCTGACGTTTCACCGTGCGGCGCAGTTATTTTTGTTTTTCGATCGCTGTTCTCCCGACTGCCAAGGGCTCCCCTGATCGGAAAGACTCCCCCGGTCGGGGGAGGTGGCACGAAAGTGCCGAAAGGGGAGTGGCTGGCATCGCAAAGCGATGACTGAGAGGTTTATCTCTCTACACTCGTGATCGTCCCGCCGCCCAGGACGACATCCCCCTGATACAGCACCACGGCCTGGCCGGGGGTAGGGGCACGCTGGGGCTGGTCAAATTCCAGCCGGAAACCGCCCTCCGCGGGGAAAACGGTGGCAGGCTGTTCCACCTGATGGTACCGGGTGCGGGCGGTTACCCGCAGCGGCTCCGTCAGCCCCGGAACGCTGATCCAGTTGACCTCGTCCGCATAGACGATGCGGTCAAACAGGGCATCCTCCGGGCCGACTGTGACGGTGTTGGCCTGCATATCCTTGGCGCAGACATAGACCGGTGCCCCCATAGCAAGGCCCAGCCCCTTGCGCTGACCGATGGTGTACCGGACAGCTCCCTGATGGGTGCCCACCCGGCTGCCGTTTTCATCGAGGAAATCGCCGGGAGGATAATGCTTTCCCGTAAAGTCCTCCATGAACTTGGCGTAATCCCGGTCGGGCACAAAGCAGATGTCCTGGCTGTCGTGCTTGCGGGCGTTGATGAAGTGCCGCTTCTCCGCAATCTCCCGCACCTCGGTCTTGTGCAGGCCGCCCAGCGGCAGGCGGACCCGGGCCAGCTGCTCCTGGGTGAGGTTGTACAGCACATAGCTCTGGTCTTTGCCCTCGTCCAGTCCCTTTTTCAGGAGCCAGCGGCCCGTGGCCTCGTCCTGCTCCACCCGGGCATAATGGCCCGTGACCACATAGTCGATGCCGTGGGCGTCGGCCCAGCGGAGCAGATGGTCAAATTTCATATACTTGTTGCAGTCGATGCAGGGGTTGGGCGTGCCGCCCGCCTCATACACCCGGATGAATTTCTCGATGATCTTCTCCCGGAAATCGGCGGTAAAATCCACCACCTCATAGGGGATGTCCATGGCAAACGCCACCTCAGCGGCATCCTCGATATCCCGTTCCGAGCAGCAGGTGTGGAAACCGGACTGTCCCAGCGTCTCGTTGCGGGTAAGCCGCATGGTAACGCCCGTGCACTCACAGCCCGCCTGTTGCATCAGCCATGCCGCCACCGAGCTGTCCACGCCTCCGCTCATGGCAATGAGCGCCTTGGGCTGGTTCTGTGTCTCTGTCATGCAAATACTCCTGTTGTGTTCAACATACCAAGTCAGTAGTTATAATACTACCGCACAATTTTTCGCTTGTCAAGTCGTGCAAAATCACGGATCCAATTCTATTTTCACCGCTGCCAGCAGGGCTTTCCGTTCGTTGGGGAGCTGCCCCGTGATGACGGCTTCCAGCAAAGCTTCCAGCTGTCCGCGCAGGCCCGGGCCGGGCTTTGCGCCAAGCGCCATCAGGTCCCGGCCATTGACGGCCAATTGCCCCACCCGGCAGCAGGCGTTTTCCGCTTGCAGCCGGCCTGCTGCCGTTTGCAGGGCCGCAAAGGCAGCCGCCTGTTCCGGCCTGTGGGCCGCGCAGAGAGCCAGCAGACGGCGGAGGGGATCCGGCTCCAGCCGGCCCAGCAGGCGTCTGGCCTGGATCGCCCGGGCAGCCGTTTTTTCTTCCGGAACCAGCCCGGCCTCCCGGACAAGGGTGGTCACTTCCTCGATGAGGGCATTGGAACAGCGCAGCTGTTTGAGCGCTTTCCGTGTCCCCTGCTCCCCCAGCGGGAGCAAAAGTGCCGCCAGCCGGGCGGACACCTCCGGCAGGCCTTCGGGCAGTGCGTCGATGATGGCCCGGGCCGCTTCAAACCGCGGGGCGTTTTCCGGCGTGAACAGCTCCGGCAGCACCACCGCAAAAACGGCGGGCTCCATCCACGTTCCGGGCTTGGGCGCTGCCAGCAGACGGGTCAGTTCCTCCGTGATACGCTCGATGGAGACGCAGTCCAGATGGGCACAGAGCTCCCGCGCCGCCTGCCCGGTAGCCGGGTCGATTTCAAAGCCAAACCGCGCCGCGAACCGGTAGAGCCGCAGGATGCGGAGGGCATCCTCGGTAAAGCGCTGATGGGGCACGCCCACAGCCCGGACAAGGCCCCGGGCCAGGTCTTTCTGCCCGCCAAAGGGGTCGATAAGCCCCTCCTCGGCGCTGTAGGCCATGGCGTTGATGGTAAAATCCCGCCGGGCCAGGTCTTCTTTCACGTCCGGCACAAAAGCCACGGAATCCGGGTGGCGGCCATCCGAGTAGCTGCCCTCGGTGCGGAAAGTCGTCGTCTCGTAGAGTTTTCCACCATATTTGACCGTCACGGTGCCGTGCTGTAAACCCGTTGGGATGCACTGCTCTTTCCCGAATCGATCCAGCACCTGCCGGGGCAGAGCGCTGGTGCAGAGGTCCCAATCGTGGGGCGTAAGACCCAGAAGGCTGTCCCGGACGCAGCCGCCCACGGCGTAAGCCGCATAGCCTGCCCCGTGCAGGGCATCCAGCAGAGCTGCCGCGCCGGGGTCCAGTTTGATTTTATGGTCAGCCATGGGGTTCCTCCTCGAATTGCAGGGTCAGCTGCTTGCCGTCAAAGCCGCACTCCGCCCGCGGGAACGCCCCCTGCGCAAAGTGCAGGCACTCCTCCGGCTCCGTGATCATGGGCGAATAGTGCACCAGCCAGAGCCGCTTTGCCCCGGCCCGGGCGGCGAGGGCCGCGCTCTGCCCAAATGTGCTGTGACCGTACTGTTTTGCCTGGGCTTCCTGCTCCGGCTCCGCATAGGTGGCATCGCAGAGGAGCAGGTCGGCGTCCTGAGCCGCTGCCTCCAGCGCCGGGCAGGGAGCCGTATCCCCGGAGAAGACGAATTTCAAGCCCCGGCGCGGCGGGCCCAGCACCTCTGCCGGGGTCACTTCCCACTCCCTCACCTGTACCGTCTCTCCGTGCTGTAATTTTTTCCAGTCTGCCACAGGCACGCCCAGCGCCCGGGCCTTTTCGGGCAGGAATCGTCCGGCCCGGGGCAGCGTGAGCGCATACCCCTGGCTGGGCACCCGGTGCCGGGTGGGGATGGGCAGCAGCTGTGCCCCCACAGGCCAGCCAAAGGCCGCAAGGTCTACGGGGTCTTTTTCCAGCTGCCGGGCCCGGATGGGATACGGCAGCGGCCCGGTCAGGGTGCGCAGGGCAGGCCAGATGGCATCCAGCCCGGCAGGCCCGTAGAGCGCCAGCGGGCGGGTACGGCCCTGACAGCCCAGCGTCTGCAGCAGCCCCGGCAGACCAAAGGTATGGTCGCCATGGTAATGCGTCAGGCAGATCGCGTCCAGCTTCATCAAATTGACCCCGGCCCGGCGGGCGGCGGCCTGGGTGCCCTCGCCGCAGTCAAACAGCAGGCTGTGGCCCACGCATTCGGCTGCCGCCGCTGTCAGTGCCCGGTCCGGCAGGGGCATGGTGGCCGCCGTGCCCAGCAGTGTAATGGTCAGCATACAAACTCTCCCCACAGAAAAATCATTCAGCTATAGTGTACCACACTTGCGTCCCGCGCACAATCGCCGCCCGTGGTGCATACCATGGGGCAGCAACACAAAACAAGGAGGGAGCGCCATGCAGCGCAAACGTCCGCCCCCGGCCCAGCGGCAGATCTGGACCATTCTGCTCATTCTTGCTCTTCTGGTACTGTTCGTGCTGACGGTAGGAACCAGCTGCACCGCTAACCCGCACCTGTACGGCGGGCGGGGGCTGGTGGTGTTCCTGCCCGCTTCCACAACGCCCAGCAGCATCCTGGCGCCGTTTTAGAGCAATTCAGGACTGTGAAGTATTACTTTTGTGTCCTGAATCAAAACTTTTTTAAAAAACGTGTTGACAACCAACCCACCGCAGGAGTAGAATACTGCCAAACCAGTGAGAGGGCATAAGTACCCCCACGATCCCCTGCTTTCCCAGAGAGTGCCGCGTTTGGTGGGAGCGGCGCAGAGCAGCTGTGGGCGGGAATGGGCCTTTGAGGGCAAACCAAACCGTATGGTGTAAATTTTATGGCATACGCAGTAGGGGCGACGGAGAGCGTCTCCGTGAACAAAGCCGGTATGTGTTGGCATATCACGAGAGGGCGGGGCGCAAATCCCGCCAAAATTGGGTGGCACCGCAGGAGTGCTGGCTCGTTCAAAAATTTGAATGTTGGCCGCTCTTGTCCCAATACACGAAATGTGTTTGGGATAAGGGCGGCTTTTTATTTGCCATAAGTCCCTTGTCCCACAGAGTGAAGAGGCGCGCTGGTTTGCGACAGCGGCCCCGGAAAGGACAAGCCTTATGAAGACCGAAACGAACATCCCGTACAAGTATTACCTGGAAGAATCCGAGCTGCCCACCGCATGGTACAATGTGCGGGCGGACATGAAAAACAAGCCCGCTCCCCTGCTCAATCCCGGCACCCTGCAGCCCATGACCGCCAAAGAGCTGGACGGCGTTTTCTGCGATGAGCTGGTGCAGCAGGAGCTGGACGACACTACCGCCTATATCCCCATTCCGGACGAGATCCGCGAATACTACCGGATGTATCGTCCGAGCCCCCTGTGCCGTGCCTACCGGCTGGAAGAAGCCCTGGGCACCCCGGCCAAGATCTACTATAAGTTTGAGGGCAACAACACCAGCGGCAGCCACAAGCTGAACAGCGCCATTGCGCAGGCCTACTACGCCAAGAAGCAGGGCCTGAAAGGCGTGACCACTGAGACGGGTGCCGGCCAGTGGGGCACGGCGCTCTCCATGGCCTGCAGCTACTTCGGGCTGGATTGCAAGGTCTACATGGTCAAGGTGAGCTACGAGCAGAAGCCGTTCCGCCGCGAGGTAATGCGCACCTACGGTGCTTCCGTCACCCCAAGTCCCAGCATGACCACCAATGTAGGCCGCAAGATCCTGGCCGAGCACCCGGACACCACGGGCAGCCTGGGCTGCGCCATCAGCGAGGCGGTGGAAGTTGCCACCTCCACCCCGGGCTACCGCTATGTGCTGGGCAGTGTGCTCAACCAAGTGCTTCTCCACCAGAGCGTCATCGGTCTGGAGACCAAGACCGCACTGGACAAACTGGGCGTCAAGCCTGACATCATCATCGGCTGCGCGGGCGGCGGCAGCAACCTGGGCGGCCTTATCAGCCCGTTCATGGGCGAAAAGCTCCGGGGCGAGGCAGACTACCGCTTTATTGCGGTAGAACCCGCCAGCTGCCCCAGCCTGACCCGCGGCAAGTTCGTGTACGACTTCTGCGACACCGGCATGGTCTGCCCGCTGGCCAAGATGTACACTCTGGGCTCCGGCTTCATCCCCAGCCCCAACCACGCAGGCGGCCTGCGCTACCACGGCATGAGCAGCATCCTGAGCCAGCTCTACCACGACGGCCTGATGGAGGCCCGCAGCGTGGAGCAGACCAGCGTGTTTGAGGCCGCTGAGCAGTTCGCCCGCATTGAGGGTATCCTCCCCGCCCCGGAGAGCAGCCACGCCATTCGGGTGGCCATCGACGAAGCGCTCAAGTGCAAGGAGACCGGCGAGGAAAAGACCATCGTCTTCGGCCTGACGGGCACCGGCTACTTTGACATGGTGGCCTATGAGAAATTCCATGACGGCAAGATGACCGATTCCATTCCCACCGACGCCGACCTGCAGAAAGGCTTTGACGGCATCCCGCAGTTCCCCGGCAACGAGATCTGATTCCATATATAAATAGGATATAGCACCAAAAAGCGGCTGTATGAGAAGCTTCCCATACAGCCGCTTTTGCAATCTAGATTTTACTGAAGAACCGCTAAAATCATATAATAGTCGCCATCAATGTTCAACTTTGCACCTGCATATCCAATCTTTTTATCTTTTACAGAATAACCCTCTTTAACAATAGAGCTGGACAATCCACTTGCAACGAGGTCCACTGCCGCTCCTTTTTGAGCCACTGTCACAGCTACCTCAGTATCGTCGCTAAAGCCAGCAGACTCCAGGATCATTTCAATCATTGCCCCTGCTACATCCGGATCATCAAACTTTTGTCCGGCCTGTCCTGCTGCATTTATTGCAGTTGCAAAGCGATCGCCAAGGTTTTCATCGTAAGTAAGATTTGCATTCAACTTTTTATTAATAGCATCCGTTAACTGCTGACCCGTATACTTAAATATGCTGCTTGAGCTACTTCCACTTCCACCGCCGCAAGCAGTCAGCATTGTCAAAGCCATTACACTGACCAGCAGCATAGCCACAAGCTTTTTTAAATGTTTCATTATAAATTCCTCCCGATTTATTTTACAGATATTGTAAAATCACAACTCCGTAATCCCAGTTTACCCCCCCCCCGACTACTTTTGTCAACTGAATTTGAACAATCCATTTATTTTCAGCGACATTCCAAAAATGCAGCTGTTTTTTCAGCATTTTAACGGTTTTGTGAATCGACTTTACGTTGCTTGACAAACAGGAGAAAAATCACTATACTACAAATAGAAGGGCGCTGTCCTGCAAATGGTCAGCCCACTTTCTCGGCAATCATTTTAGAAAGTAAAACGACCGCTCGGTTTGGTAGGCTCGAGGCGGTCGTTTACTTTTTGTCTGAAAAATGTTTGGCGTCATGCTTTGTGGTTTGAAACACATCTTTGGCAACCATCCAGACGAATGGCGCCAGACCGGTGAACAGGTTCACCAGAAGATTCAGCAGATTCACAACAAAATTCAAAGTATCCATAATGGACATCCTCCTTTGGGTCTCCTGTAAGTAAAACATTCGGACCACCCGGAGGACGCAAAGTAGGCCTCCTCCGGGCGTGATTGCCGGGAAGAGCCTGACCACCTGCATTGCAGACAGCGCCTTTTTCCTGCCATAACTGGCATTAATAACAGGATAACATAATCCCCGATAAATTGCAACGGAACGCACAAAAGAGCGGCTGCTTCGCAGCCGCTCTTTTGCTTTTGATTTTGTTGCACAAAACGACACAAAAGGAAGAATATCGGAGAAAAATGGAACGTTTCTCGCAAAACGGGGGACATTCTGCCAGAGAGCTGCCGCCGGGGAATTACTCGCCGCGGACAGCCGCAAAACCTGCCTCGAGGTCGGCGATGATATCGTCGATGTGCTCGGTGCCGATGGACAGGCGGATGGTGTTCTGGTAGATCTGCT
>OIWS01001312.1_pt1 | contig 25623 bp, 22 predicted proteins | sample 1587611 | NCBI WGS metagenome assembly OIWS01 (sample SAMEA3888919, study PRJEB22519) | human gut metagenome | biome: human gut; feature: human-associated habitat; material: faeces | place: Denmark | collected 2010 | reverse complement strand
CCAAGGAATAAGAAAAAGCAATTTGAAATCGTCCGCAAACTGCGGACGATTTTTACTCTGTGCTACAACTCGCTGAATATGTCTCTGCCATTATCTTTCCGTAAATGTCGCATGGCGCGTGCGATGCTTTGTTTACTCGTCTACTCGTCTATTGACAGCCTGTCGAAGACCTGCGAAACTTGAGTTAAAATTCATAATCCTTGGCCAGTCCGCCTTCGCTCGTCTCCTTATATAGCGATGGCAGGTCGTGGCCCGTCTGTTTCATCACGTTCACCACACGGTCAAACGATACGCGGTGCTTACCGTCAGACAGCGATGCATACAGGTTAGCATCCAATGCACGTGTGGCAGCAAAGGCGTTACGCTCGATACACGGAATTTGAACCAGTCCGCACACAGGGTCACAGGTCATGCCTAAGTGGTGCTCCAAGCCCATCTCGGCCGCATATTCTATCTGCGACGGTGTGCCGCCAAACAGTTGGCAAGCAGCAGCCGATGCCATCGCACAGGCCACGCCTACCTCGCCTTGGCAGCCCACCTCAGCGCCTGATATAGAGGCATTTTTCTTCACAATGTTGCCAAACAATCCTGCCGTGGCCAGGGCATGCAGTATGCGGGTGTCGCTCACCTCATGGCTGCGCGACATGTGGTACAGCACGGCGGGCATCACGCCACACGACCCACAGGTGGGAGCCGTAACAATGGTTCCGCCCGACGCGTTCTCCTCGCTCACCGCCAGTGCATAGGCCGACACCAAGCAACGCGACGCCAGCGATGGCTTATAGCCTTGCGCCTTTACAAAGTAGGTCGATGCCTTGCGCGGTAGGTTCAGCGGACCTGGCAACGCTCCCTCATGGTCGAGGCCACGCTCTACCGACTCCTGCATGGCTTTCCATACCTCCATCAAATAGTCCCAGATGTCGCTCTCCTCACATTCGTCTACATATTCCCAGTAGCTTCGGCCGTGGTTGTCGCACCATGTCAGTATCTCTTTCAGCGTGTTCTTTTTATACACGTCCTTTACATCGGTGAGCCAACGGATCTCGCCACCCTCTGACAGCGCACCACCGCCCACGCTATACACCGTCCAGCTGTCTACCTCATGTCCATCTTCGTCAAAGGCGCTGAAGGTCATGCCGTTAGGGTGGAAGGGCAGAAACACAGACGGCTTCCAGTCGATGTTGATGGGGGCAATAGGTTTCAGCACTTCTTCAATGGCCACATCGGTCATATGTCCCTTGCCCGTAGCTGCCAAGCTGCCATATAGTGTAGCCTTAAACGCTTTGGCATTGTGATGGTGTGCGGCAAAAATTTGTGCTGCTTTTTGCGGACCCATCGTATGGCTGCTCGATGGGCCTTTGCCTATTCTGTATAATTCTTTTAGTGATTCCATTTTTAATTATTCGTCGTATTCTTATATTTAATATGAAGCGTATCGTTAAAATATCCTCTCTTTGCAAAATTCGTTAAAATATTTGATATCTGCAAGCGATGTCTTCAAAATTAATGAAACCGTTGGTTTTTACATAATAATAAAGGTAGGAACATGAACGAACCAACAACAGAGGTTAGTAGACCTGATATCGTGCCAACAGCCAGCGACAACCAGAAATCATTATCTCCCGCAATAACAAAAGGAATGAACCCTATGATTGTTGATAACACTGTTAGCATTATGGGTGTTACTTTTCTGTTCCATGCTTTTATGAAAGACGTGATGGCAGATAATTTTGGTCTTATGCGCCTAATATTGTTATATTCGTTTACGATGTAGATGTTTGAGTTTACGCTGATGCCAGCAAGTAGCACCAGTGAGGCAAATCCTCCTTCACCGAAGTTTAGTTTCAATGCACCAAAAGCTAAAAAGACACCAATAAACGATAAGGGTATCACCAATAAAATGGCAAACGGTTGACGCAAAGAGTTGAATAATATAGATGTAATAAAAAAAACGATGACAATCACGACGCCAAGTAAAAGTATGTTTTTCCATCCGTCATGTTCTTCTCTAATACTACTATACGTCTTCTGTTTAATGCTGTAGCCCAAAACCATCTTGCTTTGCATTTGTTTGATGTCGCGTTCAATTATTTTATAGCCCATAACCAAATCGCCTATATAGTCAAATTGTATACAAAGTAGATACTCTTGGTCGTTTTTCACGATAGCATCGGCTATCTGGCGTTTTTCAACGCTGGCTACATCGTTCACCTTAAATACTTTACCATCTACATATATAGGCAAATTAGTAAATGCCCAGGTGTTGAGTTCTGAGGATGATGGTTTTAGTACGAGGGTAACAGCATTGCCCTCAAACAACACAGAAAGGCTTTGCTTGTCGTTGCCGAAACTGTTGCGTAGAGCTGCTACCGCCTTTGTAATAGTAATGCCTTGCTTGGCTAGTTTGTGTTTGTCAAAATCAAGATACAATTCCTCTTGTTTTTCGTTCCATTTTTGCCGTGCCGAATTGATAACGACACTTTTTATGCGTGGGTGCTTAAGTAACATATTACGAAATTCATTGGCATATTTATTTAGCTGGTCGTAGTTATAGCCTCGCAACCACACCTCTATGTCGCCTGCCGACATTCGCGCATCGTTTGAAAACTCCATTTGCCCAGGGCCTCCCACTGACCAGCTGCCTCCGCCTATCGTGAGTGCCTCTTTTACAATTTTATGGTGTAGTGACACAGGTATGCCTCTATCAACAGCTTCTTTTGAGAAACTGACCCAAATGTTACCATCGTTAGGCCCTGTTATATAGGTATGAAATTGTTGTATGCCTTTCTCTCTTGTGAGGAAGGCTTCCATGGGTTTTATCATGTTGTTAACTTGCTGAAGTGTGCCTCCCTCACCTATATGCACGTTGATGCCAATGCCTGTTTCTTCTGCTTCTGTGTTGATGCCTTTCTTGTGCCCTGCATTGTCAACAAAAAAGCGCAATGTGCCTCCAAGTATCTTGTCTACAGTAGAGCGCATTTGCTCACAATAATAACTGCTTCCCACCGTTTGGTTATATAGCTTTTCCCACCAGTTTGAGGGACAATCAATAGACATGGGCAGAAGAAAAACAGGAAGGCCAAATGTAAGCACTGTCACGATAAACACCGCTTTTCGGTGCGTTAGGCATATAGTTGTTGCTTTAGCATAAACGCGGTTAAATGCCATCACGTTATGTAGGCATTTCTGAACCTGATGGTATCTTGATGCATGTTTCTGCACACCCATTTTTTCCATTAAGGCGGGTACAAAGAAGGTGGCTGTAAACAGTGACGACACAAGGTTGATGATGATGGCCATTGAGAAGTCAACGAGATTTAACTTTAGATCATAGTCAAGAAAAAAGATGATAGACAATGCTCCTATTGACGTCAATGTGGCGGCAAGCATTGGCATGAACGCCTTGATATTATTACGACTGATAATGTGGTAAGCCATTACGATCACATTGTCAATCATTAAGTTGAGAGATATAGTGATACCAGCAAGTGTGTAGAAATGTATTTCAATACCTGCAATATAATATATGCCTACTGCTATACAAAGGCTTACAATAAGGCTTGTTAATACCACGATGGCCAACTTTTTGTTGCGTGTAGATATGAATGTAAATAATATCAGTATTAGCACAGTAAGTGCGCTGCGCGTATAGTTTATCTGTAAATCATGGCTTAACTGACTGCTACTGTCGTTCTCAAGATGCACTTCAAAGGTATGGGGTAGCGACTTTTCTATCGCTTTCATCATCTTCTTCACTTTCTCGCCTATAATCACCTGATTGGCATCATGTTCGGCTGTAATGTCTACAAACACAGTCTTCAAACCATTTATCCTTTCCATGTTAACAGGCTCTTCATCATCGTCGGCAATTTTTACAAAACTGTCTATCGAGACCAATTGTCCGTTGGCAGTCCTTATCTTTGTTTTACTCAAGTTAAGAATTCTATCACCGTCTGCAGCCATGTTTATACGCATCAGTTTCTTTTTGCCATCAAAATCGCTCACCATTTCCATGCCCAGTGGTTTTACGTATGAACAGTTTGTTATGGCCTCTTGTATATCTTGCATAGTTATGCCTGCTGCTTGCATCTGTCGGCTGTCGCATACGGCTGTCATCACCCGTTCTGCGGTTTCGTTTTGTTTTACTGTTTTGATGCCGCTTATTTGTCCTATCTCCGATATTATTTTGTCGTCAACCACATGTTGCATATCAACAATTGATGTGTCAGCACATATTGCATAACGTAGAAAGGGGGACGATGCCAACTTGTCTGACTGCCGTACCATGATGTGTGGATAGCTAATGCCTGTTGGCAATCTGTCCCAAACCTGTCTTATGGCTGTAGCAGCCTGAAGACGTGCAGTGGCCATGTTAGTTCCGTGTATGAAACCCAGCGTCACAATTCCGCTACCTGTGTTTGATACAGAGTTTACATACTTAATTCCCTCAATGCGCGATAGCACTTGTTCTATTTTGCTTGTAGCTTCGTCTTCTACAACGCGTGGCGACATGTTGCCCATATTAAAAGAAACGGTCATTTCAAGCAAGTCGTTTTCAGGAACTTGCTTAACCGTAAGTTTTGGCAAAAGGGCTATGCCTATAAGTGAGAAACAAACAAATGTTACTATTAGTGTGAAGGCCGAATACTTTTGTAATTGGTTCATCGTTTATAATATTTAGATGAAGATACTAAAAGTTGAAATGGTCATACAGTGAAACATCATGCTCAAAGTTGTAAAGCGTAAGGCTCTGTATGTGGTAATAAACCGTCCAGTAGTTGCGAAGGGCAGTGATATAGTTGCGTTGGGCATCGTCTTGTCTACTACGGGCCAGTAGCAAACTGTTTACATCGGTTTTGCCTATCATAAATCTACGCTGTATTTGCTGATAAGCCACTGACGCAATATCTCGTGCCTCATGGGCAGCTTTTATCAGCTTGCCTTGTATGTTAAAGTCGTTTACGGCAAGCACGATATCTTCTTTCATCTTTAAATCGTCTTGTTCTATCTCGGTCAAAGTTAGGGCTAAGTCGCTTTTCGCTTTGTTTACCTTCCCTTTTCTGATGCCCCAGTCTATAAGGGGTATTGATACTGATACCGACACCAGTTCTTGATGAAGCGGTTTTTTGTAGGCATCTGAAAAATTGTCGGCTACCTGATTGAAACCTATACTTGCATCAATTTGTGCGTTGAAAGCTGACGAACGTTTGGTATATTGCAAGTTTTGTTCCGATTCTAACCTACGTTGGCGCAATTCGGCGTATTTGGGGTTGTAGAGATGTGCCATTTCTATCGCTTTGCTTACATCTATTTGTGTAAGTATGGGTTCATGTGGCATCTCGGCCACAATGCTGGTTGTCTTTTCCATACGTAAGTAGATGGCCAACTGTGACATAGCGCGGTTGAGTGTTGTGCGTGCATTTTCTAAGGTGTTACCGGCGTTTAATGCTTCAAGTTTTAGTGTAAGTAAATCGGCTTGGGTAATTGATGCAATCTTGAATCTTTGACTACCCACAGTGAAAAGCGAATCGGCTATCGTTTTGCTATTCTTCGCCATCTCATATTCTTTTTGAGCAAGAGCAAGGCTGAAAAACAAACTTGTTACCTCTTCTGATACTCTACTTATGTTATATACCAACTGCTTTCGGCTTTTCTCATATTTAAGAGGTTCAATTTGTTTATCCCATTTAAATGGGTTGTAGCCAATGAGCGTTTGGTTATAGCCAATTCTTATGGGGACACTTGAGTACTGGGTAGAGCGTGAGTTGCCAAAATTGCGCATGTAGTCAAGGCTTGAGTTGATATAGAATGTACCTCCTGTGAGAGGTAAATTTTGGGTGATACTCAAGCCACCGCCTGTGCTTAACATTTGTTGCTGTCTATATACATCTTGGTCTTCGCCCGAGTCGTATCGGTTGGTGATGTACCGATAATAGGTTATTGGCGTAAGTTTCAGTGTGAGCTGTGGCAGTTGTTGGGCTTTATATGCTACATACGTCCAGTAGCTTGACATATATTCATTGCGATATTGTGCCACGGCTTTTGATGAGGCGTTGGCTATATCCAGCGCTTTCTGCAGTGACATAACTTCTTTTGGTTGCTGTGCTCTCAATGGCATTGCATATAATGCTATGAGCATGGCAAATGTGTATGTAATTATTTTCTTTTTCATTTACTTGCTTTTTATAAAGGTGCAATATATAAGGGGTATGATAAACAGGCTTACCAATGTGCCAAAAAAGATGGCTGATGTCATGGCCACGGCAAGTGAACGCTGCAGTTCTGACCCTAAGTCTGATGATAGGAAAAAAGGTATCATACCAGTAATGGTCGTAAGCGAGGTCATAATGATGGCACGCAGACGTCGGTGTCCTGCTTCATGCACTGCTACAGTAAGATTCATTCCCTTGGCGCGTAACGTATTGATGGCATCAATTTTTAGTATCGAGTCGTTCACAACAATGCCGCAAGAAGCAATGATGCCTATGGCTGACATAATGTTGAGCGAATAGCCACAAACCCATAATGTGGCCAGTGCCAGAGAGGTGTCTATTGGTATTTCAAGTAGCACAATTAATGGCTGTTTGAAACTTTCAAACTGTGCGCAAAGTATAAAATACATGAGTAGCAGTGACACGAAGAAAATGAAAATCAGTTGGCGTATTGTTTCCTTGCTTGTAAAATATTTGCCCGAGAAATCAATGTTCCATCCCTTGTGCTTGTTGCCAGAAAATTCGCGCTTGAGATTGTCTATTAAGGCAGGCTTGTCGTTAACGTTGTCAAAGATATAAGGAATGTATATATCGTGTTTCCCTGCCACAATCGTTTTGAAGCCTTCGGTGCTGCTCGTACTGATAAATTCTGAAACGGGCACCATAGCGGCCTCTCCAGTTACACTTTTGATGGGCACCATAGCTTTTGCTAAATAGTTGTTTATAGTGCCACCATCACCAGCAATTAGTACAGGCATGTTCTCGCGGGCCGATTTAAGATTGGTGGCCTCAGCATCTTGAAACACTTGTTGAAAACTGTTTGATAAATCGTTTATGCTAAGGCCGTAGACCATTGCTTTCTGTGTGTTGACATTGATTGTAATCTGTTGTTGTTTGGCAATGGTCACTGGCGATAACCCTGTACAACTTGTTATGGATTTGTTTAATTGCTGTACGTCATTTATTGTTATTGCTTGTTGTAAGTTGTCGGGGCTTACCTCGGCCACGATGTCTGGTTCTGACAAAGAAAACACTTTGTTGAAGATGTTGTCGGGCGTTTCAAATGTGATTTGTGCTTCAGGCCACTTACTTTTTATATATTTTTGTATGCTTGTTTGGGCTTTATGCATCTGTTCGCGACTATCGGTTGTCAGATATACAAACGACTCGTTAGGTGACATCATTGAGTGGTCGTTTAGCATATAACCTTGATGACCAATTTCTGCCACATATTCTTTAACCGCTGTGCCTGCTGCTTTGATGCTCGCTTGGGTTCGTGCGGTGTTTTCTGTTGTCTCAATGCTTTCGTTCCAGTCTATTTTTATGGTTGTATCATTCTGCTCAAGCTTAGGAAACAGTTCTTTGGGTATACAGGTAAATAATAGGGCGCATAGTGGTAATGTGGCTATCACAAAACATAGCCATATTTTCTTGTGTTTAAACACTCTGTTTATGCCATTATTGTATGTCTTTAACATCCATCCGCTCAGTTTGCTGCTTGTGTTGCTGTTCCATTTGCGGTTTAATAGTTTGGTTTGCGATACTAATAAATATACCACTGGCAGTAAGAATACAGCTACAATATATGAACTGAGTAGGCCAAAAGTTATTGAATAAGCTTCATCAGAGAATAACGCTCCTGAAATATCGCTTATGAAGATTAAGGGTACAAACACCACAACTGAGGTAAGCGACGAACTGAGCATTGGTGTTATCATCTCGGCAGTACCGCGAGCACATGAGGCTATAAGTGTTTCACCGCGTTCGCAATGTTGCGAGATGTTTTCTGTCACAATTAATGCGTTGTCTATCATCATGCCTACTACGAGCACCATGCCCGACAACGAAATGGTGTTGAGCGAGATATTGAATATGAAAAAGAACAGAAACGTAAGTATCATGGCCTCAATCATGCATATAGCTACAATAACAGGAGCTTTTATGTCGCCCATGAATAGTAGCGCTGCAACAAACATTAAAATAAAGGCCAGTGCAAAGTTTTGACTGAGCGAGGAAATGGTGTAATCAAGTAGTTCGGTTTGGTTCCTGTTTACAGTAAAGTCTATCTCTGGATAGGCTTTCGAAAAGGTTTCAAGAGTCTGTTTCACTTTTGATTTCAGGGCATCCATGTTAGAACTGCCACGCTTTATGACGGCCAGCGATATGGCCCTCTTCTCATTCAACAGTACCTTACCCATTGTTGTTGAGGCGGTGATTCTTACATCGCAGAAATCTTGAATCTGATACATACGTCCATTTTTGTTTAGAAATATATTGCGTACGTCATCTGTAGTTCTTATGATGCTTCCTATATGTAGGTCGTATTCGTAACATCCGTCATGTACTGTCATTGTTCCTGGGTTAACATTGCTATTAACCAGTGCGTTGCGCAAATCGGCATCAGTTACCCCTGCTTGTTCCATCTTGCTGCGGTCGGGTTTCAGCATGATTGTCTTTTGTGGCACCCCTGTCATGTCGGTCATTGCTACTTCTGGCAACTGCTCAATTCGTCGCTGCACTACATGCCGAGCGACATCACACATTTGTAAAAAGTGTGCCTCTGATGTATCCTTTAGCGTCATGTTGACATATAGTACGGGTATGTCAGTGGCGTTTGCTTTTACGGCTTTGGGTCGTAATACGTTTTTAGGCAGTAAGCCTGATACGGCATCAATCTTTTCGTTCACTTCAATAAATGCCAGATTGATGTCTGTTTCATAATCAAATTTTAGTTTGATATTGCTTATGCCATCTTGCGATTGGCTTTTTATCTCTTTTAACCCTCCTACTTGCATCAGCTGACGGCGCAATGGTTTGGCGACGCCGTTGTCTATTTGTTGGGCAGACAGTTCTGGGGCTGTGGCTTGCACATTAATTTCAGGTATTGGTATAGAGGGTAGAAGTGATACAGGTAACTGATTGAATGTGGCAAAACCCAATAGCATGATAGCCACAAATGTCATGGTTACAGCAATAGGTCTTTGCAGAAGATATTTTACCATGTTCATATTTCTATTTCAAGATTTCTTAATTATGTATTTTTACTTCTGTGCCATGTGATAGGTTCTGATTGTTGCTCACAATTATCTCCATGCCTTGCTCTAATCCCTTGGTCACTACACATTCGTTCATGTTTTCTGCTCCTGTTTGTACGTAGTGCCAAACAGCCTTGCCATTGTCTACTGTGAATACTACTAAACGGTTTGAACGGTGAACCAATGCTGTTTTAGGTACCACAATTTGCGACTTGAATACTCGATGCACACTTACACCCACATTCATGCCGCTTAATAAGTAGTCGCAGTGGCTTACCCTTGCTGTTACCTTTATCATACCATTCTCGTCAACAAGAGGGTTTATGGCTGTTACAGTTCCGTTCACAGCTTTTTGTCTTGGATCTATGGGGGTTATGACGACACGTTCGCCTGTGTGCACCATCTGAAGTTCGTTTTCCAATACGGTAAACTCTACATCCATATTTGTCGTATTAATGATTCTGCACAATGGGGTAGATGTAGAAACATTGTGTGCCTTACTTGTCACATTGGCCACTACACCAGCAAATGGAGCACGCAAACGGGTATTGGCTATATCATATTTTGTCTTCTCTATGTCGTTTTTACACCGTTCATAACCACTTTTTATCATTGCTAACCGCATTATATCTTTGGGTACACGTGAAAAGTCATCAGGGGCATAGCCTTGGCCTATCAGTATGTCTTGAAGTTCAAGTTTGGCTTGCTCCATGTTTATATTAGCCTGTTTTAAAGCGTTTCGCAGCGAATAAGTGTCAAGTTCTGCGATGACTTGGCCTTTTACAACATGGTCACCATTTTTGACAAAGATTGTTTTTATAAGCCCTGAATTAGGAAACACAAGGTCGGCATACTGTGAGGCTGTTAGTTTTCCGTTGCTGATTAACTCATAGTTAAAATCGCGAGGCTCTATCTTTATTGTGCGCACGTCCTTGTCGGGCGTGTTAAGTTGTGTTGTTACATTTTGCGAATTCTCGTCTGTAGCTTTCTCGTTTCGCTTTTGACACCCTGCCATAAAGAAAAATATCGTCAATAGTATAATTGTAGTCAATTTCTTTTTCATCTTCTTTTTGTATTTTGTTGTCATTTGTTCATTACAATCATCCGCCCCACAATTTGGTTAAACGGTACAAGTCCCCAATATCTACTGTCATTTGAATGTGCGCGATTGTCGCCCAACACAAAATATGAACGTTCCTTCTTTGGCACTACAAAAGGGCCATAGTTATGTAAGTTCCATTTCATCTTCCATGATGGGTAGGTGGTCTTGTAGCATGTATCTGTAGCTGTAGTCTCTATCACGCTTGGTGGCATCTTCAGCACCTTGCCATTTACTATAATATCTCCATGCTTTATTAATAGTGTGTCGCCAGGAAGTGCCACTATACGTTTTACAAGCAACTGTCGATCATCTTTAGGACTGTAAAACACTACGAGATCCATTCTCTCAGGTTCTTTCCACCCTGGTAGACGATGATAGTCCCATATCAAAGCACTATCCGCAGCCATCGCTCTCTCTGAATAGTTAAGAGCCATCTTTACCACCGCTATTTCCGATATTCTGCGTGGAAGTCTACATCCATATGAGGTCTTGTCAATCCATTGCCATCCTGGATGCACTGTATTCTCCATGCTTTCAGAAGGTACATAGCATAATTCTCCTACAAACGTTCTCAATATGATATAGAACACTATAAGTACAATCAGACACCATCCTATATGATATCGTCGTAACCGTTGGAGTAACTCTGTCTGCCGTTTACATATTCTTTTCATTATCATCCTTTTTATTGTTTTTTTCATACATCATCAAAGTCCATTGTGGGTCGTACACTTTGTAAAAGACATTTAGCCTTTCTACCCATAAAGGCACACTGCGTTTCTCTTTTTCTGCACCTTGTGACATAAGCCATTCTCGTTCTGCTTTTTCTCGCTCTGCTAAAATAACGACCCCATTCTCTAATCTGTTTTGGCGCTCAGAACGATTGCATTGCTCTATATCATAATAAAAATTGTGGATAATCATCTCATTTGGCTTGTAGAATGATGGTTCAAGGAAGCCCGCTACGAGAAACGGATTACCTGCTGATGAAGCGTAAACACATTTCCCCTTGTGCCATTCATTTGTTACCAATCTCATCATCTTGGCTTTGCCGTATGCTGCAGGCTTGAAAGCAAGCATTGTAAGCCCGCCGACATTGACCATAAGAAATATAGATATTGCACTTATGCGTAAAGCCCTGTTTACCAATAGTTTTTCCATAGACCAAATTATTAGTAAAGGGAGAATGTTTACTATTGGGAATATAAAGCGTAATTCTTTATGGGCTATCATAGAATGACCAATCAAGAATGTTACTATACACCAAACAGCAGGGTGTCTGTAATGACAGGTTACAGCCAACACTAATGATACTATAATTATACAACCCACTATAATGGTAGGTCGTTCAAAAATCATCTCAAGGTAGCTATACCATGGCATTTTTCCAAATGATGCGGCTACTCCATCAAGAATGTTCACCTTGAAATAGCTATATGGTGCAAATACCCATTCTCCATAAAACCAAGAATCAAGCACGGTGCATGCAAGGATGATGACAGCAAATCCAAGCAGAATAAATGCATACTTGCGCATACAATAGTGTTTAAAAAACAATGCCCAAATCATAAGGCCGATATATGCGAAAACTACTTGATAACGTAATGCGAAACTCAGACCTAACAAAAATCCCAAGATAATGTCGGAACGTTCAGGGGTATCTTTAAGTTTTAATACTATTGACAGACTCATCAATAAAAACGAACCTGACAGCGTTTCTGATGAAAAACGCACATTGATAGCGGGTAGAAACCATAGCAGGAAAGACATAAAAAGATACATACCTCTGTATTCATTTCTGATAGTGTTTTTGTTCACTCTGTAAAACATGGTCATTGCTGTTACAGACAGTAGCATGGATAGAGCACGTAAAACATTGGCTTGTACAAACGGATTGTCTAGTCCGCAAATATGACACATATATAACATAAGCATGCATAGGCATGGCTGTAGTGAAGGTCTTATATGGGCTGGCAGTTCCCATGCCATACTTGATGGCGTGGATTCTCCCATTTTCCATTTTGCAAACTCAACAATTTGAAAATGTTCATCAGGATGGTAAAAGCCTTCGCTTGAGATACATTCTATGCAATATATAGTCCCAATAATCACTACAGGAGAAAAACTCATAATGCTTTTCCATAAACTATGGTAAATATGGTTCTGCTCTTTCATCTTTTATGCAAATTTTCTTCTATAATAGTTTTGCTTACAGTTGTCTTACGCTCTTTTAGTATCTCCCGTATATGTGATTTAAGTGTATCTGTATCGCGCCATTGAATTATGTATATAGAACTATAGGTCACAAAACAGCATAGATATATAATGTATGCCGAAAGTGCCAATTTCGACCAATGCTTTTTATCCCTTAAACATGTAATGACGTATGCAAGGAAGAAAGAGGGCGCCATAAGTGCTATATACGAATAGCGGTCAGCTGTTAGGGTAAAACGCGATAGAGAAATGATATGTATTGTTACAAGTAAATGTATGACAAAGAACATCGTGCAAAACAGCAGAATTTTGTTCTTTCTGTGCCGAAATATAACAAAGAGACCAATTGATACCAAAAGCGGATATATCATTAATGTAATTGGCAATGGTTCATTGGGTTGCGTTGGAAATGGGTATATGTATGACAAATTTACAGGGAATAGTGACCTAAAGAAATAGTCACAAAGGGCATTGCAAGCATATACGATACGACCTGTAAAGCTATAATTAGGCATTGTTTCAGAATGACCTTGTGAAAGGATGGTAATTATGCCGAAGAGCAGTGTAAGAACCAAAAATGGCAGTTTTTCAGCAATAAGTGCTTTCCATGACCCTTTCCTTGATGTAACAGCGTCAATGAGTATAAATGTCAGTGGCAAAACAACTGCTTGCTCCTTGCCTAAAAAGGATAGTGTAAAGAGAATTAGCAACAGAATATATTTTCTAACAGTGGGGTTGATCACATAGAAGGTGTATACATATAATGCTAGAATGTAAAAAAATGAGTAAACCAATATTTTCGATGCGCTAATCCAGGCAACCGACTCTACTGCCATAGGGTGCACAGCAAAAGTTAGTGCCGTTAGCCAAGCTATCGTTTTGTTTTTGTCTCCTTCTTTACAAATGCCCATAATAGTGACCAGTCTGCTGACAAATAGATACATTAGTACTACATTACCGATATGCCACAACAGACTCGCTCCATGGAATGCAGTAGCATTGAAGCCGAATAATGAGTATATTGCAATATATGATAATTCATTCATGGGTGCATATTGCCCATGATAAAAAGTTGTGAGAACATCCCACAAATTCTCCAATGCAAATCCTTTCTCTGTAAAAGTGTTTATTACGACCCATTGATCATCCCAATGATAGAAGAAGTCATGCCACAGTATTTGTGCATAAACAGCAAATGTAATAAATATCAGCGAGAGTGGATAATTTATTTTTGGCTTCATATTATTAATGATAAATGTCAACATGTGATTTAGGAGGGCACTGAAAAAGTAAAATCCACTTTCAGATTGAAAGCTAATGACAGATAAATCGTAGTTTTATCCTTCTTTTCCTGTCAAATACAGCCTTATTAAGGCGATTTATAGAAAAAGAAATTATAAATCGTAATATTTTTCCGTTTTAGTCCTTAAAAATGGGGACTTTTTCAGTGCCCTCGTGATTTAGTGGTCGCTCTTGGTGAGAAACCGAATAAGATATTCGTGAAAATAATGGATATATGGTTGGAGGGCGCTTTCTGCACAATAGCCACTAATAATCCTCCCATCTTCACACGAAAAGAGAACAGGATATTCAGTCTCTTCGCCAACACCAGTACCAAGGTCTCCGCCATCCACCTCATAATATCCTCCTTTACCACATTTTGTGGCTAATGTGGTCTTAATATGAACTGGATAATTGAATATGATGAAAATATTATCGCTTAGCCCTGTTTTATTCCTTAGTGTGTTGAATGCTAACATTTCTTTTTCTGCACATGAAAAGCAGTTGTTTCGTGTAAGAAAGAGTACTGCATTGCGCCCTTTTAGTAAGTTTCTAAGATGTATCCTTTTCCCGATAGCCTTACCATGTCTGTCATAATGTTTAACAGTTACATTTGTTGTGAGATGCCGTCCGCCTAGGTCTGCATTTGATGTAATGCGTTCTGCGTAATAAGAACTGTTTGAATCCACGTTCACACGGCTTACCATACAATTGTTACTCTTTATGTGAAGTGTCATGATAATGCAACCAGCTGACAGCAACACCATAGTAATGGCAATTGAAAAAATAATTATTTTGTTGGGCATGTTTATTAAAGTTTGTCATGTTTACATACTCCAGGCCAACCAGGTATTCCACAGTTTTTCTCCCTCTTAGCGTTGTTCGATGTCCTGTTTACCGATTCATAGAAATGAATAGCATTAAAGGGGTCTCCAACAAATTCTGTTACATTAGAGTTGACGGTAATTTTGTATATGGTACATTCGGCAAATGCTAAATCGCTGATTTTTCGTACCGTTGAAGGCACAGTGTATGACTTGCGCACCTTGCCACGTGTGCAATAAATTAATGTGGTCATCTTTTTGTTGAACAACACATCCTTTTCGACCTTGAAATAAGGATTGTGGGGAGACACTGTTATTGTCTTTAGCTTTCTTGCCTGGAAGAAAGCTCCATCTTCAATTTTAGAAACTGATGCAGGTATATTTATCGAAACAATCCCCGTCATGTTAAAGGCTAAAGCGCGTATTGTCTTAATGGTGTTAGGAAGGGTCACGCTCGACATGTTTTTTGCAAAGCGGAACGCTTTTGTTCCTATCTCTGTAACCGTATATTTCACGCCATTGTGCGTAACAGTGCTAGGTATCACCACTTTGCCACTGTATGCGCTTTTTATTAACATCTGGTCTGTTCGAGGGTCTTTGTAAGTGACACTTACAGTATGTTTTTTGTTAGATAGAATATTGTAATAGATGCCACCCACCGTAAAATCGTAGGCAAGGGTAGACAATTGTGTCATTGTCATTAGCGCGACCAAAACGATAGCGCGATATGATATGTTTTTAATGCTTTTCATATAAAACTATTTTTGAGTAAGTAGGTGTTTAAAATTAATTTAAATGATTCTATGTCATATTTTGGTCTGTATGTCCAGCTCCGAAGAGGGAGTGTAGCGGGCTACACGACCGATGAGAGCTGGGCATACGGGCCAAAAGATGGCGTAGAGGCATTTGAAAGCATAACCTTTTTTATTAGATTCATATATGCGATTAATTTTGAACACCTACTTATATAATAATAAACATGGATTTCCTTCAACATTGATTGTCTTTGAAAAATCCTTTAATTTTGTGTTAAATAGGTTGATGTTATTTTCAGTAGCTATCTTTTTTATTGACTCAAACCAAAGTTCATCATTTATACAACTAATTATTTCATTGTCTGATGAACCTACAGGATGATAGATTAACTTTCCTTCAAGGATATTTTTAACAAGTGTATCTACCTTTGCATTTCCTGGAGAAATGTACCCCTTATCTGTGCGCTTGTCTATCCAATAAAAGCCATTTTCTTCTGGCATAGTGGTTACTAACAGCAATATGTCGTTTGTTTCATATATGTTGTTAAAGCCAATGAAAAATTTGCCATTGTTGTTCAATTGTGCCAATTTTGAAATACTAAAGTCGCCTTGTTTGGCAACCAATTCTTTAGAAGGAAGTGGGTTTGGTGTATGCAATGTATACAAGGGCTTTATATCACCTTCCTTGTAAGAGAAAAGTGTGTCATTGAGAAATTTCAAAAAGTGCAGCTCTCCACCGCATGCTGTAATGGGCTTCTCGGCAAAGGGTGCGCTATAATTACCTACTGAAACAGGAGAGAATTCATCAAAGGCAATAGGCTTTTCTCCGTTATTAATACTGGCTAATGTATAAGCGTATTTTTGTGGAGGATAGCCGCCACTTAACTTATTGCTGAGTAATAATTTTCCGTCAGGGGCGAGTTCTGCGTCTGTAAACCATGAAGTTTCGCCTGATATTTTTATGTTATCTACGAATTTTCCATCCAACGAAAATACTTTAATGCTTCCCGTCATTCTGTCAACAATGCCGACATTTCGATCTTTTGTCAAAACAATATCACTAGCCTCAATATATTCTTCTGGCCCTTCACCTTTTCCTGATATCTGACCGTAATATTTTCCTGTATTCCGGTCAAACGTATATACGTCTCCTGTGTTTGATAACACAACTAAAGTGTCGTTTACGTCATATAATTGCGTGATATCTGGTATGATGCAATCATCATTCGATTCTAACTGAATAAATGTATAGTCGTTAAACATATCCGACATCTTAACATCTGTATCTAATTTAAATTCGACACTCTTTATGGGTAAAAGTGAAGGCTGCTTGTCTGAACAACTTTGCAAAGTAGACAGACCGAATAAGGTACAAACGATAAATGTTTTATTAGTAAAAACTAATTGTTGTAATATTTTTTTATATAACATATTATATATTGTAATGGTTTGTTGTTGATATTGGTCTTTCCGATTTACGAACCATTTTGAGGCTGTATCGTCAGTTAGTGTGGATATATAATATTGGTTATTAGGCCATACGAACTGGCGATACAGAACTAAATGTCTCTAAAAGAGAATAGACCACCAAATTTCTTTATACTTTTCTGTTATGGTAGTATTATTACCATCTATTTTAGAATAAAGATCAAAGTATATTAATTTTTTAGTGTGAAAGATGTAAATATGTATTTACCTTTAAATATTTACTTTGAAATTGTTTCTAACGGCCAGATGTAGATTCTCCAGATGTAGATCCTCCAGACGTAGAACCTCCAGATGAGGAGTCGCCTGATGTATTTGTGCCATCCTTTATAACAACCCGTTCATAGCCTTCATTTCTGCTGTCACATTTGTTGGCTTGCCATCGGCTGTCTGCACAATGAAGATGTGTTATACTTATTTGATAAGAGGTGTTCTTTTCATAAGTGCCGAAATCAATGCCAAATGCTACCAGTCTTCCTTTGGAGTCCGTCTTCTGTGTTATAGTTTCCAAGTCATGAGCCATGTATTGACCACACCTAATTATTTGATTATCGCATGATCCTGAACCTCCCATATTAGATGTGTCATCGGCTTGCGCTGCTACCATTTCATGTAGTTTATTGGTGCGTAGACCATAGTCGGTAACTGCATTATATATATAATGTGCAAAACCTGCGCACAAGATAACACCAAACATAGTGTATTTTATTTTAGTGATTGTTTTCATATTTTTTTTAATGTTTAAGGGTGAGTATCTCGTATTCTGTTTTATTCAATTTTTAAAGTGAATAAGGGGAGTTAGCCATGTTTGTTGGTAAGCGAATTTTCATAAATATGTGATTTTGTGTAATAAATGTTCTTGTTTATAAATGTTGGATTGTCGTTCAAGTTACAGTCCGCAATTTAATTATATAGTGCATGTTATGTGTGTAAGGATTATATCGTTATTTTGTGTTATTAGAATGTTTCCATAGTATAGCAGCCTTCACAAGAATAAAACTAATTGGAATGGAAATAGCATAGACAGGGATTGGTGCCCATACGGCTGGGACTCCGATATATAAAACAGCGTTAAGAACACTAATCTGTATGAGATAATTGGTGAGATGGCTAACTCCGAAACGGAAGAAACTGCAAATAGAAGGAGATATTCCAAACGTGTAATATGACGTAAGGAGGTAATTGCACAGAAAACTGATGAAATAGCCTACTGTAAAAGCAATATTAACTTCTATTATGTTCATTAAAACATAATAAAGTGAGTAATGGATAATCATCGCAATTGTACCTACTATGCCGAATTTCATAACACGAAATAGCTCAGGATGGGATGTCTGCAATGATATAATAGGACAAGATATGTATAGAAATTTCTTGTTCATAGATTTAGTTATTTTAATTGTAATTTTATTAATTGTGGGTCTTTGTAGTTGCAAAGATATAAAAAAAATGTTATTCCTTTTCTTTTTTAGAATTTTTTTTCTAAAAATTTGTTCATTTACTTGGTTGTATCAAGAAAAAAACACTATCTTAGTATCGTTGATTCCCGGTAGCCTCTGATTCGTCAAGCTATCGGGTCTTGTTTTTATACGATTCTTGCCTACAAAAATACTTTTTTTCTGCGATTACGATTAAACCACATTATATAATTATAGAAAATTAACCGTAAAAAGTTGCTAAAAGTCCTTGCTGTGTCGTTTTTACTGAGCCTACCTTGCGTCCGAGCTTCCCACCTTTCTCTATATACCGCTTCCTTCCTGACTGCAATCGGAATGAGATATCTTATATCTTACCACAACGCTATCTTGCCTGCAATACCCAAATCAAGGGTCGCTGTTGCAATGCCCAATGCTTGAAACACACGGCTCATAGTAGGCAAAGTAAATAACACTTGTACCTTTCTCCAACTTTGAAATCTGAGCACACTGCACACCTATACGCTCACCAAGTTGCTCTTGTGTGAGGTTTTGTGCCAATCGAGCTTTGCGTATGGCTTCGCCTACAATATAGGCGTTCACATTAAAATATGTTTTTGGGTACATTTTGGGGAACATCATACTTGATTGCCTGAATATCGGTGGAAATAAAAATATGATAAAAAAACTTGTTTTGCATTGACAAATGAACTAAATTTGCAATTATCAAAACCATTTTGCCTACATTATTGCCTATGAGACAACTTATCATTACAAAATTAGAACAGCTGATGTACGAGGATGCGGACAGCAAACCCAGGCATGACGGGAACATAGCCGCCGCGGCATGGACTTGTGAAGACGACATGGCTATCGTCAGGTACTATGACGAGATGGAAAACGTGAAGACTCTCATCAGGATGGGCGGAACAAACGTCTCGGCTACTGCTAACTATAAAGAGTTTATCAATTAAGCCACTAGTGTCCGGATAAAATCTCAGAAGAGGTAACCCTCTATATATTGAGACTTTGGACTATTAATACTTAATTCTTTAGTTACTTTGAATATGGAATGGATATCATCCAATTCCTCTTCTCATTGGCTTCTGCCAATGTAGATTTAGGAACTGTACGAAGACCTGCATGATAAAGACCTTTTCCGCAGAATTCAAGAGTCATCTCAATATCTCTGAGACTTGAACGGTCTGTGAATTGAGCAAAACTCATAATCTTGAACTGATCTAGACAAGTAAGTGTTTTGGCGTGCCAATCACCCTTGTAACGGTCAACACATTTTTGGAACTCATAACGAGAAACCAAAGACATAATCTGAGAAAATATGGTCTTTTTTGTACGCATCACAGTAAATCAGAGCCATTTGAGGCCCATCTGCAAAAGTACAAAATTTAATCCAAAAATTCAAAGAACGATATATTTAATTAATTTTCAACAACTTAGGCTACATGTTCCGGATTTTATCCGGACAATAGTGTTATAGTTTATATTCTCTACTCTTTCTGCGCCAAATACATTTGTTCTGTTTCTTGCTCTCTTCTATATCGAGAGCGAAGATTCCAATGAACTTATAGAATTCCATTCCAAGTTCGTCTTTATGACGAAAGAATGTGATGCGTAGTTTATTGTCTTCAATGCAAGTGTCAACATGCTTCTTACGCTTTATCTCATCCTTTTCATTGAATTCTTCGAATGTGTCTTGGTCTTCCGAAAGATGGTTGCTCCACCCGCTGCGGTTATGAATATTAGGATACCAAATTTCCAGTTTCTCTTTGTTGGGTACAGAGGCTGTTCCAACTCTCAAATAGCCATGATACTTCGGCTTAGTATTGAAAACGGCGCAAATGTCATCTATAGTTCGGAGCTGGTCATTGTCCTCGGCTTTAAACACACCTTTCTGTTTGTGATATTCCACAGAGAGCCATTTGCTCATATCCCACGGCTTTAAGTCTTGGATTTGATTAATGCGCTCCTTGATGAATGCTACACATTGGTCTATTTGCTGATGAATCTCATTTAGACTTAACCATTCGCCGTCTTTGTTTGGATTGCCACAGGAGATGATGAATTGGTCGTTTTGAGTTAGTTTTATGATATTCTCATTTCGATAATCGTCTTCTTTCTTCTGAAAGGCGTGGAATGGCTCGTTGATTTCGACAAAAATTCCAATTTGTGGAAGATATAAGTCTGCCAAAGCATATCTTCCATTTGGAAGTTCTACTTTCTGTTGTACGACAAATCGAATTCTCATATCATCTAGTTTATCCCAGATTCGATGGATTACATAGCTTTCGGTCTTCTTATGTTTGATGCAGAAGAAGAGGTGCTCCATGTACTCCAATTGGTAATCAATAGGTGCTTTCTTTTGTCTCATAAGCTAATCATTTACTTGTTTGTTATTTCATTTTTAGACACAAAAAAAGGTGCGAACCAATTTCATTCTGTTCTGAAGGTTCTGGACTACCTGTACACAAAGAATGAAAATCAGCTCACACCAATGGGTATATGTTGATACCCATCCCGCCGAAGCGGAATGGATACAATAATACACGGTTGGGTGAACAACTTCTGTCTTCGTTCTTGTGTACAATGAATTGTCCAGATTCTCAGTACGAACCAAGCATGGTTGTTTCCTTAACATGTCTGCTGCTTGTTTAGAACAGCACTGCAAATATACCATTTTTTTTCTAAAGTTGTTCATTGTGAGCTGATTTTTTTGCAAAAATAGGTGTTTTTTCTGCTTTTTCAGCGTTCCATTCCGTTCCAAGTTCAAAATATAGGGCGTTTTTCGTCGAAATATTGGCTTTTTTGTGTGGGGGTTGGATTTGTTTCAGTATCTTTGCAGCATGGAACAGATATTACGTGAAATGATAGAAAAGATGGTGGGGCGCAAGATGGTTGTGCCCCGCGACTTCGCTTGGTTGAGCGAAAAGGTGGAGGAACGTACCCAGCAAAGGGTGAGTGCCTCTACGCTGCGACGGTTTTGGGGATACGTGAGCGAAGGGGTTTCTGCCAGTAAGTTTACCAAGAATGTGCTGGCTAATTTTCTCGGTTATGCAGACTTTGAGGAGTTCGGATTGTCGCTAGGAACGGGAGAGCAGCAGAGCCAGATGGTTATAGGCAAGGAAATTTCATGCGATGATCTTTATGAGGGACAGATGCTCAAACTTTCCTGGCTGCCCGACAGAACCTGCATCATCAGGTATCAGGGAAACGGAAGTTTCAAGGTGGTGTCATCAGAAAATACCAGATTGGCGAAAGATGATACTTTTGAGTGCCATCATTTTATCAATCATGAGCCTGCTTATCTTCATGCCTGGAAACATGGAGATGATGAACCGGTTACTTACGCAATTGGTAAGAAGAACGGCATCATCGTAGAGCATTACTTAGAAGATTGAAATCTCGACAAGGTGGATTTCACATATCTCTCAGAGGTATAAGAGGACAGCTCGTAGATGATATCTGCCTTCTTGCTGCCGGCGATGTCTTTAGAGAATGTCTGCGGATAAGTGGTCGTGATGAAATCATTGCTCTTATCTATAAACCGATAGAATGCCTCGCTCTTTTTCTCTACAGAACGGATGGTGTCTATGCCGGATTCCTTCCACATCTTGTCGATTGTCTTCTTGCCTTCTGATATGAGTTCGGCGGCTTGTGCCTGTGATGCAGAAGATGGCTCGGTAGCTGTTGGCTGCAGGGATTTCTGGCCATAGGAAAGTGGGGCTGGCTTCTTGGTTTGCTGGCGGATGGATGTATCCTTCTTGGCTTCGGTATGTTCAGGGGTAGTGTTTATGCTCCTCTCCGGCTGATGCAGTAATGGGTAACTGATGAAACCTAATAAGATGATACAGACCAAAGTTGCGATTGCGATACGCTTGATACCGGATGGATGGCTGTTTCTGCGAGCCATGAAATCGGCTTTGAGTTCGTCAACATTGGCATATCGCTGGGCTATGGGAGCCTTGCATCGTTTGATGATGGCAGTATACGGTTTGCTTGGAAGTATCTTTTCCAGGATACAACCGATGCTGAAGATGTCGTTGCGGATGTCTGCCTGTTGGGATACAATCTGTTCTGGAGAGATGTAGCCCGGTGTGCCGGCAGGCTGTTTGAGGATGGCAAAGTCATCGGTATCTGAAAGTCCGAAATCGATGAGCTTTACATGATTGCCGTTATGGGTAATCATGATATTGGAAGGCTTAAGGTCTCTGTGTACTATCTGCTTGGCGTGGATGTAATGCACAGCATCAAGCAACTGGAGGAAGATGTCTTCTCCCTCAGTCTTCCTACCGCTCCAGTGTTCCAGCGTGATACCATCTATCCATTCCATTACGATACAGGTACCGATTTCCGGTATTTCTTCCATGCTGTAGGCTGATACGATGTTGGGATGCTGCAGGGATATGAGGATATCGAACTCTTTGTGCAGCAGGTTCTTGTGGTTTTCGTCTTGACGGTATGGCTCCTTCAGCCCCTTGAGTACCCACCATCTGCCATAGCGCTTTGCCTTGCAAAGAAGGTTGAAACCTTTGCAAGGTATGGGAGTAAAGTCTGAAAATTGCTCAGACCTTCTACTTTCTTCTATGATGATTCCAGAATATGAATCCATGTTACTCAGACTGGGTTGATAATTCGGTTGCAAAATTAACTAAATAGAGATACCCATCCCACAGAAGCGGGATGGATATTAGTATACATATTGGGGCAAACAACTGGAACTGTCGTTCTTGTGTACTGCGAACTGTCCAGATTCTCAGTCCGAACTAAGCGTAGTTGCTACCTCTTTATGTCTGCCGCCATTACTAACGGCATTGCAAATATAGGCATTTTAAAAGAAATTTTCAAGCGAAAGAGAATCTTTTAGTATTCTTTAAACTTTGACGATTGGTTCAAACTCATTCCTCCCCGAGCTTATACCTTATTTCATATTGGAACTGGTTGTCGCAAATCCACTCTCTTTTTAATACCTGGCTGGTTGGCTATCAAATCACATCAAAGCGGTCTTTGCCATGGCTGTGCGGGATGGGACCGCCGGGGGATAGCTTGCTATGGGGACGCCTTACTATAGCTTGCTGATTGGAACCGCTGAGTATCTCTGAATCACAATGCAAAGATACGAAATCGGTGAGGAGGCAACTCACAGTTGCTCATACTTGCTCACAGTTGCTCATACTTTTTCATAGATTCTCTTTGCTCTGGTGTTTGTAAGCCCTTTTACATGCCTTGCTTGGTATCACTTCTAAATGCCTGGCTTGTTTGATTTTTAAGGGCTTTATGATTGGATTGCGGTTCGTAAGCCAGGGGATTACGGGGCGTAAGTCCCTGACTTTTGCGTCGTAAGTGACTGACTTTTGCACCGTAAGTCTTTGACTTTTGATTCGGAAGTAACCTGCTTCTGGATGACAGGGTGACACGTATGACAGTGATTTCTGAAGATTTACTCTCGCGCGGGCAGGCAGGAAAAATCAAGCCGAAAGTTCCTGCCTGCCCGCGTGCGAGGCGAAAAGTTGAAAAACTAGTGTCATCGTGTCACCGTGTCACCGTGAACAGAGCAGAAGATGTTTGGTATCGCTCTTTGGCTTCGGACACAAATTCCCCTATCTCCGCCTCCGTTGGCTTTCGGAAGTAGAGATCCACAAATTACTGTTTTTGTCGTGGCGCCTCCAAAGTGGTAATCTTTTGCAAAGATAGAAAAAATAAAATAAATGAGAGTTCCCACTATGGGAACTCGTAATGATATTTATTGATTTTTAGAATCTTTTAAATGATAAAGGCTAGAATTTATACTCGATTCTCGCAAGTTGCAGAAGGAATTGGGGTGGTATCGCATTTGCAAATATATATGAAGTTCCGAAAAATGAAAATCCCCAACCTGCTATGGGAAAGCTGGTTGGGGAAATTATGATAGATTTTGCTTCCATCAGAAAATATCCGATTGTGAATTACAATGGATACTCCTCGAAAGCGTAGAGTACAGTGCTTAAATAACGCTCACCAGTATCTGGCAAGAGGGCTACAATCTTCTTGCCCTTGTTCTCAGGACGCTTCGCAATCTCGGTGGCAGCAAAGGCAGCAGCACCTGATGAGATTCCTACCAAGAGGCCCTCGGTCTGAGCCAGGTCACGACCTGCCTTGATAGCATCATCGTTCTGAATATCCAATACCTCATCGATATATTCTGAAGAGTAGGTCTCTGGAATGAAACCGGCACCGATGCCCTGAATCTTGTGAGGACCGCTCTGTCCGCCGTTCAATACAGGCGATGTGGCAGGTTCTACGGCAATCACCTTCACGTTTGGATTCTGCTCTTTCAGGTACTTGGCGATACCCGAAATGGTTCCACCTGTTCCTACACCGGCTACGAAGATATCAATCTCGCCATCGGTATCTGCCCAGATTTCTGGTCCTGTTGTGGCATAGTGCTTGGCAGGATTGGCTGGGTTGGTAAACTGTCCCAGAATCACAGAGCCTGGGATGGAATCGCGGAGTTCCTCGGCAGCCTTGATGGCGCCAGGCATTCCGTCCTTGCCGCTGGTCAATCTCACTTCTGCGCCGTAAGCCTTCACCAGGTTTCTGCGCTCCACACTCATGGTTTCTGGCATGGTGAGGATGAGGTGATAGCCCTTTACGGCTGATACCAGCGCCAGACCTACACCCGTGTTACCGCTGGTTGGTTCAATGATGGTGGCACCTGGTTTCAGGATGCCCTTCTGCTCGGCGTCTTCGATCATCGCAAGGGCAATACGATCCTTTACGCTTCCGCCAGGATTGAAGAATTCTACCTTAGCAATCACAGGAGTCTCCAAACCCTTGGATGCTGAATACTTACCCAATTCTACCAATGGGGTCTTACCGATTAAATCAGTAATCTGTTTATATATCTTTGCCATAATGATTTTTTTTATGTTAAGTGTTGAGTGTTGAATGTTGAATTTTAATGTTAAGTGTTGAATGTTGAATGCCGTTATTGTCCGTCAGGCAATTCAACATTTAACATTCAACATTCAACACTGAAATTACTTTACGTAGGTAAATGCTTCATCGAGTGCCTCAATCAGGTCGTCGATGTTCTCGATACCGATGCTCAGGCGAACGGTAGAAGGATAGATGTGCTGCTCCTCCAACTCCTCTGGGCTCAACTGAGAGTGGGTGGTTGTTGCTGGGTGGATAACCAGTGACTTCACGTCGGCTACGTTAGCCAGCAAAGAGAAGATGCGCAGGTGGTCGATGAACTCCCATGCTTCTTTCTCGCCGCCCTTGATATCGAAGGTGAAGATAGAAC
>OIWS01001308.1_pt1 | contig 25658 bp, 29 predicted proteins | sample 1587611 | NCBI WGS metagenome assembly OIWS01 (sample SAMEA3888919, study PRJEB22519) | human gut metagenome | biome: human gut; feature: human-associated habitat; material: faeces | place: Denmark | collected 2010 | reverse complement strand
TCGTAACACTTTATAATACCAGTTAGGTGTTAAAGAATTGTAGGTATCAAAATTTGAAATTGGCTATATCAAAATGCAATGGCTATTTTCATTTCTGCGATTGCATCATTGTTGATATCAAAAAGATATTACGACAAAGCAAATCGCGAAAGTGTATTGATGACGGTTATATTTCCAATCGTTAAATTGTTGAATCAAAGATATTATACACGTAAGGACTATGAAGCACTTTTTGAAATCAATTCTTCTTATGCTGTTAAATATCTTCGAAAAAAGGAAAGAAATAAGCTGCTAGAATTGTTAAGTGCTTATAGAGATGTATGTAGATATAGTAAAGAGGGTGCAGATACAAGTTGTATTATGGCATATTATAATTATAAGTTGAAGGAGAATGGCGTTAATCCTAGACCATGTACAATAAGAGATGATGACGGAGAAGTGGTAGCAGATGATTTTCCGCCTGATTATAATTATTTGCAAGATTATGTGTATGAAATAGTTTCCTCATATGATTTTATAGAGTCACCAGATAAATGTACTGTGAAAATTGCGGATGCGTTTAAACGTTATACAAAAAGATATTATACTGATGAGAACATAGTATATTTCGAAGATTATTCCATTGAGAAAGTTATTGAATTGTCAGAAGTTTCAAAGAAATGGAATGATAAATTTAGGTTGGCAGATGCGAGCAAGGAGGAGTTTTTAAAATTACCTATCTGTAAAAAAGTGAAAGATATTATTGATGAGTCAAGTGTTAATGAATATGTAAAAAGTAAGAAAACAACAAAGGGTTGAAAAGGGATGCAACCAATGAAAGCATTCCCCGAGTAGGGGAAATATCTTATTTCCGATAGTAGTGACATTATTGTTGTGGAGTATGTACCTATATCTGAAAAGTGGAAATGTGTTGATTGAATACGATTTTAATTATTGTGAGTATTTTGAGGAAAGGAGCTGGATTGTATGGATGTATTTGCAATAAAGAAGAATGGATCCCCGTCTCTGCTGAATATTGATAATTTTGAAGAGTTGACTAAAAAAGATTTCCGTATTATCAATATGGAACTGATAAGAAATTAAAATGTTATGCAGTCTGTCCAGAGTGTGGCAATCCAATTCATATCATTAACTTGTATGGAGCAGAAATGATACAAAACCAAACAGGAATAATAGCTACATATGCAAAACATACGAGAGGAAAGGTTTCGGGTTTTGAATTTTGGAACCCGTATGATAAGGAAGATTGTTCTTTGTATAATCCTACATCTTTAGGTGATACAGAAATAAAACATAGTGATGAATATTCAGAAGAATTAAAGGAACTTATAGAAAATAATAAGAGAAATGTATTTAAGAACATAAGAGAAGTGGTTTCTATCAATTTGTCAACACAGATTATAAATAGGTTATATGATTCCTTTATGAATTCAAATTCATATACATATAAGGCTGTTACAAAATACAATATTCCATATGCAATGTTGTACTATCAACAGTCTATATCTTTGTATGGGCAATACATTGTAAAAGGAATATTTGGAGATTTGTTATCAGATCAGATAAATGAAAAGAGTCGCTTTTTTAAAGTGGAAAATACAGGAGAAATAGTAAAAAATGTAACGGGTTATAGAACTATAAATATGATGTTTAAGCAATTTAAAGCCACTGGTAATGAAAAAACAATTACAATGGAAATATATGAAACGGATGAGGAAGACAGAGTATATACAATTTTGAAAGAGAAAATAAGTTTGAAATCATATATTTATAGATAAATCATCTCCCTGGAGGTTAAGATTACTTACCAGGGAGATGAAGTAGTAAATTAGATGATACTGACTTAATTAAACTCATTTATTGCATCCACATAATCCTGTAATCCGTTTTCCTTCAATGCCAGTTTGGCATACAGCAGAGGAGATTCCTCTGCCAAACGATACAAATAGACGATATCATTCGGATTATCAAAGATAATGGAGGAATTACATTCCTTGCAAAGGATAACGAGAATGGAGTTCTCTCCAGTATTGACGATAATAGAGTCTGTGGCAGGTTCATACGGCACGGTCTGCGCTTCGCTTGCCGGGCTCGTTCCGTCGGCGGGGCTTCAGCCGGACCGCTTCATGGAGACCAGCCTGTGCGGCTGGACGCACTCTCTGAGGGGCACTTTATGCAGACCTGCTCATGCCGCAGGAGGCACTCTAACGCAGAGGGCGTTCCTGCAAATGTTGTATTTGCACATCAATTGCAGCTCCGTGTGTTTATTGCATTATAGTGGTTCATGCAAGCAATGACAGATATTGAACCGAGAAATTGGAAGTACTATACAACGTATATCAGTCGAGTAATCTATGGTGTGATGCTGGAAATGGGATATTTTGAAGAACAGATAGCACAATATTTTAAGAGGTCACGCAATATTATTGTGACAAAGACACATTGTAAAAAATCTGTTGGCGGCATTAATAGAATGGTAATGGATGCACAGTGTTTTGATAAGAAGTTGGATAAAGAAGCAAAGTATCAATGGGAACTTAGTGAATATCTGAACAGCGATATTTGTCAGCCAGAGGGATTCGATGCATATGGATATCCCAGTGAACTCTTTAAATTAGACATGGAACGATTAGAAATTATTACTAAGAGAAAGCCTGTGAAGATAATTGATTTTACTAGGTACATAGATACTAATCGCAGTACTAACCATTAGCGCAAAGAATTGTTAAAGCAATTGTTGGGGCATAAGAAGTTAGTTTGCAATGACGAAAAGCAAGATGTATAAAATAATTCGTCGCTAAAAAGGTGACAAAAAAAGAGACGGAAAAGGAGAACATTCATGAGCATAACATTTGAAATAGTCAAATTTAAAAAGCCAACAAAAGATGATATGTCTAAGATACATATGTTTAATCCTTATGGTTCTATTCCAATATTAGATGATGATGGTGATAGCACGGGATGGAATATTTATATGTTCAGGGCTGATGATAAGGATATACAGAATATTATAAATAGCAGTTGTGCAGTCAAAATGGAACTCCCAGAATGCATTACAGATTATGATAGTTTTTTTGAAGATTTGGGATTCCCTAAAGAGGCAGTAAGGAATGGAGATGTTCGCATTATAAAATCCAACTCCAGATATATTACTATTTCTTATGGCGACAAATCAAAGGAGATAGAAAAAAGCAGGCTTGAAAAATATAAGGTGATGGTTCAAACAAAATGTGTTGTTTTGAAGGTTAAGGCTTTATTGAACAGCAATGAAAATAATTTATATGGTATAGATAAAAAGAGAGCCATAAAGTGTATACCAGATATTGAAAATTATGAATATGTTCCAGTTAATAATAGTATGCTGGCAAAAGCAGAAATTCCCTTCTTGATATTTGCAAGAAATAGGGGGAAATGTTTTATAGAGATGTATTGATAGAATCTAGAGAAAGGAATGCTTTTATGAGCAAAGAATTACAGATAAGAAATAGCACTGTTGATTTCTTGGTTTTCACACGAGATGCAGGAGAAGACGGAATAGAAGTCAGGGTTCAGAATGGCGATGTATGGCTTACGCAGAAAGCAATTTCGCAGCTTTTTGATGTAGATAGAAGTGTGATTACAAAACATCTGAGCAATATTTTTAAAGAGGGCGAATTAGATGAAAATTCAACTTGTGCAAATTTTGCACAAGTTGCCGATAATGGAAAAACATACAAATACAAATTTTATTCGTTAGCAGCCATTATTGCTGTGGGGTATCGCATTAATTCAGAACGGGCAACACAGTTCAGGATATGGGCAACCAAAGTGTTGGATACATTTACAAAGCAGGGTTATGTTCTTGATAAAAGCAGATTGATTAATGGACAGATTTTTGACGAAGATTATTTTGAGCATCTTATTGCTGAGATTCAGGAAATCAGAGCAAGTGAGAGAAGATTTTACCAGAAAATCACAGATATATATGCAACAGCAGTTGATTATGATAAGAATTCACAGGTGACAAGAGAGTTTTATGCAACAGTACAGAATAAGATGCATTATGCAGTTCATGGTAATACAGCGGCAGAAGTGATTGTTGCAAGAGCTGATCATAATAAGAAACATATGGGACTTAAATCATGGAAAAATGCGCCTGATGGTAAAATTGTAAAAACAGATGTGTCAATTGCAAAAAACTACTTGGAAAAAGAAGAACTTGCAGAATTAAATGAGATTGTGACAATGTATCTTGATTATGCAACAAGACAGGCACGAAGACATATTCCTATGACTATGGAAGATTGGAAAACAAAGCTTGACGCATTTCTTAGATTTAATGATGCAGAAGTACTTCAGGATAAAGGGAAAGTAACAGCAGCTATTGCAAGGGAATTTGCAGAAAGCGAATTTGAGAAATACAGAGTTATACAGGATTCGCTGTATGAAAGTGACTTTGATAAATTGATGAATGATATGGAGAAGGATGGTACTACTCATTAGTACCACAAAATTTCTAGTTGCAGAATTAGTGGTTGCAGATTATAATTTCTTTAGGTGGACTTGCAAACCATCAGATGATTATTCGCTGAATAGTAAACAAACCTGCAAGCCACTGGAACTACACACAATAATGACAATATAGCAATGGTACTGGATTGGTACTAAAAATGTGTGGAACGAAGAATAATGAGTGGAAAAGATGCTGATTATCAATACAAGATAGTATAGATAATTGCATTAAAATAACTTGAATCAAACCAAACTTTGCGAGTTTGAATAACACTTGGTAAAAAAGCATTATTTTATGCAGGGTATGTCTTGTCTTCAAGACATACCCTGCATTTGTGTTTTAAAAGCCATCATGCTAAAATGGGATACATAGTGACAGGCAAAAGGAGGTTTTACCATGTATTATGTACCGGATGGCACAAAGCAGTGCGGATATTATGAATGTAAAAAGTGCGGGAATCGTTTTCTGTCCTTGCAGACGATGACGCGGATTGTGCATCGGAGGTTGATTATGAGATCGGGCCGGATGAAACACTCGCGGACGTGACAGATACGGCAGTGCTTCTGCAGAAAATCGAGAGCGAGGAGGAAGTGGCGAAAATGGATGCGCTCTTAAGCCTTGCGATTACCGGCGGAGACTTTAACTGGATTTAAGAAAAGATAGAACGGGCAGTGGATGAAACAGATAAGACACAGAACAGGAGCGGTGACAGAGATGGAACAGACAACGGCAAAAAAGAATAAATACGAGATCGATATGTGCAACGGAACGATTATGGACAAATTGATTTCCTTCTCGCTGCCGCTCATGCTGTCGGGCATTTTACAGCTGATGTTCAATGCTGTAGATATTATCGTGGTGGGCAGGTTTTCCGGCAGCCAGGCGCTGGCAGCGGTGGGATCGACCAGTGCGCTCATCAACGTGTTCACGAATCTGTTTATCGGAATTTCGCTGGGGGCAAATGTACTGACGGCGCGTTTCTATGCGGCGGGGCGTGAGAAAGAGGTGTCTGAGACCGTACATACCGCGATAACCCTGGCACTGGTCAGTGGAATTGTCATGGCGCTGGTGGGACTTGTTTTTTCCAAGGGAGCGCTGGCGCTGATGGGGACGCCGGACGACGTCATCGGGCTGTCGGCACTTTATATGCGGATTTATTTTCTGGGAATGCCGTTTTTCATGCTCTACAATTATGGCGCGGCGATCCTGCGCGCCGTCGGGGACACGAAGCGTCCGCTGCTGTTTTTGATGATTGCGGGAGTCATCAACGCGTGCTTGAATATGGTGCTGGTCATTGTATTCAAGCTCGGCGTTGCCGGTGTGGCGATCGCCACGGTTATCTCACAGATGATTTCCTGTGTGCTGGTGTTGCGGTGCCTTTGCCGGTCGGAGAGCAGTTACCGGCTGTGTTTTTCCGAGCTTGGCATGAAAGGGTACTACTTGAAGCAGATCTTTTCGGTCGGCGTTCCGGCGGGAATCCAGAGTACGGTCATTAACTTTTCCAATGTGCTCCTGCAGTCCTCGGTCAATTCGTTCGGATCGACGGCGATGGCAGGCTACACGGCGGCAAACAATCTGCTCGGCTTCTTGTATGTCTCGGTGAACTCCATCACACAGGCGTGCATGAGCTTTACCAGCCAGAATTACGGCGTTGGAAAATTAAAGCGCATGGATCGTGTGCTGGCAGACTGCATGATCTTATCGGTCGTGGTCGCTGTAGTTTTGGGATGCATCTGCTATGGGTTCGGACCGGAGATTTTACAGATCTACACGGAGGATGCCGAGGTAATTGCGTGCGGTATGGAGATCCTTGCATACACGACGATCACCTATTTTCTTTGCGGCTGGATGGATTTGTTCCCGGGGGCGCTGCGCGGCATGGGATATTCTGCGGTGCCGATGGTGTTGTCGGTCATCGGAACGGTCGGCACGAGAGTGGTGTGGATCTTTGGCATTTTCCCATATCACAGATCACTGGCGATTCTGTTTATTTCTTATCCGGCGTCATGGATTATCACCATTATTTTACAAGTCGTCTGCTTTTACTTTGTGAGACGGAGAGTGCACCGGAGAAGCCAGACGCCTGCCGGGCAGGAAGGCTGAGTCTGGAATTGGCAGGAATCCCAGCGGAAAGTGGCAGAAAACATGCCGGAGACCTACCGGATCGAGGAAAAAGCCCAATTCCGGGAATCCAACAGGAAATCCAGATCATAGCCCTGCCCATATAACTACACGGAGACAACGATGGAAGCATATTATTACAGCAAAATGGACAAAACAAAGCAGGCGGCATATCATGCGATGCTGCAGGGACTATTGGCGTTGGAGGATGCCATTCCGATGCCGCGCCTTGAGGCGGAGGATCTCTATCAGGTATTTTTCCTGCTGCGGCTGGATCATCCGGAGATTTTCTGGGCGACCGGCTACAAGTACCGGTATTATCCGGAGTCGGCGAACCTTGTGTTCCTGCCGGAATACCTCTTTGAAAAAGGCAAGATCAGAGAGCACCAGAAGGCGATGAAGGCGCGGGTGGAAAAACTGGCGCGCGCGGCGCAGAATCTCTCCGAGTGGGAGAAAGAAAAATACGTCCATGACTTTATCTGCGAAAACGTGCACTACGATAAGCTGAAAAAGCCGTATTCCCATGAGATCATAGGTCCTCTCGGACAGGGTGTGGGCGTCTGTGAGGGAATCGCAAAGTCAGTAAAGGTGCTTTGCGATGCGCTTGGCGTTTGGTGCGTGATTGCTCTGTGCGGAAACTGCCCAGAGAAGGGGATCAAATACCGCCATACGTGGAACATTGTAAAAATCGGCGGGCAGTATTATCATCTGGATGCCACATTTGACAACACGCTCGGTGCGGGAGCACAGATCCGGTACGATTATTTCAATCTCTGCGACAAGAGCGTATTCCGGGATCATCAGCCCCTGATCGCGCCTGCGCCGGAATGTACGGATGCACAGCATTTTTATTATCGGGAGAAAAAGCTTTCCTTCACGAAGGTGGAGGATGTCTATAAACGTGCGCTTCAGACAGCAAAAAAAGGAAAAACGTTTACCTTTCACTGGAGGGGCGGGTATCTCACCAGGGAGGTCTTGGGGGAACTGTTAGAACAGATTTCCGCGGCCGGCAGGGAGCGGGGAAAAAGCGCCAGAGTCAGTGTGAACTGGCAGCAGGCGGTGCTCCGGTTCGATTATGTGGAGGCGGGCAGCGCGCCGGAGGCGCGTGTTGTGATGGAAGAAGCAAATGAGGGAGAAAAAGAATGACGGAAGACTTACTGGAACAGATTCAGAGAAAAGACGCGGTGGCGTTTACACACGGAGGGAAATTTCATGCAGACGATGTGTTTTCCGCGGCGTTGCTGCTTTACCTGAATCCGGAGATTGTAATTACGCGCGGCAACAGGGTGCCGGAGAATTTTGCCGGGATCGTGTTTGACATCGGAAGAGGACGGTACGACCATCATCAGAAAGACAGCCGGGTGCGGGAGAACGGTGTGCCCTATGCGGCGTTCGGACTGCTGTGGGAGGAACTCGGGGGAGCAATCCTCGGGGAGGAGCTGGCGGCGGAATTTGACGAGGCGTTTGTACAGCCGTTGGATAATAACGACAACACCGGGGAGAAAAACGAGCTGGCGACGCTCATTGGCAATTTTAACCCGGCATGGGATGCGCAGGGCGGAAGCGACGCCGCCTTTTTTCAGGCGGTCAGCGTGGCGGGCATGATTCTTGAAAATAAATTCGAGCGCTATCGCGGAAATGAGCGCGCCGACCGTCAGATCGAGGAAGTGCTGGCGGCGCATGAGCGTGCCGTAGTGTCCGGGGAGACGGCGGAGCGCGATGCCGCGATTCTGATATTGCCCTATTTTATCCCGTGCCAGAAACGCCTGTCGGAGACCGGGATTGCGTTTGTGATTTTCCCGTCGAACCGGGGCGGATACTGTATCCAGCCGCAGAAGCGGGAGTATTCCCTCCATTATAAGTGCAGCTTCCCGGAATGCTGGCTCGGACTGGAAAAGGAAGAACTGGCGGAGGCATCAGGTTTAGAGAGCGCCGTTTTCTGCCATAAGGGTGGATTTCTCATGACGGTCGGGGAACTTTCCGATGCAGTAGAGGCATGCCGGATCAGTCTGGACAGCTTTAAGGAGGAGAAGGCGTTTGTAAACGTGGGCGGCGGAGAGACAGCGGATGAACTTTTAAGAGAACTGCCGGGGATGGCGGAAGCGCAGATCTATCACATGCCGCTGCCAGAGCTGCCGGAACTGGAACAGGACGGCAGTTACGGTGAAGTGGCGCTGGAAAAAGCTGACTGGAAACTCCGGAACAAAGATTATGTAAAACAGATCCTGCAGTGCCGTCCGGAGGCCGTTTACGTCGAGGGAGATGTATTTGCGGCATATCCGGTGGTGCATCTGCTCCGGAAAAAGCACGTGCCGGTGCTTGCCATGGCGGAGCGCGGCGGGGAGCGGATTCTCGTGCGGATTCCGTCCGGTTCCTAGATGGGACTTGTAGAAGACAAGCGAAAAGTGCTATGATTCTTATGCAATGTGGAATATGCTTTCAGGAATTTCTGCTTCCGGCGAAGAGGCAGGAAAATCAGATAGACATACCAAGGAGGAATGGACAATGGCTTGTACAACGATTTTAGTGGGAAAAAAAGCATCATATGATGGATCAACGATGATTGCGCGCAACGACGATTCGGGTTCGGGACATTTTACACCGAAGAAATTTGTGGTCGTGCAGCCCCAGGAGCAGCCGCGACATTATGAGTCTGTGATTTCACATGTGAAGATCGAGCTGCCGGAGCAGCCGATGCGCTACACGGCGGTGCCGAATGCGGTCGACGGGAAAGGTATCTGGGCGGCAAGCGGCGTGAATGAGGCACATGTTGCCATGACGGCGACGGAGACGATCACCTCGAATCCGCGCGTGCTCGGCGCAGATCCGCTGGTGGTGTATCAGAAGGAAGAGAACGGTCAGCCGGAGATCTGCGGAGGGATCGGTGAGGAAGACCTTGTGTGTCTTGTGCTTCCGTATATCCGCAGCGCCAGGGAGGGTGTCAGACGTCTGGGAATCCTGCTGGAGCAGTACGGCACCTATGAGATGAACGGCATTGCATTTCAGGATCAGGATGAGATCTGGTGGCTGGAGACAATCGGCGGACATCACTGGATGGCGCGCAGAGTGCCGGATGATGTCTATGTAGTCATGCCGAACCAGCTTGGAATCGACCGGTTTGATTTTTCCGATGCCCTCGGGGAGCAGAAGGAATATATGTGCCCGGCGGATCTGGAAGAATTCGTAAAGACGTATCACCTGGATCTCTCACAGGATGGCGAGTTTCATCCGCGCGACGCGTTCGGCAGTCATGACGATGCGGATCATGTATACAACACGCCGCGTGCGTGGTTCATGGAGCGCTATCTGAATCCGCACACGAAGGTGTGGGACGGACCGCATGCGGATTTCACACCGGTTTCGGATGATCTTCCGTGGTGCATGGTACCGGAGAAAAAGGTGACGGTGGAGGACGTCAAATATGTCTTGTCCTCCCATTTCCAGGGAACACCGTATGACCCGTATGCCGCTTACGGGGATAAGTCCCTGCGCGGTGCATACCGCTCGATCGGCATCAACCGGAACGATTTCCTCGCTGTGATCCAGATGCGCCCGCAGATGGAGCAGGAGAACGGCGTGATCGAGTGGCTGGCATTTGCGTCAAACGCATTTAACGTGCTGGTGCCATTCTATGCCGATGTGGAGGAGACACCGGAATATCTGGCGAACACGACAGGCGAGGTGTCCACGGAGAACTTTTACTGGTCGAGCCGGCTGATTGCGGCGATGGCAGACGCGTCCTACCGGAGCTCGGTGTTCCATATCGAGCGCTATCAGGAGCATGTGATGGCAAAGGGACATGAGCTGATCCATCACTACGACGAACTCCTCTCCAAGGAGACGGATGCCGTGATGCGCAGAAGACTTCGCGAGGAGGCAAACCGCAGTATTGCGAAGATGCTGCAGAAGGAGACGGCAGATACCCTGGACAAGGTTTTATTTGAACTCAGCAGTCAGATGAAGAATGCATATTCCAGATCGGATGCATAGGGAGGACTGCCATGGTAAAAATTGATCTGATCACGGGCTTCCTCGGATCGGGGAAGACGACGTTTTTGAAAAAATATGCGAAGCGCCTGATGGAGCAGGGGCGGAATATCGGAATTCTGGAAAATGATTTCGGCGCGGTCAATGTCGATATGATGTTACTGCAGGAGTTAGAGGGGGAGCAGTGCGAGCTGGAGATGATCTCCGGCGGCTGCGATCCTGAGACGCACCGCAGAAGGTTCCGCACCAAGCTGATCGCCATGGGAATGTGCGGGTATGACCGTGTGCTCGTGGAGCCGTCGGGAATCTACGACATGGACGAGTTCTTTGACGTGCTGCATGAGGAGCCGCTGGATCAGTGGTACGAGATCGGCAATGTGATTGCTGTGGTGGACGCGCGTCTGGAGGACACACTTTCACCGGAGGCGGAGTACCTGCTGGCGTCGCAGGCGGCAAATGCCGGCTGTATGATTTTAAGCAAGTGCGACACGGCGACAGAGGAGCAGCGGCGGAATACAATCGCGCATCTGAAGCGGTCGCTTATAGCACTCGGCTGCAAGCAGCGGGCGGATCAGAAGGTTTTGTGCGAGGGCGCAGAGCCGCTCCTGGATCAGGATTTTGCCGCAATTCTCTCCTGCGGTTATCACATCGCAAGCTATGAGAAGCCGGACTTTGCGAAGGGACAGGCGTTTGAGTCGCTGTATTTTCTGGATATGCACCTGGACGGGGATGCGGTTACGGCGGCGGTGAAGAAGATGCTGAAAGATCCGTCGTGCGGACATATTTTCCGTGTGAAGGGATTTTTGCAGAATCCGGACGGCACATGGCTGGAGATCAATGCAACACAGCAGGAGATCACGCGAAAGCCGATTGCAAACGGGCAGGACGTTCTGATTGTGATCGGAGAGAAGCTTGTGGAAGACGCCATCCGGGCGTATTGGAAAGGTTAGAGACAGACGATGATTTATGTGGTGACGGCGCTCTATCAGGAGGCACACGGATTTATTCGGGAACTGGAATTAAAAAAGAACACGGCGTATGCGCCATTTGAGGTGTTTGACAATGAGAGTGCCGGCATCCGGCTGGTTGTGACCGGTGTGGGGGAGATTGCGGCGGCCGCGGCGGTCGCCGCAGTCTGTGCGAGGGATGGAGCAGATGCGGCAGACTTTCTCGTCAATATCGGCTGCTGCGCGGCAGGTGGCTGTGAACCGGCAGACCGGGACATGGACAGCAGATGCGCGGCGGCAGAAGGCGCGGCAGGTGGCTGTGAACCGGCAGACCGGGACATGGACAGCGGATACGGGGCGGCACACGCCGCACAGATCGGAGACCTGTACGTGTGTCACAAGATCACGGAGCAGGAGACCGGGAAAACGTTCTATCCGGATATTCTGTACCGGCACCCGTGGAAGGAACGTGAACTTGTGACCGGGATGCAGCCGCTGCAAAGAGCAGCGGCACACGGAGCTTTATATGATATGGAAGCGGCGGCCGTCTATCAGGCAGGCATCCGCTTTTTTTCTCCGGACCGGATGCTTTTTTTGAAGGTGGTATCGGATTTCGGAATTGCAGGGCAGGAGAGAATGACGGCGGAGGCGCTCACGGGGCTGCTGGAGCAGTATGTAAAGGAGGTCGCGGCATTTCTTACAAATCTGCGGGAGGCGGCAGACGAGGAGGAGACGCTGCGAAACGACGGTATTTTGCAGGAAGACGAGACGGTGCTGGAGCGGGTTTTTGCGGCGCTGCACTGCTCGCAGACGATGCGGGCGTCGGCGCGGCAGTATATCACGTATGCGGCGCTTACCGGATACGACTGGAAAGCGGAACTGGAAGAATGGTATGCGCGGGGGCTGCTCCCGTGCAAAGACAGGCGGGAAGGGAAGGTGCGGCTTGAAGAACTTAAACAGGTCTTATTATAATCCGCCGTTTTCCCATATTTATGTGGAGCGGGAAGTGGCGGAAGATCCGGAGACTAAGCGGATGCTTGCGCAGTTTCCGCAGGCGGAAGTGATTGACATCGACCACTATAAGGATGTTTTCTGCCGGAGCAGGCAGGACTATGTCAGGCAGCATGCGGCGCAGAATCTGATTCTGGCGGCGAAGCACGGTGAGCTGCTCTACCCCGGCGCGCCGGTCTGCCAGAACTTTGGAAATGAGCATTTTTACTACACCTCCTGTGTGATGAACTGCGTGTTTGACTGTGAATACTGCTATCTGAAGGGAATGTATCCGTCCGCCAACCTGGTGGTGTTCGTCAATCTGGAGGATATTTTTGCGGAAGTGGAAAAGAGACTTGCCGCGCACCCGGTCTACCTGTGCGTGTCCTACGACACGGATCTGCTGGCGTTAGAGCATCTGACCGGTTATGCGGCACGCTGGATTGAGTTTGTGCGCAGGATGAACACCGGCGGGCAGCGGCTGCGCATCGAGCTTAGAACCAAGGGAACCGGAGGCAGCCTGTGGCAGACGGTCCGGCCGGAGGCAGGTGTCATCTGTGCGTTTACCATCTCACCGCAGCAGGTGATTGATGCATATGAGCACGGTACGGCTTCGCTCGCCGGGCGGCTGGCAGGAGCGGAAGCGGCGATGGAACAAGGCTTTTCGGTGCGTCTCTGCTTTGACCCGATGATCTATTGCAGCGACTGGAAGAAGCACTATGACGTGATGTTTGCGCAGGTCTGCGGGACGCTGGACCTGGAAAAACTGGCGGATGTCAGCGTCGGAACCTTCCGCATCTCCCAGGATTATCTGAAGAAGATGCGGAAAAATGAGCCGGACTCGGCGGTGGTGCAGTTCCCCTACCAGAATGACGGCGGGGTGTACCATTACCCGACGGCGCTCATGGAGGAGATGGAGCAGTATATGACGGAAAAACTTGCCGCTTATCTTCCGGCAGAGCGGATTTTCCGGTGGAAGGAATAAGGAGAGAATACATGGAGCAGTGTAGAGAAAACGAGGCGGCGATTGTCACGGGGGCGTCCTCCGGGATCGGGGCGGCGATCAGTGCCAGACTGTGCAAAATGGGATATGAAGTGTTTGGCATCGGACGCTCGTTCGGCAGCAGTTTCGCGGAACAGTTTCCGGACGTTGCAGATAATCCGCTGTTTCATGCGGTGGTCTGCGATCTTCTGGACACGGAAAAAATGTTGAAGCTGGTGCGGGGGATTGCGGCGGAAGCTACGGTAACGCTGCTCGTCAACAATGCCGGCAGCGCGTACTACGGACTGCACGAGGAACTAAGCCCGAAGAAGATTCAGGAGATGGTGCGCACAGATCTGGAAGTGCCGATGATTTTAAGCCAGCAGCTGCTGCGCGGGTTTAAGAAAAACAAGGGCTGCATCGTCAATATCGCATCCGTGACGGCGCAGCAGTCGAATCCGCACGGCTGTGCCTACGGCGCGGTGAAGGCAGGACTTGCGAGCTTTTCGCGCAGCCTCTTTGACGAGGCGCGAAAATACGGTGTGCGCGTGGCGACGGTATCCCCGGATATGACGAAGACGGAATTGTATCGCAATGCAGACTTTACGGTGGGGGAGGAGACGGAGAGCTATCTTCTGCCGCAGGACGTCGCGGAGGCGGTGGCGTATATCGTGGGGCAGAGAGAGGGCGTGGCGGTGTCGGAGGTGACGCTCCGCCCGCAGTATCACAGAATCCGGCGCAAGCCGGTAGCGAAAAAGGAGAGACCGGTCGAATGAAAGATCTTACAAAAGGAAAACCGTCAACGCTGATTCTTGCGTTTGCACTGCCGATATTTCTGGGGAATCTGCTGCAGCTGACCTACAGTGTGACCGACACGAGAATTGTCGGCTCTTTTCTCGGGGAGGATGCGCTCGCTGCAGTCGGTGCAACGACGACGCTCAGCAATCTCATCATCGGCTTTTTGCTCGGACTGGCGAACGGGTTTGCCATCATCACGGCGCAGCGGTTCGGCGCGAAGGATATCCGGGGCGTGAAAAAATCGTTTGCCGCTTCCCTGGTGCTCGGAACGGTGATCTCGGTCGTGCTTACGGTGCTAGGACTGGTGTTTTTACAGCCGATCCTGCGGTTTTTAAATGTGCCGGAGCATCTGATTCCGGTGGCAGGACCTTACATATTTATCATCATAGCGGGACTTCTTGCGACATTCCTCTATGACGCGTGTGCCGCAGCACTTCGGGCGCTCGGGGATACCGTCACGCCGCTCGTGATTCTGGCAGTGTCGGTGGCGTTAAATATCGCGGGAGATCTTCTGTTCGTGCTGGTGTTAAAGGCGGGTGTGCGCGGAGCTGCCGCCGCCACGGTTCTGGCACAGATTCTGGCGTTTGTGATCTGCTGGATCTACATGCTAAGACGGTATGAAATGCTCCGTCTTGCACAGGAGGATTTCCGGGATGCGGATACGGCGATGGTGAAAAACATGCTCGGATCGGGGCTGTCGATGGGCTTTATGAGCTCGCTGGTCAATATCGGCTCGCTGACACTCCAGACGGCGATCAATAAGCTGGGGCAGGACATCATCGTGGCGCACACGGCGGCGCGGAAAATTTCCGAGATTTTTATGACGATGTTCAGCGTCTTCGGACAGACGATGGCGACCTACTGCGGACAGAATCTGGGCGCGGGCAGGATCGACCGGGTCAAAAAAGGCATCCGGCTCGGCATTTTCTACACCTGCATCTGGTGTACGCTTTCCGCGGTGGCGAGCTACACGATTGGCAGATGGCTGGTATATCTTGTGACGGGAAGCACGAATGAGGTTGTGATCTTAAATGCGACCAACTACCTGAAATTCGACACGCTGTTCTACTATGTGACGGCGGTGATCTGCGTGCTCCGAAACGCCATGCAGGGACTGGGCGATCATATCACGCCGCTCATTTCGAGTTCGCTTGAGATGGTCGGGAAAATCGTGATCGCCGCCACGCTTGTGCCGATGTTAGGCTACACCGGTGTCATTGTGGCGGAGCCGCTCGTGTGGTTTATCATGGTAATTCCGCTCGTCGTGCAGATCTTCCGGATGCCGGTACTTTGGGAAGAAAACAGGGGAAATCAAGGAAAATGATGCGTAGTTGGACGATAACAACGCTTGAAATGCTGTAAAATCAAGCAATTACAGGATTTCACAAAAAGTTCACAGAAAATTAGCACTCAACACTTGACAGTGCTAATAAACGGTGTTATAACATAGTCAGAACAAAGGAGAGGAACAAAAGGAGAACAGGAAATGAGTTCTATGAGTTCCCAGAACATCCCGGTTCCAAAGAAACAAGGAAACAGCATGAGTGTATCTGCCGAAGGCAGGTACGAAGTAGAAAAGGAGAGATGACTTATGTTAACACCTAGTATTTTTGGAGAGAACTTATTTGATGACTGGTTTGATGATTTCCCATTTTTCGATGACAGAGATTTGCGCAAGGTTGACAAGAAGCTGTACGGCAGAAGAGCCGGCAACCTGATGAAGACAGATATTCAGGAGATGAAGGATGGCTACAAGATGGAAGTTGATCTTCCGGGCTTCAAGAAGGATGAGATTACCGTAGAGCTGGATGACGGATATCTGACCATCAGTGCCGCCAAGGGACTGGATCAGGACGAGAAGGAGAAAGAATCCGGACGATACATCCGCAGAGAGCGTTATGCAGGTGCCTGCAGCCGGAGCTTCTATGTGGGCGAGGGCGTAACCGAGGAGGATATCAAGGCTGAGTTCAAGCACGGTATCTTAACGCTGGTTGTTCCGAAGAAGGAAGCAAAGCCTGCAGTAGAGCAGAAGAAATACATTGCGATTGAAGGATAAGGATGACAGAGAGAAAGGAAGCGTATGATCATGTCAGATAAGAATCCAAAACATCCGTTGAAGAAGAAAAAAGTAGCAGCAAAGGTGAATATGGCAGACCATGAGGCGGTCGAGGAAGCGAGAGAAGCCCACAAGTCGAAAAAGCATGTTTACTAAGCGATACGCCTGCAGATGACAGGAGAAAAGGGACAGGGAGCTGCACAGCACGAAGTGCTGTGCGCCCCCTGTCCCTTTTTCGTGTAATAGGAAACTTCGTTCCTATTACACAAAAACGTGTCCAAAGAGTACCTATTCGCTAATCCAACTGCATGGAGTTGAGTTTTTCTGACAGCAGATCCAGGAAGCGCTTGCCGAAATTACTTAGTTCGTGATTCCTGCGGGAGATCCAGCCAAGTTCGATCCGTTGATGCGTGTCCAGATTCATGACGGCGTAATCTTTTTCCAGCAGATTCTCACCAGACATGCCGGAACCGATGGTATAGGTGTTCATCTCCATGCCGATGCTGGCATCTGCCATCTCGTCCGTGAGGGTGATTGTTTTTTTTGCGACGGTATTCTCCACAAGCTCCTCGGAGAAGAAGCGGTCTCTGGAACTGTCGATTCCCTGAAAATAGTGGCTGTAGACATAGGGAGCCAGGTCTTCCATCGATACCTTCGTCCTGCCGGCGAGCGGATGCTGCTTGGGAACATAGACTTTGGGGCGCATGGTTGCCAGCAGATGAAAATCAAGTTCCTGCTGCTCCATCTCCCAGTCGAGAACGCGGTTCTCACGGTTTTTCAACAGAACGCCGATCTCACAGAATTCCGATGCGACGTAATCCAAGATCTCCTTGGTGCGCAATGGTGAGAGTCTATAAAGTGCCGGTGCTAAAGCCGGTTATGGATGTCCTTATGGCACTGAGCAAAGCGTTTCCGATGAATCTGGTTCTGCTCATCTTTTATCTGATCTGGACGACGCAGTTTTCCAGTATCGCAGCATTTTTTCATTCACAGAAGACGATCAAGGATGTCAGTCTGATGTATGTGGCGATTGCAGCTCTGGTGTTCTGCAGTCTTGCCAGTATTTCGGAAATCATAAGAAGCGGTCTGATCTCCGTGGACAAGGGACAGTATGAAGCGGGATATGCCTCGGGACTGACAAAAGCACAGACCTTTTTCCATGTGATTGTGCCGCAGGCGGTGCGGGCGGTCATTCCACCGCTCACGAACGATATTCTCTCGCTGGTAAAGGGAACGGCGTTAGTGTCGGTCATCGGAGTGTCAGATATTCTGACGGATTCCATCAACGCGGCAAGTGCGGCGTACTCTTACCTGGAGGCGTATGTGGCGGCAGCCATGGTATTCTGGGGCATCGGAATTGTGTTAGAGCGGCTGAGCCACTATGTGGAGCGGAAATTTTCAAAAAGCGTTAAGACACTGGCAGGCTGAGATGCGGTACGGCATCGTACATTATTATAATAGGAAGGAAACAGGGCTATGGCAGTATTAGAAGTGAGAAATGTAAAAAAGGTTTTTGGAGATAATGTGATTTTAAGAGGAATCGATCTTGATGTACAGAAAGGGGACGTCATCGTCATACTCGGACCGAGCGGTTCCGGTAAGACCACCTTTTTGCGCTGCCTGAATCTTCTGGAAAAACCGGATGAAGGCTCGATGGTCTTAAACGGAAGAGAATATAACTTAAAAAATGTAAAAAATAAGGAAAAGCTGGAGATTCGGAGAAATACTTCCTTCGTTTTCCAGAATTACAATCTCTTCGTGAACAAGACGGTTCTTTCCAATGTGACGCTGGGGCTTACCGTGGGACGCCATATGAAAAAGGAAGAGGCCGAGAAGACCGGAAAAGAACTTTTAGACAAGGTCGGTCTTGCAGGAAAGTACGATTACTACCCGGCACAGCTATCCGGCGGCATGCAGCAGCGTGTCGGAATTGCACGGGCAATGGCAGCGAATCCAGAGGTCATTCTTTTTGATGAGCCGACGTCCGCACTCGATCCGGAGCTGGTGGGAGAGGTGTTAAATGTCATGAAACAGTTCGCAAAACAGGGAGTCACAATGATTGTGGTAACACATGAGATGCAGTTTGCAAGAGAAGTGGCAAGTCAGGTTATTTTTATGGCAGACGGTGTGGTTGTGGAAAAAGGAACGCCGGAGGAGATCTTTGATCATCCGAAGGAGGAGGCAACCAGAAAATTCTTAAAACGTATTTTAAAGGAAGAGTCATAGCTGTGTGCGAAGACGGAGAGGAGAGAAAGATATGCAGAAATATGTGATTTCAATTTCAAGACAATTTGGAAGTCTGGGAAGACCGATTGCAAAGAAACTGGCAGAACTTCTGGAAATTGAATACTACGACAGAGATATTGTGGAGGAGGCGTCCAAAGTTCATAACATTCCGTTAAAGGAAGCGAGCAATCTGGAGGAGTCGGCAAAGTATCTGTTCATGAGTTTCCCACTCGGCAGCGGAACCACGGCGACGCAGGATGCCCTGTTTAAGACGGAGAGCGAGATGATAAAAAAACTTGCCGTGAAGGAATCCTGCATCATTGTCGGCAGATGCGCGGACGCAATTCTGGAGGATTGCGATCATCTGATCAGAATTTTTATCTATGCGCCGTACGAAGACCGCATTGTCAACTGTGTCAATGATCTCGGCATGGACACAAAGGCGGCGAAGCGGATGATCCGTGATGTGGACAAGGCGAGAGATGCCTACCATATGCGGTATGCGGGGTATTTGCCGAACGATATGAACCATATGGATCTGATGGTCAACAGCGCAACTCTGGGGGTCGATATGACAGCGAGACTGTTGGCGGAAGTGGTGCGTGATAAATTTTCATAAGACGGACAGTGTGCATAAGACTGCACAGTCCCACAGAGGATAAGGCATGGAAAAACACAGAAAAAAACTGATCAAAAACGCAACGGTATTCGACGGGCACAGCAGCGGGCTGGCGCAAGGGAAAAAGATTGTCATTGAGGACGATATTGTCACAGAGATTACTGCGGATGAAGTATCGGAAGAAAATTTTGACGAGGTATTTGACGGCACGGGCATGGTGGCGATGCCGGGAATGACGGATGCGCATGTTCACATGGGATGTCTGTTCGCAAAGGGAGAATTCCCGGTGGATTACGCCACGGTGCTGACCGTCGCAAAATGTAAGGATGCGCTGATGGCCGGGTTTACCACGTTCCGTGATGCGGGAAGTGTGAGCGAGGGATTAAAGCTGGCGTTTGACGAGGGTGTGCTTCCGGGACCGCGCATCTATCCCTGCGGTGCCTACATCAGCCAGACGTGCGGGCATGGAGATTCGGAGTATGCGCATACCTATCGCGACATCCAGTACAGGCATCCGTCCAGCACCGTTTTGGCGGACGGGGTGCCGGAGATCATCCGGGCAGTGCGCGAGCAGTTCTACCGCGGTGCATCCCACATCAAACTGATGGCTACCGAGATCTTAAACCGGCATGAGGATATCGGGCTTTTGTTCGGAACGGATATGATGATCACGGGACCGGATTATCAGGTGGAGCAGAGCGAGGATATCCGGTATTACGAAAAGCGCTTCGGCACAATGCGGGCGCTGAGGGCTTTGACGGGCACTGCAAACGAGGTGTTTGCACTTACGACCTACCAGAATCCTTACCCGAAGGGAAAGATCGGTGTGCTGGAGGCGGGATCCTATGCAGATCTGCTTCTGGTGGATGGAGATCCGACAAAAAGTGTATCGGTTCTTGCAGACACCGATCATCTGCGCCTGATTATGAAAGGGGGAACGGTGTACAAAAATACACTGTGCTGAGATTTTATTCCGCTAATACGCTGACTTGCATGTGGCTGAGATTCGTAGTAATCTTATTCCAAAAACTAGAAGCAGGAGGTAATTATGAAAGAGCTGCTGTACTGGATTGTGGAATGGATTGCGAAGATTCACAGCCACATTCTTCGTCTGAATGATGCGTATGAATACAATTTTACAGATAAAGAACTGCATTTTCTCGTCATTGGTATGATGGGAATGGGATTCATTTTTGTCGTGTATCCTGTTTTTAAATGGCTGGCAAAGCATGATCATGTCATGGTAATTGCGTGGATTTATGTGCTGACACTGATTATCGTGATCACGTTTGCCATAGAGATCGGGCAGAAAGTAACAGGCACCGGCAATATGGAATTTGCAGACATTGTGATGGGTGTATTCGGATTCATTGTAATGTTCCTTGTGTTCTCGGTTGTGCGGGGTATTTATAAGCTGATAAGAAATCTGATCAGAGGAGACAGGAAAGATGAATGAATTTTGGAAAAGAGTGCTCGAGACGTGCGTGGTGATTCTGGGGAACTGCCTGTATGCATTCGGTGTGGCAATGTTCATTGTGCCGGGAGGACTGATTACCGGCGGAACGACGGGAATTGCGCTGTTTGTGCACCACATGATGGGTTGTTCCGTCTCCGTGTTTGTACTGCTGTTCAATACGGTTATGTTTCTGATCGGATTTGCGGTATTCGGGAAAAAATTTGCAGCAAACACACTGGTCAGCACCTTCAGCTATCCGGTAGCGCTGGAGCTGTTTACACGGCTTCTGCACGGCTATGCGATCACGGACGATATAATTCTCTGCATGATCTTTGGAGGAATCTGTATCGGAGGAGCCATCGGCGTTGTGATCCGTGCGGGCGCATCGACTGGCGGCATGGATATACCGCCGCTTGTGTTGAACCGTTATTTTAAGATACCAGTGTCAAAGTCCATTTATGTATTCGATATGCTGATTTTGCTGCTCCAGGCGTTTGACAGTACAGGAGAACAGCTTCTCTATGGTATTCTGCTGGTGATTGTCTACAGCGTGGTGCTGGATAAGTGCCTGATGCTTGGAACTGCAAAGATGCAGATCAAAGTAGTCAGTGAGAAAATCGATGAGATCAGAAAAGCAGTCTTAACAGATATCGACCGCGGTGTTACAATGTTAAAAAGTGAGACCGGATACATGGAGCGGGAGACAGAGATGCTGCTTACGGTGGTGTCAATACAGGAACTGGCGAAGACGGAGAAGCTGATCCATTCGGTGGATGAGGATGCATTTGTTGTGATCAATCGTGTCAGTGAGGTTTCCGGCCGCGGTTTTTCAAGTAAAAAGCGTTATCTGGAAAAGGAGAATTCATGACATTACAGCAACTGAGATATGCACTGACGATAGCCGGCTGCGGATCGATGAATGAGGCGGCAAAGCGTCTGTTTTTATCGCAGCCCAGTCTGTCCGAGACGGTAAAGGAACTGGAGCAGGAGATCGGGCTACAGATTTTTATGCGCTCGAACCGGGGAATCATCATCACACCGGAGGGTGAGGAGTTTCTGGGGTACGCCAGACAGGTGATCGACCAGTACGGAATCCTTAAGGCGCGCTATGTGGAGAAGCAGCGCAAGGAAAAGTTCAGTGTGTCCATGCAGCACTATACGTTTGCGGTCAAAGCGTTTGTGGAGACTGTAAAGAAAGCAGGGATGGACAGCTATGAATTCGCGGCGAACGAGACGACCACATACGATGTTATGGAGAATGTACGCAACTTTAAGAGCGAGATCGGCGTTCTGTATCTGAACGATTTTAATGAGCAGGTGCTGATGAAGATCATCCGGGAGAAGGGGTTGGAGTTCGAGGAACTGTTTGCCTGCGATACCTATGTCTATCTGTGGTCGGGACATCCGCTTGCAGGGCAGAGCGTGATCTCCATGGAAGAACTGGACGAGTATCCGTGCCTGTCCTTTGACCAGGGACGGAACAGCTCGCTCTACCTCGCGGAAGAGATGAAGAGCACCTACGATTATAAGCGGCTGATTAAGGCGAACGACCGGGCAACACTGCTAAACTTTATGATTGGGCTGAACGCGTACACGCTGTGCTCGGGAATTATCTGCGAGGAGCTAAACGGCAGCGATTACATGGCAATTCCACTCAAGGAGACGGAAAAGATGCGGATTGGCTATGTGAAGCGCAAAGGGGCATCAATCAGTCACATCGGACAGATCTATATCGAAGAATTGAAAAAATATAAAGAGAAAATTATGTAGTGGTTGGCTATAGGTTTCACCTATAGCCAACTATCGGCTTCCTGTATTAACACTTTCCCAAACTGCCTGTTATAATAGGCAATGTAATCAAAAAACACATGCAGATAACAGACAGCATGGAGTGGAGAAGCAGGAAGGAGGAAACGGGTATGAGAGACACAGCGCGGCAGATGAGATCAGCGATGATGTGTGACAGGATGCGCCAGATGTCCATGTGTGATGGCATGGATGCAGATGTTGTGCGGCTTTTCCCGGATTCTTCAGATCTTTGGAAGAACAGATAGATACCGGCGCTATGGAGCGTGGGTTGGGGCAGCCGCAGGGGCTGCTCTTTTTTCGTTCTATATTTTGAAATAACATTTTAGGAGGTGGCAGTGCATGCCAGCAATTGCGATACGTCATTTATCAAAGACCTTCGAGCAGAAGGGAAACAGCGTGGAAGCGCTGCGGGATATCTCGCTCGACATTGAGGAGGGAGACATCTACGGAATCATTGGAATGTCCGGTGCCGGGAAAAGTACCCTGGTGCGGTGTCTGAATTATCTGGAGAGGCCGACGAGCGGTGAGGTTATCATCGGCGGAAGAGATCTGGGAACGCTGACCGAGAAAGAACTGCGGGAGCAGCGGAGCGACATCGCAATGATTTTCCAGCATTTCAACCTTCTCATGCAAAAGAGTGTGCTGGACAATGTATGTTTCCCGATGCAGATTGCGAAGAAAAAGAAGGATGAGGCGAAGAAAAGAGCGCTTGAGCTGCTCGAGACTGTCGGACTTGCCGACAAGGCGGACGCTTATCCGGCACAGCTTTCCGGCGGACAGAAGCAGAGAGTGGCGATCGCCAGAGCTCTTGCGACGGATCCGAAGATTCTGCTCTGCGACGAGGCAACCAGTGCCTTAGATCCGCAGACAACGCAGTCCATTCTGGCACTCTTAAAGGAGATCAACCGGAAATTCGGCATCACGATTGTGATTATCACGCATCAGATGTCCGTGATCCGGGAAATCTGCAGCCATGTGGCGATTGTGGAAAAAGGAAGCATCGTGGAAGTCGGCCTGGTCGAGGAGATTTTTAACCATCCGAAATCCCGTGTGGCGAGAAGCCTGATCTTGAGCGACCGTGCTGCGGATGCCGCGTCATATTCCGGGGCGGAAGGTGATACTGCGGATGGAGCGGAGCTGACCGGATGGAGCGGTGAGAGCAGACAGCGGGACCGCATCGGCGACGATAAGAAGCTTCGTATTGTATTCTCAGAGAATTCCGCATTTGAGCCCGTCATTGCCAATATGGTGTTAAAGTTCGGTACGCCGGTGAACATCCTCCGTGCAGATACCAAGAATGTCGGCGGAGTGGCAAAGGGTGAGATGATTCTGGGACTTCCGTCAGACGCCGGGCTGCAGGAGCAGATGGAGGCTTATCTGGTGGAAAAGGGACTTGAGATTGAGGAGGTGACCGGAGATGTGGAATAGTCAGGTAATCATCATGCTTTTGGAGGGAATCCGGGACACCCTGTATATGACCTTAGCGTCCACATTGTTTGGATATATCATCGGACTTCCGATGGGAATTGTGCTGACTGTCACGGACAAGGACGGCATCCGTCCAAATGCGGCAGTCTACAAGGTGCTGGATGTGATTTCCAACCTGCTGCGCAGTATTCCGTTTATTATTTTGCTGATTGTGCTGATTCCGTTCACCAGATTTGTGGTGGGAAGAAGCTACGGATCGACGGCGACGATCGTCCCGCTGACGATTGCGGCGGCACCTTACATTGCCAGAATGGTAGAATCCTCATTAAAAGAGGTGGATGCAGGCGTCATCGAGGCAGCGCGCTCCATGGGAGCATCCGATTTTCAGATTGTGACCAAGGTCATGCTGGTGGAGGCGAGAACGTCTCTGATTGTCGGAGCAACGATTTCCCTTGGCACGATTTTAGGATATTCCGCGATGGCAGGAACCGTCGGCGGAGGCGGACTGGGAGATATTGCCATCCGCTATGGTTACACCAGATGGCAGACCGATATCATGGTTGTCACAGTGGTGCTTCTGGTAATTTTATTCCAGATTTTCCAGACGATCGGAATGAAGATTGCGAATCGGCTGGATCGCAGAAAGTAGCAATAACAAATTTGCATATATTTTTAAGTTTTAAGGAGGACACTATTATGAAAAAGAAAGTATTGTCAACGATTCTGGCAGGCGTGCTCGCATTATCCGCATTCGCAGGATGCGGAAGCAGCACGGAGGAGAGCACAGACACCAGTGCAGCAACAAAGGAAGAGACGCCCGTAGCTGCAACGGAGGAGGCTGTGAGTGCTGAGAACACAGAGAGCACCGATACCGCAGCAGAAGGCGGCACCATCAAAGTGGCTGCATCCGCAACACCGCACGCAGAGATTCTTGAGGAAGCAAAGAAGATTCTTGCCGATGAGGGATGGGATCTGGAGATCAAGATTTTCGACGACTATGTAATGCCGAACGAAGTGGTAGAAAGCGGCGAGTTTGACGCAAACTACTTCCAGCACATTCCGTACCTTGAGAGCTTTAACGAAGAGAAGGGAACCCATCTGGTCAATGCAGGCGGCATCCACTATGAGCCGTTCGGCATTTATCCGGGAACAAAGTCCGATCTCTCCGAGCTGGCTGACGGCGACACCATCGCAGTGCCGAACGATACCACAAACGAGGCGAGAGCACTTCTTCTGTTACAGGATAACGGCATCATTACCTTAAAGGAAGGCGCCGGCTTAGAGGCAACTGTTAATGATATCGCAGAGAACCCGCACAATGTCAAGATCGAGGAGCTGGCAGCAGAGCAGGTTGCAAGAGTGGCTCCGGAGGTTGCATTCGTTGTATTAAACGGTAACTATGCATTACAGGCAGGCTTCTCCGTTGCAAAAGATGCACTGGCTTACGAGGCATCCGATTCCGAGGCAGCGAAGACCTACGTGAACATCATTGCAGTAAAAGAGGGACATGAGAATGACCCTGGCATCCAGGCACTTGTAAAAGTATTAAAGTCTGACGAGATCAAGCAGTACATCAACGACACCTATGACGGAGCCGTTATCCCGTTTGAGGACTAAGCAAATATAGGAAAGAATTGTCGCAATCAGCATATCGTGCTTTGCTTTGATAAGTAATATTATTAGAAGACCAGCGAACAAAAAAGTTCCAGAATAAACAGACGGCGGGAAATTCTTTGAAGCAAAATTC
>OIWS01001306.1_pt1 | contig 25675 bp, 18 predicted proteins | sample 1587611 | NCBI WGS metagenome assembly OIWS01 (sample SAMEA3888919, study PRJEB22519) | human gut metagenome | biome: human gut; feature: human-associated habitat; material: faeces | place: Denmark | collected 2010 | reverse complement strand
CACGGCCATGGATGCCGAACAGCTTGGGGATGGACGGGCCGGTGATGTCGGCGTCGAGGATGCCGCAGTGGTAGCCGCGGCGTGCCATTGCACAGGCCAGCAGGGCGCTGGTCATGCTCTTGCCGACGCCGCCCTTGCCGGATACGACGCCGATGACCTTCTTGACGCTGCTATTGGGGTTGGGTGCGTCATGCTGGGGCGCAGCATTGCGGGAAGAACACGCTGCCCCGCAGTTGGAGCAGTCATGGGTACATTCTTCGCTCATTGTCTCGTTGCGCACGGCCGTGGTACCGGGGTGCGCTTCCTCCTTGCATTCTTAGATCCGGTCTGGCGGAACATTCCCGCCAGATACAATATATATCATATCATAAAACTGGGAAAGAAACAACCCACGGCCCCGCTCATATTTCCCAGAGCAGTTTACATATTTATAAAAAGATACACTGGGGAAAGGGAGGGGTGCGCTGTGCGGCAGAGCTATCTGAAAAACGCAGCCCTGATGACCGGGGCGGACGTCCTGCTCCGTCTGGCGGGCATGGGGCTGCGCATCTGGCTGGCGAACGCTCTGGGCGGCGAGGGGATGGGGCTGTACCAGCTGGTGCTGGCGGTCTATTCGCTCTTCGTCACGTTGGCGACGGCGGGCGTCTCGGTGGCGGCCACCCGCCTGATGGCTGAAGAGCTGGCCCGCAGCCCGGCGGAGGCCCGGGGGATGCTTCACTGTCTCCTGCTGGCGGGGGCCGGGCTGGGCGTGCTGGCGCTGGCGGCGCAGTTCGGGCTGGCGGGCCTCGCCGCAAAATGGTGGCTGGGCGATGTCCGGGCAGCGGGGGCGCTGCGTGTCTCGTCGCTGGGCCTGCCGTGGATGGCGGTGTCGTCGGTACTGCGGGGCTTTTTCATCGCCCGGCGGCAGGTGGAGCCAAACGTCCTGAGCCAGCTGGCCGAGCAGACCGTCCGCATCGGCATCGTATGGGCTGCGCTGGAGCGGGCCGACGCCCTCGGCTGGGACGTGGGCGGGCGCTGCACGGCAGTGCTGGGCGCAACGGCGGTCAGCGAGGCCGTCAGCACTGGGCTGATGGCACTTTTTTACCGTAAAGAGGCCCGCCGCTGCTTCGGTGCGCGGCCTGCCTGCCGCCCGCAGGAGCCGGGAAAGCGCCTCTGGGATATTCTCTGGCCGGTGGAGGGAGGACGTTGTCTCGCCAGCGCTCTCCACACCGCGGAGAATATGCTGGTGCCGGCCTGCCTGGCAGTCTATCTGCAGTTTTCCGGCGGGCGTGCCGAAGCCGTGGCCCAGTACGGCAACCTCAAGGGGATGGCCCTGCCTCTGCTGACCTTTCCCTTCGGACTGCTGGGGAGCCTTTCCGTCTTGCTGATGCCCGAGATCACCCAGGCCCACCTCCGGGGCCAGAACGGGCGGCTGGTGGCTCTTATCGACAGGATGCTCCGGCTCACCGGCTATTTCTCAGCGCTGGCAGGAGCGGCGTTCTGGGTGTGGGGTCAGCCGCTGGCCGAAGCCCTCTACGGCAGCGCCGAGGCGGGCAGCTACCTCGTCATCCTCGGCCCAGCCATGCCGCTGATGTATCTCGAGAGCATGGTGGACGGTGCCATGAAGGGGGTAGGAGAACAGAAAGCCGTTTTCCGCTACAGCATGTGGGACTCCTGCCTCCGCATTGTGGGCGTGCTGCTCCTGCTGCCCCGCTTCGGGATGAAGGGCTTTCTTTTTGTGATATTGCTGTCCAGCTTCTACACCTGCACCGCCAACACGGGGCGGCTGCTGTCCAGCTGCGGCCTGCAGCTGCAACTCTGGCGGTGGCTGGGCGCACCGGGCTTTGCGGGGGCCGTCAGCGCCGGGGCCGGGCTGGCCCTGCGGCATCTTTTAGCGGACTGGCTCACCGGCGGAGTCCCCTTGCAGCTTGCGGCGGTAGCGCTGGGCGGCGCGGGGATGGCAGCGGTCTGCTTTGCGGCGGCGTGGCCGCTGGGCCTCGGCGAAGAGCTGCGGGCCGTGGCGGCAGGGGAGAGGCGGCATAAGAAAAATGTCCAAAAAGTGAAATAACTGGACACGGGGAAGAGAATCGAGTATAATACTAAAGATATTATGGGGTGATAGGCCCTTGAAATAAAAAACGGCAGCTGACATCTTCGGATGCCGGCCCCCGATGCAAAAGAGGATATGCTGTGAAGGAAAAGAAAACAAATCTGCTGCAGGTACTGGCCCGCCGGGCTCTGCTGGTGGCGCTGGACGGAGCCATCGTAGCCTTCAGCTTTTATTTCGCCCTGCTGCTGCGCGCAGACGGTGCTGTCGAGGCCTCCTGGTGGCCCCACAACCGCGCCCTGCTCTACGCGAATCTGCCCTGGATCGTGGCGGTCTACCTGCTCAGCTTTCTGGCCGGGCGGCTCTACACCATCCTTTGGAAGTACGCCGGGGAGCGTGACCTCATCCGTCTGGCCGGGATGATCGCCGTCCCGACGGGCATCGTCTATCTGGTCAACCGCTGCTTCATCCACGGTGTGCTCTTCAACTCGGCCAACGCCATGGCGGCGGTGCTCATTTTCCTGTTCATCGGCGGGAGCCGTCTGGCATGGCGGCTCTTCCTGAACCACCCGCTGGGCGAGCGGCTGCGCGGCAACGCCAGCAAGGACCCCAACCGCCCTGTCATGATCGTGGGTGCGGGCGAGGCTGGTGCGTGGGCCATCAATGTCTGCAAGACCAACACCAGCTACGGCCATGTCATCGTAGCCGTGGATGATGACCCCAACAAGCTGGGCCAGACCATCCATGGTGTCCCGGTGCGCGGCACACTGGAAGAAATTCCCGACCTGTGTACCCGCTACAACATCCATACCATCATCGTGGCGATCCCGACCCTGAAGGGAAACCGCCTGAACCACGTCATCGACCTCTGCGTCTCCACCCACTGCGCCGTGCAGATGCTCAGCGACCCCCAGCTGGTGGGTGCAGGCACACCTCAGCAGGGTGCGTTCCGTGAGCTGAACACCGCCGATTTCCTCTCCCGTGAGGAAGTCACACTGGACACGGAGAAAATTTCCGGCTACCTCACCGGCAAGACCGTTCTGGTGACGGGCGGCGGCGGCAGCATCGGCAGCGAGCTCTGCCGTCAGGTCATGCGCTTCAAACCTGCAAAACTGCTTATCTTCGATATTTATGAGAACTGCGCCTATGAACTGCTGATGGAACTGCAGCAGAAGTATGGCCGTGATGTGCCGGTCACGGTGCTGGTCGGCTCCATCCGGGACAAGGCCCGTCTGGACGAGGTGTTTGAGACGTACCACCCGACGGTGGTTTTCCATGCCGCCGCCCACAAGCATGTCCCGCTGATGGAGATCAGCCCCGCCGAGGCCGTCAAGAACAATGTCTTTGGAACCAAGAACCTGCTCACCAGTGCCAGCGAACACGGCGTGGAGCGGCTGGTGCAGCTCTCCACCGATAAGGCCGTCAACCCCACCAGCGTCATGGGCTGCACCAAGCGCTTGTGTGAGATGCTCATCCAGACCTTCGCAGGCAACACCGACATGAAGTGCGTCGCCGTCCGCTTCGGCAATGTGCTGGGCAGCCACGGCAGCGTCATCCCGCTGTTTGAGGCGCAGATCAAAAAGGGCGGCCCCGTCACCCTCACCGATGCCAACATCGAGCGCTACTTTATGACCATCCCGGAGGCGGCACAGCTGGTGCTGCAGGCCGGTGCGCTGGCCGAGAGCGGCAGCATCTATGTGCTGGACATGGGCGAGCCGGTCAAGATCATGGACCTTGCAAAACAGCTCATCCGCTTCTACGGCTATGAGCCGGGCGTGAACATGGATATTAAGATCGTGGGTCTGCGCCCCGGCGAAAAACTCTACGAAGAGCTGATGATGGACGAGGAGCAGGACAAGATGCGCCGCACCGTCCACAATAAGATCTTCGTAGCTCCGCCCCGGAACATCGACCTGGGCGAGTTCTACCAGCAGCTCCAGGAGCTGGCCGTCGCCGCCGAGCACAACGACGACAGCGTGGTGGAGCAGTTGGCCAAAATGGTGCCTACCTTTACCCCCACCCGCGAGAACCTCAAGCTGTAAAACCGCTGGCTGCACGGCACCTTTGCTGTGTAAAAATATATGAGAGGGATGTACAATCATGGAAAAGAAACCGTTTTTGACTGAGTCGATGGCTCAGGACATCATTCAGGACGTACCCACCCCCTTCCACGTCTATGACGAGAAGGGCATTCGCGAGAACGCCCGCCGCATCAACAAGGCATTCAGCTGGAACAAGGGCTTCCGCGAGTATTTTGCGGTCAAGGCTCTGCCGAACCCCGTCATCCTCCAGATCCTGAAGGAAGAGGGCTGCGGCGTGGACTGCTCCTCTCTGACTGAGCTGATGCTCAGCGAAGTGTGCGGCTTCAGCGGCAGCGACATCATGTTCTCCTCCAACCAGACCCCTGTGGAGGACATGAAGAAGGCTTACGAGCTGGGCGCTTATATCAACCTCGACGACGCCACGATGGTGGACTTCCTCGACCGCGTGGCCGGTGTGCCGGAGAATATCTTCTGCCGCTACAATCCGGGCGGCACCTTCCAGCTGGGCGAGAGCAAAGAGGGCTTCCAGGTCATGGACAAGCCCGGCGACGCCAAGTACGGCATGACCGAGGAGCAGATGATCGACAGCTACAAGAAGCTGGCTGCAAAGGGTGCCAAAAACTTTGGCATCCACGCCTTCCTTGCCTCCAACACCATCTCTGACGCCTATTATCCTGAGCTGGCAGGCATCCTCTTCCAGCTGGCTGTCCGCGTCCAGAAGGCCACCGGCGTGCATATCGCCTACATCAACCTGTCCGGCGGCGTCGGCATCCCGTACCGCCCCGAGCAGACGGAGAACGACATCATGGCCATCGGCGAGGGCGTTCGCAAGAAGTTTGAAGAAATTCTGGTCCCCGCCGGCATGGGCGATGTCTCCATCTTCACCGAGATGGGCCGCTTCACCACCGGCCCCTACGGCGCTCTGGTAGCTACTGCCATCCACGAGAAGCACATCTATAAGGAATACATCGGTCTGGATGCCTGCGCGGCCAACCTGATGCGCCCCGCCATGTACGGCGCTTACCACCACATCACCGTGCTGGGCAAGGAAGACGCACCCCACGACCACAAGTACGATGTGGTCGGCGGTCTGTGCGAGAACAACGACAAGTTTGCCATCGACCGTATGCTGCCCAAAATCGACATCGGCGACATCGTGTATATCCACGACACCGGTGCGCACGGCTCCGCCATGGGTTACAACTACAACGGCAAGCTGCGCAGCGCCGAGGTCCTGCTCTGCGAGGACGGCTCTCACCGCCTCATCCGCCGTGCCGAGACTCCCCGCGACTACTTTGCAACGCTGGACTTCCTGCCCTTCATGAAGCCGCTGCTGGGCGAGTACAACGACGACTGAGCACGCTTCTGACTCCATCACACCAGAATAAAGCGAGGAACGACGCAGATGTTTTTTGGATTCCAACTCACCTGTGGCCTGATGCTGGTCTTTTACGGCTATTCGGTCATGAAAAATCCACGGGTCTGGGGCGACCAGGGCCGTCAGGCCGTCAAGGCCGAAAATTTCCCCGAGTACTGCCGCCAGAACGGCCTGTTTTTCCTGAAAGCTGGCTTCATCATGGCGCTCATTGGTGCGCTGGACGCGCTGGTAACGCTTTCGGGTCTGCTGTACGTCATGCTGTACCTGTTCGGGCTGGCGTTTGCGTTCTACCCGCTGACCCGCTGGTGCAAGGAGAACGAGGGCTTCTCGTGGCCCTGGCCCCGCGTCGAAAGCGAGAAAAAGCGCATCAAGAAACTGCGCCAGCAGCAGGAGGCCGAAAAGGCGGAACGAGAAGAAAAGTAAATAGCAAAAAATAAGAGGCCGCTGTAAAAGCAACCTCTCAGTCTCACTTCGTTCGACAGCTCCCCCCTACCGAGGGGAGCCTCTGGCGAAGAGATTGGGCTTTCTGCCATGCCAAAGCCTCCCCTCGATAGGGGAGGCGGCACGGCGAAGCCGTGACGGAGAGGTTGAACACAGCGGCCTCTTTTTGTTTTCTTAAATCAAACCATTTTCTTTGCAGTAGTGGTAAATACCATCCTCTGCACAGGTGCCGCAGACCTCGCTGGCGATGGCTTTCAAATCGGCAGAAGCGTTGCCCATGGCAACGCTATGACCGACAGCCTGAAACATTTCTATATCGTTGTTGCCGTCGCCGAAAGCCATTGCATCCTCGGGCGTCAGGCCGTAATAGGCCAGAACTTTCTGGATACCGGCGCCTTTTCCGCCAGAAATGGGGATGATGTCCACCGCCCTGTCCCACCAGGCGGCGATTTTTGCACCGCTCGTGCCCTTGAGAATGGCGGGCCAGTCGCTTTCGCGGCAGCCCATCAGCAACTGGAAAACTTCACCTCGGGAGACTTCATCAAACTTATCGGAAATGACCGGCGCTCGTCCGCCGATGGCGTAATATGCCGTCAAATCGTCATCCGTTCCGTTGGAGAGCAGCTGCGTCCGTCCTGCAACCGACACCGGACGACCAAGCGCTGCGGCGTTTTGGATCAGCGTCTGCACATCCTGCGGCGGGATGGGGCTGACGAAAATATCGCCGGTCATGTTGTAGCAGAATGAGCCGTTGTAGGTAAGAAAGACGTCGAACTCTACGCCGTCGAATTTCGGCACAATGAGAGGGGAACGCCCGGTGGCGATGGCCAGCAGGATGCCGTTTTGCTGTAAGCGGCGCAGAGCGTCCAGTGTCCGCTCAGTAATACGCTTTTTCTCCATGTCGATAAGGGTGCCGTCGATGTCGAAAAAGATGATGCGGGGCTTGTGCATGGTGCTGTACCTCCAATGCAAAAAGAGGGGAGAGACTTACCTGCGGGTTTTGCGGTCAGGATACATCAGAATGCCTCCTTATAGTGCGTCGATGTCGGCCTGTAGTTTCTCGTAGAATTTCCCCAGATGGAGACCGTCGATGAAGCGGTGATTGACCTCCACCGACATCCCCAATTTCTTGCGGCCATTTTCCTCGCCATATCTGCCCCATGTGATGCGGGGGATGTTGTCGTCCCGGTCAAAATCCCGCTCGTTGGTGCAGCCGGTCAAATCAAACCACGGTGTGCAGGAGATATAGATGAGGTTGTCGTTCTCTTCGTCCTGGTCAAGAAGGGTCTTCTGGGCAGCGCTTCTCGTCTGTGCGGAGGCACAGAACTCCGCAATGCCACCGACTTTTGGCAGGGTGACGATGTGAAACTGCTCACTGCCGGGTTTCAGGTCGGTCAGACTGGGAATGCGCTCATCCAGCAGCCACACCTCGCCGTCCCGGATGGCGTAGCGGAAATTCTTCACGCTGTTCACAGCGTCCGTCACGAGATACCCCATCGCGTAATAAAACGACAAATGCCGCTCCTTGACATAGCGGTAAAGGTTTGTTACATCCACCCGGAAGGTGACGCTGTAAAAAGGGTGGGAAACAGCGGAGAAAAACTCGAACAATTCAGCCCGCTCCCAGTGGGTCCTATCGACTTTTTCCATCTTACTTCTCCTCGGCGGGGGCCTGCTTGTTCTTGTCCAGCCCATCGAACTGCTTTACGATCTGCGGGTCTTTCAGCTTGATGACCTTGCCGGAGAGGTAGTGGAGGGTATTTTCCTCGGGAATGTCGAGGAAGCTGATGCGGACGGCGCAGAGGGCTTGCGTCCGGGTGCCGGTGCGCTCATTCATCTTGCGGTTGCCGTACTTGATGTCGCCCAGCACCGGCTTGCCCAGATAGGCCAGATGGGCGCGTATCTGGTGAGTGCGGCCGGTGATGAGGCCGATGCGGCAGAGGGCGAAGGGGCCAGCTGTCCGCAGTACGTCCACATCGGTGATGATCTGCTTGCGGCGCTCGTCCTGGGACTGGTGGGCGTGGATGCTCACCTTATTGTTTTTCTCGTCGTGCTCCCACCATGCAGTGAAGCGCCCGCTCTGGGGGATGCCCACCGTGATGGTGTAGTATTCCTTCTTGAGCAGGTCGGTGCGGATGATCTCGTTCATGTCCCGGAGGGCGGCGTAGCTCTTGGCCGCGATGACGAGGCCCTCAGTGCCGCGGTCGAGGCGGTTGCAGATGCCGGGCTTGAAGCGGTTCTCGCCCTGGGGGTCGTACTCGCCCTTCTGGGCCAGATACTGGGTGAAGGCGTCCACAAGGTTTGCGTCGCCGGTGCGGTCGCTGTGGCAGAGCAGGTGGGTGGGCTTGTAGAGGACGGCAATGTTCTCATCCTCGTAGATGACCGTCACCTTGGGCTGGTTCTGCTGCTTTTTGGGGGCGGGCTTGTGGGCCGGCTTTGCGCCCTCGGGCGGGAAGAATTCGTCGTTGATGTAGAGCTCGATGAGGTCGCCGGCCTTGATGCGGTCTTCGGGTACACCCTTTTTGCCGTTGACTTTGATGCGCTTGTTGCGGAAGCTCTTGTATAAAAGGCTGGTAGGGAAGTCACGGGTCACGCTCTGGACAAAGCGGGAGAGGCGGACACCCTCGTCGTTGGCGGTGGCAGTGTATTGTTTCATAAAAGTATATCCTTTTTGCTTTTCTGGAAAGATTCTGCTTACCTTTTTGCCAAAGGCTCCCCTACAAGGGGAGCTGGCGAGGAGCTTGCGACGAGACTGAGAGGTTGTACGAAGGATGGCTTTGCCGTAGGAATGAAACCTCTCCGTCATTGCTTCGCAATGCCACCTCCCCTATCGAGGGGAGGCTCTGGCGTACCGAAAAGTGTTCTTTCTACTTTATAATAATCTACTCTCCCCATGAAGTCAACGCAGAATATTTTCTGTCGGCTCTTGTCTTTTGCCGAAAATGGGGTACTATAAAAGAAACGACTACAAACAAAGGAGCGCAGCTATGGCAGGACAGAACATAAGCCACGAGGGTCACCGGCAGCGGATGCGTGCCCGGGTGGAGCAGTACGGGCTGGAAAGCCTCGCACCCCACGAGGCACTGGAATATCTGCTCTACATCACCAACGCCCGCCGGGATACCAACGGCATCGCCCACGCGCTGCTGGAGCGGTTCGGCAGCTTTGCCGGTGTGCTGGAAGCCAGTGAAGAAGAACTCTGCCGTGTGCCGGGCGTCGGCCCGGCCAGCGCCCGGATGCTGCATCTCCTGCCCGAGGTGAGCCGGTACTACGAGCACAGCCGCACCAGCACCGAAGGTGCATTGACGACTACTGAGCGGCTGGCGGCTTACCTGAAACCCCGCTTCGCCGCAGCAAAACAGGAGAAAGCCCTGCTCCTTTCGCTGGACAGCCGCAGCCGGGTAAAGAGCGTGTACTGGCTCAAAGAGGGGAACGCCCGGATGGTGAGCCTCGAGGTGAAGGACGTCGTCTCGGCGGCGCTCCGGGGCGGGACAGAAAGCGTCGTGCTCTGCCACAACCATCCCAACGGTGTGCCGCTGCCCTCCCGCGAAGACCTTGCCGCCACCGAGAACATCGTCCGTGCGCTGGGGCTGGTCAAGATACGCCTGCGCGACCACATCATCCTCGCCGAAAACGACTACTTCTCCATGCGGGAATCCAACCGCCTGCCTTTTTACGACTTCGAGACCGGCGCAATGTTACGCCCATATGGAAGAGAATGATTTACATTATAAAATAATTGTGGTATAATGGCTGCGAGAGATACAACTAATCGTAGTTTTGGAAAGGAGGGCTTTTTGTGGCAGAGGAAAAATTCCATCTGGTGTCATCCTACGCCCCCACGGGCGACCAGCCGCAGGCCATCGCACAGCTGGTAGAGGGGGTAGAGCGGGGCGACCGCTGCCAGACCCTGTTGGGCGTCACCGGCAGCGGCAAGACCTTCACGATGGCGAACGTCATCGCCCAGTGCAACCGCCCGACGCTGGTGCTGGCCCACAACAAGACGCTGGCCGCCCAGCTCTGCACCGAGTTTCGCTCGTTTTTCCCGGACAACGCCGTGGAATATTTCGTCTCCTACTACGACTACTACCAGCCGGAGGCCTATATCCCCAGCACCGATACCTATATCGAAAAGGACAGCGCTATCAACGACGAGATAGACCGCCTGCGCCACTCGGCCACGGCGGCGCTCTCGGAGCGGCGGGACGTCATCATCGTCGCGTCGGTGTCCTGTATCTACTCGCTGGGCGACCCCATCGACTATCGCAGCATGGTCATCAGCCTGCGGCCCGGGATGCAGATGGAGCGGGACGAGTTGTGTGAAAAGCTGGTGACGCTGCAATATGAGCGCAACGATGTCAATTTCATCCGCAATAAGTTCCGCGTCCACGGCGACATCGTGGACATCTATCTGGCTTATATGAGCGAGCTGGCCATCCGGGTGGAGTTCTTCGGCGACGAGATCGACCGCATCACCGAGTTCAACCCCCTCACGGGCGCCAAGCAGAACGTGGTCAAGCACGTTGCCATCTTCCCGGCCAGCCACTATATCGTCAGCGCCGACAAAAAGGCTGCCGCCATTGAAAAGATTCGCGCCGAGTGCGACGCGCAGGTGAAGCAGTTCACCTCGGAAGGTAAGCTCATCGAGGCCCAGCGCATCCAGCAGCGGACGAACTACGACATTGAGATGCTGACGGAAGTGGGTATCTGCAAGGGCATCGAGAACTATTCTGCCGTTTTGTCGGGCCGTGCGCCGGGCAGTATGCCCACGACTCTGCTTGACTATTTCCCGGACGACTTCCTGCTCTTCGTAGACGAGAGCCATGTCACCCTGCCGCAGGTGCGGGCCATGTACGGTGGTGACTACGCCCGCAAAAAGACGCTGGTGGAGTACGGTTTCCGCCTGCCGTCGGCCTTTGACAACCGCCCCCTCAAGTTCGAGGAAGTGGAATCCAAGCTCAACCAGATGATATTTGTCTCGGCCACCCCCGGCGAGTACGAGCGGAAGAACAGCACCCAGGTGGCCCAGCAGGTCATCCGGCCCACTGGTCTGCTGGACCCGCTCATCTCGGTGCGCCCCGTAGAGGGGCAGGTGACTGACCTTCTGGGCGAGATAAACGCTCGCATCGAGCGGCATGAGCGCGTCCTGGTCACGACGCTGACCAAGAAAATGGCCGAAGATCTGACGGATTACTTTACCGAACAGGGGATAAAGGTCAAGTATATGCACCACGAGGTGGACACCTTCGAGCGGATGGAGATCATCAAAGACCTCCGCCTCGGCACCATCGACGTGGTGGTGGGCATCAACCTGCTGCGTGAGGGCCTCGACTTGCCCGAGGTCAGCCTTGTGGCCATCCTCGACGCCGACAAAGAGGGCTTCCTTCGCAGCGAGACGAGCCTGATTCAGACCATCGGCCGCGCCGCCCGCAACGCCGAAGGTCTGGTCATCATGTACGCCGACGAGGTGACGGACAGCATGGACCGCGCCATCACCGAGACAGAACGCCGCCGCGCCATCCAGATGGCCTACAACGCTGAACACGGCATCGTCCCGAAGACCATCGTCAAGGCCATCCCGGATTCGATTGAGATCAGCGACAAGGCTGAGAATGCCAGGATGAACACCCGGCGGATGGGCAAGCTCGAGCGCGAAGCCGCCATTGACCGCCTGACCCGGGAGATGAAGGAAGCTGCCAAGCTGCTGGAATTTGAGCATGCGGCCTTCCTGCGCGACCAGATCGACCGCCTGCGCCGGGGCGAGAACCCCACTGTGGATTCCTCGGCAGAGACGGAGCGGAAGCAGAACCATGCACAGACACAGAGAAGAGGGAGAAAGTACCTTGGCAAACGATAAAATAGTCATCAAGGGTGCGCGAGAGCACAACCTGAAAAATGTAAATCTGACCCTCCCGCGTGAAAAATTCATCGTTATGACCGGCCTGTCCGGCTCGGGCAAGTCGAGCCTTGCCTTCGACACCATCTACGCCGACGGCCAGCGCCGCTATGTCGAGAGCCTGTCCAGCTACGCCCGGATGTTCCTTGGCCGGATGGACAAGCCCGACGTGGACGAGATCACCGGCCTGTCTCCGGCTATTTCCATCGACCAGAAGACCACCAGCCACAACCCCCGCTCCACCGTGGGTACCGTGACGGAAATTTACGATTATCTGCGCCTTTTGTACGCCCGCGTGGGCGTGCCGCACTGCCCGGTGTGTGGGCGGGTCATCAGCCAGCAGAGCGTGGATGAGATGGTGGACGCTGTGCTCAAGCTGGAAGAGGGGACGAAGTTCCAGGTCCTCGCGCCTGTCGTCCGTCAGCGCAAAGGCACCCAGCAGAAAGAGCTGGACGCCGCTCGCCGCGCCGGTTACGCCCGCGTAAAAATCGACGGTAACATGTACGACCTCGACGAGGAAATCGCGCTGGAAAAGAACATCAAGCACACCGTGGAGATCGTCGTTGACCGTCTTGCCATGCGCAAGGGCATCCGCGGTCGTCTGGCTGACTCGCTGGAAACGGCGCTTGCTCTCACCGGCGGCGTGGCTGAGGTGGATGTCATCGGTGGCGAATGTATGACATTCAGCCAGAATTTCGCCTGCCCTGAGCACGGCATTTCCATCAGCGATTTGTCACCCCGGCTCTTCTCCTTCAATAACCCTCTGGGTGCCTGCGAGAAGTGTACCGGCCTCGGCACCTTCATGAGGGTGGACGAAGAGCGCATTCTGCCCAACCGGGACCTCTCGATTCGGGAAGGCGCCATCAAAGCCAGCGGCTGGTACTACGCCGAAGGCTCTGTAGCCGAGATGTATTATCTGGGTCTGGGCAAAAAGTACGGCTTTACGCTGGATACGCCCATCAAAGAGATGAGCACTGAGGCCGTCAACGCCCTGCTCTACGGCACCAACGAAGAAAAAATCGAGATGCACCGCACGAATGAGTTCGGCAGCGGCGTCTATTATAATACCTTTGAGGGCATCGTCGAGAACCTCGAGCGCCGCTTCCGCGAGACGAACAGCGAGTGGATGAAGGAGGAGATCGGCAGCTTCATGTCGGGCGTCGAGTGTCCCGACTGCCATGGTAAGCGCCTGAAACCGGTGGTGCTGGCTGTGACCATCGGCGGCAAAAACATCAGCGATTTCTGCGAAATGTCGATTCGGGACGAGCTGAAATTCATCGCTGACAATGAGCCGAACCTGACCGAAAAGCAGAAGCAGATCGGCGGCCAGATCATGAAGGAGATCAAGAACCGCCTGCAGTTTTTGCAGAGCGTGGGCCTCGATTACCTCACGCTGGCCCGGTCGGCAGGCACCCTGTCCGGCGGCGAGAGCCAGCGCATCCGCCTGACCACCCAAATCGGAAGCGCTCTGTCGGGTGTGTTGTACGTGCTGGATGAGCCGTCCATCGGCCTGCACCAGCGCGACAACGATAAACTCATCGCAACGCTGAAAAATCTCCGCGACCTCGGCAATACGGTCATCGTGGTCGAGCACGACGAGGATACTATGCGCAGCGCCGATTATATCGTGGACGTCGGCCCGGGCGCGGGCGTCCACGGCGGCGAGATCGTGGCCGCAGGCTCCGTCAAGGACATCTGCAAGGCCAAGCGCAGCATCACCGGCGACTATCTGTCGGGCCGCAAGCGCATCGAGGTGCCGCAGACCCGCCGCCTTGGTAACGGCAATTTCCTCACGGTGAAGGGTGCACGAGAAAATAATCTGCGCAACATCGATGTAAAATTTCCGCTGGGCGAGTTCGTCTGCGTGACGGGCATCTCCGGCTCGGGCAAGTCGAGCCTCATCAACGAGATTTTGTATAAGACCCTCGCCTGTGAGCTAAACGGCGCCCGCTCCCGCGCTGGCAAGTGCGATGGGGTAGAGGGCCTCGAGTTCGTGGATAAGGTCATCGGTATCGACCAGCAGCCCATCGGCCGCACGCCCCGCTCCAACCCCGCCACCTATACCGGCGTGTTCAACGACATCCGCACGGTCTTTTCCCAGACGCAGGACGCTAAAATGCGGGGCTACGGCCCGGGACGGTTCAGCTTCAACGTCCGGGGCGGCCGCTGCGAGGCCTGCGAGGGCAACGGCATCCTCCAAATCGAGATGCACTTCCTGCCGGACGTCTACGTTCCCTGCGAGGTCTGCAAGGGCGCACGCTACAACCGCGAAACGCTGGAAGTCAAGTATAAGGAAAAGACCATCTCTGACGTGCTGAACATGACCGTGGAAGAGGCGGTCGTCTTTTTCGCCAACCAGCCGAAAATCGCCCGCAAGCTGCAGACGCTGTTGGACGTGGGCCTGGGGTATGTCACGCTGGGGCAGAGCGCCACGACCCTTTCGGGCGGCGAGGCGCAGCGTGTCAAGCTGGCCAACGAGCTGGCCCGCCGCAGCACAGGTAAGACCGTGTATATCCTCGACGAGCCGACTACCGGCCTCCACATGGCTGATGTCCACCGCCTCATCGAGGTGCTGCAGAAGCTGGTGGATGCAGGCAACACCGTCATCGTCATCGAACACAACCTCGACCTCATCAAGTGCGCCGACTACATCATCGACCTCGGCCCCGAGGGCGGCAGTGCCGGCGGCCTCATCGTCGCCGAGGGCACGCCGGAGCAGGTGGCCGAGGTGCCGGGCAGCTTTACCGGCCAATACCTCAAGCCCTTGCTGGAAAAGGACGCGAAACTCCGCGCAGAGGGCAAATAAAGCAGTATAAAACAGAGCCGCAGTCTCCCAAAAGACTGCGGCTCTGTTGTTTGCAAAAGTTCAAGATAAAACAAAAAGCTCTTCAGTCTCTCGACTGAAGAGCTCTGGTCCGAGTGGCGAGAATCGAACTCACGGCCTCTTGAACCCCATTGTGCTTCTCTCGAAAACACAATGTACAATCCGATACTGCCTAGACGCAGTATCGTTAAATTTCAAATGCATTATACCATTCTGTTTCATTGGATGTCAAGACGTTTCATTCCTTTTGTGGTCAAATTGTGGTCAAACGACCCCGACAAATGACTTTTCTCCCCCAGCTAAGTTACATCGCGCAATTTCGATCTTCACGAGTGATTTTTCTTGGAAGAAGCCCCGCCGAAGAACATCTGCCAGTCGTTATACAAGCGAGGAAATGTATGAAAAAGAAGAAACTCATCTCTGAGGAGCAGCATTATCTATGTGAAATCGGTCTGGAAAAGATGCCGCATGGGGAAATCTATGGGGTTGCCGTTCCGCGCTTCGCAAGTTGGTATCCTCCGTCTATCTGGAAAGCGATTTGAACCTTCCATTCGGAAAAAGCGGAAAATTCTTATTCCAACTTGGGTATACTCCTGTTGTGTCAGACATAAAGAAAATCGTTCAGAAAACTGCCGCATTGTCTTTTCCCCAAATGGACGTTAGCCGTATGGGATATGGATACTGCAACATTATATATGGTCAAATACGACAGAAGTCATTGATTTTCTTTGTTTATCTGTGATACCATTCGTTACGAGACCAACGGCGTTGCTCTCTTCGCTTATGGTTGAGACTCCGGCACTCAAAGAAATTTTCCGAAAAACACAACGAGGTGACCATTTTTGAAACGTCGAACTTTTCTTGTCTGTTCCGCTGCACTTTTTTGCGGTGCGCTGGCAGGGGGCTGCACTCAAAAAGCTTCTCAGCCCGTCCTTCAGCAAATCGAATACTCCAATTTAGCAGATTCAGATACACAGGATCTTCTTTCCAAACTTTTGCAGGATGCCGGCGTATCCGACCTGCGGATACAGACCTTCTTTGATCATGTGCAAAAGTTCAACAATGCTGTGGACCCGGCATGGCTCACCACAGGGTTTGAAAATGCCAAGCCTTCGGATCTGAAATACGATCCTTACTCCATGCAGGACGCATGGACGGAAAAATATGACACCTTCCCCGGCTGGAACTGTCGGATTACCGCTTGTGGGCTGTTCGGTGATTTTATCACTGTCACGGGCAAGGCAGACCTTGACTCAGCCGAGGACACCCTGTTTATGGACTATGAAACACTGGATTCTGACCCGGAATCCCTTTGCGGCGACGAACGGCAAAAGTTTGATGCGCTGTTCGCCCCGGTTAAAACCACCAATACGACCGATATTCCTACCCATTTGAAAACGATTCAGCAGGAATGGAAGAAACGCGGTCTCTCCTTCGTAGACGATGGTAAGATTCGTCTCGTCTCCGTAGTCATGCACGATCAGTTCTCTGAAACGGACAATTCTCTTATGATCGGTCATGTCGGCGTTATGCTTCCCACATCGGATGCAGTATATTTCGTCGAAAAGGTCGCTTTTCAGGAGCCGTATCGCTTGTTGAAGTTCAAAAATCGAACCGAGTTGAGCGATTATCTGATGCTGAAATACGACAACTCGTGGGGACAGGATACTGCCCACACCTTTATTATGGAAAATTCAGATTTGATGGACGGCTGGCGCATTCTTGACGAACAGGAAAATGCAAGCTAAAAGTATCCAATTCGCTGAGAGCCGTTCGGTCTGACAGACCATTCACCCTCTGATACCAAAAGGACGCTGCAACCTCTCATCCAGAGGCGGCAGCGTCCTTTTTTATATCGGAATGTTTGGTTCGCAGGGGGAACTCCGGGCTTATGACAGGGTATGTATAATGTGCAGAGCCATATCAGCATTTTCTTTGTCCACAAACACCTCTGTGACATACTGCGGTTTTATGCCGAGGGTTCCAATTCTTGCTTGGTCAAATGTGTTATGCCGATTGACATCTTTGGATTTACAATAGAATTTAATTCCAGCTGCCGCCAACGCATCTGTAATGCGATTGCATTGGTAAGGGTCAGAAACTGTTGCAACTAGCGATTTGAAAAAATGCTCTAATATGAAGAGACCTCCTATGGTTAAAGCGTTCCCCAGTTGATTTTTCGATCCCGATAGAAATATTCTTTGTCGTGTTCACTGATGGGGCGCAGCACACGGCATGGGTTTCCCACCGCCACTACGTTAGCAGGAATGTCCTTTGTCACTACGCTTCCCGCACCGATCACCGTATTATCCCCAATGGTAACACCCGGCACCACGATCACGCCAGCACCCAGCCAGCAGTTGCGTCCAATGCGGATGGGCAGATTGTACTGGTATGCTTTCTCACGCAGTTCCGGCAGGATCGGGTGGTTTGCGGTTGCAAGGACACAGTTCGGACCTATCATGGTGTGCTCTCCGATGTAGATATGGGTATCATCCACGCAGGTCAGCCCGAAGTTGGCATAGACATAATCGCCCATGTGAACGTGCTTTCCACCCCAATTGGCGTGAAACGGCGGCTCAATCCAGCAGCCTGCGCCGCACTCTGCAAGCATTTCTTTCAAAAGCTGCTCCCGTTTTGCGTGTTCGGAAGGGCGGGTATGATTATAAGCATACAGCCGCTCCATGCAAAGTTCCTGCTCTGCCATGATGGATTCATCCGTGGGGTCATAGACTTGTTGGCTGTGGATCGCATTTTTTATCGGCATGGTTCTACTCTCCTTATTTATAAGGTATCTTTCTCATTTTTCAGTAGATTCTTCCAGATTCTTTCGGTACTGTGCCGGACTGACACCATACTCTTTCTTGAATACCCGGCTAAAATAGAGTGGGTTATCATACCCTACGATCTCTGCAATTTCTCCAATATTGTATTCGGTGTTCTCCAATAAGCTTTGTGCATTTACCATCCGAAGGGACAGGATGTATTGTGCAGGGCTTATTTTCATGTACTGCTTAAAATTACGGATAAACCAGTTCGTACTGATATGCAGCGATTCTGCGTAATCGTCCACACTGACCTTTGTATTATAATTCTCGTTAAAGTAGGCAACGGCGGCTTCGATTTCTTCGGGGATGCTTGTAGTTGTTTTCTCGCTTTCCTGCTGTTGCCTGCTTACTAAAAGCAGAATGATGTTGAAGAGAGAAGCAATATAGTCTTCATAGCCATATTCACATTGTTGCAGTTCCCGGATGATCTTTCGGAACAGCATTTTGTAATCCGGCAGTGTGCCGCTGTAAAAAACGTGCTTGTCCAAGGGTATTCCGTGATAGTTCAGGATGTTTTTGACATCATATCCTGTAAAGTGAATCCAGAACACCTCTGGATGATCTTCTACATAGTAGACATACTTCTGGATTTCTTTCGGCTGATAAAGCACCATGTGTCCAGAAGTCACCACTTCCTCAACACCATCGAACCAGAAGTGTGCTTTACCAGATGCCACATAGAGGATTTGATAGTCTCTGCGACCCTTTGCCCAAAAAGTAGGTAGCTTAGGGCGTTTTTTCAAGCGATAAGTGCCGCAGCTGCCTACGACCAGCGGCTTTGAGTAGTCTTTGAAATCCAAACGGGAGTTGTTCAAATATCCTGAGTTGAAATACATCCCTGCGTCCTCCTCATCTTCAGAGATTTTACAGTGATTTGGAAAATGTTCTATCAAAAAATTACAAACTCTTTGATTTTGTGCATATTTTGTTCCATCTTGTCTATATCTTTTCGTTCCATTAGATTCTATAATATTTTCAGACGAAACGCAAGAGATTTGGGCAACTTGCGTAATGAGGATTCCAGTCTGAAGTGCGCAGCAGATTGGTCGCGCCCACACAAAACAAGCAAGATGGGAGAAAGCACAATGACTGAGAAACGTTATCTAAAGTGGTATAATAAAGTCGGCTATGGTTCAGGCGATATTGCAGGCAACGTGGTGTATGCATTCCTGTCCTCCTTCGTCATGATCTATCTGACCAACACCGTTGGCCTGAACCCCGGTATTGTCGGCACTCTGATTGCAGTTTCCAAACTGCTGGACGGTGTGACGGACATTTTCTTTGGCTCTTTGATTGACAAAACGCATTCTAAGATGGGCAAAGCCCGTCCTTGGATGCTGTACGGCTACATTGGCTGTGCCATTACGCTGGTGGCAATTTTCGCCATCCCGACCAATCTGGGACAGTTTGCACAGTACGCATGGTTCCTGATCGCATATACTCTGCTGAACGCTGTATTCTACACTGCCAACAACATTGCTTACTCTGCACTGACTGCTCTCGTCACGAAGAACAGTGCCGAACAGGTCGAGATGGGTTCTTGGCGTTTCATGTTCGCCTTTGCCACCAGCCTGCTCATCCAGTCCATCACGCTGGGTGCTGTTACGGCATTGGGCGGTGGTGCTGCCGGTTGGCGCACTGTTGCAATCATCTACGCCATCATCGGTCTGCTTGTCAACACCCTCTCCGTTTTCTCCGTGAAGGAACTGCCGGAAGGCGAATTGGTGGATACCACCGACAAAAAGGAAATCGAGCAGGACGAAAAGTACAATCTGGTTCAGGCTGCAAAGCTGCTTGCTGGTAACAAATATTATATGATGATTTGCGTCACCTATATTTTGCAGCAGATCTACGGTGCCATGATCAGCATGGGCACCTACTATGCAACCTACATCCTTGGCAACCAGAATCTGTTCGGTGTATTCTCTTGGGCAATCAACATTCCTCTGATCATCGCACTGGTGTTCACCCCGACCTTGGTTGCAAAGTGGAATGGAATGTATAAGCTGAATGTAATGAGCTATACTCTGGCAACGATTTCTCGTGCACTGGTTGCTGTAGCTGGTTACATGGGCAGCGGCAATGTGACCTTGATGCTGCTCTTTACTGCAATCGCAGCTCTTGGTCAGGGTCCTTGGCAGGGCGATATGAACGCTGCGATTGCTGCTTGCTCTGAATATACTTGGCTGACGAAGCATAAGCGCGTGGATGGCACGATGTACTCCTGCACTTCTCTCGGTGTGAAGCTGGGCGGCGGTCTGGGTACTGCCATCACCGGCTGGCTGCTGGCTGCAAGCCATTTCGATAGTGCGCTGGCTGTCCAGCCCGAATCCTGCATCTCGATGCTGAAGATCATGTATCTGGTGATTCCGTTTGCTCTGGATGCCATCATCACCTTCATTCTCTCTCGTATGAAGGTCGAAGAAGCAAATGAAAAACTGCGTGAAGCAGTCTGATAACAAGCCATTATCATTTCTCCTTCATCTGCTGTTCCCCGGAGGAATCCAGCGATTCCTCCGGGGAGGCTGGAGAAATATTATAAAATTATAAAAGGTAAATGAGGAAATACTATGGCTGCATTTGATTTTGCAAAAGTAAAAGACCCCACCTTTTTCAAGGAAAACGTGCTGAATGCTCATGCAAGTTTCCGTACTTACGCTTCCCGCGAAGAATATCGGACAGGCTCCTCTTCTTTGGCGCTGAAGCTGGACGGCATCTGGAAATTCGCCTACGCAAAGAACTACACCAGTGCCATCCCCGGCTTTGAAAAGACGGATTACGATTGCAGCGGCTGGGATGACATTCATGTTCCGGCACACATCCAGATGGAGGGCTACGACATTCCCCAGTACGCGAATGTTCAGTATCCGTGGGATGGCCGTGAAGAAGTACAGCCGGGCGAGATCCCGCAGCGGTTCAATCCGGTGGCAAGCTATGTAAAATACTTCGAGCTGCCGGAATCCATGCAGGGCAAGCCCGTCCACATCGAGTTCGAGGGTGTGGAAAGCGGCATGGCTCTTTGGCTGAACGGGTCTTATGTGGGTTACACCGAGGACAGCTTCTCCGCACACGCATTCGATCTGACTCCCTATCTCCAGCCGGGCGTGAACAAACTTGCTGTGCAGGTGTTCAAGTGGACTTCCTCCAGCTGGTGCGAAGATCAGGACTTCTTCCGCTTCTCCGGCATCTTCCGCAGCGTGTGGCTGTACGCCATCCCCACCGTGCATCTGGAAGATGTATCCGTCAAAACGCTGTTTGCCGGGGATGATTTTACTCATTCCACGCTGGAAGTTGCATTGCAGGTGGAGGGTAAGGGCGCAGCCCGTCTGACCCTGCGCCGCAGTGAACTGGAAGTGTTCTCCGAAAAAATCGCACTAAACGGCGGCTCTGCTCTGTTCAGCCATGCGGTGGAGAACCCCTACCTGTGGAGTGCAGAGGACCCGGCTCTGTATGAACTGGAAATCGAGCTGCTGGACGATGCAGGCCATCTGGTAGAGGTGACTGGGCAGAAAGTCGGTTTCCGCAAGTTCGAGTTGAAGAACAATCGGATGCTGCTCAACGGCAAGCGCATCGTGTTCAAGGGTGCCAACCGTCATGAGTTCAGCTCCATTACGGGTCGTGCTGTGGGCGTACACACCCATGAGGAACTGCTTCGGGATATCATCACCATGAAGCAGAACAACATCAATGCCATCCGTACCAGCCATTACCAGAATCAGGATGCACTGTACGACCTGTGCGACGAGTATGGTCTGTATCTGATCGCAGAGAACAATCTGGAATCCCATGGCACATGGGACATCCATCAGGCGGGCATTCGCGGCATCGAGGGCGTTTTGCCCAATGATAAGCCGGAGTGGAAAGCTGTCTTGTTTGACCGCATGAATTCCACTTACCAGCGTGACAAAAACCATCCTGCTGTTCTGATCTGGTCTCTGGGCAACGAATCGTTTGGCGGTGAGACCCTGCTCCAGATGGCAGAGATGGTCCGCCGCTTTGATGACACCCGTCTGGTGCATTACGAAGGTGTGGTCAATGATCCCCGCTTCCTCGAAACCACCGATATTGAGAGCCATATGTACAGCACTGTGAAGGACATTAAAGAGTATCTGGCACAGGGCGATAAGCGGCCTTATATCGAGTGCGAATATTCTCATGCTATGGGCAACTCCAACGGTGCTTTGCACAAGTACACGGAACTTGCCGACCAGAAGGACTGCGGCTATCAGGGCGGCTTTATCTGGGATTACATCGACCAGTCCATCTGGAAAAAAGACCGCTACGGCAAGTGGTTCCAAGCCTACGGCGGCGACTTCGGTGAGCGTCCTACCGACTATAATTTCAGCGGAAACGGCATTGCCTACGGTGGTGATCGTGCTCCTTCTCCCAAGATGCAGGAGGTCAAGTTCTGCTATCAGAACATCGCCGTTTCCATCGACAACTCTGGCTTCGAAGTCTGGAACAAGAACCTGTTCACCTCTACGGATGCTTTCGACTGCGTTGCACTGCTGCATCGCGATGGAAAGCTGTATCAGCAGCAGGAACTGACCAATATTGATGTTGCTCCCGAAGAGCGTTCCAGCTTCCCGCTGCCGTTTATAGTTCCTGCGCTCCCCGGTGAATATGCAGTGACCATCAGCTTCCGTTTAAAGGAGGACACCAGCTGGGCAAAGAAGGGCCATGAAGTCGCCTTTGGACAGGGTGTGATCGCTGTGGTCCGTTCCATTCCCAGCAAGAAGGTCACGCCGTTTACCGTTACGCACGGTACACACAACATCGGTGTCCGGGGTGAGAATTTCGATGTTTTGTTCTCCGATCTGAATGGCGGTCTGACTTCCTACCGCTATGCCGGCAAGGAGATGATTCAGGAGATCCCCCGGCCCAACTTCTGGCGCGCTCCCACCGACAACGACTGCGGCAACAACATGGGCGGCGTTCGCGGTCAGTGGAAGCTGGCAAGCCTGTACGCTACCGCCAAGGGCATCGGCAAGGAGATTCCGTCTGTTCATGGCGGCACCATCCTCCAGAACCCCACCTGCGAGGTGGAAGCCGACAGCGTGGTCGTGACCTATCTCTATAACCTCCAGACCAGCCCCGCAGCAGAGTGCAGCCTGCAGTACCGTGTGTTCGGTGATGGCCGCATCCAGACCACCCTGCACTATGACCCGGTGGAAGGACTTGCAGCAATGCCGGAGTTCGGCGTACTGTTCAAGATCGACGCTGACTACGACACGGTGGAGTGGTACGGAAACGGCCCTGCGGAGACCTACTGGGATCGTCAGCATGGTGCAAAGCTGGGCATTTACCAGAACAAGGTCGCAGACAACATGGCGCAGTACCTTGTGCCGCAGGAGTGCGGTGCAAAGACCGCTGTGCGCTGGGCAAAGGTAGTGGACCGCAAGGGTCGCGGGCTGCTGTTTACCGCAGATGCCGCAAAGCCCATGTTCTTCTCTGCGCTGCCCTACACTCCCCATGAAATGGAGAGTGCCAAGCATCCCTACGAGCTGCCCCCGGTCCATTACACGGTGATTCGTGCCATCGGCGAGCAGATGGGCGTCGGCGGTGATGACAGCTGGGGTGCCAATGTCCACCCGGAGTATATTCCTGATGTGACTAAGCCTGTGGAGTTCACCTTTACGTTCCGTGGCATCTGATGATTGCCCGCAAAAAAGCGCAACGGTTGATATGAATACTGCCGCATTGCAGTATTTCTCTCAGATTACTCGTGATCTTTCCCCAGAACAATTTCATCGGCTGCTAAACATCATAAAAGAGATCGTAGCCGTGATGAGATGACCCTCGTTATTAAGACACCTTCGCGTTGAGATATGGACATCCCTGCATGAGATTCCTATCAAAAGCGAGGGTGTCTTTTTTGGTATCAAAAAATCAACGGCTGCAGCGGCATCAGCTTATCCGCAGAGTAGATGTTTATCGTGGGTATCAGCTCAACATTACTTTCAATTTCGACCTTACGCCGTACATTGAAAGGGATGATGCGGCAGCCTGCTGAAAAGCCGGGCGGCAAACATTCCTTTTTGAAAATGGTGTAAAGTCAAAAGTTGGGGGTTGTATCGAAACCGCCTGCAAAAGCCTGAAAACGGTGCAGGCAAAGCAATGCAGCCCCCAAAAAATCGGCTTCAGCAAAAAGAAAAGCACCATACTTCCTACGAAGTACAGTGCTTTTTATATGGAGATTACCGGGATCGAACCGGTGACCTCTTGCATGCCATGCAAGCGCTCTCCCAGCTGAGCTAAACCCCCAGATGTTTGTTGTCGTCCGTGACGACGCTAGTAATTATAGCAGGCAAAGTCAAACTTGTCAACGGTTTTTACAAACTTTCTGTACAAAAAATCTCCGCCAGGGCACATCTACAGCTCCGGCGGAGATTTTTATGGTTCATTCCGTTTCCTATGCCATCAGGCCTTGGCGTACTGGCGGTCAAAGATCTGCGGTGCAACACGGATCAGCAGCACAGCGCCCACCACGGTGATGAGCGTTTCGGGCAGCATGTAGCTGGCGTTATACACCAGGCTGTATGTCCAGGCGCTCAGGCCGTCGCTCAGGTTGCCCCAGACAAGGACACCGGACAGGAAGCTGCACATAAACCGCAGGAAGCCTGCCACAGCGGTACCCACGGCCACGCCGACCATCCGGTTCTTGAACGGACGGGCAAACAGCTCTGCCATGCCCAGTGCCATAAAGGCCACCAGATAGTCCAGCAGCACTTCGCCCAGGAAATAGATGAACGTCGGGGTCGGAGGTGCCCAGAAGCCCAACAGCATCTGCAGACAGCCATTGACCAGACCTGTGAACAGGCCCCACTTGACGCCGTGGCGGAACGACACCAGCACAAACGGAAGCATACTCAGCAGGGTAACAGAGCCGCCGTTGGGCATGGTGAAGATCTTAATGTTGGACAGCACCGTGCCAATGGCGATCATCAGAGCGCACTCCACCAGGATGCGGGTCTTGGAGTAGGTTTTCGACATAGAGATTCCTCTTCTCTCAATAAATAGTACACAAAAACAAAAACGCGCCCGCATTCCGCAGGCGCATGGGCTGTTTGTGAAAAATCCGGACTTTCCGCAAACTACCTACGCCGGCATTACCCGGATCAGGTTCGAGGGTACTCTGCCACGTGCAGATCTCAGCCTTTCGGCGCCCCTGTTTTTATGTCCAGTTCCAGTATATCCGCTGCAGGGTAAATGTCAAGCCCCGGCAGACATATTGCCGCCCCGGGCCGCATATTTTCTAGTAAGCAATTCAGGGCGGGAGGCGTTGGCCATGAAAGGAGATCCGGAACAGCGGGCAGTCCAGCTGGGTGAATACATCGTCGCGCACCACGCCACGGTGCGGGGCGCCGCGCAGGCCTTTGGATGCAGCAAATCCACCGTCCACAAAGACGTCTCCACCCGCCTGCGGGCGGTCAGTCCAGGGTTGTTTGTTCAGGTGCAGGCTGTGCTGGCCCGCAACAAAGCAGAACGCCATCTGCGGGGCGGAGCGGCTACCCGCCGTAAATATCAACACTCTCCCTGAAAATATCACAGTAAACCGGCGCGCGGTCCGCCCTTTCCGGGCTCTGCACGCCGGTTTTGTTATTTTTCCCCGGTTCGGAACTGCCCCAGCGCGGCCTTTTCCAGCCGGCTGACCTGTGCCTGACTGATGCCGATCTCCTTTGCCACCTCCATCTGGGTCTTGCCCTTGAGGTAGCGCAGCTCCATGATCTTCTTCTCCCGCGGGGTCAGTCCGGCCACCGTCTGCCGGAACTGCAGCCCGCTGATCCAGCTGTCCTCACCGTCCGGGTCCCGCACCTGGTCAATAACATACATGGCGTCCCCGCCATCGGTATAGACCGGCTCTTCGAGGCTGATGGGCTCCACCACCGATTCCAGAGCCGCCGCCACTTCCCGGCGGGACATCCCGGCCTGCCGGGCGATTTCCTCCACGGTCGGCTCCCGGCCCAGTTTCTTTTCCAGCTGCTCCCGGCTCTGCATGGCCCGGTAGGCCGTATCCCGCAGGCTGCGGCTCACCCGCAGGGCGTTGTTGTCCCGCAGAAAGCGCCGGATCTCGCCGATGATCATAGGCACCCCGTAGGTGGAGAACCGCACCTCCTGCGCCGGGTCAAAGTTGTCGATGGCCTTGATGAGCCCGATGCAGCCCACTTGAAACAGGTCGTCCAGGTTCTCGCCCCGCTGGGCAAACCGCTGCACCACACTGAGCACCAGCCGCAGGTTGC
>OIWS01001304.1_pt1 | contig 25695 bp, 21 predicted proteins | sample 1587611 | NCBI WGS metagenome assembly OIWS01 (sample SAMEA3888919, study PRJEB22519) | human gut metagenome | biome: human gut; feature: human-associated habitat; material: faeces | place: Denmark | collected 2010 | reverse complement strand
ATTGAAATCATAAAATTATCAGATACAAGTTCTCCCCATAAGCCAGGCGATAGATAACTGTACTATCGCTGCATCTTGTAAGTACTATCGCTGCATCTTGTAAGTACTATCGCTGTGCCTTGTAAGTATTATCGTTGCTGCATCGCTTTAACGTAAATAGTCTTCGGAGTAACCTTTACTTGTTGCCAGAAAGATTAATAGTATAAGCCGGAAAAGCCTATCTCTCCAGCCGCACAACAGCTGTTGTGCGCTTGCATAACAGCTGATATGCGCTCGCCCAACACCTGTTGTGCAAGTGGATATCAGCTGGTGGGCGATATTTTTTAGATAACCTCCCTATCCTCCGTCGGGACGCCTGGCGGGGGGATGAACGACATATCCGGTGAGGCGGAATAGTTTTATAATCCAATAGAGGTAAATTAGATGGTTTTTCAAATTTTTGCATTTTTTTCTTGGAGTTTTCAGAGAAAAATCGTAAATTTGCCATCAGATATCAATTATCTCAATATTTTGCCATGGGTAAATATATTAACCCCTTCACCGATTGGGGATTCAAACGCCTCTTCGGGCAAGAATTCAGCAAGGATTTGCTGATTAGTTTCTTGAACGACTTGTTGGTTGACGAAATGCATATCAGGGATGTCACCTTCAAGGATAAAGAGCAACTGGCAGATTCAAAAGATTTGCGTGGCTGCATCTTTGATATTTATTGTGAAACCGATGATGGAAATCATTTCATTGTCGAGATGCAGAACAGATGGGTGCCGTTTTTTGTCAATCGCTCCATCTATTATGCCAGCAAGGCTATTGTCGGGCAGCGGAAAAAGACAATCGATCAGAAACCTGCTCTCTATCAGTTAATGCCCGTCTATGTCGTCTGCCTCATGAATTTTATGCCAAAGGACAATGTAGTGTCGAAATTCAGAACCGATGTAGCCTTGTATGAAAAAGGAAGTCAAGATGTCTTTTCCGACAATCTTCACTTCATCTACTTGTCTCTTCCTTTCTTTGACAAGAAGGCTGAAGAATGTGAAAGTGATTTTGACAAATGGATTTATGTATTAAAGCATATGGAAGCATTAGAGAGAATGCCGTTTACGGCACAGAAGAAGATTTTCAAGCGTCTAGCTGAACTGGCAGATTCCCGCTGTCTGAGTCAGGAAGAGCAAGAGAAATATGATGAAAGCTTAAAGGCTGCCGATGATTACTATGGTGTCTTAATGAGCTATTACATGAATGGTATTGATGAAGGTGTTGCCAAAGGCATTGCCAAAGGTGAAGCCAAAGGTTTTGCCAAAGGTGAAGCTAAGGGTTTTGCCAAAGGTGAAGCAAGAGGTAGTTATCACAAAAGTCTTGATATAGCGAAGAAAATGCTATTAAAGGGTATGGATGATGACTCTATCATGGAACTGACAGGCTTAACCCATGAGCAATTGCATCAATTGAAATCATAAAATTATCAGATACAAGTTCTCCCCATAAGCCAGGCGATAGATGCCTGAACTTATAGGGAGTTTTTTTTGTTTGAAAGTTATTACAACCAATACGCCCTGAAAGGGCAGAAGCTCCTAGCCCAGGGCATCGCCCTGGGTAGATATGTTTGCAAACCTGTCGCCCTGTAAGGGCAAAAGCTTCAAAGAACCAGATGATTACAAAGCTTTTGCCCTTACAGGGCGCATTGCTGATTGCCATTATCCCCAGGGCGATGCCCTGGGCTAGGAGCTTCTGCCCTTTCAGGGCGTGTGAGCCTATGAATGAGGCGTACATGCTTATGAATGAGGCGTGTGTGCCTATGAATGAAGCGTTCTTTCAGGGCAAAAAAAAAGTCGTGGAATCTTAGAAGGTGAGTCACCTCGGCAACTAAAATTCCAACGACCAGTCTAGTCTAGTCTTCGCAAATTTGTATAATAGTAAATGATAATAATGTCTTATAATAACTAAAACAAGGGGGGAGGAAGTATTCCAAGCTTCCTTCCCTCCTCTCTTACAGATATATGATTCTTAACTTTTGTATTTTGCTTACTAACTATTTGTAGGTGATCTTCATCTCCTTAGGCTGGTTGCTATTGTAGTGCTTAGCCTTGATGAAGAATTTACCTTCTGTACCCGTTACGGCACGTACATTCTTCATGGTGATGGTCTGTTTTACACCAATGTCACTTTCATTCTCGTATGAGGTGATAAACCAGCAGTTCCAACCTTTGCCTCCATCAACCTCTGATGTAGAAGCTACCTTTACATCGCTGCCTATTGGGTTCACATCGTTGGATGCAATCTCAATTTCTATTGGCAACAACTCCTTAGGATAGTTGGCAGGAATAGTCAAAGTCAGATTTGCTGTGGCTGTAGCAGCCTTGCCCATAGAATTAGCAAACTGGAAATTGAAGTCCACATCGGTGATACTGAAGAGATGGATGTTACGGGTTAATCCATGCTTCTTATCTACCAGTTTGATGGTTGCCTTCTTGAAATCCTTTCCGATGCTTCCCACCTGATATTTGATGACTCCCTCACCCGTAGTAGCGTTGTATTCTACCGTAGGCACAGGAAGCTTACCTGCAACAGGATTGGTGAAGCCCTCGTTCTGTGTCCAGGATACATCGAAGTTCTCTGCTTTCATTGTAGCATCACCCTTGTAGGTGAATTTGGCTTCCTGTATCTTGTTTTCAGATTCTGCAGTTAATATCTGGTAAGTACCCTCCACGATGTTCATTGTGTAAGTACCATCAGAAATTTCCTGGATGATGTCTTCTGCCGTAATCCATGGGTTGTTGGCAGGAGTACCATTGTATGCAAGTTCTGCTGAGCTGTAACCCAGGTTCTTGCCCAGTCTCTTGATGTTGATTCGGTAGAGATGGTTTCTCTTGACAGGAATCTGAACACCCTCGTTCTGAAGCAGAACCTGGAACCATTTTGTTACACCGTCCTTGTATGTCACTTCCATGATCACCTTGAGTGGCTTTTCCAAAGAGTTTTCCTGCTCAAATGTATATTGCATAGGCAGGTTGTTGTTGTTTGGCCACATCTCATCATCTCCTATAGAGAATGTCTCTCCTTCAGAAGGCCATCTTGTTGGGTCCAGCGATGGAGTAATGTAAGTGCATTCTGCTTTCCACGCTGCTGCATCTGTCAGCATATTGGTTTCAGGGAAAGTCAGTTTTGTCTGCTCTCTATTGAATGGAGCTACCGTTCCATGCATCATCACGTTTCCCAGTGCATATCTGATTTTTTGGATGTTTATATCTTCCCATTTCACTTCAATCTTGGCACGGTTGCGGAGCAGATGGATCACGTTGTTTGCCACTACATCCTTGGTGAGGAAATCTGTCATTTCTTCTGGAGTATTCTTCTTGACATAACCCCAATACACCATCTTGTCGTGCTGCTGATTGTTGTTTCTGTTATCGAAGCTGGTCATGAGGTTGTTCTCATGTCTTCCAATCCATTCTGCAGACTTGTTGAAATCAATCGCCTGGTTGCCCGTAGTTACTGTATTGTCTGCAGTGGCATTCGCCATGATGTGGATGCGGGCAGTTCCCGTAGGAATCGTTGCTGAGATATTCTTCTTGTCCGATCCGCCATCATCCTTGATTTCATTGGTTGCCACCGACTCGATAGCCAGATTTTTGGCAAGTCCCAGGAAATAACCATCTTTGTCAAAGCATAGCAGCTTCATATCGTTACCGCTTGCAATGCCTTCGGTTGCGAAGTTAGCTACTCTGCTCTCTACTTTTGAGTAGTTTGGAACGGAGATGGTGAAGTGGGCTTGATACGTGCCTGTCTCATTCTTGGAAGGAACGCCATTGTCCACCATGCTGTCGGAGCAGGCTGTCAACATGGTTAACAGCGCTGCCATTATTCCGATATATGTCTTTATCTTTTTCATTTCGTAACTTCCTTAAATGTTATTACTTCATTTGTTTATCTAACTCTTCAACCTCTGCAGGGGTGAGATCGCGAACGCAGCGGACGTAAGTGCCAGAACCACTGTAACCCGTTTCTACCGATTTGTTGTTTAATGTATAATACATTGCTCCTTCTAGGACTGGCTTGATTGGCTTAATCTCCTTATTATCATTTCTTTTGAATGATTCTTTCTGAAAGTCAACAATGAATTGTATCTCGGTCTTTGTTGGGAGACGCCAACCATCATATATAACTTGTTTGTCGTTTTCCTTCTTTACTTCTCGGTATGTTTTGCAATGTTCCTTTGCCCTAGTTTGATCAAAATGTTCCGATTGTACCGCTCCAAGCTGTGAAGCAATCATAAATGCAGGAGATACGACTTCGTCCTCTGTATAGCCAGTAGCTTGGTTGATGTTTGGATGCGCAATATTATATTTGCTATCTTTCGTACTGGATACCTGTATGATGTACATTCGGTTGTTTGTTAAAGACAGATCATTCCAAGATCCATAATAAAAGCTATAGATATTGCCAGAACCTGTATCGTAATATTTTGCCAAATATCCACCTTTATAATCATAGGTGTATCGGTTGTCTGTGACATTTTGACCTTGTGCAGTGCGGTATGCCCAATTATCTTTACTTCTAGAAGAATAATCTCCGAAGAAGTTCTGGGTCTCAATCAGAGGTGACTGCTTGTATTTTACTGTTGCTTCTTTACCCTCAGTATTTTTCAATGTCAAGACGATATACTTGGAGAAGCGATTCTTCGGGATAGGAGAATTAATGACAATCTTACCACCGAGATTATCTCCATCCTTTTCGTTCTGCAATAGCATCTTTGTTGGGTATGGGTAGAATGGAACTTCTTTTTTTTCAGTCTTTTCTACTTCTCTGTCTTCATAATGACCATAAATCCATTTCCTTTTATCCTGATCCCAATATCCATCTACCCAAACTTTTTCAGTTGTTGTATAGGTAACTGTTTCCTTGACAGTCTCCTTGTATCCCTCAGAATACTCTTCAGTATTTCCTTCATTATCAATGTAGTACACCTTTTTACTAACGATATTTACTGGGCTGGAAGACTTATAAGTCACGTTCATATCCTTATCTACATTCTTCATATAGACAACCTTTGGAGTCACCATCAGATAAGAAGTATTGGCATCGATATCAGTAGTACCGCCATCCGACCAAGGGAGAACATCATAGACTACCTTACCAGCTGTGACGTAATCAATCTCAGAGCTGCCGCCCTTGTTGTTGATCTTGGCATCAATGGTATAGATGGTGTTGCGGTTCAGCTTCTTGGCATCCTCACCGGTAGCCTTAGGGTCACGGACAGGAATCTTGTAATGGTTTATCTCCGTATTGCCATCGGCTGTAAGAGGAACCTGGAGGTAGATGGCTGGCGCCTTGGTGTCGTCAGTCCACTGGGTAGCATAGCTGTAAGTGGTTACGGTATATTCGCCACTTCCACCCTGTGCTTCCACCATTTCACCATCCTTCAACTCAGATTCTGTATTGCTGCCGAAGATAGTAGTCTTGGCATTGTAGTTCTTCAACTGCCATTTTGCCTGACCAGCTGTATAACCTTCAACGTCAACATGAATGGTAAGAGCAATCTTGGCAGCTGCACGAGCCAGATTAACTGGAATGGTCTGTGTAGGTTCCTTGGTTACCTGGTAGTTCTGTTCGCTACTCATCAGGAACATCTTGTTGCTGTTGCTGGTAGCATCGTATGGCTTCCAGATATCCTCGTCGGTCTGCACATCGCCTGAACCTGTGGCATTAGCCACAGATTTCACGCTGTAAGTATTACCTTCCTGCAGATCTTTCTCCACCTTCCAGTTATTTTGAGCAATCACTTCCTCCTTGCCGCTCTGCAAGCCGTCAGTGAAAGTCTTATCTACCTTGCACTCATTATACTCACCAAACATCTTGATGTTGAATTTATAGAGCTTATCCTCGTTGAGGTTTGCGTCAGAAGCGGTAGTTGCTCTCGAAACCTTGTTGTCAAGGATGAGAGGCTTCACGCTCAACTGCTGAGCTCCCTGATAGATGAGCTCAGAGTCTTCTGCGCAACCCACAAGGGATAATCCCATGGTGAGAGCCATAAGTGCCAGTGTCGTATTCTTATATATATTCAACGTTTTCATGATGTTTGTCATTTATTGTTGTTTATATCTTATAGTTTACTTTACTTGGGTGAAAACCATTTCGGTCTTCGTTCCCGTTCCTGTGGCTGTATCTGCGCTTCCATCAGAAGGGGCATTGATGATTACCTTCATGTTTGGACTATAGGCTACCATATATACACGGCAGGTATAGTTGTCACGCTGGGTATAGTCGAGTACCGATCTTGGAACCACGTAGAAAGGAGCAACCTCTGTAGTGGTACCGTTGCCTGTAATCACGGTCATTACGTCAGCCAGATCGTAAGAACCATTAGCTTTTACCTTGTCGGCATAAATGAATCCGTAGTCTGGGCTATCTGTCTGGAGAACCCAGCTCTTGCCATTGGTATTCATCTCCGTGAATGAGATCTTTGGTCCGAATGTTGCATTGTTGAATGCAATCTTACTACTGTTCTCGCCATTCTTCTCGATGTTGGTCTTGATAGAGATAGCATCGTTGAAGGTGTAATTTGCTCCGGTTTCCCAAGGCAATACTGTTGGTAAGACTTTCAGTTCCGCCGGATGCTCTGGATCACTGCCACCTTCTCTGTCCACCTTGGCTGTTACGTCGTAGATGGTGTTGCGGTCGAGGCGATAGAGAGGCTCGAATTTGGTCCAATCTATTGTTGCTGCATCGTTGCCTTCGAAGAGGCGCTTGTTAACCGGCACCTTGTAGAAGTAATCCTTGTTGTTGAATTTTGCCTTGAGCAGGATATAGGTCTGCTTGCTGACATCGATTGGCTCTTCTTCATACGGCTTCTTGTCCTTGTCAATCCAACTGTTGGCGTATGAGTAGAACACAGCCTTGTTGTCTTGTGTGACGACAGGAACAGTTACCTTGCTGCTGGCTGCTGCATCTTTATTCAATGCATTGTCGGTGATGTTGCCGTCGGCGAGGATAGAACCATCTGCTGCGTAGTGTATCAACTGACAGGCATACTCTGTAGGAGCTACTGTGTTGCCCTTGTCATCTTGTACGTTGAGGCGGATCTTGGCAAGCGCTCTCTTCAGCTGGAACTGGATGTGAATCGTTCCGTTCACAATCTGTTTCGTCTCCTCCATCTTGGCATCCATCACGAATGAAGTCTGCTTTGCCTTAGGATTGAAGGTGGCTGCCTTGTTGATGGTGGCAGCTTTCAATTCATCCAAAGTTGTGATTCCGCTGATATTATCCAGGTTTGCCACCAGATAGAGAGTGTTGCCTGTAATCTCCGAACGCTTCAGCTGGTCGCTTTCCAACTTCTTGTGCTTGTAATCTGTAGTAGGACTGCCCTGAACAGAAGTATCTGTAAGAGGAAGACTCTTGACGAGCTTTCCGGCTGCATCGAAGACGAAGAGGTCGAGGCGATTGATCTTGTTTTCATTGAGATCTTCCGATCCATCCTCAGTAGTTTCTGCGCGGGTAACAGCTGCACGGGTTTCAGTAGCAGAACCGCCTACTTTATATTCCAGCACCACATCGTAGTCGCAACTCGGTGTGCCGTCCATATCATCGCTCATGCAAGATGTGTTTGCAAGCCCTAAGAGGGCGATTGCACACATCGCAAAGTATTTTGATATTGCTTTCATTGTTTGCCCTCCTTATTTTAAATAATTAGTATAATGTCCACTATTGCTCTGAAGCTTATCGTAGGCAGTTCCCTGGGTAGCCTGCAGCTGGAAGATGCGGATGCGGGTGTTGGTTCCTGCAAACTTTCTTCCTTTCTGATACATACCTCCTGCGTTGTCAGGGTTGATTTCTACTTCGTATTCATGGATTCCATCCAGTGATACGGTTACGAAGAGGTCGGTATATACAGGTTTGCTGCCTTTACCTATAGCCCATTCTGTCAACTCATTCCATGAAGCATTGGTTGTCCATGGATAATTGGCTTCTACCTTGATTTGATAAGGATCTTTTCGGGCGATGCCTGTAGAAACGCAGTTGGTGCTTTCGGTAGATTTATCATAGTTGAAAGCAAACTCAGTAGGGTTGGTGAGATGTGCTTTCCAAACCAGTCCGGTAGGACCATCTACCTTGATATAGAAGGCTGCTCCTGATTTCTTATCCTCCAATATCTCATGTTCTGTATCCTTGTATCTAGGATAGTTTACCAGACAGTAGAGACCTTCTGCGTCACCTCCCTTTGGTTTCATGGTTGAACCTGTCTGCCAAGCATACATCTGGCAATTTACATTGCTCCAGCTGATTTCGGAAGTTACCACGTTCCAAGGCATTACCTGCCAGTCGAGGCAGAGGGCTCCACCCTGAAGGAAGTAGCCGTAAACTACGAGCTCTCGGTTGCGGATAGCATTGCCGCTGGATGGAATGGTGAATTTCTGATGTTTTTCGCTGCCGCCTTCAGCCAACTGATAGTAAATCTTACCTGTGATAGGCTTGTTGGTTTCACGAAGATAGCTCAAGTTATGTCCACCGATTTCCTTATTCATGCGGTCCATATAAGTCTGAGCGGTTTCGTTTTTTTCATCACGCTTATAAGTAAGCGGATCTGCTACAGCCTTGATTTTGGCATTCTCTACACCGTCAAGTTTGAGGGGAGTAGAAACATAAGAAGGAGTTCCGTACTTATTGCTTGTTGCAGCCTTGTTGGCATCAGCAGTTGCATAATCCTCTTCATCAGGGAAGACATAGCTTTCTGTAGGGAAGGTGTTTCCATCTATTTCAATTTTTGTTACCTTCACATTTTCTGTCAAGGCATCAGCATCTGCCGTGCGGGCGAAATAGAAGTGAAGCTTGGAAACGGCGCGAACCAGAGGAATCGAAATTCCTTTGTCCTTTGCCTCAATCTCTGTATCTGCTACGTGCTTGGCTATTTCTATATTGGTAATGGCACGGGAAATAGGGAGACCCTTGCCGGTTGGAACCTCTGTTGTCTGAGCCTTACCTTCTGCTGTAATGCCGAATGGATCATCGAAGGTTACACCTTGCAGGTCTGCACGGGTAATGCTGCGGAGATCCTTATTCTTCAGTTTATCAGCCATATTGGTACTCTCTGAGTTTGCCAGAATATAGAGGTCGATGTTTTTGAGTTCTTCACCGTTGATCTTACGCAAGAATCTCAAGTTCAGCGTGTAGTTGCCGTTGACGGGTTTACCGTCAACAGCAGATGGTGTATCTTCCTTGTAAGCAATCGGATTGGCGCTTGCTCCTGTTCCTGATTTAAACACCCATACCTTGATGCTATGAATGTCGCTCTCAGCGGTAGGATTAGCCTGGGTCTCGTTGTTTCCGATGTCCCCAGCTCTGCTTGCTCTGGAAGTCGTGTTGCTGGCGGTAGAGAAGCTTAGGTTGAGGTAAGCTTCATCGCCAGTTGCAGGTGCCTGCGAATCTTGGTCTGAACAAGATGCCATTGTGCTCAACATGAGCAAGGCTGCGATAGCCATGCCTAGCCGGCGTGTCATCTTGATCAAAGTTGAGTTATAGCGTTTCATCTTTTTAATCTTTTACTTATACTTATACTTTTCTTTCTCTCTATACAGTGTGGGTAGCACTGTTTCCTTATTTGGATCCGAGGTCTGCATTCTGCAGATTGAGAACCCAGCCGTTCACCTTGATTCTAGCATCCATGTGGTAGTCGGAACCTGGACTTGGAACGTAGAATACGAGGGTGTAGTGATCCTGGCGGTCGAGGTATTCCTGATCCTCCCAACCCTTGTCGGTGCGCTCGCCGCAGAGAGCGAGGAACCATGGCAGTGAGTGGTTGAAGATAACCTTGCCTGTGCGCTTGTCGGTGATTACGATTCGCTTGTCGTCGTACTCCTTACTGTCGGTGTTGCGGGTGCTTACATCGTCCTTGCGCTCGAACATTCTGGAAGAAGACAGGTCGTAAACCAGAGCCTTGTCGATTTCTTCACCTTCTACCTGGGTATTGCCGCTGGAGTTCACCACCAGTTTCTCGTTGTAAGGCACGTAGGTAATCGGCTTGTTCTGTTCTACTCCGTTGGCATCCTTTACCTTGTCGCCCTTGTAGTCGAGGAGGGCAGCCGAACCCTTGATTCTTACGTCGAAGTTTTCTGCTACGAATCCCTGCTGGTCGTTATCGTAAGGAAGCATCACGATGCGGTAGGTCTTGGTACATTTCATCAAGCTCAGTTTGCCGGATGTGTCCTTTTTGCCCTTGAAGTCGAGAGATGTCTGGGCGGTGTAGAGAGCGGTGAACTTCTTGTTGTTGACAGAAGCCTCTCCGTCTTTCTTTCCCATTTCCTCCTGCAGGTCGTTGATGGTAGAAACACCTGGTGTGAGTTGGGTGAAGCTGAACTCCATCTCGTCGTCACCGTCGGCTCTGCTACCTGTAGGTTTCTTGTCACGAGCCAGGCAGACGAAGGTGTATTTGCCTTCCTGTAAGTCTGTGATGTCCATGCTGTGACCCGTTTCGAATTTGTCGGCTGACTGCGTATAGGTATCGAAGTATTTACCGTTTTTATCGAAAACATAGACGTTGAGGTTTTTCACTTCCTGGGAGAAGGCATCAGCGTTCTCAACATTATATGTATAATCGAACTTGAGCGACACCTTAGGTGCAGGACAATTCGTCAGATCGTCTTTCATGCATGATGAAAGCGAAGAGAGTGCGATGGCTGAGATACAAACCACTTTGCAACCGTTTTTGATGATGAAATGTTTCATATCGTTTGTGTTTTATTAATTCTTTTACTTATACTTATATCTAGTGTGCCGTAGGGCGTAAGAAGTGGGGTAGCCTCCGGCATCCTTTTTTTCTTGTTGAGTGGTGCTGATTCAGCACGATAGGGGTTCCCGCCATCTGTTGGCGGCAAATATCATCTTTTTCTTTTTTAATCTCCCGGAGGCGGGGTTGCCCCCGGGAGATTGAGAGTATTGTTGTTTCAAGAATTATCTTGAGATCGGGGGATGGGGTACATCCCCGGAGCATTCATTTTTTCTGTTTCTGCTTGATTAACTTGAAGAATGATTACTCACCCAAGCTTACATTCTGTGAATTGAGAACCCAAGGGTTAACAGAAACTGTTACGTCGAGGTAGAACAAAGCGTTCTCGTCAATCTTTCCGTTAGGAACCTGTGCACCAATGTTGAAGATGTTGTTTACTGTCAACTGGTAAATGCTGTTACGCTGGATAACATTAGGAATCAACTCCTTGTCCACCTTAAGATACTGATCCTGGATAACCTGCTTGTAGTATGTCTTACCCTCGTTGAACACCTCGATGTCATACTTTGCACGGAAATTAGCCAACTTGGTCTCTACATCCACTGCACCTTCGCCAGTTTCAACTTCCTTTGCCTTTGCCAATTCTGCCTTCAACTGATCTGCTGTCTGACTCTTGAAGAGACCTGCAACATCCTTGTAAGCTTTGAGAATATCTGCAAAACTCTTATAGATAACGTTGTTGTAACGATAGAATGTGCCATCAGGGAAGTCAGCATTTGTCATATCCTTAAGAGTAACCTTGTACTCAAAGTACATTGTTGAAGGAGATGTTGAAGAATTGTTCTCGAAGACATAGTCCTTATGAGCGAATGCTGCAGTTGCAGCTGTGAAGAGATCAGCATTCTCGAACTTTTTCTCTGAACCGAATTTTGCTGCAGGGTTATAATAAGTAAAGCCTGTACCAGAAGGAATAGTCAGTGTAGTCGCATCTGCCCATTTTTGCATGATGTAGCTCTGGTTTGCTAAGTTGGAAATAGCATAGCGAGTCAGCTCCAATCCTTGAACTTTATCGAGAGCATCAGCCATTGCTCTTTTCTCAGCTTCTGTTGCGTTTGTTCCTACATAGCCAGTAATCTTGTTTGATGCAGGATTTGGCTCATCGATACGAGCAGCAATACGCTCAATCTTGATAGGACTTGTCTTTTTGTCGTAAATCACCTGAGCAGGGGTCGTGATTTCCTTGTTTGCATCAGTGAATTCAACTGTATATCCATTTCCGTCAACAGTAGCATCATTCTGGTTGAACATAGCGAAATTGTTGGCATTTACGAATGGATTTGCAAATTTTGAAGTTGCAGTGATTATGTTCTCCCATGGCTTTAAATCTGTTGTGTTAGCCAAGAAATATACCTTGTATGTTGCACCTGCAGCTACCTTCTCTACTTGAATCTGTATCTGGGTCTTACCAGTCTGTCCCTGTGTAGGAATCTTGCTAGCTTCCCACTCAGCTGCTGAAATATTCTTTGAGAATGCTACTTCACCTTTAGCATCTACAAGATAAAGAGTACCGCTAGTTACATCAGACTCTGCTGCAGTTGCAGCGGTCTCGTTACTCTGTGCAGTTCTTGTACCATTGCTAGTAGGAGTCTGTACGGCCAATGTCATATAGAAACCCTTTACCTGTGACTGTGTACCTGCGCCACCACCTAAATCATCATTGTTACTGCAGCTTGAGAAAGATAACGCTGCTGCTGATACCAAGCTCATAACGAGCAAATTCATTTTCTTCATAATATTTTACTTATTAAGTGTTATACAAATTTTTTAGTTTGAGTTGCGAAATGGACGGGTCTCTCAGACCTCATCACTGGCTTCGCCCGGGGTAATCAAATACTATTCTTTCTTTTCTTGTTCTTAAATTAAATTTTTTAGTTTATATTAATATTATTGTTTATTCTTTTACTTATACTTAATTCAAGTCTCGCAAGTTCAGGAGTTAAAGAAGTCAAGGAGTTATCGCTCCCTACGGTCGCTGAGGAGTTAAGACAACAGTCTTTTTGGCGTGTTTTTTAAGCAGTAAGACATACGTCTTAACTCCTTAACTTCTTTAACTCCTTTAACTTCCTGATATGCATTACTTAAAAATCAAACTCTTATTCCACAATCTTGTTCAGCTTGTTGAGATTCTCCTGAGCACCCTTCAAGCCTCCGGCTACTGCCTTCTGGAAGTACTGCTTGGCAGCTTCGTAATCCTCATTGAGAACGGCGAGGCAACCACGGGCATTATCTACTTCGGCACCGGTGCCAGCCTTCTTCAGGTACTTCTCTGCGCTTACCTTGTCACCTCTATCGATGGCTGCAAGGGCAGCATTCAGATTGGCGAGCTTATCTTCTGGGAACATCTTGACTGCGGTGTCGAATACATTGTTGTACTCTTCGCTTCCCTTCGGATAACTGTTAGCTACCATGTACATCTCCTGGAGAGAGAGCTTCTGCGGACGGGTATTGATCACTCTGCGAGCCTCTTCGAGGTTGAATGCCTTCACGTCGTACTCGATGGTGTAATCTGTGCGGCGCAAGCCTGGCCAAACCTTGTCAACGAGGAATCGGAATGCTTCACCAGCCTTGGCTGCGAGCGTCTGTTCCTTCTGGTCAGGAGTCATATCGCTGTTGATGATCTTGAGAGCAGCTTCCTTCTGAGGGATGTTGTGACTCTTGATGTACTCCAGTGTTCCTGCCCAATCCTCAGCTGTAGATTCTACCTTGAAGAGCTTCTTGTCGATAGGGTAGGTCTTCAACAGGTAGTTGTAGAGAGCCTGGGTACGGTTGCGGGAAAGCTTGTTGTTGTTGGCATAGCTGCCGTCTGGAGAAGCATATCCGTGGAGGGTAATGGAAGTGATGGTTACATCAGGGTCGTTCTTCACGAGGTCGAGCGTCTGCTTGATGGTAGCCAACTCATTGGTATTGTTACCGAGATCCTTCACGATATCCCACTTGTTGATGCGGAAGTTGAGTCTAGCCGAACCGTTTTCCTGTCTGATCTTCACTGCCTCCGCCTTTGGCTGCTGATAAGCCTGATAGAGCTGCTGAGGAGTAACGAGCGCCTCGCCATTGTTGGTGAGCAGGTTTTCTGCCAGCAGTTTCTGGTTACATCCGCATGCATCATTGCTGATGGCGAAGTTGGAGTTCTTCATCCAGTCCTGGTAAGGAGTAGAGTAAGCGTATCGGAGCGTCTGTGGCTCCTTGTTTTCACGCTTGGCAACGATGAGCGGGTTCTGGGTAGCGGTCTTCTTGGTACGCTGGTAGTAGATGTATCTCTTGTTACCCATCACCTCCACAGCCGGGAGTTTGAGCGTATCCTCACCCTTATATAAAATAGGTGTAAGGATGAGACCCTTGTTGCTTGCCAGTTTCACGTCATCGAGATTGAGGTCCATATAGATGTTCACCTTATTGCCTTTCTTCTTGATTTCCTTGTTGAGGACTTTCATATCCTTGGCAGCCTGTTCCTGAGCGATAGCGTTAGTGCTAAACAGAATGCTGAGGGCGACGGCTCCAAGTGTCTTGTTTAAAATCTTATATGTATTCATAATCTTCAGTTTTTACTTATTAATATAATAATGTATCATGAATTAGAAGACATACACCAGATTGAGTGCCGCCTTGGTAGGTCCTACGTAGTGATGCGCCTTGTCTTTCTCGAGTTTCTCACCACACTGTGGGCATTCATATTTATCCGATTTCGAATAAACGTACCCCACTCCGAGTTCAGCCTCGAAGTTCCAATGCTTGGAGAGAGCCCAGGTATAACCGTATGCAACACCTGCACCTACGAACCAACCTTCGTATCTGTAATCTTTCAATTTGGAGAAGTCGGTACCGAGGAACTTGAAGTCAAGATCTACGTTACCTATGTTATGAGAACCTCCGAGGGCGTGGAAGCCGATGAAGGAGCCCATCATCTTATTGCAGAACCAGTATCTAGCTTCTGGTTGAACAAGCCAGTGCTGCCACTTCTTGTTCTTGGAAAATGTCCAAGGGTTGTAGTTGCCGGATACATCCAAGGTCCATTTTGGGGAAAGGCCAAATTCGAAGCCGAGATTCATGGTGCTTGTAGCATCATAAAGGAGGTTCGTCTTCAAGGCCACCTTCTGAGCGACGGCTGGGCAGATGAAGCTACCTACAGCCAGTAGCGCAATTAAAATCCTTCTGTTCATACTTAAAATCTTTTAATGATTTAAGAATGACAAATGGTCTCTCTAGAGAAACGCATCATCATCTTTTACTTATACTTATACTTATACTTTTTCTTTTTCTTAATTTCCTTTTCCTTCCATTCAATAGGCTTGAAACTAGACTTTATTTATTAAAGAATAGTAAGTCTATCATTTACTCTTCTTCTACTCATCATCATCTTTATCATCTACTCCATTGTTCTTAGATGCCTGTTGGCAACTTTGGGGTTTGATTGGAAGCTCGGGCTTGAAACCGCGAACTTTGTTTTTACGATTGCAAAGATAGCGTCTTTTTCGATTGCTGCCAAGAAAAATGTGCCTAAAAATGCTGATACCGAATAAAAACCGCATGAATGAAACACTGAAAAACCCTGAAAAATGCTTTTCTCATGTGTTTTTTGCTTTTTCAGCCACTTTTTATCAGTTTTCTTAGAGTTTTTCGATTTTTAGTAGTAATTTTGCAACTGAGAAGAATAAGTTGGTAAATCATCAATGAATTCAGGACTCAGAGGTCCTGAAAGATATGCAAAGTGCCCCAAGCGGGCAAGACTTTGATTATAATAAATATAAACGACTGTTTAAATTATAAGTAAATTGAAAGCAGATAATGAAAGCTAAGAACAAACTTTGGGATTGGTGTTTGCGCTTGGAACATCATTTGTGCCCTGACTACTGTGGAGTGGTGGATCGCCGAAGGGTGATCGCTTTCGTCCTTTTGACTTTGGTAGAGATACTCATTATTCCCTACCACTTCCTTTTGTTTTACATGATGAAAGCATGGGGGGGGCATGTTCTGTAATGTAGCCCATACCCTCGCACTGGCGCTGCTGATGTATGTGGTGCTGAAGCGCAAGGTGGTATTCAAGACCGGCATCTCCCTGCTCTATATCCTCGTATTCGTGAAGCTGGCGATTGACAGTATGCTCTGTCTGCACTATCAGGGCGACCGGGACAACCTGAGCGTGATGAGCAATATCTTCATCATGTTTATACTTGCCATTACCGCCCAGAGCCAGCAGCTCAACCGAACCTCTTTCGGCTTTACCATCGCTCTGCTGCCTGTGGTGGCGGTAGCCATCTCGCATACGCAGATCTCCGTGCTGCTCTTCAGCATCAAGGCTGTTCTGGTAGGTTTCCTGATGATTCTGTATGTATGGCTCTATAACTGGGAACCAGTCATGGTCAAGGAACTCAGACAACCCAAGCAGCTTAGGGAAGAAGAGAGGAAGGCGCTGCACATGCTTGCCGACCTGAAGGATGAAGAGAAGGATATGGCGGTGAACCTGTTGAGCCGACTGCGCCCGGAGCAGCAGCAGAATATCCTGGACCGTGCCGCAGAACAGTTGAAGACCAGCGAACTGAGCAAGAAGGCTTGGGATCTGGTATGTGCCGACCTTACCAACAGTGAGAGGGTAATCTGCCAGATGGTGCTGGAAGGCAAGATGCTGAAGGAAATCTGCAACGAACTGAACAAGAGTGAATCGAACATCACCAGCCAGCGTAGCCATATCCGCAAGAAACTGAATATGGACCGCAAGGACGACCTGCGACGTGAACTGGAAAAGCGCTTCTATGAAGCCAGAAATTCACTGGAAGCATAGTATAAGAATGCAGAAAGGGTGTGCTCACACGAGCACACCCTTTCTGCATTCTTATACTTTTCCAATCTTATTCTTCCATTCTGAGGAATGCCTTCGGCAGGTAATCGATGAGATCGCTGGCGATGAGGCTTTCCTTGCCCAGGTCCTTGATAGCGAGGTCGCCGGCAAGACCATGAAGGTACATACCGATGCGGGCAGCATCTGCCTGCTTGTAGCCGCGAGCCAGAAGAGCGGTGATGATGCCTGTAAGCACATCGCCACTGCCCGCCGTAGCCATACCGCTGTTGCCCGTAGAGCAGAACTCCACCTTACCATCCGGATGACAGAGGGCAGAGAAATGTCCCTTCAGCAGGATGTAGCCGTGCAGACGGTCGGCAAGTTCGCATGCCTTGTAGAGGCGTTCGGTGCAGTTGCTGCTGGTGATGCCAGCCAGACGGTCAAGCTCCCTAGGATGTGGAGTGAAGATGAGGTTCTTAGGCAACTGCTGCATCCAGGCACGGTGACTGGCAAGGATGTTGAGTGCATCGGCATCCACCACTACCGGACAGGTGCATCTTCTGAGCTGGGCAATCAGGGCGATGGCTGTCGCCTCGCTGGTTCCCAGTCCCGGACCGATGCCCATGGCGTGGTAATCTTCCGTATCTACCGGTTCGCTGAAGATGGTTTCCTCAGTATCCATCTGCAGTACCGCCTCGGGCACGGAAATCTGCATGATCTCGTAATTTCTCTTAGGCGTATGGGTAATCACCTTTCCCACACCCGTTCTGAGGCAGGCTCTGGTGGCAAGGACCGAAGCGCCTGACATGCCGTAGCTGCCTGCGATGAGGAGCGCCGTGCCCATGCTGCCCTTGTGGGCGAAGTCGCCGCGAGGTTTCAGGAGCTGGCGGATGTCCTTCTCCTCAAGGATGCTGCAACGGCTCTCGGTGCGCTGGATGAACTCTGGAGAGAGTCGGATATCAAGCACCTTGATTCTGCCCAGGTACTGCTGGTTGTCTGCCATCATCATCGACAGCTTCTTCTGCTGTAGGGTGAGGGTGAGGTCGGCACGGATGATGTTGGCGCTGATGTTGTAGGAGTTATCCTCGCTCATCAGGCCGGAAGGCAGGTCGATGCTCACGATCTTTGCCGCACTCTGGTTGATGTATTTCACCATGGCAGCGAATCCGCCCGCCAGCGGCTTGTTGAGTCCGCTGCCGAAGAGGCCATCCACCACGAGCATTCCCGCCTCGAGCTGAGGAGGGTCGAAGTTGATGGTGACCTCAGTAAACTGCTTGACGCGCTTACCCTCGATGAGTCGTTTCTTGTTGGTGGCACAGTCGGCAGAAAGCTTGTTGTGCACATTGAACAGGAATACACTCACCCCATAGCCGTCTTCGCTGAGGAGGCGTGCCACGGCAAGTGCATCACCACCATTGTTTCCCGGACCGGCGAAGACCACGACCGGCGTTCTGTTAGACCATTCCTGCTCGATGGCACGGGTGAGCGCCTTTGCCGCCCTTTCCATCAGGTTGAGCGATGTGATCGGCTCATGCTCAATGGTGTATTTATCCAGCTCATGTATCTGAGCACTAGTGAATATTTTCATATATTAATGTATGTTATGTCCGATTATCTGATTAATTTAATGCAAAAGTACTAAAAAAAGTCGATGAATGGATGAAGTTTCACGATTTTTTCGTAATTTTGCAGAAAATATTATATCATCAAGACTATGGGCATAGTAAAAATCAAGGATAAGACCTTCAAGACCTCCATTCCAGAGGCAGATATTCTGAAGAAGGTACAGGTCGTTGCCGACCGTCTGAACCAGGATTATGCGGACAAGACTCCGGTGTTCCTGGCTGTGTTGAATGGTTCGTTTATCTTCGCTGCCGATCTGATGCGAATGATTACGGTACCAAGCGAGATTTCTTTTGTGAAGTATGCTTCCTACGAGGGCACCAGTTCTACCGGCAGCATGAAGACCCTGATGGGGCTGAACCAGGATCTTACCGGTCGCCACGTGGTGATCGTGGAGGACATCGTGGATTCCGGCTTTACCATGGCTCACATGATCGAGGATCTGAAGAAGAAGAATCCAGCCAGCATCGAGATCTGCTCACTCCTCGTGAAGCCGGGCAATCTGAAGGTGGATCTGGACATCAACTATGCCGTAATGGAAATCCCTAACGATTTCATCGTAGGATATGGATTAGATTATGACCAAGAAGGCAGAAACCTCCGCGACATCTACACGATTGTAGAAGAATAGGGGGCGAAGCATGTGGGAGACACAACATAAAACAATTTATATATATTAAGGTAAAAATGAAAAATATCGTAATTTTCGGCGCTCCAGGTGCTGGTAAGGGTACACAGAGCGACAAGATGATCGAGAAGTATGGTCTCGGTCACATTTCAACAGGTGACGTTCTTCGTAACGAAATCAAGAATGGTACAGAGCTCGGCAAGACTGCCAAGGGCTATATTGACAATGGTCAGTTGATTCCAGACGAGTTGATGATCGACATCCTCGCAAGCGTATATGACAGCTTCGGCAAGGATCACGCAGGTGTGATCTTCGATGGTTTCCCACGTACCACTCCACAGGCTGAGGCTTTGAAGAAGATGCTCTCTGAGCGTGGTCACAAGATCGCTGCCATGATCGAGCTTGCCGTTCCAGAGGATGAGTTGATGGCTCGTCTGCTCAACCGCGGTAAGTTGAGTGGCCGTTCTGATGACAACGAGGAGACTATCAAGAAGCGTCTCAACGTATATCATACACAGACTGCTCCTCTCATCGACTGGTATGAGAAGGAGGGTATCCACCACCACATCGAGGGCCTCGGAACTGTAGATGAGATCTTCGCTCGTGTTTGCAATGTGATCGACAACTTGTAATCAAGATATAATAATCTTCCCCGCAAGGCTGCGGGGAAGATTTATTCATTAAAATAAGAAGAATCTTCCGCTCAAAAGAAGAAGATTCAACGTTCAAATTAAAAAGAAAAATCAATGGCTGAATCCAATTTCGTAGATTATGTAAAGATCAACTGCCGCTCTGGTAAGGGTGGTAAAGGCTCCATGCACCTGCGCCACGTGAAGTACCAACCGAATGGTGGACCTGACGGTGGCGATGGCGGACGTGGAGGAAGCATCTATCTTCGCGGCAACCACAACTACTGGACCTTGCTGCATCTGAAGTATCAGCGCCACTTCTTCGCCGAGCATGGTGGCAATGGAGGACGTGACAAGTGCCACGGCACTGATGGTAAGGACATCTATATTGATGTGCCTTGCGGTACCGTGGTGTATAATGCCGAAACCGGTAAGTTCGTCTGCGACGTGGCTTACGACGGTCAGGAAGTACTGCTCCTGAAGGGCGGACGTGGCGGACTGGGCAACTTCCAGTTCCGTACCTCTACCAACCAGGCTCCACGCTATGCGCAGCCAGGTGAGCCGATGCAGGAGATGACCATCATCATGGAGCTGAAGCTCCTTGCCGATGTGGGTCTTGTGGGTTTCCCTAATGCCGGAAAGTCAACCCTGCTCTCTGCCGTATCCAGTGCCCGTCCAAAGATAGCCAACTATCCGTTTACCACCCTTGAGCCATCGCTGGGTATCGTGGATTACCGCGACCATCAGAGTTTCGTGATGGCAGATATCCCGGGTATCATCGAGGGAGCGAGCGAAGGAAAGGGCTTGGGACTGCGATTCCTGCGACACATCGAGCGCAACTCGCTGCTCCTCTTCATGGTTCCAGGCGATACCGACGACATCAAGAAGGAATACGAGGTGCTGCTGGGCGAGTTGAAGAACTTCAACCCTGAGATGCTCGACAAGCATCGCGTGCTCGCCATCACCAAGTGTGACCTGCTGGACGAGGAGCTCATCGAGATGCTGAAGGAGACCCTGCCAACCGATCTTCCGGTGGTATTCATCTCATCAGTTACCGGACAGGGCATCCAGGAACTCAAGGATGTGCTCTGGAAGGAGTTGAATTCAGAGAGCAACAAGCTGCAGGAGATTACTTCAGAAGATACCCTCGTTCACCGTGACAAGGATATGAGCCGCTTCCAGCAGGAACTCGAGGCTGAGGGCGAGGACATCGTGGAGTATATCGACGAGGATGAAATCGAGGATGTAGATGACTTAGATGATTTCGAATATGAATAAGGAATATCATATCGCTGAGGGTGTCACTGCTTTCTCTACCACCCGAAAGGGAGGAGTGAGCCAGGGCAACTACAGCGAATTCAATATCAATGACTATTGCGGCGACTGTGCCGAACACGTGGCAGAGAACCGCAGGAAGCTGGCGGATGAGCTGGGCATAAGCATCGACCATATCATCCTGCCGCATCAGGTGCATGGAGTAGAGGTCCGTCAGGTGGCAGGAGATTATTTCTCAATGCCTGAGAACATCCGCAAGATGATTCTCGAGGGCGTAGATGCCGTGATGACCAATGAGAAGGGTGTATGCATAGGCGTTTCCACCGCCGACTGCATCCCAATCCTGCTCTATGACGAGGAGCACCATGCTGTGGCAGCCATCCATGCCGGATGGCGAGGCACGCTGGCACGCATCGTCCACAAGACCATTCAGGAGATGGCTTTCGCCTATCATACGGAGCCAAAGAAGCTGAAGGCAGTGATTGGTCCGGGTATCTCGCTGGAGCATTTCGAGGTAGGCGATGAGGTGTATGAGGCCTTCGAGCAGGCTGCCTTCCCGATGGAAGAGATTGCCGAGCAGCGCCCCAATGCCGCCTTCTCGGTAGATATTGCCGAGCGTGAGCGCCTGGCTGCAGAAGGAAACATCGTGCAGCCGCTGAAGTGGCACATCAACCTGCCGCTCTGCAACAAGCAGATTCTGCTGCATTGCGGTGTGGCTGAGGAGAATATCCAGGATTGCGGCATCTGTACCTTTGCTCATAGCGACGAGTTCTTCTCGGCAAGAAAGCTGGGCATCGAGAGTGGCAGAATCTATACCGGCATTCTGATGAAGTAAGTTTTCAAGATAACATCCATTTTTCTCTTTTCTATGAACGAAGAGGGAAAAATGGATGTTTTTATGTTTTAAGATTTAATGGTTAAATTTAAAAAATGAATCTAAAAGAATAGAGAATGATTGTAAACAGAAGATTAAGAAGAAGAATCGGGCTGGCTGCCGTCTCGGGAATGCTGATGCTTTCGCTGAGCAGTTTCATGCCCGCCAAGAATGAGTTTACTGCCGCCGAGCAACAGCAGGTGAGCATCGCAACGCCAGGTCTCTTTGCCCAGAGTCAAGCCTTCAATGTTGACTTTGAGATATTCCGTGCCAAGGAATATTCATTCCCGCTTCCTGTGGGCAAGGCTAGCCTTATCAATGGCAACAGCGTGATGCGCATCTCTACTGCCAAGGGCGATGCAGTGAAGGCGATGTTTGATGGTTATGTGCGTCTCTCGCGCAAGACCGAATCGATGGGCAACGTGATCGTGATCCGCCATGACAACGGTCTGGAAACCGTGTATGCCAACAATGCCGAGAACCTGGTGAAGGTGGGACAGTCGATAGATGCCGGACAGACCATCGCCATCGTGGGCACCCGAGAGGGAGAGACCTATTGCGATTTCTCCATCATGGTGAACGGTGCGCGCATCAACCCGGAAACCATCATCGAACTGAAGAGCCATAAGCTCCGCCGACAGACCGTGCAGTTCCGCAAGGAGGGCAACCGCATCGGCATCAAGGTGATTGGTGGCAAGGACTCCTCCGTTTCCAAGAACGATAGAAACAATAAGGAAACAAATAAGAAATCGGGAAGCAGCCGTAGCGATCACGCCATGACCCTCGACCCCGACGAGGTGTACGACCCGTTTACCATCACCAACACCTTCCGTCTCGATCTGGAGAAGATAGAGGAGAAGGCATGGGCATATCCATTGCCTGATGCCCGTGTCATCAGTCCATACGGAGGTGCCCGCCGTCACTCGGGTGTGGATTTGAAGACCAAGCCTAACGACGAGATTTATGCCGCCTTCGATGGCGAGGTGGTTGCCTCGGGACCTTACTACGGCTATGGCAACTGCATCCGCATCAAGCATGCCTACGGCTTGGAAACGCTCTATAGCCATCAGAGTAAGAACATGGTGAAGAAGGGTGATAAGGTGAAGGCAGGTCAGGTAATCGGTCTTACGGGCCGCACTGGCAGGGCCACCACAGAGCATCTCCATTTCGAGGTGTCTTTCGGCGGCAAGCGCCTGGATCCAGCCATCATCTTCGACCACAGCAATCATAAGCTGAAAGCCGCTACCTTGCATCTTACCAAGGGCAAGGGCGTAAAGAGCGTGAAGAACTAGAAATAGCGAAAAATACTCCTGTTAATCGAAAAATTCCACCCGTTTGGATGATCAAAAGCCATCAGATGCAAGTTTTTACGCATTGCATCATGGGTTTTTATCATCTGAACGGGTTTGTATTTTAAAAAATGCTATCTTTGCAGCATCACTTAAAATACAAATGATAATATGAAGAAATATCTTATCACACTTGCACTCTGCGTGCTTGCCCTTACGGCAAGTGCACAGGTCTTTACAGCCGAACAGATCGAGAGATACGCCAAGGACAAGTATGGCGACAACTGGACGGAGGCTGCCGGAAACCTGAGCAAGGAAGTTGCACTGGACAACAAGAACCGCCTGAACTATCAGGAGGTCATCGCCTGCGCTGGTCAGTCGAAGGCAGAAATCTTCAAGAAAGCCATCGAATGGTTCAACCGCGCATTCAAAAGTAAAGATACCCACGGCGTAATCCGAGAGCAGAATGCCGAACAGGGACTGATCATCACCCAGGCTTATATCGAGAACATCGCCCGACAGAATGCCGGAGTCAACCATTATCAGGTGGATATGATGCCGTATATCCGTGTGGACGTGAAGGAGGAGAAGGCAAGGGTGAGCGTCTATATGGACAGCTACGAAGTGACCGTAAAATCGGGCGGCGGATGGACAAGTGCCATCGCCAGTGTGCTCGCCGCGGCAGCTACCGGTGAGGCGGATGATGACGAGGTGGTGAGCAAGGATGAGGTGTGGAACATCAGTTCCTGCTATCCTTATGTAGAAAAGGACAAACACAAGCTGGCGTCGAGCAAGGCTTTCGTGATGGCTTCGGCTTTCCAGAACTCCATCATCGATATCCTGAAAGAGGCACTTCTCGCCGATTCTTCCGACGGATTCTCGGACGACTGGTAAATGGGGAGTTAGAGGGAAGTTAAGGAAAGTTAGAGGGAAGTTAAAGGAAATCTATCAAACTCTATATATATAATAAGGTGTAAACATCAAAACCGCTAGTGTATGAAATGGAAGAATATCATGATGATGGTGATGATGGCAGCAGGATGTTGGTTCTCGCTACCTGTCCACTCTCAGAGAATCTCTGTGGGCAAGAAAGGACTGGTGAAGGTAATGAGAACCGACTCCACCTGTGCCCAGGAATTTGTAAGGGATGAACATCAGTCTATTGCTACCCGAAAGACGGCGAAGGCAGCGGGAGCCGCTGAAGGCGTGAACACGCTGGCAAGCTATCTGAAATCGGACGTGGATCTGAACATTCCCGTTTCGAAGGTGAAGCAGGAGAAGACCTTTGCCGTAATCATCGCCAACGAGAATTACCAGGAGGAAGTGAACGTGGAGTTTGCCCTCAACGACGGTATGGCTTTCAGGGAATACTGCATCAAGCTGCTCGGCATTCCGGAAAGCAACCTGCATATCCGCAAGGATGCCACCCTCAACAATATGCTGGCGGAAATCAACTGGATGCAGAACATCGCCAAGGCTTATGGAGCTGAGGCGAGATTCATCTTCTATTATGCCGGACATGGAATGCCTGATGAGAGTAACGGCACCTCCTATCTCCTGCCCGTAGATGGCAAGAGTAATATTCTGGCAACGGGTTACAGTATGAGCAGGCTGTATGCTGAACTCAACGGTCTGAACGCAGCCTGCGTAACGGTGCTGATGGATGCCTGCTTCAGTGGCAGCAAACGAGGCGAGGGTATGCTGGCTTCTGCCAGAGGCGTGGCACTCAAGGCGAAGGCTGAGGCTCCGAAGGGCAACATGCTCGTGATGACGGCTGCCCAGGGTAGCGAGACGGCTTATCCCTACAAGGAGAAGAAGCACGGACTCTTTACCTATTTTCTCCTGAAGAAACTGCAGGAGAGTAAGGGCAAGGTTACCTATGGCGATCTCTTCGACTATGTGAAGACGAATGTGGCGCAGAAGTCGGTAGTGGTGAATGAGAAGAGTCAGACGCCAACCATAGCCGTATCGGGCGACCTGGTTTCCACCTGGCAGGGCATCAGGCTCAATGAAGACTGATGTCTGAAATACGAAAAAATCCCCATCGACTGGACAGCTCCTGTCGATGGGGATTTCCTTTTTATTCTCAGAAGATGCATTGGTCATCTTTTCTCAGAAGATTCATCAATCATCTTTCCTCTGAGGGAATAGAATTACTTCTTCTTCTGCGATTTACGGTTGGCTCTCTGTTGGCGATACTTTGCCTTCTGACGGGCAGAGCCGCTTCCGTGAGCACCCGTAATGTACTTCTTCTTCTTGGCCTTGGTCTTCACCTTGTCGTCGTCGTCCTTCTTCGGACCGCCGCCGCCCTTGAAAACCATGCCACCCATGATAATATCGTCAATATCGCTCATATACCTTTTATATTATATAAATTAATGATGGAAGAGGCGAACGTGAGTAAACGCCATGGCGATGCCGTACTTGTCGCATGTATCGATAACATTATCGTCACGGATGCTACCGCCTGCTTCTGCAATGTATTCTACACCACTCTTGTGAGCACGCTCAATGTTGTCGCCGAATGGGAAGAAAGCATCGCTACCTAAAGATACACCCTTGTTCTGGGCAATCCAAGCCTTCTTCTCCTCGCGGGTCAGTGGCTCAGGCTTCTCTGTGAAGAACTGCTCCCATACGCCATCCTGCAATACATCCTCCCACTCGTCAGAGATATAGACATTGATGGTATTGTCGCGGTCGGCACGGCGAATCTTCTCCTTGAAAGGCAGATTCATCACCTTAGGACACTGGCGCAACCACCACTCATCAGCCTTGGAACCAGCCAGACGGGTACAGTGGATACGGCTCTGCTGACCGGCACCGATACCGA
>OIWS01001290.1_pt1 | contig 26075 bp, 20 predicted proteins | sample 1587611 | NCBI WGS metagenome assembly OIWS01 (sample SAMEA3888919, study PRJEB22519) | human gut metagenome | biome: human gut; feature: human-associated habitat; material: faeces | place: Denmark | collected 2010 | reverse complement strand
AAATCATTCGTCATGACCTGCTCCCTGATCTTCGCCGCAGCAGGCTTCTGCCTCGCCGCTACGAACTGTTCGAACGGAAACAAAACGTCCGACACCCCGCCGGCCCTCTCGTTCGAAAACGCATCGAAAACGCTCGAAGTGGGCGAAACCTACCGCCCGACGCTGCGCATCCGCCACGACGGCGATGCGAACGACACCGCATACGACATGGACGGCAACCCGCTGGGCGTGACATTCCGCTCTTCTTCGCCGCAGACGGTTTCGGTCGATGCACGGGGCATCGTCACGGGCCGCAACGTCGGTACGGCGACCGTAACGGCCGAAACGGCCTCCGGCGACGCCCGATGCGCGATCGGCATCACGGTCCGCTCCTCGAACACGACGTGGATCGATGCGCCGCTGAGCGATGGAATCATTTTCAGCCGGTTCGTCCAATTGCCGGCCAATACGGTCATGCAGGGCTTCGACGTCGACTCCCGCGGCGAAATTTTCTACACGCAGGTGACCGATCGATACAAAATTCTGGTTTCGCGCAGTATGCCCGACCGACAGGCTACGGAGTACATGACCCTCTGTTTCCACGGCCACTCCTCGAACATGGCCGTCGAAGAGGCGGGCGACGAGCGTTTCGTCTGGGTAGGCAATTACGCCAATCGGGTGGACGACGGCAACTACTGGCACGAACAGGTCGTCTCGCGCATCCGCTATAACCCCGGCTCGACCCATTACCCGTGGAACTCCGACGAAAATTATTTCATCGAAGCCGGCTGCCTCAACATGAATCCCGCCGTCGACGCGGCGAACGACCAGCTGGCCATCCTCTACACCCGTGTCGACACTCCGGGCCGTTACTGCTGGGTGGTCTATTCGCTCAGCGAAGCGAAAGCCCTTCCCGAAGAGACCGTCACGCTGCAACCGCTCTCCTACGGCGGCGAAACGGAGAGCTATCCGCTCCGAAAAGACGTCACGCCCGAGGTGCGTGTCCGCAATCTCTCGCGGCTGCAACCTCTCGCGCGATTCAGCATCCCGACGCCCGCCATCGCATGGCAGGGATACGAGATACACGACGGCCGCATGTATCTCATGGAGGGAACGAGCGGAAACAACGACGGTACGACGGGAGAAGCCTACATGACAGTCTACGATTTCGAAGGCCGCATCGTACAGTCCCGCACGAAAGTTCGGGCCGTCTCCGATCTGAAAGCGCTGACCGAAGCGGGCATCACCGAAAGCGGATACATCGAGTCCGAAGGGGTGAAAATCCGGCGCGGGAAACTCTTTCTGGGATTCGCCTCGCAATCGAAAAAGGACGGCAACCGACGCCGCGCCAATATTTTCCAATACGAACTTCCTTAACTCAAACCGCACGAAGTCGGATTTCGCACGATTTTCGGAAAGATTTTCAAAGAAAATGAAAGAATCCGACCGTTACGACTGACTTTTAAGGACTTGTATTCGAATTTTCAAAGAAAAAATCCTATATTTGTATGAAGACATCCTATGTTTTGATCGGTACATTAATATATAGATGTCTAACTTAAATCAAATCGAATCATGCAACGACTACTCGCATTTTTCTTCGCGGCCGCGCTTCTGTGGACACCCGCATGGAGCCAGTCGGCCCCCGACGCCCTGGTGCCGGATCTCTCGCAGTACATTCTCACCCCGCCCGCGCCGCCTACTCCCCGCATCAACGGGGCGAAGGTCTTCGGGGCCCGTCCTGGCTCGGAGTTTCTCTTCGCCATACCGGCATCCGGAGACAGAACCATGACATTCGCCGCCGAAGGGCTGCCCAAAGGCCTCTCCCTCGATCCCTCGACCGGCTTCATCACGGGCCGCGTCAAGAAGCCGGGCACCTACCTCGTCAAACTCACCGCACGCAACGCACTCGGGGAAGCCACCCGCGAACTTCGCATCGTCATCGGCGAGCGGATCGCCCTCACGCCGCCCATGGGCTGGAACTCGTGGAACTGCTGGGCGCGCGACGTCACGCAGGAGCAAGTCCTCTCCTCGGCTCGTGCGATGGTCGAGTCGGGGCTCGTGAACCACGGCTGGACGTACATCAACATCGACGACGGCTGGCAGGGCCGGCGCGGCGGCCGCTACAACGCCATCCAGACCAACGACAAGTTCCCCGACATGAAGGAGCTCTCGGAGCAGGTACACGCCATGGGACTTAAACTCGGCATCTACTCCTCGCCCTGGATCGGAACCTACGCCGCGCACATCGGATCGTACTCCGACAACCCCGACGGCGAGAACCAGTGGATCAAGGATGGCAACCACAACGAGAATTTCCGCTACGAGAAACCCGGCGGCAACTACTGGCAGGACCGCAAGGAGATGTACCGCCACGGCGCCTACTCCTTCGTCGAGGCCGACGCACGCCAGTGGGCCGACTGGCAGATCGACTACCTCAAATACGATTGGAATCCCAACGATCTCTACCACGTAAAGGAGATGCACGACGCGCTTCGCGCAACGGATCGCGACATCGTATACAGCATCTCCAACTCGGCACCCTATGCCGACGCTCCGCTATGGGTGGAGTATACCGACTGCTGGCGCACCACGGGCGATATTCGCGACACGTGGAAAAGCATCTCATCCATCGGCTTCGAACAGCAGCGCTGGGCGCCCTTCTGCGGCCCCGGACACTGGCCCGACGCCGACATGCTCGTCGTGGGACTCGTCGGATGGGGCCCCAAGCTCCACTATACGAAGCTCACGGCCGACGAACAGTATACGCACATGTCGCTCTGGGCCATGCTCGCTTCGCCGCTGCTCATCGGCTGCGATCTGGCACGGCTCGATCCTTTCACGAAATCGCTGCTTACCAACGACGAGGTGATCGCCGTCAACCAGGATCCGCTGGGCGTGCACGCCGCGGCGATCTGGGAAAAGGAGGGACGGGTGATTTACGTCAAGCACCTCGAAGACGGTGCGATGGCCGTAGGGTTGTTCAACAAAACCCTCGAACCCGCGAAGATCGGTTTCACGCTCAAACAACTCGGCATCAGGGGTACGCAGGTCGTGCGCGACCTGTGGAGACAGAAAGACCTCACGACCACCGACAAGGGCTTCGAGACACAAGTCCCGCCCCACGGGGTGGTGCTGGTCAAGATCGCACCCGGAAATCCGACACGAAACGACCTGAAAAAATAGAACGCAGCTTCCTGCAAACGAAAAAGGATACGACGCACGTCGTATCCTTTTTCGTTTGCGGTCCCCCGAACGGGAAGCGTTCCGCCTACTTGCGCTTCGTGCCTTTCTTTCCGGAACGGCTCTGCGCCTCCTGCTGGCGCATCAGCTCTTCGTAGCGCAACTGGAACTTCGACTTCTTCTTGTTCTTCGCCTTGTTGGCGTTGGCCTCCATGACGGCGTGAATCTTCCCGTCGTCCACCATGCGGCGGATCAGGAAGGTCTGGGCGATGGTCAGCAGGTTGAACAGCAGGTAGTAGTAGCACAGACCGCTCGAATAGTCGTTGAACCAGCAGAGCATGAAGATCGGCATCATGTAGACCATCATGAACTTCATGCCCGCCATCTGCGGCTGTGCGGAGGCCGTCTGCTGATAGCTCATATAGGAGAACCCGAAGGTCGAGAGCGCCATGAGCAGCGCGAACAGACTCACGTGGTCGCCGTAGAAGGGGATCGAGAAGGGCAGATTCAGGATGCTGTCGTACGACGACAGGTCGTGCGCCCACCAGAGCGACTGCCCCCGCAACTCGATCGACGAGGGGAAGAAACGGAACATGGCGATCAGGATCGGGAGCTGGATCAGCATCGGGATGCACCCTCCCAGCGGATTGATGCCCGCCTTCTTGTAGAGGGCCATCATCTCCTGCTGCTTCTTCATCGCGTCGTCCTGCTTGGGATACTTGGCATTCAGGGCGTCGATCTCGGGTTTGATGATGCGCATCTTGGCCTGCGAGATATAGCTCTTGTAAGTCAGCGGCGAAACGATGATCTTGATGAGGATCGCCAGGATGAGGATGATCCAGCCGAAGCTCGGAATATACTGCCGCAGGAAATCGAAGACGGGGATCACCAGCCAGCGGCTCACCCACCCGATAATGCCCCAGCCCATGGGGATCAGCCGGTCGAGCAGCAGCGATTGGCCCTGTGCGTCGTCGATCTTCTTCAACACGGCGTACTTGTTGGGACCGAAGTAGAACGAGAAGTCGTACTGTTCGGTCTGGGCCGTATAGGGTACGGCCATCGTGGCCGAAAAAGCCTTGATAAGCCCCGAATCGGGCGATGCGGTATCGTACGCCACGTCGGCGTAGAGGAAGTCGTCGCGGGCGATGAGCACCGACGAGAAGAACTGCTGCTTGAAGGCGATCCACTCCACCGACGAAGAGATCTTCTCCTCCTTGGCCCCCTCGCTCATCGACAGGTCGTCGATCGACCCTTCGCCCGGAACGCGGTAGGCGACCGTCGTGTACATGTTCTCGTTCTTGAAACCGCGCTCGTTCTGGTAGGAGGTGTTGCTCCACGCGATGCCGATGCTGCTCTGGTTGGCCATGTAGGGGGCCATCCCGACCAGACGCACCGTGTAGTCGACCAGATAGTCGCGCGAGGGCGTCGCCTCGTCGTAGACCACGTAGCGGTATTCCAACGCCGCGCCCTCGGCGACGGGCAGCCGCATACGGACGATCTGCGCCGTGTCGGTACGGATGACCGGATCGGCCGTGAAGGTATATTCCGACGTATTGACCTTCACGTTGTTCAGGCCGTTTTTGATGAAAAACGACAGATCGAACTTCGCGCTTTCGGGGACGAACATCTCGATCGGTTCGTTGCGTTCGCCCTGACGGCCGTAACGGGTATAGTCTTTGAGCGTCACGGAGCGCACGATGCCTCCTCCGGTCGAAAAGCGCACCTTCATCACGTCGTTCTCTACGACGATCTCCTGCGGCGCAGCGTTCTTGGCCGCGGCGAGGAAATCACCCAGCACGGCCACTTCGCGTGCCAGACGAGTCGAATCGGGCGTCGCCGCACCGAGCGACTCCACGACCGGCGCTGCGGCCACGGCCGACGAATCGGGGACGACGGGCTGCGTCAATTCGGGATGGGCCGCCTGATAAGCGGCCAGCTCCTCCTGATATTTCTGTTGCTGCCGGGAACTGTAAATCGTGAAACCGAAAAACAGAATCCCGATAAGTACGATGCCTATGATTGATTTTTTATCCATTCGAAATTTCTCGACGCGAGGGGATTAGTTACCACTGTATTTCAACGCCGCAGCCACGAAGGCCACGAACAGGGGATGCGGACGCTGCACCGTACTCTTGTACTCGGGATGATACTGCGTGCCGACGAACCACGGATGACCGGTCAGCTCGACCACCTCGACCAGCCCCGTTTCGGGATTGACGCCTGCGGGGATCATGCCGTGCGACTCGAAATCGCCCAGATAATCGTTGTTGAACTCGTAACGGTGGCGGTGCCGCTCGACGATGTCGGTCGCACCGTAAGCGGCGGCGGCTTTCGAATCGGGCCGCAACTGGCAGGGATAACCGCCCAGACGCATCGTGCCGCCCTTGGCCGTCACACCCTTCTGCTCCTCCATCAGGTCGATGACCGGATGCTTGGTCGAAGGCTCCATTTCGGTCGAATTGGCATCCTTCATCTTCAATACGTTGCGCGCGAACTCGATCACGGCGCACTGCATACCCAGACAGATGCCCATGAACGGCACGCCGTGCTCGCGGGCATACTTCACGGCCGCGATCTTCCCCTCGATGCCGCGGTTGCCGAAGCCCGGCGCCACGAGGATGCCGGCCATCCGGCCCAGTATCTCGTCGACGTTCGCATCGTCGATCTTCTCCGAATTGACGTAACGCAGCTTGACCTTGCAGTCGTTCATCGCGCCGGCATGGATGAAGGCTTCGCTGATCGACTTGTAGGCATCGGGCAGTTCGGTATATTTTCCCACCAGCGCGATCTCGATCTTGTGGTGCGGATTCTTGACCTTCTCCACGAAAGCCTTCCACTGCTCCATATCGGGTTCGCAGTCGGCCGGAAGGTCGAGTTTCGAGAGCACCACCTCGTCCAGATGCTGATCGTGCATACGCAACGGCACCTCGTAGATCGTAGGCACGTCGATCGATTCCATCACGGCGTTGGCGTCGACGTTGCAGAAGAGCGCCACCTTGCGGCGAAGCCCCTGCGACAACGCCCGTTCGGTGCGGAGCACCAGGATGTCGGGTTGCAGACCGTTTTCCATCAATGCCTTGACCGAATGTTGCGTAGGCTTGGTCTTCAATTCGCCCGAAGCGGCCATGTAGGGGATCAGCGTCAGGTGCACGAGCGCCGTATCGCGGTAGCCGAGCGCATAGCGCAGCTGGCGCACCGACTCGATGAAGGGCAGCGACTCGATGTCGCCCACCGTGCCGCCCAGTTCGGTGATGATGATGTCGTAGACCTTCTGCTGCGCCAACAGTTGAATGCGCCGCTTGATCTCGTCGGTGATATGGGGGATGACCTGCACGGTCTTGCCCAAGTAATCGCCGCGGCGCTCCTTTTCGATGACGCTTTTATAGATTTTGCCCGTGGTGACGTTGTTGGCCTTCGAGGTGGTGATCGACGTAAAGCGCTCGTAGTGCCCCAGATCGAGGTCGGTCTCCGTACCGTCTTCGGTGACGTAGCACTCGCCGTGCTCGTAGGGGTTGAGCGTCCCGGGATCGATGTTGATGTAAGGGTCGAGCTTCTGGATGGTCACCGTATAGCCGCGCGCCTGCAACAGGCGGGCGATCGATGCCGAGATGATGCCTTTGCCCAGCGAAGAAGCCACGCCGCCGGTAACAAAGATGTACTTCGGTTTTTTGAGTTTCATATCCTCTTTTGAACGTATATGGTCTGAAAAGTTTTTTGTTAATAACTCGTCCGCGGCCGCACCCTCGCAGGCACGGTCGGCCCCGCCGGCCGCAACGGCGGCCTATGCCTCGCGATCCTCCGACTCCCGGGCCGCTTCGCGGTCGATGAGCTTCACCTTCTCGATCGTGTCGGCCATTTCGCGCTTGGCGCGCTCGATCTTCTCGCGCACGTCGGCGATCAGCGCCTCGGCGCCTTTCGAATGGGCGAAGAAACCGATGTTGTTCTCCAACAGGGCGATGTCGGACTCCAACTGCTTCACCCGATTGTAGAGACGGTCGCGTTCGGTGCGGATCCGGCGGTCGCCCGACGCCTTGAAGGCCGAGACCTTCTCGCGGAACCGCGACATCGAACGGTCGCGCTCCGAACCGCGCAGCACCGAGAAGAGCGTATCGACGCACTCCTTGTAGCGCTTCTGTATCTCGTCCTTACGCTTGATGGGCACGAAACCGATCTCGCTCCAACGGCGCTGGAACTCCTTGATCATCTCGAAACCGCCCTCCTTGACGTCGGCTGCGGCCATTTCGTCCAGAAGCGCCTGCTTGCGGACGAGGTTCTGCTCGTACTGGCCGTCCACGTCCGAGAAGTGCGCCGCCTTGCGCTCGAAGAACTTGTCGCACGCGGCACGAAAACGCTTCCACACCTGATCGGAGTAACGGCGCGACACGGCGCCGATCTCCTTCCAGCGAGCCTGCAAGGCGATCAGTTCATCGGTCGTCTTCTTCCACTCCTCGCTCATCTGCAACGCTTCGGCCGCTTCGCACAGCTCGTTCTTCAATTGAAGGTTGTGCTCCATTTCGGTCTTCACATCGGCATAGAAGCGGCGCTTGGCCTCGAAAAACCGGTCGCACGCCGTACGGAACCGCTCGTAGATACGGGTATTGTCCTTCTTCGGCGCGAAGCCGATCGTCTTCCACACCTTCTGGATCTCCAACAGACGGTCGCTGGCCCGGTTCCACTCCTTGCGCGTGGTGTAGAGCTGCTGGGCAAGCTCTTCGGTCTGCTCGCAGAGTCCCGCTTTCAGTTCGAGATTTTTCGTCTGCTCGGCCTTGATGTTCTCGAAGAAGGCCTGATGCTGCTTGTTTATACGGCTCGAAGCCTCCTTGAAACGCTCCCAAAGCGTCTCTTTGAACTCATTGGCGACGGGGCCCGTCTCACGCCACTCGTCGTGGAGTTTCTGCAATTTGTGAAATGCCTCCACGATCGACGGTTCCAGAACCAGCGCCTCGGCCGCTTCGCACAGCGCGAGCTTCTGCTCGTAGTTCTTTTTCAGATCGAGGTCGCGCAACTCCTTGTTGATCTTGATGAAGTTGTAGAAATTCTCGACATGCAGGTTGTAGGTCTCCCACAGATCCTTGACGTTCTGCTGGGGAACCAGCCCCGTCTCCTTCCAGCGCTGCTGCAATTCGCGGAACTTGGTGAACGTATGGTTGAGCGTCTCGTCCGAGTTGACCAGTTCCTTCAACTCCTCGATGATCTGCAACTTGATTTTCAGGTTGGCTTCCTTCTCGGCGTCGAGCGACGCGATGAACTCGTCGCGGCGGCGGCGGTACTCCTTGAACAGGTCTTTGAGCCGAAGTTCCTGCGCATCGGCAGCAGGCACGAACTCCGCTTCGTCGCCGCCGGCTTCGACAAAAGCCCTGCGCTGCGCCTCGACCTCGGCGCGGTGCGCCTTGTAGAAGGCTATCTTGACGGCTTCCACCACCCGGCGCAGCGACTGCACCGGCTCCTCGTCGAGCATCTTGGCGAACAGGGAGACCATCTCCTCCTCGCTCCGGCCGTCGAAAAGCGCATCCGACGCTCCGGCCGCACCTTCGTCCACCGCTTCACCGTCTGCCGGCTCCTCCTCGTCGAGCCCCGCGCTCCGCGCGGCCAATGCAGCCTCCTCGTCCGCGAAATCGATCCCCTCGGCCGGTGCGGCGCCCGCTTCCCCGGCAAACGCTACGGCCGGAACAGCCGTCTCCGGCTCTTCCACCGGTGCGGCCCCGACAGGCTCCTCCGCAGGAGCGGCAGCCTCCACGGGCGGCTCGGCGGCAGTCTCCCCGACGGCGGCCGCCACGGGTTCCCCCGCGGGATCTTCGGCCGGTACGGCGACGGTTACAAGCTCCGCTGCGGGAGCCTCGGAAGCGGACGTTTTCTGCACATCTTCAGCATTGCTGACTTGTTCCTCCGGAACAGAGGGGTTGGTGATTTTAGTAGCCATCTTACGCTAAGTTTTGATTAACCATGGTATATACTCGCGCATATACATCTGGCAAAGATACCATTTTCAGAAGATTTTCACAATTTTTTTCGGGATTTTAACTATCTTAGCGGGAAATTAACGGCCGTTTTCGTCGAGCGAAGACAGCGACCGCCTGAGGGCCGAGCCGGACGCGGGAAACGAAGAGGCACATTCACACCAGCTACCGATTATGAGTCACCGCATTCTTTTGGTCGACGACGAAGACGACATCCTCGAATTCGTCCGCTACAACCTCCAACGCGAAGGTTACGAAGTGTTCACCGCCCGCGACGGCGCCGAAGGGGTCGCCCGCGCACTCGAAGTGCATCCGCATCTGATCCTGCTCGACCGGATGATGCCCCGCATGGACGGGCTCGAAACCTGCCGCCGCCTGCGCGAGCACGACGAACTGAAAGACACGATGATCGTCTTCCTCACGGCGCTGGGCGAAGACGAGCACCAGCTCACGGGATTCGCCGCCGGAGCCGACGACTACATCAGCAAACCGATCAAGATGCACATCCTGGTCAGCCGTCTGAAAGCGATCCTCAAACGCATCGGCGCCGGCGATGCGGCACCCCGCGATACGGGCGGCGTCACGATCGATCCGGCCCGTTACATCGTCAAACGCAACGGGGAGGAGATCTCCCTGCCGCGCAAGGAGTTCGCGCTGCTGACGCTGCTGATGTCCGATCCGGGACGGCTCTTCTCGCGCGAGGAGATCTACTCCCGCGTATGGGGCGAGGACGTAGTGGTCGGCGACCGCACGATCGACGTCCACATTCGCAAACTGCGGCAGAAGATCGGCGACGAACACATCATCACCGTCAAGGGCGTAGGTTACAAGTACGAGAAATAACGCAGACAATGGCTGCGCAAAGCGCCCATCGCTCCGCCTTGCGAAAAATCGGGAAAGGAGAACGGGCGGCGGATGCACCGTCGAAAACGCGGGATTCTTCCCGAAGAATCGATCGGGAAGTTCTCCCCTTTCTCAGTTTTTCTTGTGCTTTTGGCTTGATCCAAAAGCACCAAAAGATCAAGTACCGCGAAAAGTAGCGGAAGCAGTGCGATCGGGCGGGCCGAGGGCCTGCCAGGTACGGACGCAACCGAATAATCATCGTTGCGCGAAGCGCATAACATCCTCCGGCATTGCACCGGAGGAGGAATCAGATCGAACGGCGGTTCGAGCGCCCGGATCGGGTTTGCGCAAACGGCGTAGATCTTGCGTGCCCGCTCAGGGAGAACCGCCGTCCGATCCCGACGGAGGTGCCCTGCGGACACTTTTGGCACCACCTTTTGTCACCAAAAGGTGGTAAAGATTTTCTTGCAGGAAATTCCCGAAGAGAAGGTCGGGATGTTTCCGACGCTTTCACAGCCAGATTCTGTTAAAAAATATGCGTTTTCGGCCGCGGCCGAAGAGCGGCAGCCCGCAGGCACATCCTCCGCCGGCCGCGGGCTGACAAACGGCGGTAGGGGCATATATTCCCGACAATCTGTATACGATTCTCGCACCGCCCTCCAAGGCGTCCTTCCCAAGACGACAGAAAGTGTCATTCCGGACAAGGGGAACGACGCGCGGAAATCATCGACCGGAACACCGCGGTACCCGCGCCGTGCAACCCCGTTCCGTAGCGTCCTGCCTGCAACGACTTTCCGTTTCGGACGAATTGCTGTCCGAAGCATCGCTTTTTGACGAAAAATCATTCGCTTCTCGGAAACTTTCACTATTTTTGACAAAAATCCGACAATCAGTAATTAAACGAACAATAGACATGGTTATCTTAGTACTCAACTGCGGCAGTTCCTCTATCAAATACCAGGTGATCGACATGGAGCAGACCGGCAGCACGCTGCTGGCCAAAGGCTTGGTCGAACGCATCGGACTCAGCGACGGCGTCCTCACCCACAAACCCGTCGGACGAGAGAATTTCGAGCTGCACCGCGCCATTCCCGACCACACGACCGGCATCCGCCTGGTACTCGACGCGCTGACCGATCCGGCGCACGGCGTCGTCGGGTCGCTCGACGAGATCAAAGCCGTCGGTCACCGCGTGGCGCACGGCGGCGAATTCTTCCCCCAAAGCTGCATCGTCGACGAAGATGTGAAGCGGAAGATCCGCTCGCTGTTCGAGATCGCGCCGCTGCACAACCCCGCCAATCTGGAAGGCGTTCTCTCGATCGAGAAGGTGCTGCCCGGTACGCCGCAGGTGACGGTCTTCGACACCTCGTTCCATCAGACCATTCCCGCCATGAACTACCTCTATGCCCTGCCCCACGCCTACTACGAAAAATACCGCGTGCGCAAATACGGTTTCCACGGCACGAGCCACCACTACGTGGCGCGCAAAGGCGCCGAACTGGCGGGGCTCGACTATGAAAAATCGAAAATCGTCACCTGCCACATCGGCAACGGCGCCTCCGTGACGGCCGTGCTCGACGGCAAATCCTACGATACGTCGATGGGCTTCTCGCCGCTCGACGGGCTGGTGATGGGCACGCGCTGCGGAGCGATCGACGCATCGGCGATCACGTTCATCGGCGCGAAGGAGGGAATGAGCTATGCCGAACTGGACGAGATGATGAACAAGCGTTCGGGCGTGCAGGGCATGACCGATCTGTCGAGCGACATGCGCGACATCGACAAAGCCTACAACGAAGGGAATCCCCGTGCCATCGTGGCCCGTGATATGTACTACAACCGTGTGAAGAAGTTCGTGGGGGCCTATGCGGCCGAGATGGGAGGGGTCGACCTCATCGTCTTCACGGGCGGCGTGGGCGAGAATTCGCGCGAACTGCGCCGGTCGGTCTGCGCAGGCCTCGAATTCATGGGCGTGGAGTTCGATCCCGCGGCCAACGAAGTGCGGGGCGAGGACAAAATCCTCTCGACGCCCGCGTCGCGGGTCAAAGTCGCAGTCATCGCTACCGACGAGGAGCTGATGATCGCCACCGACACCTACAATCTGGTCAAATGATCCCGATGATCCCGCATCGGTGAAAAACCCTTCGATTCGACGGGCAACGAAGCGGATTCGCACTCCCCGACCGAACCGGCAGAGCCTTCCGGCGGCGGTTCCGGACACGGGAAGCGGAAAACAACGCCCGAAACGTTTAATACGAACTTTCATACAGCAATGATTACAAAACTCTCGCAAATCGTCGAGGAGGCCCAGAAAAAGGGCCGCAAACGGCTGGCCGTCGCCTACGGCCAGGATTCCCACACGCTCAGCGCCGTCTACGACGCATATAATGAGGGATTGGTCGAACCGACCCTCTACGGCGACAAACAGGTCATCGAAGAGGTCTGCGGGGCCGAGGGGATCGACTGTTCGATCTTCAAGATCGTGGATGAAAAGAGCGACGTCAACTGCGTGCGGCTGGCCGTCGCGGCCGTCGTGGCGGGCGACGCCGACGTCCTGATGAAGGGACTCGTCTCGACCGACAAATACATGCGCGGCATCCTGAACAAGGATGCGGGTCTCTTCCCGCCCAAGGGCGTGCTGAGCCACGTGGCCATTCTCGAAATGCCGTCGCTTCCCAAACTGCTCTGCATCTCGGACGTCGCGGTGATCCCCGCGCCCGACTTCAAACAGAAACAGAAGCTGATCGGATACCTCATCCAGACTGCCAGGCTGCTGGGCATCGACACGCCGAAAATCGCCTGCATCGCACCCTCGGAACAAGTGCTGCCGAGCGTTCCGTCGTCGACCGAAGGGGCCATCCTGGCCAAAATGGGCGACCGCGGACAATTGGGCAATGCGATCGTCGACGGACCGCTGTCGCTGGACGTAGCGCTCTACAAGGAGGTCGCCGAGCACAAGAAAGTCAAGGGTTCGGCCGTCGCGGGCGATCCCGACTGCCTGCTCTTCCCCAACATCGAATCGGCCAACGTCTTCTTCAAGGCAGCCACGCATTTCGGCGGCGCCGAGCTGGCGGCCATGGTCATGGGAACGAAGGTTCCCTGCGTGCTCACCTCGCGCGGCGACTCGCGCCTGACCAAGATGTACTCCATCGCACTGGCCTGCCTGGCCGCCCGCTGACACACTGGAAGCCCCGACCGAACCGACAATACGCACCCCGACCATGAGCTACATCATTCTGGCTATTAACCCGGGCTCGACCTCCACGAAGATCGCCGTCTACGAAGATACGCAGCCCGTCCTTTCGCTGGCGATCGACCACTCCGCCGCCGAGATCGCCGCGTTCGCGACGATCGGCGACCAGTTCGAATGGCGGAAAGACCTCGTGCTCGAATCGCTGCGCAAACGCGGATTTGACATCAGCACCCTCTCTGCCGTCATCGGCCGCGGCGGGCTGGTTCATCCCGTCGAGGGCGGGGTCTACGAGGTGAACGACGCACTGCACGACGACCTGCTCCACGCCCGGCGGCAGCACGCCTCGAATCTGGGCGGACTGATCGCACAGGAGATCGCAGCCGAGGTCGGTGTCAAGGCCTATATCGCCGATCCGGTCGTGGTGGACGAGATGATTCCCTACGCACGCATTTCGGGACTGCCCCAACTGCCGCGCGAATCGGTCTTCCACGCCCTCAACCAGAAGGCCATCGCACGCCGGTACGCCCGCGAAACGGGTCGGAAATACGAAGAGCTGAACCTGATCGTCTCGCACATGGGAGGCGGCATCACCGTCAGCGCGCACCGCCAGGGGCGCGTGATCGACACCTCCAACGCCCTCAACGGCGCAGGGCCGTTTTCGCCGGAGCGCGCCGGCACGCTGCCTCCGGGACCGCTGATCGACCTTTGCTTTTCGGGAGAATACACCCGCGAAGAGTTGCAGAAACTCATCAACGGCCGCGGCGGCCTGCTCGCACACCTCGGCACGACGTCGGTCCCCGAAATCCTGCGGCGGATCGACAACAACGATTTGCAGGCGATGCTGGTGTTGCGCGCCATGTGCTACAACGTGGCCAAAGAGATCGGGGCGATGGCCATCGCCCTCAAAGGCAAGGCGGATGCGATCCTGCTCACCGGCGGCATCGCCCACAACAAGCGGCTCACGGATTTCATCGCCGCGCATGTCGACTTCATCGCCCCGGTCTTCGTCTACCCCGGCGAGAACGAGTTGGAGGCGTTGGCACGCAACGCACTGGCCGTGCTGCGCGGCGACTGCGAGGCGAAGACCTACTACAAAGCGGACGTCACGGCATAAGGCCGCCCCGCTTGTCACGCCGGCTCCCGGAACTTCTTGCGAAGTTCCGGGAGCCGGTTTTATGCCCACATCGTCGGAAGACTACATCAACAGGTTTTGTGCCATAACTTCCGTACGATCGCCAGCGTCTCGCGCAGGGATTCCAGCCGGAAAAGGGCCGCGGCACCGGCGAAGACCGCGACGCCGGCGATCAGCTGCACCATAAGCCGCAAGCCGAGGTGCAGGTCGGCGATACGGGGTTGCACGCCCCACACCACCGTGCCGTACATCAGCGCCGTAACGGCCGCGATGGGCAGCAGCGTCCGCACGAACCGCCAGAGAGACAGCGTGCAGAGCCGCGTCGTCGCAACGAGATTGAGCACCAGTTCAATGGCCGCCATGGCCACCATGCCCCACACGATCGCCATGACGCTGTGCGGAATAGTCACCGCCAGCACGCCCGTCATCAAGACACGCTTGACGACCTCCAACCGCACCACCACACGGCCGTCGCTCAGGGTTTTGAGCACGTTGTAGGCGATCATCGCCAGCGGCGTGAAAAGCCCCACGAGGCACATCGCCTCGAAATAAGGCACCGTCGGCATCCACCTTTCGCCCAGCAGCAGGGCGAAGAGATCGGGTGCGACGGCCGAGAGGCCCGTCATCGCGGGAAACATCAGAAAGGCGACGATCATCACCACCTGCCGGTAGCTTTCGGCGAATTTGCGAGGCGAGGCCGCCAGTTTGGAAAAAGCGGGGAAGGTGACGTTCTGCACCGACTGCACGGTCGACGTGACGGGCAGCTCTTCGAGTTTCTGCGCCTGATAGAAATAGCCGAGCAGATCGGTCGAGTAGATCTTGCCGATGAAGAGCTGCGCCACACGGGTATAGATCGCCGAGATGAGGTCGGTGGCCATGAGCCGCAGGCTGTAAGGAGCCATTTCACGCAGCGGGCGCGTCGAAGCCCGTTCCGTGCGGCGCGGCCGCCAATCGCTGAAAAACCACAGCAGCAGCGCCCGCACCGCGATCGACGAGAGGCGCTGCCCGACCAGGCTCCACACGCCGCATCCGGCCAGCGCCATCGTCACGGCCAGCACACCGCTCGCAAGCGACGCGACGAAAGTGATCTTCGACAGCAGCGCGAAGCGGAACTGCCGCATGAAGATCGTATTCTGGATCGTACCCAGCGCATTGACCGGCACCAGAAGAAAGAGCACCGGCGCGATACGCGCCAGAATCGGCCGCCCGTAAAAAGCCGCTACGGCAGGAAAGACAGCCACCAGCACGCCGTAGACGATCCACGAAACGACGACGTTGAAGAGGAAGACCGACTTGTAATCGCCCTGCGCAGGATCGCCCTTGCGGATGAGCATCTGCGAAAAGCCGCTGTCGACGACCACCAGCGCCAGCGACGAGAAGAAGGTCATCAGCGCCATCAGCCCCACGTCGTCGGGCATCAGCAGCCGCGCCACGACGATCGAGACGACCATCTGCAACAGGATGGTTCCGAGCTTCTCGCCCAGACTCCACGCCACGCCGCTGGCGACCTTATCGCGCAACTCCCCGCCCATACCGCGCTATTTCAACTGCGCCCGACGCTCCTCGTTGCGGCGCTTGATATCGCCGATCGTGGCGATCTCGATGTAGGAGGCGCCGCGCACGGCACCGAAACTGCCGCCGATGGCCACGACCATATCCTCGTCCGTCAACTCCTGGTAACGCTGGTTGATGAACTCCATGGCGTCGCCCAGAAAATGATAGGAGTCCTCCTTGCTCTTGCTGCGCAGGATCGGCATGACGCCGTACGAGAGTCCCAGCAAGCGCTGCGCCTGCAACGTGTAGCAGACCGCGATGACGATCGTCGTCGGGCGGAACGCAGCGATGTAACGCCCCGTGCGGCCCGTCAGCGTATCGAGCAGAATCGCCCGAATCGGCAGGTTGGTCGAAGCGCGCACCGCCGAACGGGCGATCTGCGCCGTAATCTCGTGGTTGACCGACACCATGTGAATGTCGATGAAGGGCGTCGAATAGGCTTCGTCGCGCTCGATGGCCTTGGCGATGCGCGCCATCGTCTCGACCGACTCCACGGGATAGGCTCCCGAAGCGGTCTCGTCGCTCAGCATGACGGCGTCGACCCGCTCGTAGATGGCGCTGGCGACATCGCTCACCTCGGCGCGCGTCGGACGCGGCGAACCGACCATCGAGTAGAGCATCTGCGTGGCGATGATGACCGGACGTTTGGCGGCGATGCACTTGTCGACGATCATCCGCTGCGTGATGGGGATGATCTCGGCAGGCAGTTCGACGCCCAGGTCGCCGCGCGCCACCATGATGCCGTAGGAGGCTTCGATGATCTCGTCGATGTTGTCGATCCCCTCCTGGTTCTCGATCTTCGAGATGATCTTGATGCCGCTGTTCCGGCTGTCGAGAATCGCCTGCACGGCTTCGACGTCGCGCGCGCTGCGCACGAACGAGTGGGCGATGAAATCGACGCCGTTCTCCGTGGCCCACTCGATGTACATGCGGTCTTTCTCGGTCACCGAAGGCAGGTCGATCGACACGTTGGGGACGTTGACGCTCTTGCGCGAACGCAGCGTGCAGTCGCGCATGACGCGGCATACCAGTTCTTCGGCCGATTTCTGTTCGACATGCAGTTCCATTTCGCCGTCGGCGATGAGCATCGTGGCCCCCGCCGGCACGTCGCGCACGATGTGCTCGACATTCATGTAGATCACCTCGCGCGTCGAGGGAATATCGGTTTTGACGCTCGTCCCGCGCACCTTCACCCTGTCGCCCGCCGCAAAGCGGATGCCGTCGGGATAGGCGTCGTCCATGCGCGTCACGCGAATCTCGGGACCCTTCGTGTCGAGCATGACGGGGATCGAATTCGAAACGCTGCGCACCATGCGGATGATCTCGGCGGCATTTTCCAGCGAGGCGTGCGCCGAATTGATCCGCACGATGTTCATTCCCGCCTTGAACAGGCTTCGCACCAACTCTTCCGTGCAACGCTGCACCGAGAGCGTCGCCACTATTTTCGTTCGTTTAATCATAATCGTAGACTGATTTCAATTATTTCTGCAAAAGAAGTGCCTCTACCCCCAAACGGTAGGAGTCGAGACCGAAACCCATGATCGACCCCCGCACGACGGGCGCCAGCAGCGACACGTGGCGGAACTCCTCGCGCGCCAGGATCGACGAGATGTGGACTTCCACCACCGGCGTCGCGATGGCGGCCACCGCATCGCGCAGCGCCACCGACGTGTGGGTATATCCTCCGGCATTGAACACCACGCCGTCGTAACGGCCTTCGCTGCGATGCAACGCATCGATCAACTCGCCTTCGACGTTCGACTGGAAACAGTCCAGTCCGACGTCGGGGAAAACCGCTCGCAGCCGCGTGAGATACTCCTCGAAAGCGGTCGACCCGTAGACCGCCACATCGCGCCGCCCCTGCAAATTGAGGTTGGGGCCGTTCAGAATCAAAATCTTCATGGTCATCCTTATATATTTCGAGGACAAAGATACGCAAAGTCGAGTGCAGAAGCAAACGTCAGCTCCGCAATTAAGATTAAAACAGCATCCTGTCGAGCCGTTACGATCCCCTGTCGCAACATTGCGGCACTGAGCGCCGCGCAGGCCGAAGCCTCCGCCCGCGGAGGCCCGCCACAGGGGCGTGCTCCGCAGACTTCGACCCGCAGCTACGGCAGCAACCGATCCTCACGCATCCTCGGGATGACGGAACGGAATTCCTAATTTTAATTCTTAAATTGCCAATCGCAGGTTGCTTTTGCCTTCGCCTTGCACCACTTTGCGGAGGACGAAGTCTCCGCTTAGACAGGCGGCGCCTCGGCAAAACCAAATAAATTTGGTTCTGCCCTCGCCTTGCACCACTTTGCGGAGGGCAAAGCCTCCGCTTAGATAGGCGGCGCCTCGGCAAAACCAAATAAATTTGGTTCTGCGCTCGGCTTGCACTATCTTTGTATCCGGAAACATGCCAAAACGAACCCGTCACGAAATTAATCTTGCTGTATGGAGAAAAAAATAGGAATCGCCTGCGACCATGCGGGCTATGAAATGAAGGAGTTCCTGATCGGTTATCTGGGAGCCAAGGGGTACGATGTCTACGACTTCGGCACCGACTCGCCCGAAGCGGTGGACTACGCGGATTTCGCGCATCCGCTGGCCGAAGCGATCGAAAAGGGCGAATTCGAGCACGGCATCGCCCTCTGCGGTTCGGGCGAGGGAATGGCCATCACGCTCAACAAGCATCAGCGCATCCGCGCCGGTCTGGTGTGGCGCAAGGAGATCGCCGAACTTGTCAAAAAACACAACAACGCCAACGTCATCGTTCTGCCGGCACGCTTCATCACCAACGACGAAGCGGTGGAGTTCATCGAGACCTACCTCACTACCGAGTTCGAGGGCGGCCGTCACGAACGCCGCATCGCCAAGATTCCCGTCAAGGGCCGCGAATAGATCGGCCCGTCCGGCATCGAGCTTGCTTCGCTACGGCACTCGCTGCGAAACGGATGCGGCCGCAAGGCCCCTACAACCGCTCCCTGTGGAGAAATACCCCGTCGAAAGGCGGGGTATAGTTTTGCGCCCGCACGGGATCGTCGAACAATCCGAAAAGAGCCGAGCCGCTGCCCGACATCGCGGCATAAACGGCGCCCGCCTTCAACAAACTCTCTTTGAGCACCGCCAACCGCGGATGTGCGGCGAAGACGTGCGGTTCGAAATCGTTCTTCACCCGTCCCTGCCAGGCGGTCACGGGCAGCCGCATCGACTCTTCGAGCGACTCGGCCGGTACCGCAGGCCGCACGCCTGCATACGCCTCGCGCGTGGAAACCGCCTCATCGGGCTTCACGATCAGCAGCGTATATCCTCCGAAAGCCGGCTTCACGGGCCGCATCACCTCGCCGCGGCCCGTGCAGAGCTGAGGAGCGTTGCGCACGAAAAAGGCCGTATCGCTGCCCAGTGCCGCCGCGCAGTCGATCAGCTCCGCCTCCGCGAGCCGCAGGCCGAACAATGCGTCGACCCCCTGCACGACCGCCGTCGCATCGGCCGAGCCGCCGCCCAGCCCGGCCCCGTAGGGCACACGCTTGTCGAGCACGATTCGTACGGGCCCCGCACCGTAGCGTTCGTGCATCAGCCGCCAGGCCCGCAGGCAGATATTGTCCTCCGGCGGACAATCGACCGGCAACCCCAGCTGCACGAGTTCGGTTTCGATCGCAGGCTCGATCTCCAACCGGTCGTACAACTCCCTCACAGGCACCATTACCGTCGACACGTCGTGGAATCCGTCGGCCCGACGGCGAAGCACGTCCAGCCCGATATTGATCTTGCAGTTGGCTCGTAATTTCATACGTTGCGATTTTGTCGGCAAAATTACGATAAATTCCCGACACCGGAACCCGCACCCCCGAAATTCATCCCGTCTGTCGCGTTTTCAAGGCTCCTCTCCCGCACCCGTGACAGAACTCTATACAGCCATACTCGCGGACGGCATGTTAACCCGAAGAACGAATCTTTCAAAATCGGATTTAGCAAGCCTTTGATCCACCCAGTCGCACCGTGAAAAGCATGGAAGAATCCCGAACCTTCTCTTTGGACGTTTCCTGCGAACAGCAGTTTTCCACCTCTTGATGCCAAAAGGTGGCACCCGAAGCCCGCGCGGCGCCACGGGCACCGCAATACCTCAACAGGATGTAAGAGGTTTAGCAGGCCGCAAATCTGCACGGCCGCGCCGCAAGAAAAGCGATTGATTCCCACGCTTCGCTGTGTTCCGTTCGACATGGAGAAATCTGATTTTTTAACTCTCAATTTTTCTTTTTTAATTGCGGAGCTTCGTATCTTTGCCCTATGAAATTCCGTACCGAAATCGAAATCCTCCCCTACGACCGGCAACTCTCCTACGACGACCGCCTGCTGGCGCTCGGCTCGTGCTTCGCCACGGAGATCGGACGCCGGATGGCCGAATCCAAATTCCGCATCGCGGTCAATCCTTCGGGCGTGCTGTTCAACCCGCTGTCGATCGTGCGCACCCTGCGGCGCTACCGCGACGGACGCCCCGTTGCGAAGGAGGAGTTGCAGCACGCCGACGGAAGGTGGTTCCACTACGATTTCCACGGTTCGCTGGCGGGCGACACGGCGGACGAAGCACTGACGCGCATCGACGCCGCCGTCGCAGAAGGCGCCCGCGCACTGCACGAAGCGTCGGCCGTCCTGCTGACGCTGGGTACGGCATGGGTCTACGAACGCACGGATACGGGCGACGTAGTAGCCAACTGCCACCGGCAACCCGCCGAACGGTTCCGCCGTCGCAGACTTTCGGTCGAAGAGGTGGTCTCGGCGATCGAATCGGTTCTGCCGGACGAATCGAGCGGCAAACGAATCCTGCTCACCGTCAGCCCCGTCCGTCATCTGGGCGACGGACTGGCGGGCAACGCCGTAAGCAAGGCCGTGCTACGGCTCGCGGCCGAGGAGCTGAGCGAACGCCATGCGCAGGTGGCCTACTTCCCCGCCTACGAAATTCTCTGCGACGACCTGCGCGACTACCGCTTCTACGCCGACGACCTGACGCATCCCTCGCCTCAGGCGGTCGCCTACGTCTGGGAACGTTTCTGCGAGGCGCTGCTCACGCCCGACGCACGGGCGCTGCTGCCCCGCATCGCCGAGATAACGGCCGCTGCACGGCACCGGCCGCTGCACCCTGCGTCGGAGGCCTACCGCGCCTTCTGCCGCCGCCAGCTGGAAGCCATCGAACGGCTGCCGGGAGTGGATTTCACCGAAGAAACGGCATTTTTTCGCAGCCGAATCGAAATTAATTCCTAAATTTGCCGTTCAATAGATGCTATGATGAAACTCCGCTATTTCCTCCCCTTTCTCGCCCTGTCCGCGACACTCCGCACGACGGCGGCCGAACCGCCGCGGCTGGTCGTACAGATCGTCGTCAGTTCGATGCGCGCCGAAGACCTGAACCGCTACGCCGACAACTTCTCCGACGAGGGATTCCTGCGGCTCGTACGCGGCGGCACCTTCTATCCCGAGAGCCATTACGACTACCTGCATACCTCGACCCCCGTTTCGCTCGCCACGCTCACCACGGGAGCCAACCCTTCGGTACACGGCATCGTCGCCGAGCGGTGGATCGATTACGTGAACAACAACGTCGTGGAACTCATCAAGGACCGCTCCGCGATGGGCATCGACTGCGACGCCGGCATCGGCGACTGTTCGCCCCGCAATCTGGTGGCCCCGACGCTGGGCGAAAGCCTCCAACAGAGCTCGCCCAAGAGCCTCGTCGCCACCGTGGCGCTCGACCCCGCATCGGCCGTCGTGGCAGGCGGGTACACGCGTAACGTATTCTGGATGGACGCCCCGCGCGCCAACTGGATCACCTCGTCGTTCTATGCCGAAACGCTGCCCGTGTGGGCCCGAAAATACAACCTCAGCCGCGAGATTCTGGGATACATTCCCTTCGCGTGGGAACTGAAATACCCCCGCGAGCGCTACCGCAACTCGCAGAGCACGGTCATCGACCTCAACAAACCCGAACACCTGCGCCGCAAACGCCACCGTCTGACGTCGGTCGAGCCCGAAAAGCCTGCACCGAACGTCCCCTCCGGCATCGAACGGATGCTCTACACGCCCTCGGGCAACGCAGTCACGCTGGCTTTCGCCAAGCAACTGCTCACGCAGATGCGGCTGGGCAAGGACACCGCACCCGATCTGCTGAACATCTGCCTGGATGCCCCGCGCCGCATCGCCGAGAGCTACGGCCCCGAATCGATCGAGGTGGAAGACATGTACTACCGGCTCGACGAGGAGCTGGCGCAGTTCCTGAACTACCTCTACGCGCAGATCGCGCCCGAAGAGGTGGTCGTGGTACTCACCTCCGACCACGGCACCAGTCCGTCGTACGACGCCGGCATCGTCGAACGCGACCGCTTCAACGCCGCTCAGTTCCAGGTGATCGTCAACAGTTTCCTCTGCGCCCAGCACGGGCCCGGGGAGTGGGTCGTCGACTACGAAGACAACAATCTCTACCTCAACCATACGCTCATCTACAACAAGGGGCTCGACCTGGCAGCCATCCAGAACGAGGCGGCGACCTTCGCCATGCAGTTCCGCGGCGTGTCGCACGCGCTGTCGTCGACGGCCATGCGGTCGAGCTACTTCGGCAGCGGCTACGGCGAGAAGATGCAGAACAGCTTCTATCCCCGCCGTTCGGGCGACGTGGTGGTCAACCTCATGCCCGGTTGCATCGAGGAGCGGCCGGACGTGCGGTCGAAATCGGGATCGATGTACGGCTACGACACTACCGTGCCGCTCGTCCTCTACGGCGGCGGCATCCCCGCCCGCAGAGTGGGACGCAGCGTCGACATGACCTCCGTCGCCCCGACGCTGGCCTACCTGCTCGACATTCCGGAGCCGGCCGCTTCGGAGGGCACGGTTTTGGAAGAATTCAGAAAATAGAAGATTCAACCAATGGATAAGATTCAGGACGAAATCATCGGCGAGTTCTCGGTCTTCGACGACTGGCTCGACAAATACGACTATCTGATCGAACTGAGCGACGCGCTGCCTCCGATCGACGCGGCGCACCGCACCGACCGCTACCTCATCAACGGCTGTCAGTCGCGGGTCTGGATCGACGCACGGCTCGAAGGGGGCAAGGTCTACTATACGGCCGACAGCGATGCCATCATCACCAAGGGCATCATCGCACTGCTCATCCGCGTACTCAACGGCCGCACGCCGCAGGAGATTCTCGCAACCGACCTCTACTTCATCGACGCGATCGGGTTGAAGGAGAACCTCTCGCCGACGCGGTCGAACGGGCTGCTGGCCATGCTCAACCAGATGCGGCTCTACGCGCTGGCGTTCGAAAAGGAGTCGGAAATGAAGCGCTGAGCCTCGGACGACGGCCGGTTTTCCGTTCTTCACCCATAACACTGCAAAGCAATGACTCCCGAAGAGATACTCAAAGTCGAAAAGGACATCGTCCTTACGCTCAAAACCATTTACGACCCCGAAATCCCCGTCAACATCTACGACCTGGGGCTGATCTACGAAATCGACTATACGCCCGACGGCGCAGCCAACATCCGCATGACGCTCACGGCGCCCAACTGCCCGATGGCCGAACAACTCGTCGAGGACGTCAATCGGCAGGTAGCCAAGGTCGACGGGGTCAGGGAGGTCAACGTCATCCTCACGTTCGACCCCGTATGGGACAAAAGCATGATGTCCGAAGAGGCGCTGCTCGAACTCAACCTGCTGTAAGGCCATGACGGACGAGGAGCTGCGACGTGCCGAACACCGGCTGCTGGCCGGAGCCGCGACTTACGCCTGCGGCGGGGATATCGCGCGCCTCGACGCGCTGCACCGCAACGACCTCTACACGCGGCTGGCCTACGACCGGCTCGAACGCAAGTACGACGTCGTGCGCGAACTCTTCGCCGAGAGCGACAGCAACTGGAACCAGACCTTCTACGTCCTGCTGTTCCGCACGATCGGCGACGTGACCAACCGCGACGCATTCCTCACGCTGGCGCGGCGTGTAAGCTACCGCATGGTGCTGCGCGAACGAGCCTCGCTGCATGCCGTCGAGGCGATGCTCATCGGCGCTTCGGGATTGCTGGACAACTACCGCGACGACGCCTACACCCGTTCGCTGAAACAGGATTTCGACTACTTCTCCCGCAAATACGAAATCGCACCGATGACGGGCGCCGAATGGAATCTCCGCGACATCCGGCCGGCCAATCACCCGCTGTTGCGCATCGCCCAGCTGGCGGCGTTCCTCGCATCGAACGATTTCCTGATCGACCGCCTCGTCGAATGCCGCACGGCCGAGGAGGTGCGCCGCCTTTTTTCGGCCGAAGCTTCCGACTACTGGTACACCCACTACATTCCGGCGACACCCACCCGCGAGCTGCCCAAGCGCATCGGGAGGATGAAGTCCGACCTGTTGGGCATCAACCTCGTCTCCCTGATCCAGTACGCCTACGGTGCCTACAACGGCAACGAGCGGCTGCGCGAGCGGGCCTTCGCGCTGCTCGAAGCCATTCCCGCCGAGGAGAACCGCTTCATGCGCCGCTGGCGTCTCTACGATCTGCATCCGGCCAACGCCTTCCAGTCGCAGGCATTGCTGCAACTGGCCACCGAATACTGCGACCGGCGCCGCTGCGCGGAGTGTCCGGTGGGTCGCCGCCGGCTGGCAGCGCTCAGACAGTCCGTCCCCGCCGACGAATCCCTCAGCCGACATTGACGTTATGACCCTACGAATCGAAAACAAAAGTTGCATCGCCTGCGGAAAATGCGTGCAGGTATGCCCCGCCGGAATCATGGTGCGCAGCACGGACGGAAAAGGGATCGAAGCCGTACGGACCGACCGCTGTATCGGCTGCGGGCACTGCGTCGACGTGTGTCCCACCGGTTCGGTGATCCACAGCGACTTTCCGCCGCAGCGCGTACACACCGTCGATACCGGCCGTCTACCCGCACCGGAGCAGGTTTTGGAGCTGATCCGCGCGCGGCGCTCGAACCGCGCGCTGACGCCGCACCCCATACCCGACGAAGCCCTGCAACGGATCGTCGAAGCGGCACGCTACGCCCCCACGGCCTCGAACTCCCGGCAGGTCTCCTTCACGCTCGTCACCGAGCCCGAACAACTGCTCCGCATCGCCGACTTCACCGTCGGCGTCTTCGCCTCGACGGCACGCAAACTGCTGCATCCGGTGGTACGAACGTTGCTCAAACCTTTGCGCCCCGACCTCTACCGTTATGCCGCGCGCTTCGCCGAGATCGAACGCGAACACGAAGCCGGCAATGACCCGATCTTACGCAGGGCGACTGCCCTGCTCATCATCCATACGCCCGCTTCCAACCGATTCGGATGCGAGGATGCGAATCTGGCCTACCAGAACGCATCGCTGATGGCCGAGTCGCTGGGCGTGAGCCAGATTTACATGGGATTCGTCCTCACGGCCGCCCGCATGGGCAGGAAAAATGCGTTCGCACGGATCGCCGGCATAACGGGCCGCCCGCAGGCGATCATGGCGCTGGGCATACCCGCGTTCCGCTATTCGAAATACACGGAGAGGTGACGGCTAGGCCATGCAATCCTCTCATTTTCAAACAACGGCGCAACCGACTCCCTGAACGGCCGCACGGATGCAGCCGCAGGCGTTCCGACCGGGAAGGCCCCGAGCCTGTCCCGCCCGATATGCTGCGGCAAACGGGGAAAAGCGCCGGAGCGGCATTTCAAAACCGACTGTTCGCCAATCCGATCCCGTTTTTTTCTCAATCTCGCATTTTTATATTATCTTTGTTGTTCTAAGATCGAAAATCAATAAAACAGACTCATCCGTATGGATATTGTAACCGGTATAATCAAACTCCTGTTCGGTTCGAAGGCGGACAAAGACCGCAAGGCCATCGAACCCTATGTCAACAAAATCAAGGAGGTCTACCCCTCCATCGCCGCACTTTCGAACGACGAACTCCGCGGCCGGAGCCAGGCGCTGATGAAGCAGATCGCCGATTTCATCGCCCCCGACGAGGAGCGCATCGTCACTCTGAAAGCGCAGCTGGAACGCGCCGAAACCGCACTCGAAGAGAAAGAGAAGATTTCGAAGGAGATCGACGAGATCACCAAACGCATCGACGAGAAGATCGAACAAAAGCTCGACGAAATCCTGCCCGAAGCGTTCGCCATCATGAAAGATACGGCGCGCCGTTTCGCCGAGAACGAAACGGTCACGGTCACGGCCAACGATTTCGACCGGCAGCTGGCCGCCTCGAAGGATTTCGTCAC
>OIWS01001285.1_pt1 | contig 26164 bp, 21 predicted proteins | sample 1587611 | NCBI WGS metagenome assembly OIWS01 (sample SAMEA3888919, study PRJEB22519) | human gut metagenome | biome: human gut; feature: human-associated habitat; material: faeces | place: Denmark | collected 2010 | reverse complement strand
GCGGGACAGGTCGTTGATCGGGGCGTTCAGGCCCTGCAGGATCGGGCCGTAGGCCTCGAAGCCGCCGAGGCGCTGCGCGATCTTATAGCCGATGTTGCCGGCCTCGATGCACGGGAAGATGAACGTGTTGGCGTAGCCCGCGACCTTGGAGCCGGGGAACTTCAGCTGACCGACGACCGGGGAAACGGCAGCGTCGAACTGCATTTCGCCGTCGATGGCCATGTCAGGAGCCAGCTCCTTGGCGATCTCGGTGGCCTTCTGGGTCAGCGCGACCGTGCCGCCCTTGCCGGAGCCCTTCGTGGAGAAGGAGAGCAGGGCGACCTTCGGGTCGATGCCGAAGAATTCAGCCGTGCGGGCCGACTCGATGGCGACCTCCGCCAGCTTCTGCGCGCCGGAGAAAGTGACCTCGCCGGTGGCCTTGTCGACGGTGTCGGGGTAGTCGATGTTGATGGCGCAGTCGCCCATGCAGTACTTTTCATCGTTGCCGTCCTTGTCCTTGCGGAACAGGATGAACGATGAGGAGACGAGGTGCGCGCCCTTCTTGGTCTTGACGAGCTGCAGCGCCGGGCGGACGGTGTCGGCCGTGGAATAGGTCGCACCGCCGAGCAGGGCGTCAGCCTTGCCCATCTTGACGAGCATCGTGCCGAAGTAGTTGCCCTTGGCGAGCGCTGCGCGGCAGTCCTCTTCGCTCATCTTGCCCTTGCGAAGCTCCAGCATTTTGGCAACCATCTCGTCCGTGCCTTCATAGGTGGCGGGATCGATGATCGTGGCCTTGCAGATGCAGAAGTTGCCCTTTTCCGCGGCGGCCTTGACCTCGTCAACATTGCCGATGAGGATGACGTCCATCAGGTCGTCCTTGAGCAGACGGTCGGCCGCCTCGAGGATCCGGGCGTCGGGGCCTTCGGTGAAGACGATGGTCCGCCGGGTGGCCTTCAAAGCATCGAGCAGCTTTGTAAACATATGTATTACCTCCATCTCATGCGGATTTTCCGCACTTGTTTGCTGCTATTATACAATGCCCTGTCCCACAAAACAACCGCTATTTTGAAAAAATCCCCGTGCCCGGACACAAAACCGGATCATTGCGGCACGGCACGGCAGAAAGCGGCGCCGCCCCTCCCGCGCGGGGAGGGGCGGCGTTTTTTCTCAATAATCCGGCGTTTCCGTCATGATGAGGGCCGCGATGATGTAGACCCACAGGCTCAGACCGCCCGCAAAGAACAGCACCACCGCGATCAGACGCACCAGCGTGGAATCAATGCCGAAATAGTGTGCAATGCCGCCGCAGACGCCGAAAATCTTCTTGTCGATCGACGCGCGATATAATTTCTTTTCTTCCATCGTAATCAGACTCCTTTTCTGTCACTCAGTCAATAAATTGTAACTTGCCTTAACGGTCAGGATCCGCAGCACGCTCTCGTTGATGCGCGCTTCGGTCAGCGTTCCGTTTTCCACAGCGGCCTTCAATCCGTCAAACGCCTCCTGCAAGTTCTCCGGCATCAGCACCATGTCGCAGCCCGCTGCGATTGCGGCGACGGCGGCTTCGGCGGAACTGTAATGGTCGGTGATGGAGGCCATCTGGTGGGAATCTGTGATTATGACGTTGTCATAGCCCAGTTTGTTCCGCAAAAGATCGGTGACAATTTCAGAAGCCAGATCGGCGGGCGTTTTGTCTCCGGTCAGGGCCGGGTAGATCAGGTGCGTAACCATGATAAACGGCACGCTCTGTTCAGATAGAATGCGGCGGTAGGGGATGAGGTCGCAATTTTCCAGCTCCTCGAGCGTCTTGTCGACCGTGACGGAGCCTTCGTGGTCGTCCGCCATGGCCCCGCCGTAGCCGGGAAAGTGCTTGAGGCAGGGGATAATCCCGCCCGTGGTCAGCGCGTTGGAAACGACCCCTGCCATCGACGCGCAGAGCTCTGCGTCCGTGCCGAACGAGCGCGAGCCGATGGCCGCATTTTTGCCGGACGAGACGTCGGCGACCGGCGCAAAGTCGAAATTGAAGCCGAGTGCGTGCAGATTGCCCGCGATCTCCTGCCCGGCGGCGTAGGCCGCCGCGGGATCGGCACTCTCACCGATGGACTGCATCGTGCCGACGCCGGTATCGATGGCAAGGCCGCTCGTCTTCAGACGAGAGACCGTTCCGCCCTCCTCGTCTACGCCGAGGAAGAGCGGGATTTTGGAATAGGACTGCGAATTATCCAGCAGCGTGACAGTCTGTGCGCGATTTTCCAGGTTTTTTGCGAAGTAGACCAGGCCACCGACTGGCTGCGATTCGATGGCCGCCTTCGTGGCCTCTCCGGCCAGCGTCGCGGTTTCAACATTGGTGATGGCCTCCGGCGTCACATAAAACAGCTGCCAGAGCTTTTCGTCCAGCGTCATGGACGCGAGCGTCTTTTCCGCAAGCTTCGCCGCCGCCAGCGCGGCTTCGTCCTCGGGCGCGGGGGCCGGGGTCTCATCCGGCTCCAACGTGTCGGAAAGGTTCGGAAGCTCGCCTTCATAGGCCTGCTCACGATCCGGTGCGGCGGTTGCGTCCGTCTGGTCAAAGACGGCCCCGGTCTGGATGGTTTCGACGGTGCCGGGCTGCTTTTTCGGCAGCGTTCGCAGCAGCAGAAGCCCCGTCCCGGTCAGCAGCGCGACGCACAGCAAAACCAGCGCCACCGACAGCAGATTGCGATGCTTGTTTCTCATAACAGCTCCTTATTTATGGTACAGCGCATGGGACTGATAAACGGGCTCATAGGTGACGTGCATGCCAAGCTTTTTAAACGTGTTTTCATCCACCGCCGAGAGGATGACCGACGAATGCACCTCGCCGCCGCGCAGCCCGGACAGGGCTTCCATCGCCATCTCGGCGGTCGGATTCGTGACGGCGGACATGGACAGCGCGATGAGCACCTCGTCGGTGTGCAGGCGCGGGTTGGAATTTCCAAGGTGCTCGACCTTCAAATGCTGAATCGGCGCGAGGACCATCGGCGCGATGAGGTTGACCTTGTCGTGGATCCCGGCGAGTGCCTTGAGGCTGTTGAGCAGGGCAGCGGAGCAGGCACCCATCAATCCCGAGGTCTTACCGGTGACAATCCGCCCGTCCGGCAGCTCAATGGCCGCCGCCGGCGCACCGGTTTCCTTCGCCTTTTTGCGCGCGGCAGGCACACAGGGACGCATGTCGGGGGTGATGTGCAGGTAGTTCATCAGCATCTCCTGCTTTTGCAGCTCGCTCGGCTCCGCCAGGCCCCGCTTTACATTGCAGGCCGTGGCAAAATAGCGGCGGATGATCTCCTGGATGGAGGCCTCGCGGCAGGCCTCGTCATCGATGATGGCGCTGCCGATCATGTTGACGCCCATGTCCGTCGGGCTCTTATAGGGGCATTCACCATAGATTTCGCGGAAGATCGCCTCAAGCACCGGGAAGATCTCCACGTCGCGGTTGTAATTCACCGTTGTCTCGCCATAGGCCTCGAGGTGGAACGGGTCAATCATATTCACATCGGCGAGATCTGCGGTTGCGGCTTCGTAGGCGAGGTTGACCGGGTGCTTGAGCGGAAGGCTCCACACCGGGAATGTCTCATACTTGGCATAGCCCGCCTGCACGCCGCGCTTGTGCTCATGATAAAGCTGGCTGAGGCAGGTCGCCATCTTGCCCGAGCCGGGGCCGGGGGCCGTCACGACGACGACAGGCCGCGTCGTCTGGATGTAATCGTTTTTGCCGAACCCGTCGTCCGAGACGATCAATCCGACATTCGAGGGGTAGTCCTCAATGGGGTAATGCTTGTAGACCTTCACGCCGAGGTTTTCCAGCTTGCGCTCAAACAGGTCCGCCGCGTGCTGGCCCGCGTACTGCGTAATTACGACGGAACCGACATAGAGCCCGATGCCCCGGAAGGCGTCGATCAGGCGCATGACGTCCATGTCGTAGGTGATGCCGAGATCGCCACGGCGCTTGTTCTGCTCGATGTGGTCCGCGCAGATCGCGATGACGATTTCCGCCTGATCCTTCAGCTGGAGCAGCATCTTCATCTTCCCGTCCGGCTCAAAGCCCGGCAGGACGCGCGAAGCGTGGTAATCGTCGAAGAGCTTCCCGCCGAATTCCAGATACAGCTTTCCCCCGAAGCGGTCGACCCGCTCGAGGATCTTTTTCGACTGCAGACGCAGATAGGTCTCATTATCAAATCCAATTTTTGTCATACTTGTTCCGTCCTGTCGCTCAAAACTTTCTCAACTTATATGATAGAGCGAAACGGGAAGAATTGCAACGGGAAAGGCCGGAAAAAATAAACCAAACTTCCGCCTCCGTTTTTGACTGATTTCGACAAGAACGCGCCAGCTTGACTTTAAACTGGAAAAACGGTATAATCATTCCAATATAATGGGTGTTTAGGCCCATATTCAGCACGAAATGTAGGGAACACACATGAAGAAACAGCAAGCGTACGGAAACGAATCCATAACCTCCCTCAAAGGGGCCGACCGCGTCCGGAAGCGGCCCGCGGTCATCTTTGGCTCCGACGGCCTCGAGGGCTGCGAGCATGCGGCCTTTGAGATTCTCTCCAACGCCATCGACGAAGCGCGTGAGGGCAACGGCGACACCATCATCGTCACGCAGTTTCTCGATCACTCGCTGGAGGTTGAAGATTTTGGCCGCGGCTGCCCCGTGGACTGGAATGAAAAAGAGCAGAAATACAACTGGGAGCTCGTCTTCTGCGAGCTCTATGCCGGCGGCAAATACGACAATAACGCGGGCGGCGACTATGAATACTCCCTCGGCCTGAACGGCCTTGGCGCCTGCGCCACGCAGTATGCCTCGGAGTATTTTGACGCGACCATCCGCCGCGACGGCTTCAAGTATACGCTCCATTTTGAAAAGGGCGAGATCGTCGGCAAGCTGAACAAAGAGCCCGCGGACCGAAAAAAGACCGGCTCCACCTTCCGCTGGAAGCCTGACCTCGAGGTCTTTACCGACATCCGCATCCCGCACGAATATTTTGAAGATACGCTCAAGCGCCAGGCCGTTGTCAACGCGGGCGTCAGCTTCCGCTATCGCCGCGAAACCGAAAAGGGCAAATTTGCCGAGACAGAGTATCGCTACGAACATGGCATTCTGGACTATGTGACGGAGTTGGCCGGCGAGGCGCCGCTCACCGCCCCGCAGTTCTGGGAAGCTGAGCGCCGCGGCCGCGACCGCGAGGACAAGCCGGAATATAAGGTGAAGATCTCGGCCTCGTTCTGCTTCTCCAATCAGGTGAACCGCATCGAGTATTACCACAATTCCTCGTGGCTGGAATACGGCGGCGCGCCGGAGAAGGCCGTCCGCAACGCCTTTGTCTATGCGATCGACGCCTATCTCAAGTCGCAGAACAAGTATACGAAGTCTGAATCCAAGATCACGTTCCAGGACGTGCAGGACTGCCTGATTTTGGTGACAAACTGCTTCTCGACGCAGACGTCGTATGAAAACCAGACGAAAAAGGCCATCACGAACAAATTCGTGCAGGAGGCCATGACGGAGTTTTTTCGCAGCCGTCTCCACGTCTACTTCATTGAAAACAAGGCCGAGGCCGACAAGATCGCCGATCAGGTGCTCATCAACAAACGCAGCCGCGAGACGGCGGAAAAGGCGCGCCTGAACATCAAGAAAAAGCTGACCGGCTCAGTCGACATCGCAAACCGCGTCCAGAAATTTGTCGACTGCCGGACGAAGGATGTTACGCGCCGCGAAATTTATATCGTCGAGGGTGACAGCGCGCTCGGTTCCGTCAAGCTCTCGCGTGATGCGGAGTTCCAGGGCATCATGCCCGTGCGCGGCAAGATTCTAAACTGTCTGAAGGCGGACTATGACCGCATTTTCAAGTCTGAGATCATCACAGACCTTATCCGCGTCCTCGGCTGCGGCGTCGAGGTGCAGACGAAGAAGGCCAAGGACCTCAGTGCGTTCGACCTTCAGAACCTGCGCTGGAATAAAGTCGTCATCTGCACCGATGCCGACGTCGACGGTTATCAGATCCGCACGTTGATTCTGACCATGATCTACCGGCTCTGCCCCACGCTCATCGAGCAGGGCTATGTCTATATCGCGGAATCGCCGCTCTATGAGATCGGGTGTAAGGATAAGACGTGGTTCGCCTATACCGAGAGCGAGAAGGCGGAAATTCTGAAATCGCTCGAGGGCAAAAAGGTCACGATCAACCGCTCTAAGGGTCTCGGCGAGAACGACCCGGAGATGATGTGGATGACGACGATGAACCCCGCCACACGGCGGCTCATCAAGGTCATGCCCGAGGATATGGCCCTGACGCAGCAGATGTTCGATCTGCTCCTCGGGGATAATCTCCAGGGACGGAAAGACCATATTGCCGAGAATGGATATAAGTATCTTGACCAATTAGATGTATCGTAGGTTTTGAAGGATAAAACATCATGCCAAAAAAGAAGAACAACAACGAAGAATCGCATCATAAAAACGACCCGAATGTGATGGGCCTGCGGGCCGAGGTGCAGGAGCAGCCGATCTGCCGCACGCTCGAGGAAAACTACATGCCCTATGCGATGTCGGTCATCGTGTCGCGCGCGATCCCGGAGATCGACGGCTTCAAGCCGTCCCACCGGAAGCTGCTCTACACGATGTACCAGATGGGCCTTCTCACCAAGCCGCGCACGAAGTCGGCCAACATCGTCGGCCAGACGATGAAATTAAACCCCCACGGCGACGCCGCCATCTACGACACGATGGTGCGCCTCGCCCGCGGCAACGAGACGCTGCTGCACCCATTCGTCGACTCGAAGGGCAACTTCGGCAAGGTCTATTCGCGCGACATGGCCTGCGCGGCCTCCCGGTATACCGAGGCGAAGCTCGAACCGATCTGTCAGGAGCTGTTCCGCGATATCGACGCCGACACCGTTGACTTCGTCGACAACTACGACGCCACCATGCAGGAGCCGACGCTCCTTCCTACCACGTTTCCGAACGTGCTCGTCAACCCGAACATGGGCATCGCAGTCGGCATGGCGTCGAATATCTGCTCATTCAACCTGCGCGAGGTCTGCCAGACGGCGATCGCCTTGATCCGCGACCCCGGCGCGGATCTGCTCGAGCTTCTGCCTGCGCCCGATTTCCCGACCGGCGGCGAAATCCCTTATGACCCTGCACAGATGCTGCAGATTTATAACACCGGACGCGGAAGCTTCCGCATCCGCGCCCGCTGGCGCTATGTCAAGGAGGGGAATCTCATTGAAATTTACGAGATCCCCTACACGACCGCGACCGAGATCATTATTGACAAGGTTGCTGAGCTCATTAAGGCCGGCAAGATCCGCGAAATTGCCGACATGCGCGATGAAACAGATCTGAACGGCCTCAAGCTCACGATCGACCTCAAGCGCGGCGCCGATCCGGAGAAGCTCATGCAGAAGCTCTTCAAGTCCACCACGCTCGAGGACAGCTTCGGCTGCAACTTCAACATCCTCATCGCGGGCCAGCCGCGCGTGCTGGGGGTGCGCGAAATTTTTGAGGAATGGACGGCCTGGCGCACGGACTGCGTCCGGCGGCGTGTCTATTTCCAGCTGCAAAAGAAGAAGGACAAGCTGCATCTCCTGAAGGGCCTCGGCAAGATTCTGCTCGACATCGACAAGGCCATCGCCATCATCCGCGAGACCGAGTCCGACGCTGAGGTCGTGCCAAACCTGATGATTGGCTTCGGCATCGATCAGGTGCAGGCCGAATACGTCGCGGAGATCAAGCTCCGCAACATCAATAAGGAATTCCTCTTGAACCGCATTCAGGAGACCGACTCGCTCGAACGCGAGATCGCAGACCTCGAAGACCTCCTTGGATCTGAGCGGAAGATCCGGAACGTGATCTGCAAGGAGCTTGAACAGGTTGCCAAAAAGTACGGCCAGGATCGCAAAACCGGCATCGTCTACGATCACGAAGCGGCGGAAGAGGAGGAAGAGGACGTCCCGGACTATCCCGTGACGGTCTTCCTGTCCAACGAGGGCTATTTCAAGAAGATCACGCCGCAGTCGCTGCGGATGTCCGGCGAACAGAAATTCAAGGAGGGCGACGGACTGCTCCTCAGCCGCGAGACGACGAACAATCAGGAACTGCTCGTCTTTACTGACCGGGCCCAGGTCTATAAGACCCGCCTTTCTGACTTCCCGGATGGAAAGGCCTCCGCGCTCGGCGACTACCTGCCCGGCAAGCTCGGCTTTGACGAGGGCGAGGGCTTCTTCGCCGCGGTCTTCCCCGGCGACTACAGCGGAAATCTCCTCTTCGTCTTTGAAAACGGCAAGGCGGCCAAGGTGGAGCTGTCTGGCTATGCGACGAAGACCAACCGCCGCAAGCTGACCGGCGCCTATTCCGACAAGAGCCCGCTCAAGGCCGTCTTCCACTTAACGGAGGAGGAGCAGATCGCCCTCTACGCGACGGACGGCCGCTGCCTCGTCTTCTCTACAGCGCAGCTCGCTGCCAAAACGACCCGCGCCACGCAGGGCGTGGCCGTGATGAGCCTGAAAAAGAAGGCCACATTGGACCATGCGGCGCTGCTCACGGCATCCGGCATTCAAAATCCCGCTCGCTTCCGTACCCGCACGCTTCCCGCCGCGGGCGCGCTGCTCCGTGCGGAGGATCTGGAGCAGACCCAGCTGACCATCGATTTATAAAGTTATAAAGGGGGTACCGGCATGAAACGCAGCGCGCTCTGGCCCTGGATCCGCATGTTTTCTCTGACTGTGCTTGGCAGCGCGATTTTTTCCCTGGGCTTTGACCTGTTTATGCAGCCGCACCAGATCAACATCGGCGGCGTCAGCGGTGTGGCCATGCTGCTTACTACGCTTGTCGGGCGCGGTTCGGTGGGCTTGTTCAGCCTGATGATCAATATTCCGCTGTTCCTGCTCGGCGGCCACCATCTGGGGAAGAAATTTTTCTTTGGTTCGCTCGTCGGGGCGCTGGCCTGTTCGGTGTTCCTTGATCTGTTTGCGCTGCTTTCCATTCCGCAGACCGACGTCATGCTTGCTGCGCTCTACGGTGGCATTCTCTCCGGCGTTGGCATCGGCCTCGTCTTTCTCGGCGGGGCCTCGACAGGCGGGACGGACATTGTCGCCAAGCTCCTGCGCCGCCGGTTCCGGACGCTTCCGCTTGGCCGGCTGATGCTGGCCGTCGATCTGGTCGTCATCACACTTACCGGTGTTGTCTACCACGATATCAGCAAGGCCCTTTATTCCGCTGTGCCGCTCTATGTGTCCTCGGTTGTGATGGACGGGCTCATCTATGGACTCGACTATTCGACGGTTGCGCTCATCATCTCCGATGAGTTTTCTGCCATGACGGCAGCCATTGAGGAAAAGCTCGACCGCGGCGTTACCATTCTCGACGGTCAGGGCGGCTATTCCGGCGAGCGGAAGCAGGTGCTCCTCTGCGCCATCCGCCGCCGTCAGGTGCCGCAGCTGAAGGATCTTGTCCGTGAAATCGACCCTGCTGCCTTCGTCATCCTGCAGGAGGCACACCAGGTGCTTGGAGAGGGCTTCCGCCGCAATGGCGACGAGATGTAAAGGAGAGACCGGCATGAAACGTCTGGCCCTTTTGGCCTTTCTGCTTGCGCTGCTCTGCGGCTGCAGCACGCTGCTTCCCGCGCAATACCGTAAGGTGACACCCCACAGCACCACCCAGTCCGCCCAGCCCGATGATGACGTCCTCTACGTCAGCACTGCCGCCGAGCTTCGCCGCGCCATCGAAGACTTCGCGGAAAACGGCGTCGCGCACGGCGTCATCCGCACCAGCAACTATACCGGCAATGTCGAGACGGATCTTGCTGCCGCGGCCTATGCCGTCGCTCGGGAGGATCCCGTCGGATCCTATGCCATCGACTTTCTCACGCACGACTGTTCGCTGATCGTCTCCTATTATGAGATTACGATCGACATCACCTTCCGGGACATGGCCGAGGATCCGCGCACGCTCAGCTATGTCACCACGCAGAAGGAAATTGAGGGCCTGCTCCGGGACGCGATGGATTCCTATCGCGACCATGTGACATGGTACGCGGTCAGCAGCCACAGTTATGACTATGACGCCATTGCCCGCAAAATTTTTGAGGCTGACCCGCTGCGCTTTATGGCCGAACCGGACATCCGCGTCGCGAACTATCCCGAGTCCGGCCGCAGCCGCATCGTCGAGCTGACGCTGAGCTGGCCTGCGGACGCAGCCATGCTGCAAAAGATGGAAAAGGCCGTCGAAGAGAGTCTGCAGGCCGCCTCGGTCTACGTTCGCTACCGTGATACCGAGTGGGAGAAGGCCAGTCTGCTCTATACTTATTTGCTCGAGCGGTTTACCTATACCGAGCGCCGGACCGCGACCCCGCTCTATTCCGCCCTCTGCGAGGGCCAGCTCACCAGTGAGAGCGCTGCCACTGCCTGGAAGCTTCTCTGTGACCAGATCGGCGTCGACTGCCAGATTGTTTCCGGCAGCCGGGGCGGCACGGAATACAGCTGGAATATTGTCACGCTCGACGGCCGTTCCTACCATGCTGATCTTCTGCGCGACCTTTTGGCCAGCGACTCGCTGCATCTGCGCTATGACGAGGAGATGGCCGGCTATTCCTGGGACGCCGAGGCCTACCCCGCCTGCCCCGCGCCGGAGCCTGAGCAGCCTGAGGAAACCCAACCGGACGTGTCCGGAGAGCTTCCGGCTGACGAGCAGCCGGATCTGCAGCCTTCAGAAGAGGAAAGCGGCGACAATCCGCCCGATGCAGCGCCGGAGGAAGAAAAAATCGAGCGAAACATTGCATACAGGCCTTGACATTTTCCACTTTTCTGCTATAATAACACTCGCATTCCAGATGCGGGTGTAGCTCATCCGGTAGAGCGCCACCTTGCCAAGGTGGAGGTAGCGAGTTCGAGCCTCGTCACCCGCTCCAAAATAAATAGGAATGCCTTCGCAGCATTCCTATTTTCATATCCGGTGCCGTGGCCAAGTGGTAAGGCAAAGGTCTGCAAAACCTTCACTCCCCAGTTCAAATCTGGGCGGCACCTCCATCGTCGTCGCGGACTGCGCTAGTTCGCGACGACTTTTTTATGCGTTGCATCAAAATGTCATCTCTCACCCGCTCCGTCGCGCCTCCTCTCAAAATCGTGACCGCTGATGCGGCGAAAATGCTTGCATCCGGGGTGGGGAGGGGATATACTGTAGGCGGACGTTATATTCCTGACAGGAGCACGAAGGAGGAAGGGTTATGATCCGGATCAATGCGATGGGGGAGGCCTGCCCGCTGCCGGTCGTGAAGACGCTGCGGGCGCTGCAGTCGCTCGGCGGCGCGGGGAGCGTGGAGACGCTGGTCGACAATGAAACGGCGGTGCAGAATCTCCGACGGCTGGCCGAGAGCAAGGGCTGCAGCATCGAGGTCGAGACGATCTCGGACGCCGAATACCGCGTCACCATCACCGCGGCGGAGGGCGCGGAGCTGCCGAAGGAGGAGGCGATCGCCTGCACTGCCCCGGCGGCGCAGAAAAAGACCGTCGTCGTCATCTCGGCCGACTACATGGGCGAGGGGAACGAGGAGCTCGGCAGAGCTCTGCTCAAGGCGTTCTTGTTCGCGCTCACGCAGCAGGAGACGCTGCCCGCGGTGATCCTGTTTTACAACGCCGGCGCGGCCGTCACCTGCGAAGGCTCGGCCTCGCTCGAGGACCTGCAGGCGCTGCAGAGCCAGGGCGTCGAGATCCTGACCTGCGGCACCTGCCTCAATTACTACGGCCTGACCGAAAAGCTCCGCGTCGGCGAGGTGACCAACATGTACGTCATTGCCGAAAAGCAGCTCCAGGCCGACTGCATCATCCGCCCGTGAACCCATAAAATTGCCCGGCCATCCGCAGGATGACCGGGCGGTTTTTATGCGGGTGATGGACTGCGGGGCAATATACGACAGATTCCGCAAAACTGGAGGCCTGAATCAGCTGCCGATGTGCCGGGAAACGTACAAGAGCACCGTATTTCACGAAATACGGTGCTCTTGCTGCATGAGATCAGGCAACTTACCCCCACACGTTATTTTCCGGGGTGCCGGAGAGGAATTGGCGGACGTTGCGGATGGTGCAGTCCAGGATGCGCTGGCGGCTTTCGATGGGGGCCCAGGAGATGTGCGGGGTGAGGATGCAGTTTTTGGCCTGCAGGAGGGGATTGTCGCTGCGGATGGGCTCGGTGGAGACGACGTCGAGCGCGGCGGCGGCGACCTTGCCGCTGTTCAGCGCGTCGGCCAGATCCTGCTCGGCCACGAGCTGCCCGCGGGCGTTGTTGACGAGGATCACGCCGTCTTTCATCTTGGCGATGTTCTCCTTGCAGATGATCTTCTCGTTCTCCGGCGTCAGATTGCAGTGCAGGGCGATCACGTCCGAGGCGGCGAGCAGCGTGTCCAGCTCGACGTATTCGCCGACGGCGCGGCCGGCGTCGGTGGGAAAGACGTCATAGGCCAGCACGCGCATGCCGAGCGCCTTTGCGATGCGGCCGGTCGACTGGCCGATGCGGCCGAAGCCGATGATGCCGATCGTCTTATGCTCGAGCTCGATGAGCGGGTAATCCCAGAAGCACCAGTCTGGGCAGCTGGCCCAGCGGCCGGCGTGGACGGCGTCGCTGTGGTGGCCGATGTGGTGGCAGGCCTCGAGCAGCAGGGCGATGGCGTACTGGCTGACCGAGGCGGTGCCGTAGGCCGGGACGTTGCAGACGGGGATACCGCGCTCCCTGGCGCAGGCGATATCCACGACGTTGTAGCCCGTGGCCAGCACGCCGACCATTTTGATGTTGGGGCAGGCCTCGAAGACCGCCCGCGGCAGCGGCGTCTTGTTGGTCAGCACGATCTCGGCGTCCGCGATGCGCGCGATCGTCTGCGCGGGATCCGTCAGGCTCGTCCGGTCATAGACCGTCACCTCCGCCAGCTCCCGCAGCCCATCCCAGCTCAGATCGCCGGGATTTTCCGTATAACCATCCAGAATCACAAGTTTCATGTTCCGTTATCCTTCCGTCAGAATCCGCGCAGGCCGCCCTGCGCACAGCTTGCTTTGATTCTATCACAGACCGGCGGATTTTTCTGCATGAATTTGATTTTTTATATGGTACGCACGGAGAAGCCTGGCGCACACAAAGGATCGGGGTATAACGAAAAAAAGAAAACCACCTCCGGCTGCCGGAGGTGGTTTTTGTCATGTACGGACCTCGATGCTGCCGCCGGTGGCGAGGGTCTTGCCTTCGAGGAGCAGGAGCTTTTCTGCAAAGAGGCGGGCGAAGCCGCTCAGGATGGCGGCGGAGGTGATCATCTCCGGGGTGTCGCGGACGGCAAGCTCCATGGTGACCTCTCGGTCAAACATGGCGGCGGCCGTCAGGCGGACCTGGTCGATGAAATACTGCGCGCACAGCTGGTGCCGCCGCACATAGGCGTCATAGGTGCGCCGGACCTCGTCCTCCGGAAGATCGCCGGGCAGCAGCGTCTGCAGCTCGGACAGGCGGAGCGCCTGCTTGAGCGTGCAGATCATGATCAGATAGGCGATATGCACGCGGTAGTAGCGCTTTTTGCGCGGCTCCGGCAGAAGCCGGGTGCGGACGTAGTTGTTGATGGCGGCCGCCGTGATGGGCTCGGGCTGCTTGAGCTCGGGCGGCAGATAGTCAAGGTACTGCCGCAGAAGCAGCACGACCTGCTCCATGTACAGCCCGAGATCCGGGATCTGCTCCCACGCGGGCAGACGGTAGGCGGCGAGATACTTTTCCCACCGCCGCAGCTTGCCTACGACAAGGTCATTGTCGAATTCCATAAACTTACACACACCTTTCGTAACCAGTATAGCACATCCCGGGCAAAATGCAACGAATATTTGTACTGGAAGACGAATTGACATTGCGATTGATATGTGGTAATCTAATATAGAAGATTACATGCAGAAAGAAGCAATATCATGTTCAGAATCGTAACCGATACCTCGGCCAATCTCCCGACTGCGTATCTGCAGCAGGAGCATATCACGATCATTCCCTTCACCTTCCACGCGGACGGAGATGAGCAGGCCTGTCTGGACCTCAATACCTTTGACGCGAAGACCTTTTATGCGCAGATGCGCAGCGGGACGAAGGTCTCGACCTCGCAGATCCCGCCGCAGCGCTATCTCGATGTGCTGACCCCGATGCTGGAGGCGGGGGAGGACGTGCTGTTCGTGAGCATGTCCTCTGGTATCAGCGGCTCCTACGCCTCCGGCCAGATCGCCGCGCGCCAGCTGCGCGAGGAATTCCCGGCGCGCAAGCTCCTGCTCGTCGACACCTACAGCGCCTCGCTCGGCGAGGGTCTGCTCGTCATGCGCGCGGTCGACTGCCGCCGCGAGGGGATGAGCATCGACGACACCTACACCCTTCTGCGTTCGCTGCGGCACCGCATGGCGCAGATCTTCACGGTCGACGACCTGCGCTACCTCCGCAGGACCGGCCGCCTGTCCAATCTCGAAGCCGCCGTCGGGACCGTGCTGCAGATCAAGCCCCTGCTCAAGGGCGACCCGCAGGGCAAGATCGTCTGCTTCGCCAAGCTCCGCGGCCGCCAGCGCGCCATCGAGGCCATCGCCAAGCGCTATGAAGAACTGGTCCGCGACGCGCAGACGCAGACGGTCGGCATCGCGCATGCCGACTGCGCGCCCGACGCGCAGATCCTCGCCTCGCTGCTGCGCCGCAGCAGCTGCCCGCCGAAGCAGATCCTGCTGGTGGACTACGAGCCGGTGACCGGCTCGCACGTCGGCCCCGGCGCGCTGGCGCTGTTCTTCCTGTCGGACGACAAGGTCAGAATGATCTAATCAAAATAGCCTCCTCAAGCTTCCGGCTGTACGGCTCTGCTGTGCAGCCGGATTTTTTTGCCCTGAGAGATTTGGATTTCGTTAAAAACTGAAAATTCATCTTGAAAAGAAAGTTGTCAGTTTGTATAATAGTATAAAATCGCGGGAAAGGGGGCGCCGGTATGGAGAACGAGGAACTCCCGCAATATATGCGGATCGCGGGATCCGTCGCCGGGCGGATCGCGGAGGGACAGTTTGCCGAGGGGGAAAAGCTTTCCGGGCGGTCAAAGCTCTCGTCAGAGTATCAGGTCTCTCCAGAGACGATCCGCAAGGCCGTGCAGCTGCTGCGCGATATGCAGGTCGTAACGGTCAAGGAGCAGAGCGGGGTGTACGTGCGCTCCGCTGAGAATGCGAAGCGCTATTTGCAAATGATCGGCGAAAAGCTCGAGCTGCGGCGGAAAAAGCAGAAGCTGCGCGCGCTGCTCGCCCAGCAGGAGGCGGTCGCGCGGCAGGTCTCAGAGCTGTGCGGCAGCATTCTGGACGATCCCATGCAGCCCATACAGGCTGCAGAGCAGCTGCAGAATTATGCCTGCCGCGTTCCGCAGGACTGGTCGGATGCGGGGCGGAGCCTCGGCTCGCTCCATTTCTGGCAGGCAACGGGCGCGACCGTCGTCGCGATCCGGCGCGCAGAGGCCATGTTCATCTCACCCGGCCCGTACGCGGAGCTGTATGGGGGCGATCTGGTCATTTTTGTGGGCGACCCGGAGGCCCGGGAGGCTGTCGCCCGGTTTTTCAGGAAAACGGAAGCAACATGAGTCCGGCAGGTGTCTGCCTGCCGGAAGGGAAAGGAGACACTTGTGGTTCATAACGAAATTCACGCGATCGATCTGGCCATCATTGCGGCCTATCTGATCGCCATGGTGCTCATTGGCCTGGTCGTGGTCAAAAAGGTCAAGAGCATGGACGATTATTATCTGGGCGGACGGTCCTTCGGGCCGCTGGTGCTGATGGCCACGGTATGCGCGACCATCATCGGCGGCAGCGGCCTGATGGGCCGTGCGGGCGTTGCGTATTCCAGCGGCTTCAAGGCCATCATGACGGCGCTGCCGTATCTGCTCGGGATGTTTATCTTCTCCGGCTTTGCCGGACGTATTTCCGACGTCGGACGGAAATTCAACGTCACGTCCATCCCGGATCTGTTTGAGCAGCGTTTCGGGAAGACGGCCAAGGTCGTGCTCGGCTGCCTGATCGCGTTCACGATGATGGGCACTGTCGCCTCGCAGGTCACGGCGACTGCGACGATCATCAACATGCTCGGCGGCGAGATCGGCATCTCGTATGAGATGGGCGCGCTCATCGCCTGCGCGGTATTCATCATCTATACGGCGACCTCCGGCCTGTTCGGCGTTATTTATACGGACGTCTTTCAGTTTGTCATGCTGATCCTGTTCGTGTATATCCTCATTCCGACGTCGTCGCTCATCAAGCTCGGCGGGATCGGCAATTTTGTGCAGAATCTCGCGCCAGAGCTGGCGAAGCCGTATCTGGACGGCAGCATCGTCGGCGATATCATCACCTATTTCGTCTTCACCCTCGCTGGCGCGGAGATGTGGCAGCGGGCCTTTGCTGCCAAGAACCGCAAGTCGGCCAAGGAGGGGCTGTTCCTCGGGACGCTGGCCTACGGACTGACGATCCCGCTGGTGTGGTTCATGGGCGTCGTGGCGCACCAGCTGGTCCCGGCGGAGAAGCTCGCGGCCTACGGCTCGACCGACGCAGTCGTCCCGGCGCTGGCGATCGAGATCCTGCCGGTCGGCCTGACAGGTCTGGCGCTGGCGGGCATCCTGTCTGTCATCATGTCCACGGCAGACAGTTATCTGATCGTCTCCGTACAGACCTGCGTGCATGATATCTACAAGGTCTTCAGGCCCGATATCCCGGAGAAAAAGGAGCTGCGGCTGACGCGTGTGTTCGCGGTGATCCTGCCGCTGGGCGCGCTGTTCATCGCGCTGTATATCAAAAATGCGTACAATATCCTGATGTTTGCCTGGAGCTTTTATGCGGCCGCCGCGGGCCTGCCCGCCTTTGCGGCGCTGTACTGGAAAAAGGCGACGAAAGCCGGGATCCTGGCCGGTATGGGCGCGGGCTTTTCGGTGACGATCGTGTGGAAGCTGCTGGGGCAGCCCTTCGGCCTCGGCGCGACAGTCCCGGGGGCGATTGCCTGTGCGCTGGCGCTTGTGCTCGTGAGCCTTGCGACCTGCAAAAAACACCCCAGCACCTTCCTGGACCCCCGCGAAAAAGCTGCGGCATAAAACGAACAGCCCGGACACGAAAGTGTCCGGGCTGCTGCTTTTATTTGCCATCGGCTTACGCGCAGGCCGCCTTTGGACTGCGCGTAAGGATGGGTTGGAGAGGATTCCAAAAGAAGAGGGGATGACGGCGATTGTCACGCGCACGGCTGTCGGCTTATCCGCAGATATTTCCGCGGCATCAACCGGGCGCATCGCCGGAAGATGCAGAAGAGAACCGATCGGTTTGTTTCACTTCTTATGTTCAAAGTATAGCGGAAGATTTTGAACAGGGTTTCAAAAACCGGTAAAGAAATTGTGAACAGTTCACAGTCTGGTGACGCGCACCTGCGGAAGAAGCTGTTCAATGTCACCAAGCCTGGCCGCCTGTGTGCCGGAGCACATGACGTTGGCCGCGCCCGTCGCCATGGCGAGGCGGGCCGTATCCTCGCGCGAAAGCTGCCGCTGCCGTGCGTAGGCGAGCGCCGCGACGACGCTGTCGCCCGCGCCGACCGTGCTGCCGACCGGTACGCGCGGGCTTTCGCAGCGCAGCACGCAGTCCTCCCAGCACAAAAGTGCGCCGCCCGCGCCCATCGTCACGGCCACGCAGCCGACACCCTGCGCCAGCAGCTCCTGCGCGGCCCGGATCGTCTCGTCTTCGGTCGTGAGGGGCCGTCCCATCACGCCGGAGAGCTCCGCCTGGTTGGGCTTGATGAGCGCGGGACCGGCCGTGACGCCCTGCCGCAGCAGCTCGCCCTCGGCGTCGAGATACACGGCCGCACCGGCGGCGCGGCAGGCCAGGATCCAGTCGCGGTAGAGCGTATCCGGCGCGCCCGCGGGCGCCTTACCGGACAGCACGACCAGATCGCCCGGGCGCAGTCGGTCAGTCAGCTGCGTGAGAAGCTTAGAAAGGACGGCTTCGTCCGCCGGGGCACCCGGCTCGTTGACGTCGGTGTTGGTGTGCAGCGTGGGGTCGACGATCTTGAGGTTCGTGCGTGTCTCGTGCTCGGTGAACAGGTACATGCCCTCGATGCCGAGCGCGCGCAGCGCGGACTCGATCTTCTGCCCGGCCGCGCCGCCGAGGATGGCCGCGGCCACGCTCGGCTCGCCGAGCTCCCGCAGGACCTTGGAGACGTTGATGCCTTTGCCGCCGGGGTCGGTGCGCATGGCCGAGATCCGGTTGACCTCGCCCAGACGGAACGAGGGGATCTGCACGGTTTTATCCAGCGCGGGATTGAGCGTAACGGTATAGATCATGACAGGGCCTCCAAGTAACTTTTTTGGATAGTTTAGCACGCAGGGCGGGGAAAAACAAGGCGGGCAAAAGAATACGCGCAGACAAATGACCAGTTTGTCTGCGCGCGTTCTAAACAATATGGAGAAAAGGAGAAAAATGAAAAAGACGTTTGCTTCTTGCAAGTATAGAATATCAGGATGGTATTAAAAAACTTAGGGGGTAGATTTTAAATATCTGTGAAATCCTATGTCATTTTTCTTCTTTTTTCGCAAACGGAGCTACCGGACTGCCAGCACCAGCAGAAGCGTCGCTGCCAGATACAGCGCGAACGCGGCTGCGGCCAGCAGCAGAACGATCCCGCCCAGCAGCAGCGGCACGCCGCCGCGGCGCCGGCGCAGTACGAGCAGCGTGATGCCGCCCGCCAGCGTCAGGATGAAGCCGATCAGAGCAAGATCTGCGCGCATGGGCGTCCTCCTTTCGGGTGCGTGAGGCTGTAGAGCTTAGAAGTAGTCGCCCCAGCCGTCGTCTTCGGTGTAGTCGCCCCAGCCGTCGCCGGGATCGGACCACGGATCGTAGTCGTCGTAATATTCGCCGCTGTAATCCCAGCCGGCGTCGTTGGATTCCATGTATTCGCCGGTGTCGTCGTCGATATAGCCGTCGGAGCCGTAGCTGATGAACTCGTTCTCATAGCCGTTCCAGTACCAGACGTCGCCGTCCTCGTCGTACCAGTAGTACGGCGTGCCGTAGTCGCCGGAATCGCCGGAGTAGGTGGGCTGGGCGGGCACGGGCTTGGGCGCGGTGCTCCAGCCGGCGGTGTAGGAGAGGGTGGTGAGCATGTTGCTGCAGATGTCGAAGTAGTTGCGGATGCGGCCTTCGAGCGCGATGGTCGTGGCGACGAGGGCGTAGCCCGTCGGGCCGTAATACCGGACCTCCATGCAGCCGCGTACCGGCTGGGTCAGATCGCCGGAGAAGATGTCGCCGTCGAGCCACATATAGCCGGTCAGGCTGTAATAGTCGCCGTTATCCTTGAAGTCCGAGCCGAAGGACTTGATGAGATAGCTGCCGTACATGCTCTTCATGAAGTCGTCGAGCATCTTGACCATGTAGGTCTTCGCGGTGGCCGCGCCCTTTTCCATGTAGGGGTCGAAGCCCTCGATGGGCTGGAAGGCGATCATGATGTTGGAGTAATAGTCGTCCGTGCCGTCTTCCATCACGGCGTTGAAGCTCAGCGCGTTCGAGACGTTCGGCTGCTCATGCGCCTCCATCTGGATGGGGTAGTCGATGGTGACGTTGGTGAAGCCGCCGGGGAAGGCGGCGGTCTGGTTCAGATCGTCCTCGGGCGTGGGCAGGAGCATGATATAGTCCATGGCGGTGAGAGTATTGCCGTTTGCGTCGCTCAGAGCGCCGTAGGCCGTCTGCCACAGGGAGACAAGCTGGGAATCATCCTCCATGCAGAGCGTGATGTTCTCGCCCTCGTCCACGACGTAGCCGGGGCCGACCTGCTCGCCGTAGAGGTTGATGGCGATCCACTCGTAGTCCTCGTTGATGACGAAGTAGAACGGCTCGCCCGCGAGCTTCCAGCAGCCGGTATAGCCGCTCAGATCGCCGGAAAGCGTGGGCTCGGTCTCTTCGAAGGCATAGGCGGTCTCATCGGCCTCGTCATAGTCGGACAGGTCATAGTCGTGCGCGATCTCGATGGGCACCTCGCCCTCGGGCGGCAGGAAGATGATATAGTCGCCGTCCTGGATCGCGAAATCCAGCTCGTCGACACTGGTGTCGTACAGGATGTAGTTTTCGTCGTTGTAGACGAGGATGTTATAGGCAGAGGGGACCTCGGATTCCTTGTAGGTGCCGAGATTGGCGCTGATGGTCTCGCCGTCGGCGAACGCGCCGTCGACAAACTCGGTGTCCCATTCGGTGCTGGTCGAGGGGGTGATGCTGATGGACGAGATCTCGCGTCCGGAGCGGTTGACGAGTGTGACGGAGACGGTCACGTCCTTTTCGCCGCAGCCGGTCAGAAGCAGCAGGCACAGGACCGCAGCCAACAGCACAAGAAGCAGGTTCCTGACTTTTTTCATGATGATCCTCCCGGATTGAAATTGAAAAAAACTCCACGATAAACGGTCTGATACCAGTTTACCGTGGAGCAGTCGGGTTTCATAGGCCCCTCAGGGGCTAATCTTGGGCAGCACATCGGCCAGCAGCATCCGCTTGCCGCGCGCGCCGCCGTCAAGACCGAGCTTGTCAAAGATGCGCTTGAGGTGGTTTTTGACGGTGGCCTCCGACAGGTGCAGCGCTTCGGCGATCTCGGCGTTCGTCCGGCGCGCGGCGGCGAGCTGCGCGATCTCCAGCTCCCGCGGGCTGAGACTGCTGACGCGCGAACGCGCGGCGGCCGTCTCCGGCGATCGCAGCAGCGGGCCGAGCAGCGCCGCGTGCTCCGTGAACGGCAGGGTCAGGCCGTCCGGCGCGGCGAGGCGCCGTGCCGTGCCGAGCTCCCGCTGCGCATCCTCCCGGCGGCCAAGCTGGAACTGCGCGCAGGCGAGCTGGATATGCAGATAGATATCCGCCAGGCAGGTATGTAAGGCGGTGTTCAGCGCGGCGCAGCTCTCGCCGCGGGCGAGCAGCTTCGTCCATTCGCCAAGGGCCAGCAGCACCTCATTCTGCACGATGCGCAGCATTGGCAGCACCGGGCTGAGGAACGAGGCGTCCGCCTCCGGTGTCAGATACCACGCGCCTGGGTCCGCGCGGCCGCGCATGGCGTCCAGCCACGCCTGACAGAGGTCGAGCGTGCGCAGGAGCAGAAACTGCCGCTGCGATTTGAGCGTCCCGTGCAGCTGCGCGAGCGTCTCGTCGATCCCGGCCTCTCCATGCTGCAGAAGGGAAAGCCGCAGGGCGGTAAACTCCGCCGTGAGGAGGATGCTGTACTGGCCGCGCGCCTGCGCGGCGTCTCTGGCCAGATGGCAGCCGATCTCCGCGTCGGTGAAGCGCCCGCGCAGCAGGTCGGTCTCACACTGCATGGAGTGCTCCGCGCCGCTGCCGTGGCCGTCGGTGACCTTGTAGTAGTAGGGCATGCACGCGCGCATCTGCGCGTTTTCCTCGTCGAGCTGCCCGGGTGTGCGGTGGAACATCATGAGGACCGACGGCGAGCCGAAGGTCCACGTGCCGCCGAGGTCGATGCAGCGGGTCGTGCGCGTCATGCGCGCGCAGGCCGAGCGGTGGAGCTCGCTCATGGCGGCGATGTCGTTGTAGCGCAGAAAGCTCATCACCAGGTCGCATTCGCCGAGATAGTTGCTTTTCTCCGCCTCGGAAAGGCTACTGCCGGCCTGCAGACTCTCAAGCAGAAGCTTCTGCAGCCGCAGCAGCTCCGGGATCTGCCGGAAGGAATAGAGCTTGCGCATCAGCACGCAAAGCGCGTCCGGGTGCCGCCGGAGCGCCTCCTCCGGGCACGATTGGCACCAGCTTAGCAGCATCTGCCGGTGCTCGCCGCAGATAGACTTTCCACAGTCGCGCGCCGCAGCGGTCAGGACGCCGTCCCAGTCGCCGCCGCGGCAGAAAAACTCCGCGGCCAGCAGCTCCTCGCCCGCCCGGCTGTACCACTGGCCGAGCCTGCGGCAGACCGACTGCTGCAGCGCCTCGTCCAGCTGCGCGAACTTCCGGCGCAGCAGCATCCGCAGCATGTGGTGGCAGCGGTAGACGCCCGCGTCGCCGGTGGTGATGAAGGCGTTGTTGTGCGTCAGATCGTGCAGCAGCGCCTCGCCGTCGGCTTCCTGCCAGACGAAGCAGGCCTGTTCGGCGGTGAATTCCTCGGTCAGGCAGTTTTTGAGCAGGAACAGCCGCCGCCGCTCGTCCAGCGGGTCGAGCATGACCTGCTCGATGAGCGTGTCGGCGCTGCGGGAATCCGGCTGCCAGACGCCGGTCTGGCAATACGCGCGGAACATCAGATAGAGCATGGCCCGCCAGCCCTCGCTCACGGCGAAAAGCGCCTGCGCCTGCGAAAGCGTCATCGGAAGACGGCAGCAGGCGGCATACCGGCAGATCTCCTCCGGCCGCAGCCGAAGGTCGGCCGCGCCGATCATCAGAAGGCCGCTGCCCAGCCGCAGCTGCGCGGCGGCGGAGAAGATCTGGTTGCGCGAGAGCAGGACGATGTGGACCTGCGCCGGCAGCCGCTCGGCAAGGAACGAGACGATGCCGGGCAGATCGACGCTCTGCAGCAGATGCACGTCGTCGAGAATGAAAAATACGGGATCCGGATGCCCGGCCAGCGCGTCCTGCAGCAGCTCGTGCAGCAGGCGCATGGTATGTGGGTCAGCCGGGAAGCCGAGTGCCTGCAGCTGCCCGGCGAGCACGGGCCGCGGCCGCAGCGCGCGGCAGAAGCCGTCCCAGAAATCCTGACGGCTGTCGGCCGCGACGAGCTGGCGGAAGATCTTTGCGTGCGGGATCCGGGCGGCCAGCTGCTGCTGCCACCATTTCAGGGCGGTCGATTTGCCGTAGCCCATGGGGGCGATGACGGTCGTGACGGTATGGCTGCCGACGCCCGCAAGCGTTTTCTGCAGGCGCTCGGAGAGATACAGATTGTTGACAGACGGATGCTGATCCATAAAACGTCCTCCTGATTTCCTTTATTTTAATAGTTTTGGATCGATCCGTCAATTTACTTGACAAGTATTTTCTGCGCAGGTAAAATCTAAAATGATAAAATGCCAAAAAGTCTGCCAGGAGGACCGGCCATGCTGTTTGACGCCATCAGAAGAAGACGCCAGGAAAAAGCGGACAGTCAGCAGGCGTGGCTCGCGCGCTGGCAGTCGCTCGTGCCGGAGGAAAACCGCAACGTGCCGGTCACCGTCGAGAGGCAGACCCGCATTGCCTATATCCAGATCAACCAGTTTGTCGTCATGCTGCAGGACGGGCTGCTGATGAAGGCGCATTTTTTCGACGTCTGCGAGTTTTTTCAGAAGGCGGGCTATCGCGTCGTCGGGCTCATGCGCTGTGTGCAGGACGTGGAGGGCGGCTATCTGAAGCTCGTGAAGATGGAGGACGGCGGGGCCCGCTGCCGCTGGAAATGGCGCAAGCCGACGACGAACTTCGGCCGCTGGACCTCGGATAACTACGGCGTGACCATCCTCATCCAGCACCGGCAGGTGCCGCCGGAGGTCACGGATCTTGGCACCTGCAGGCTGCGCGTGCTGCAGCGCGTCACCTGGGCCGAGAGCGACGACGATACGCAGATGGTCCCCGGCCGGACAGAGTTTTTCACAGCCGGCAAGCCCGCTACTCCTGAGGAGCTGCTGCACTGGCTGACGGGCACAACGCTGGCCAACCTGTAAAAGAAAGAGAAAAGGAGCGCCTATGTCGATCACACTGGAACAGGTCAAGCAAAGTGAGGAGATCACAAGCTACATCCGCAAGGCGGACGAATCGCTGTCCGCGCTGGGCTTCACGGAGCACAGCTTTGCCCACGTGGGCCTCGTCTCGGCGCAGGCGAGCGCCATTTTAAAGACGCTGGGCTATGACGACCGCACGTGCGAGCTCGCCGCCATCGCAGGCTGGCTGCACGATATCGGCAACGTCATCAACCGCATCGACCATGCGCAGTCCGGCGCGGTCATGGCCTTCCGTATTCTCGATAAAATGGGCGCGGCGCCCGAGGAGACCGCCACCATCATCACCGCCATCGGCAATCACGACGAAAAGACCGCCTTCCCGGTCAACCCCGTGGCGGCGGCGCTCATCCTGGCGGATAAGATGGACGTGCGCGCGAACCGTGTGCGGCCGAAGGCCCGCGCCGCCTTTGACATCCACGACCGCGTCAACTACTCCGTCAAAAAGCACGAGGTCACGCTCACCGACAAGGAGATCTGTCTCACGCTCGCCATCGACACGGAGGTGTGCGCGGTGATCGAGTATTTTGAGATCTTCATGGACCGCATGCTCCTGTGCCGCCGCGCGGCGGAGAAGCTGGGGCTGCATTTCGCGCTCGTGATCAACGGCCAGCGGATGGCGTAAAAAAATTCCCGGCGGCGGGAACCTTTCCTTCTGCCGATCCGTCTAAAAAAAGAAACGCTCCAAACCGGAGCAAAAGGAGAACAAAAAACATGGAAACACTGGAAAAGCTGAGAAACGGGATCGAGCAGCTGCCGAAGTGGCTGCTGCTCGTGCTGGTCATTTTCCTTGACGGTCTGGTCGGCGGCCTCTACCGCGCGGCCGGGAAGACGACGGCCGCGAAGGTCATCGGCTGGATCATGGCCGCGGCCTATGTGCTGTCGATCCTGTCCTTTGTCGAGCTGCCCGCCGCCCTGGCGACCGTCTCGCGCATCGTGACTGTCGTGTGCATGATCGCGGACATCATCACGGTCATCACGAGCGGGAAGATCACCTTCTTTGCGGACTGAGCGCCGCGGCCCCTGCGATTTTATCCGGCTGCCCGGAGCCCCCGGGCAGCGGTAAAATGTTCCCGGAAGAAATGAAAAAGAAAAGTTAGGAGCCCTGTCATGAAGCTGTTCACCATCATCCTCTTCGCAATCACGTATATCCTGATGATCGCCCTGCCCAAGAAGCGGCCGTACGTCGCGCTGATCTCGGCGGTCATCTTTGTCGTCTCCGGCGCGATGCCGCTCGGATCCGTCTTCTCGGCCATCGACTGGAACGTCCTTCTGATGCTGGCCGGTACGATGGGCACGGTCGCGCTGTTCATCGAGTCGAAAATGCCGGAGCGTATGGCGGACTTGCTGCTGCAGAAGACACCCAACGTCATGTGGGTGGCGGTCGCGCTGTCGGTCTTCGCCGGCGTCGTGTCCGCGTTCGTTGACAACGTGGCGACGGTCCTGATGATCGCGCCGGTCGCGCTGTCCATCGCCAAGAAGCTGAAGACCTCCCCGGTCGCGCTGCTCATCTGCATCGCGGTCTCCTCCAACCTGCAGGGCGCGGCCACGCTGGTCGGCGACACGACGTCCATCATGCTGGGCGGCTACGCCAACATGGACTTTTTGGACTTCATCGTGATGGACGGCAAATGCTCCATCTTCTTTGCCGTGGAGCTGGGCGCGCTCGTCACGGTCCCGGTCATCATGTTCATCTTCCGCAAGGAGAAGGGCAAGGTCACCGTCGGTGCGCCGACGACCGTGGAAGACCTGTTCCCGACCTGGCTGCTGTGCGGCACGGTGGTGCTGCTGATCGCGGCGTCGTTCATCCCGGGCCGCCCGGCGCTGACGAACGGCCTGATCTGCATGACGCTGTTCCTCATCGGTCTCGTGCGCTCCATTCTCCAGAAAAAGCACTTCGGCCCCATCAAATATGCGCTGGGCGAGATCGACTTTGAGACGCTCCTGCTGCTCATGAGCCTGTTCGTCGTCATCGGCACGCTGACCGAGACGGGCGTCATCGAGGACATCAGCGCCCTGTTCGTCAAGCTCGGCGGCAATAGCCTCTTTGGCATGTACTCGATCATCGTCTGGGGCTCCGTCATCATCTCTGCCTTCATCGACAATATCCCGTACGTCGCCACGATGCTGCCCGTCGTGCAGGGCATCGCGGCCATGATGGGCTGCGACGCGCACGTGCTGTATTTCGGCCTGCTCGTCGGCGCGACGCTCGGCGGCAACCTCACGCCCATCGGCGCGTCCGCCAATATCGCCGCCATCGGCATCCTGCAGAAGGAGGGCTACGAGGTCAAGGCCACCGACTTCCTCAAGATCGGCGTTCCCTTCACCCTCCTCGCCGTCCTCACCGGCTACCTCTACTGCTGGTTCGTGTGGGCATAAGCTGCGGGAACGCCCTGTATTGACCGCCATCGGCTTTCGCCGGATGCGCCCGGCGACCGGTGCAGAATTTTCTTGAAAAAACCGCGCCGCTGGCAAAAGCC